>JAAUXY010141293.1_pt1 | contig 12444 bp, 9 predicted proteins | sample 7278121 | NCBI WGS metagenome assembly JAAUXY01 (sample SAMN14350117, study PRJNA611818) | marine sediment metagenome | isolation source: surface marine sediment (1.8m) | place: French Polynesia: Moorea | collected 2018-08 | reverse complement strand
GTGAGCCATGGGCATCGAGAGCAAGGCGCGAAGGCGAGTCATAGCAAGGTCCTATTGCGAACCTGAGCAACGCGGCGATCCATGTTCAGGGCCAGCGAAAATCCTATCTTACAACCGTTCGAAGTATACAACCCTCAAAGACCGTAATAGGATCTTAACGTCCACCGGGTCATATGCGAATCCCGTGGACATCATCGGGGATGCACCGATCGAGCGCTTGGCACAAACCCTGAATTATCGGGAGATTTTCTGCGCGAAATAATCATCGAGAGCAACAGGGCTATCGTTGTTTAGCGTCAATTGGTTTTTTAATACAAGTCAAGATTCACTCAGAAAAGACCTTGGAATAACCCAATGCAAGGGCAGAACGTTTATTAATGTTCTATAATTGATAGGTAGGTTATCCTGCGCGAGAAGATAAGTGGCTGCGCAGGAGATACCGGGTTCGTTTAAATAATCATCTAATCATAAAGTTAATCATCGGGAGGTGTGTTATGCCTGACAGTATTTACAAGGTCATTGAACTCATTGGCAGCAGCCCAACATCTTGGGAGGACGCCGTTAAGAGTGCGGTAGAAGTCGCGGGTAAGCACCTGCGGGAACTCCGCGTTGCAGAAATAGATGACCTCGACGTAAAAATTGAGGGCGGAAAAGTCACGGCTTATCGCGCAAAAGTTCACGTGTCATTCAAATATGAAGGTGAGAAATGATCAAGCGGGACCTTTCGAATCTTTCAAGAGGCCGTGAATATTTTGCAGGTGATTGAAAAAACTTAACTAATCCAACCTGGATAATTAGAGCTAAGGAGACCGATCATTTTGCATTATATTTTAGCAAGGGTCATAGAAGGCGAGAGATACGTCTTTCAAGACCGACTGAGGTCAAGGGCGAGACGGAACCAGACGGCAGTCCAGTGAACTGCCGTTCCGTCGAGCGGGATTGCCATGGAGGGTGAGCCCTGGCCCTGCAAGCGTAGCAGGGTGAGCAGCGGTAGAGGAACTGCGAACGCCCATACACGGATGTATGGGCTAGGTGAAAACCGAAGGTTTGAACGCTCAATACAGGGTAGTATTGGGCCGGTCCCCAAGCAAAGCAGGAGTGCACAGCGTAGGGGTAAACGGAGCATGGAATGCGAAGTGCGGCAGGCGTAGCGCTGCAGGTATTTACAGCGTGTCTTGAAAACCGTTTCCCTCGCCGCGCAAAAGTCGCATGGACGCCTAATGTGAGTTAAACCACGTGTAATTTACAACCGTTCGAAGTATAAGCGATTAATTAGCTTCAATAAATCCCCGTGGTCTCCTTTTTCAAAGGGAGAAGACCTAATCGTAAAGGTCTAAATAGTCTGCAAAAAGATTCCGTTCACGACGCCCCCTTGAATGCCCTGGCCCGTTCAACGTAGATCTCCGCCACGTGACGGTTGTGTTCGATTTCCTCAGGCCTCAAGGGGCGAACGATTTTAGCCGGGCTGCCGAGAACCAAGGAGTCTCGCGGTATGGCTTTGCCTTCGGTAATGAGTGCATTGGCTCCGACGATGCAGTTCTCACCGATGACGGCTCCGTTAAGCACCACCGCGCACATGCCGATGACCGCATTGTCGCCTACTGTGGCCCCGTGAATCACTGCACCGTGTCCGATGGTGACGCCCTCGCCAACTGTAGCGGGATAACCTGGATCGGCGTGGAAAATAGCCCCATCTTGGATATTAGTTCTCGGCCCAATCGTAATGGAGTCGGCATCCCCTCGCAGAGTGGCGTTGAACCAAACGCTGCAGTCTTGCGCCAGATTTACGTTGCCAACAATAATCGCACCCTGTCCGATGAAAACAGAGGGGTGAATTTGTTCAGGTCGAAATGTTACGTTAAACCTCATTGACTAAACCTATGATTGGTTGTCGTTCCAATACTCGTCGCGCATGACGCGTTTGAGGGTTTTGCCCGCTGCATTGCGCGGAAAATCTTGCTTGATGATTACCTGGTGAACTCTCTGATATCGAGCTTCCACCCGTTCATTGATCCAATCGCACAGCGTTTCCGCGGCGACGGCATCCGGCTGGTGTAAGATCACCGCAGCCAGTGGTGTCTCACCCCATTTCTCACTGGGGATGCCAAAAACAGCCGCTTCTCGCACCGCCGGATGTTGCACGATGATTTCTTCGATATCCCGCGGATAGACGTTGACCCCTCCGGAAATAATCATATCCTTCTTGCGATCAACTAGGTATAGAAAACCGTCTTCGTCTACATAACCCAGGTCGCCGCTACGAATCCAACCGTTAACAAGCGTTTGGGCCGTCAGGTCGGGGCGCTTATAATAGCCCAGCATCTTAATGGTGCCTCGCCCGGCAATTTCACCCACCTCACCTACAGCGGCTTCTTGCGCGTCTTCTTTCAGGATACACACTTCAAAGAAAGGCGGCGGCGTCCCAACCGAGTTAAGCTTAGCTTGAGTATCCATCTTGTCCAGAATGGTTACAAAGCCTTCGGTCACGCCATACAGTTCGTAGAAACGTCCAGGCAGGTCTTGGTTCAATCGCTCTTTGTGCTCTCGATGTAGAGGTGCACCAATCGAGCCGACCATCTGTAGTGACTGTAACTTGTCGGCCGAATAGTCGGGGGCGTTAAGAATGGCGATGATTTGCGAGGGTACAAGCATAACGTGCGTTACTTGTTCCCGCTGAACCGTTTCAATCAGGGTTAATGGATCAAATTCGCGATGGAGAATGAAGGTTGCACCCACAAAAAAGGCGGGCATATAGGTCACAAATGCGCCGTTGAAGATCAAAGAGCCGGCATGTAAGACAGTGCTTTCCGGCATGACCCTAAAGGCCGAAGCAAAAGACATACCGTACATGGCCCGGATATGATGCGTGTGCATAATACCCTTGGGTAGTCCGGTCGTTCCACTACTGTACATAATATTGTAGAGATCATCCGGATTAATTTCGATGCCTTTCGGTTCGGCATCGCTAGCAATGGCTGTCAGACCTTGATAGTCCTGATAACCGGGCACCTGTACGTCCTCGGTCAAGATATAACGGTTGGCAGGAACCGCGGGCAATTCCGACTTAATGGGGTTCAGAATGTCAACAAAGGCGGAGTTGGTAATAATCATAACAGCGTCGGAATCGCGCAGCAGAGTGGTTAAACCTTGGCCACGCAATAGCGGACTGAGTGGGACCACCACAGCCCCAATTTTTGCCACAGCCCAGTAAATTTCCAACAACTCTAGACAGTTAGGCAAAATCATGGCGATTTTTTCGCCTTTGCGGATACCCAAATTCAACAGGGCATTGGCTAACCTGTTGACCCTTTGGTTAAACGCCAACCAAGTCAGGCGATAGTCGTCAACTACCACAGCCAGGAGGTCAGGGCGATAGCGCGCATGGCGAGTAATGAGTGAACCAATGTTCATAGACTTCCCGTTTGCATTAATACTTTTAGAAGATTAAAAATATCAACCTGTACGATGATAGATCCCGCTCTTTGTGAGAGGCACAGGGAATTGATTGTAGCTAATTAATTAATCTGCCCGCCTTTAGACCCTATGTTTTAACTTCCCCGTTAAAACATAGGGTCTAGAAAAGGTAGCTGGAGAGGTTCTCTGCTTCTAGTGGAAACCGGATTTTATTACCCAAATTAGCGCAATTTTAATTAAATTCTTAGGCCTTACTTTGCAGGCTCACAAAAACGCCGTGATAGCTTTAACCATGTGTTGAGAACCCTCGCCAAACAGCATAGTGACATGATTTCCAGGGATTTCGACGTAGCGAGCATCCGCTAGGGCTTCTACGGTAGCCAGAGCATTCTCGCGAGGCAGGACAGGTGGTGTATCCGCTGGACCATACGGACCAGGAGCGTTAAGGAGAATAACCGGTTGCTGGATAGCGGCGATATGCTCGCTCCAGGACTCAGAAAGAGCGCAGTCAATTGTCTCAATCATTGCCTCAGGCTGTGACTGGGACTGGACTGTCCTATCCGCATTAATCCTCACCTCAGCCCGGTAGTAGTTTTCAACATCCTCATCCCAATAACCAAGCCAGTAAGGCGCTTGCTTGACAGTTTCAACGTAGTCTTCCCAAGAAGGCAGCACTTTGCCTAAGCGCTCCAGAGCTGGTTCTATTAATTCTCGAATTTTAGGGTGAAAGGCCCCCGCGGCATCAATAATGATCAGCTTGGAAATTCGGTTCGCAAAATTAGCAGCCATATAAAAGCTCAACAAACCTCCGAAGGAATGTCCCCCCAGCACCACCTGGTCTAGACCCAGCGTATCTAGTAAGTCCAATACGTCCCTAGCATGTTCCACCAGGCTGTAGCCGGTATCAGGTTTATCGCTCAAGCCCCGCCCGCGCAAGTCGAGTGCCAAAACCCTAAATCGTGGACTCAGCCCAGCTCGAACCAAACCATCGAACGCATGGGCGTTGGCTGTCAGACCCGGCATGAGCACCAAAGATGGCTCACTACCTGGGTGGTCCAGATAATGCAGTTGAATGTTGTTTACTTGCGCAAAACGATCCACGGCTTTAGATTTCTGTACACATATTATCGTGAGATTGATGGCGCGACAGAGCCAGTATAACTGCCTCCTATGCCGCTCAAGCTTTACCCAGATAATCTTTACTGGACTTTGGCCATTCCATATAAATCAACAACTTGCAATTTAGTCTGAGAAAACTGGCTTTCAATAAAATCAATGAGTTACAGAAAATCAATATTCGATGCAAGCGAAAATGGCCAAAGTCCAGTTTTATAACCTTACTGAAATGTAAAAAAAATGATCGGTCCCCGTCAAAGGTTGGCGCCAACGTCATAAGTTGACAGGTAACAAAAGACTAGCCCGCATTTCTCAATTAACCAGAGCCGTCTGGCGAGAAATGCGGGCTAGCATCCACCTAAGTTAGGCGGATAATCTGCTGTTTGAGGGATTTAAAACAGCTTCATAAATTCCAGTTGCTCGCTATAGCATCAGACGGATCTTTGTGAATCTCGGGCGGGGCATGGCTGCTCACGGTCAAGCTGAAAAAAACATCCGTTATAGAGTCAGTTGGCTCGGAGTGATTAGCACTTCAGCCACTCGCCCGACGCGGGCCTCTTGTTACAGTAATTAGCTTATACCCTTATGTGAATAAACTGTCTATGAGGCAACGCTAAAGCTGCATCAAGCCCTTGTCATCCCATGTACTGACCACCATTAACACCGATCACCTGGCCGGTGATGTAACTGGAAGCAACGGGCGATAGCAAGAAACCGACTACCCAGGCCATTTCCTTGGGATCCGCAAAGCGACGCAGAGGAATCTGCTTGAGGAGAACCTGCTCCACTTTTTCGGGAATGCCCTTGACAATATCCGTCGCCGTGTAACCAGGAGCAACGACGTTCACTCTCACACCGTAGCGCGCACTTTCCAGAGCCAGAGTTTGGGACAACCCGATCATGCCGGCTTTGGAGGCGGCATAATTGGCTTGACCGATGTTGCCGCGTTGGCCTCCCAAGGAACTGATAAAGACGATCGATCCTTCTTTACGCTCATACATTTTGGGCACCGCTGCTTTGACTGTGTTGTAAGCACCGGTCAAGTTTATGCCCAGCACGAAATCCCAATCCTCATCTGGCATTCTGGTAATGAGACTATCTTTAATGACACCGGCATTCGGCACCACCCCGTAAATCGGTCCTAACTCTTGTTCGACCCGGTTCATAAACTTAGCCATTCCATCGGCGTCGGTTACATCGACTCGCTCGGCCAATGCTCCTCTGGGACCAGGTTCTTTGCGGTAGTTGTAAGCAACCTTAGCACCCCAATCTTCAAGGACTTCTACGATCGCTGCGCCAATACCGTGATTGCCACCAGTAACTACAACAACTTTATCCTCAAGACCTAACATAATTTTCTCCTCATCTCTATTATTGGTGAACGATTCTATTCAGCATTCAGATTAGTTTTTTTAAGTTTTATCAAAACATTTAGGGACATAAGGTATTGATTCAATTAAACTTTAGTATACTTCGAATCGAATCAAACACGCCCCTGCTAAGTACTTTAGTCGATAAAAGATCCAAATTCAATCATAAGATAGCCATGTGAATTCAAGGCTAATCTTTAAATTGCCTTCAAAAAACAATTACTTAAAGAATTTGTGTACTGTATTCGCTCTGAATTCACATTTGTAATTCTCTGATTTTACAACTTATTTTTTAGTACCTTATGCACGCCACAAGATACACGAGCACAATCCAATACAATCGAGCATTTAGAACCGAGAGCTTGTGAACAAATTCCCCGATGGCTGCGGGCGCTTTCACTTCGACCGGAGAATTTTTCTTCACTGTACCTTTTTACCCATTAATCTGATAATGACTCGGAAATTCTTTGAAAAGTACCTTTGAATTGTCTATCCTTGTCAGCTTGACAACACCATCAGAATTACTATCCTCAGTCTAAACAACAATAAGACACCAAATTATTTAGACATTCAATTATCTCGGGGCAGCGAAAATGGAATACGAAAATCACCTGTATCTTATTCTCTCACCTAATCAAGCGCTGATCGCATCCCAAATTAATCCGGAGCAGTTCGCCAGGCATTACGGTTCCGGCACAACCCGCTTTTACCAGGGCAAGGTGATATTTGCGGAGATTGATGTTAACTTCCGTGATCCGTATTTCAATATAGACGACGGGCTGGCTGCCCTAGTGCCTCATTCTAACGGCCGCCCCAAAGCCACTAAATTCATTTCAAGCTATCGTGTCTTGGAGCATATCGATTTCAAGTCGATCAAGAAGATTTACCTCACTACCTCCGAGGGCTACTGCATCGGACTTTCAGAAGCACCTTACGACAAGACTCACCATTTAGGATTTCTCAGAATCTTTGCCGAGATCGCTCCCCTCAGAATGCTGGTGATGTCTAGCCTCAACTTTCCCGAGTTCGGCAGATACATTACCAACCCTGCTTACGGTAAAGGAGCTCCCAAACTGTTCTACACTCAGGTAGAGCTGGATACCGAAGACTTCCTCGCAGACCTGGAGAACCGCCCCACGATGAATCCGCCGATACCCGGTCTGCATCCTTCCAAATTAAGAGACGCGATCAACGAGCTTAAGAGCAGTCCCGAAGAAAAAACGACCAAAGGACTGAGCCTGGATAGCTCCATGGACCAGATACCTTACAAGCGTATCCGCCATGGATTTATGTTTGCGTCTCAAGAGGAAACGAAATTCTTCCCCATGCTTTCTCTTAGCGAGATTGAAAATACAAATCTGAAGTTCTGGCGTGCGATGTAATTCATGCTAGATGGCCTACCCTCTACTGCAAGAGCAGATTGGCTGTAAATTGCGTTTTATGTCGCTAGCCCGGCGCGTGAGGCAGCGTCAAAGCTAACTTCGGGTTGTCAGTCTTTATTGCAACAACTTCGTGCGGCGACTTCCGCTACTTCGGGCTTTTTCTGCGGAGCACGAAATAGCTCGTGGTTAAAAGGTTGGGTTTCAAGGGCCCTGATAATATTAAGGAGATATTCATGCAACCAATAATGGCCCATCTACCGTTGGCTTCAACCGTGGTAGGGATCGGGGGAGTGTTGTTCTCAATTGCGATGGCAGGGATAGTTAAAGGCGCACCGAACGGAAACGAGAAGATGCAAGAGATTGCCGACGCCATCAAGGTCGGTGCCATCGCCTACCTGAACCGGCAGCTGAAGAGCGCTGCGACGGCTGGCGGCATCATTTTTATCATCATATTTGCGACGTTAGGCGCCATAGCCGCATTCGGATTTCTCATCGGGGCCTCCGCCTCGTACCTCGCTGGCTACATTGGTATGCGTGTTTCAGTGCTTGCCAACGTGAGAGTTGCCGAAGCTGCGAAGAACGGCCTTGCGGCAGGCCTTGCCCTCGCTTTTAAGGGCGGAGCAGTAACTGGTATGATTGTTGCCGGCCTCGCACTCACGGTAGTCGCCGGCTATTACACTCTCACTCACGATGTCACCGCATTAGTCGCTCTCGGCTTTGGCGGTAGTCTTATATCTATCTTCGCTCGCCTAGGTGGCGGTATTTTCACCAAAGGCGCGGATGTCGGTGCCGATTTGGTCGGCAAGGTCGAAGCAGGAATTCCCGAGGACGATCCCAGAAACCCGGCGGTCATTGCCGACAATGTCGGCGACAATGTCGGCGACTGTGCTGGCATGGCGGCAGACCTGTTCGAGACCTATGCAGTCACAGCGGTCGCTGCCATGTTGCTTGGCCATTTGTTGTTTCCACAACACGAGATCGCCACAGAGTTTCCTCTGGTGCTCGGAGCAGCTTCCATAATTGCATCGATAATCGGTGTGTTTTTTGTGAAACTCGGCAGAACCCAATACATCATGGGAGCGCTGTACAAAGGCATGTTCGGCTCGGCCATCCTGGCTGCAATCGCATTTTATTTTCTTACCAACCAGCTGATGAGTGAGCTTCCGGGCGTGAGCGCCAACTCCATCTTCTATGCGGCGCTCGTCGGGTTGGTGTTGACAGTCATCATCGTCGTGATCACGGAGTATTACACGGGAATTTACGGACCCGTGAAGTCCGTTGCAAATGCCTCAACGACGGGACATGCGACCAATATAATCGCAGGGCTTGCCGTCAGCATGCAGGCGACTGCTGCGCCGGTTATCGCCATATGCATTGGAATTTTTGCTGCTTATTACTTCGCCGACTTGTACGGCGTGGCGATGGCCGCGATGGCGATGCTTTCCATGACGGGAATGGTAATTGCTATTGACGCCTACGGTCCGATTACCGACAATGCCGGCGGCATTGCAGAGATGGCAGAAATGGACGAATCCGTTCGTGCTGTGACCGATCCCTTGGATGCCGTTGGCAATACGACCAAAGCCGTGACCAAGGGCTATGCGATAGGCTCTGCCGGTCTCGCCGCGCTCGTGCTCTTTGCATCTTATGTCTATGAGTTCACGCTGCATGGAAAAGGCGATACTATTAGATTTGGTTTAGACGATGTGAACGTCATTATAGGACTCTTCCTGGGTGGCTTGCTTCCCTATTTGTTTGCCTCGGTTGCGATGAGGGCGGTCGGCAACGCCGGGGGAGCGGTGGTCACCGAAGTAAGACGTCAATTTCGCGAAATTCCGGGCATCATGGAAGGTACCGCCAAACCGGACTATCACACCTGTGTTGACATCGTTACAAAATTCGCTCTCAAGGAAATGCTGATTCCAGCCCTTATCCCAGTGGTCGCGCCGTTGTTGGTAGGACTTATCCTCGGTAAGGTTGCGTTGGGCGGGCTCCTTATCGGCAGCATCGTCACAGGCCTATTTGTCGCACTTTCTATGACCACAGGTGGCGCCGCGTGGGATAACGCGAAGAAGCACATCGAAGATGGTCATCTCGGCGGCAAGGGTAGCGACGCGCATAAGGCGGCCGTTACCGGCGATACGGTAGGCGACCCGTACAAAGACACGGCAGGCCCTGCGATCAACCCCATGATTAAGATTCTAAATGTGGTTGCACTGCTGATGGTGCCGTTTTTGACATAGGACGTGGGTCTTCACTGATGCAGTCGATAGTGATGACGCCCCTTTTGTAGGCATAGGGCTGTTCCCTAGAGAAAGGTTGCTACTAAGAACTCGAGAGGAGATTACCTGATGGCTGTCTCTTAAACATGAGAGGATTAACATCATGAGCATACACTATTATCTTTCCATTTTTCCCATAGAGGCGTTAATCGCTTCAGAGCTGGATCCTGGCGGATTCAGCGTTTACATGGCCACTGCTTCTCACCGAGGCTCGTCAGAGCCACATAGTTTCATTGAAATCAAAGATATACAAAAACTGAGCGAAGAGTTTGACTTGGAATACGCTGAGCAAAAGTGTGCAGCTACCGTTGGGGAGCGTAAAAAAAGCTCGGTTTATCTGTCTATCTACCGCACGCTGGAGAGAATACCACTCGCCCACATGGGCGAGCTTTATCTGGTGACTCGCGACGGACGCTCACTGGCGTTGCAACCTGAATTTTTAGAGGGTGTTCCCCCTCAGACCAAAGAATTTTATATCTATCAGGAGATGTGTCCGGTTCGCCCGGTTGTTGTTACCACGCTCGGTCCATCCCAATTCTGTAAACGCATGACGAACGAGGAGACGAAAACCCATGTCCCACGCGTCATCATTGCAGATCTGCGGATTATTGATTTTGAGAATTTGGATGATGCGGGAAATATCGGAGCTTTCTATCACAAGAACCTCGTTCACCTTAAGGATTGTATACAGTCGGTAACTACAAAAGAGTATAAGCTCGCAAAGACACTCGATCGAGCGAGGGTGGAATCGTTCACGTACCAATTAGTGGACACAGGCTTCTACATGGGTGATCAGGAAGGCGTTCTTTATTACCGCATGAAGTCTCCGAGAGAACTCAATATGTATGATCATGCGTGGGCTCGGTCTGCCATGATCCTGTAATCCAATTCGTTTAACTGTTTCAGACGCGTACCTATCGCTATACTCGTCGCGAACGCAATTTTAGGGCCCGATATGCATGCAATTGCGCTCCGTTGGGTGGGAATACGAACCTCATGGTTTTGGTTATGGCTTACGCAGATCGCTACCTTCCTCAGGAGAAACCAATGCATCCTGCACACCCGAAAACCCGTCTGCGACGAGTATAATTATTATTGCAGATGAACAAAGAATGTTGAGCTTGTCTAACCGAGACTCAGTGCAGACACGCTCAGGAGCCCCCTCACTTCGCGCGGAGCCTTATTCAAAAGCGCTGACCGCTACTCTTGAAACATTTGCCTCACCATTGGCTTTTGCACCTTGCCCATCGCATTGCTGGGCAACTCCTCGACCACCCGCAGCCGTTTAGGCAGTTTATAAGGCGCCAGGTACTCCTTCGCCCAAGCACGTAATGCGTCGAGCGTTAAGTCAGTGGCATCACTCACGATACACGCCGCGACACATTCACCCCATTCGTCGTCTGGAACACCGACGACAGCACACTCACGAATTTTGGGGTGTGATCGCAACACCTCTTCGATTTGAAGTGCAGACACCTTGTAACCACCGCTTTTAATGATATCGACGCTCTTTCTTCCGAGGAGGCGATACGCGCCGTTTTCAATCACCGCGATATCGCCGGTACGAAACCAGCGATCGTGAAATGCGCTTCGGGTCGCCTCAGCCATTCCCCAATATTCACGAAAGACTGTAGGCCCGCAAACTTCGATCTCGCCAGGGATTTCAGGCGCTGCGAGCAGCTGTCCTGACTCGTCGACGCGGCGCACTTCGACCTTAGGCAGAGGGTATCCCACACACCCGGGTTTGCGCTCACCGCGCAGTGGATTTGAGAGCGCCATACCAATCTCGGTCATGCCATAGCGTTCGAGAAGCACGTGCCCAGAAAGCGACTGCCACTTCTCAAGGAATGTCACGGGAAGTGCCGCTGAGCCGGATACCATGAGACGCATCTTGCGAAATCCAGCCGCCATGGCGTTTTGCTCGGTTGAAGTGGCTTGCTGCCACTCGGTGATCAACTTGGCATAGATCGTCGGCACAGCCATGAACAGTGTCAGATCACCCCGTATAAAACGCTCGAGCACTTTGCGAGCCTCAAACCGCAGGAACTCGCATTTTGCGCCAACCCATAGCGCACAGGTCAACACATTAATAATCCCATGAACATGGTGCAGGGGCAGCACATTCAGGACATGATCATCTACGTTCCAATCCCACGCCTCGACGAGCGACTCCACTTGCGCCTGGATATTCGTGTGCGTGGTGACAACACCTTTGGGGCGGCTCGTCGTGCCACTGGTGTAGAGGATCATGGCACGACGCGAATCGTCGAAATCGGGCCAAGTAACGTCGTCGCTTGCCAGCGCCATGTCGGTCGTTAATACGCGCACAGACCGCAAATCGACTTCGCCGAGATGGTCTTGCAAGTCGGGATGAACGATTAGCGCGGCGGTTTGAGTATCTTCCAGGATAAAATTTAGCTCAGCAGGGGGATGAGTAACGGCCAGTGGCACTGCAATGCCACCCGCACGCCAGATCCCCCACTGGGTTGCAACGTACTCAAAGCCAGGCGGAACAAGAAAGGCGACGCGAGCCTGCGCCAAATCGGCAGCACCGTTTAGAAGGACAAAACCGACGCGAGCTGCAGCATCCAACAGCTGACGATAGGTGTAATGGCCGTCGGGCGTGATGACGGCGGTTCGACTGTCATAGCTTTCAGCGTTTCTGAAAAGTTTCACCAATATGCGCCTGAGAAACTGGGTGGCCAAACCACAGAATGTGGATTATTCAAAAACCTTGTATTTCAACGACGAAGGGATAAAACAGCAAGCTAAGGAATGCTACCAAAATAACTTCCCCATCTGGCTTGCCTTATCGCCCCTCTTCGGCGTTGCGACAACAGTTACATAGCCCAGCTATGCGCCTGTTGTCGCGCCTTGAAG
>JAAUXY010037798.1_pt1 | contig 12450 bp, 11 predicted proteins | sample 7278121 | NCBI WGS metagenome assembly JAAUXY01 (sample SAMN14350117, study PRJNA611818) | marine sediment metagenome | isolation source: surface marine sediment (1.8m) | place: French Polynesia: Moorea | collected 2018-08 | reverse complement strand
GACGTGTGTATTGTCGTGCCGACGGAACTCGTGACGGACCGCTACCTCAGACATTACGAACGAGCTACCGGCCGCAACGGCAAATAGCCGAAGCACAGACGTGACTGCGGCAACGGTCTTGACGTCGCCCGTACTTGGCGCGTGTCGGCTAGTTTCCTATGCGGCATGGACGCTAGCTCTCATTCCCCTGCAAGCTGTTGCGAATGCCCTAAGGCTGCCACTACGCCGTCGGCTACCTCCCCTTTATCATGCTACCTGCTGTCGTATTCTCGGCCTCCGACTGCAGGTCATCGGCCGGCGCGCCAAAGCCAGGCCGACTTTGTTTGTCGCCAATCACTGTTCCTACCTCGACATAATGGTGTTTGGGGCCCTCTTGCCGGCGTCATTCGTTGCGAAGGCAGAGGTCGCGTCCTGGCCATTCTTCGGCTTGCTCGCCAAGCTTCAGCAGTCGGTGTTCATCGATCGCCGCATGGGGTCCACGCGGGCCCAGATCGCGGTCATTAGGGACCGGCTCGCGCGGCGCGACCGATTGATCATGTTTCCGGAGGGCACCAGCAGCGACGGGGTCCGCGTCCTCCCGTTCAAAAGCGCGCTGCTCGCGGCGGCCGAGCCGGTTGCCGGCAGGGCGCCTGTCGTGCAGCCGGTGACCGTCGCTTACACACGCCTTGACGGCATTCCAATCGGCCGTCATATGCGCCCGTTCTTCAATTGGTACGGCGATATGGAGTTGGCGCCCCACCTTTGGCAGCTTGTTTGCCTGGGCCGGCCGACCGTGACCGTCGTATTTCATGAACCGTTGCGCTTCGACGACTTTGGCTCTCGTAAGGCGCTCGCCGAACGTTGCCGGAGCGTGGTGGAGGCGGGTTATGTCGATGCGATTTCCGGTCGCTGGGCTAACGTCCGGCGGCGCCGCTTTGGCCGGCGCCGCTTAGCTTGACTCGGCCCCGGCGAACGCTTAGGTGACGAAAGGTACGCTGAAAAACTACAAGATGGCAGCCCAAACGGACGCTGTCCCGTCGCCCGCGAACCTCGCCATTGGCCAAGAAACTCTTCATTAAGACCTACGGTTGCCAAATGAACGTCTACGACTCCGAAAGGATGGCGGACGCATTGGCGCCGATTGGCTACCAAATAGCCGAAGGCCCCGAGGCGGCGGATCTGGTTATTCTGAACACGTGCCACATACGCGAGAAGGCGAGCGAGAAGGTATACTCGGAGCTCGGCCGCTTGCGTGCCCTGAAAGACCGGCGGCGCGACGCCGGTCGCCCTCTCACGCTGGCCGTCGCCGGGTGTGTTGCCCAGGCGGACGGCGCGGAACTGCAGAACCGGGCTCCCTTTGTCGACATTGTACTCGGGCCGCAGGCTTATCACCGGCTGCCTGAATATGTTGCCCGAGCAGAACGTTCGACGGTTGGCGCGCCGAACAGGGCCGGTATCGGCATTCTTGACACGGACTTTCCGTTTGAATCGAAGTTCGATTACCTGCCGCAGCCAAGTCAGCCATCGACCGTATCCGCGTTCCTGTCTGTCCAGGAAGGCTGCGACAAGTTCTGCACATTCTGTGTTGTGCCTTACACACGCGGCGCCGAGTTCTCGCGGCCCGTTTCTCAGATCGTCGACGAAGCGCGTCGGCGGGTCGATAATGGCGCCCGCGAGATCACGTTGCTCGGCCAGAATGTGAACGCTTATCACGGCACGGCATCAGACGGTGCCGACGCGAATTTGGCGAGCCTGATCCGCGCGCTAGCGGAGATCGAGGGCTTGTGGCGGCTGCGTTACACTACGTCACACCCGCGCGATATGCACCGGGATCTGATTGCGGCACATGGCAGCTGCGACAAGCTGATGCCGTTCCTGCACCTCCCGGTCCAATCCGGGAGTGATCGTGTTCTGGCGTCGATGAACCGGCGCCACACCGCCGATGACTATAAGCGTATTGTTGGGCAACTGCGGCGCGCTCGCGCGGATATCGCCCTGAGTTCGGACTTCATTGTCGGGTATCCCGGTGAAACGGAGGCCGATTTCCAGGCGACGATGGACCTTGTTCGCGCGGTTGGTTTCTCGCAGGCCTACTCGTTCAAGTTCAGCGCGCGCCCGGGTACGCCGGCCGCCGTTCTGCCCGATCAGGTACCAGAGAAAGAAAAGGACGAGCGACTTCAGGTCTTGCAGGCGCTGCTAACCCAGCAACAAGGCGAGGCCAACGCAGCGATAGTTGGCCGCGTCACTGAGGTCTTACTCGAACGACCAGGTCGGCACGACGGGCAATTGACAGGACGCACGGTCTGGAACCAAGCCGTCCAGGCGAACTTGCCCCTGCGCTTTCAGGGCGAACGTGCCCAGCTGCACATAGATGCTTGCGCGGCCAACAGCCTGCACGCGAGCCTCCCGGTCAAAACCGACATAAAGGCCTGCGCTTGAGCACTCCCCAACCGGCCGACCGCGATCGCGCCCGCATCCAATTCGACGACAATCGCCTGCTGCCCGCTCTGTTCGGTCACCACGACGAACATCTCGTCCAGATCGAACGTCTGCTTGACGTCAAGCTTCGATATCGTGGCAACCGGCTGGAGATTCTTGGGCCGCGCGCCTCCCGAGACATCGCGGATCGGGCGATCACATCTCTTTATCAACGCGTCCGCGCCGGCCAGGAGCTGAGTCAAGGCGAAGTTGCGGCGGCAGTGCGCTTTGCCGCCAGCGACGCGGGGAACGATGTGTCAGATTTGTCGATTCGCACCCGGCGCCGTCAAGTGACGCCCCGTTCGCCGGCGCAGGCGGACTACATCAAGGCGCTCGCCGGGCATGACCTTGTCTTCGGTTTGGGGCCGGCCGGCACTGGCAAAACCTATCTGGCCGTTGCGTATGCCGTATCGATGCTCCTCGAAGGGCGCATCGACCGGATCGTGCTATCGCGGCCAGCGGTCGAGGCGGGTGAACGGCTCGGTTTCTTGCCGGGGGACCTGCAGGAGAAAATCGACCCGTATCTGCGTCCCCTATATGATGCTCTGTACGACATGCTGCCGCCGGAACAAGTTGCCGGACGTCTCGACAGTGGCGAGATCGAAGTGGCGCCTCTGGCCTTTATGCGCGGCCGGACGCTGGCGAATGCCTTTGTCATTCTCGACGAGGCACAGAACACATCGCCTATGCAGATGAAGATGTTTCTAACGCGCATGGGCGAAGGCTCGCGAATGGCGGTTACCGGCGACACAAGCCAGATCGATCTACCGCAGGGCGTACTGTCCGGGCTGATCGACGCTCTTGACGTACTCAAAGGCGTCGGGGGAGTCGCGCGGATCCGTTTCACCGCCGCGGACGTTGTCCGGCATCCGCTCGTAACGCGCATCGTCAAAGCCTACAACCGCAGTGACGGCAGTAGGGCAGCCCCCGATGGGTGAAGCGGCCGCCAGTCCGTGCCAGCCTGCGAACACCAGCGTCGCGGTGGTGATCGAACGTGGCGCCTGGGAATCAGCCGATGACGTCCACGGCTTGTGCAAAGCGGCGGTCGCCGCAGCAGCCGCCGAAGTACAGCCAACTGCGCCTTTCGCTATCAACGTACTTTTGTCCGACAACGACCGTCTGCGCGAACTGAACGCGCGATATCGGAACAAGAACGTTCCAACCAACGTTCTTGCGTTTCCGTGTGGGGACGATCCGCTGCCGTCACCAGCGCGCGGACCGTGCGTGATCGGGGACATAGCACTGGCGTTTCAGACTCTCGCGACCGAAGCCGGACAGCAGGACAAGACTATTCCAGATCACCTCAGTCACTTGGTCGTGCATGGCACCCTGCATTTGCTTGGCTATGACCACCACACAGACAATGAAGCGACAATCATGGAGGAAATCGAACGCCGCGCATTGAACCGGCTCGGCATCGCTGATCCTTACGTCGCGGCGAGCGAACACGATGAGTGATCTTCCTGCCCATTCCGGCGCCAGCGTAACCTCGGGGGTCCGATCGCCACTTGCACACCTGCGCAATCGGCTCAGGTCTTGGCTGCGGTCGCGCAATGGCGAGGACACGGTACGGGAGGCGATCGAGGAGCTGATCGAGGAGCGCGAAGACGCCGGCGTTTCGATCGATTCGGACGAACGCGTGCTTCTCGCCAACATACTTAAGCTTCACGACGTGACCGCAGAGGACGTCATGGTCCCGCGAGCCGAGATTGTCGCGGCCGACATCACCACGCCCCTCGATGACCTCATGGCACTCATTGCCACCGAGGCACATTCTCGCATCCCTCTTTACAGGGAGCAGCTCGACGACGTTGTGGGCTTCGTACACATCAAGGATCTGGTCGCTGCCTTAGGCAAGGATGTCGAAGCGAAAGACTTGGTGCGCGATCTGCTGTTCGCCGCGCCGTCGATTAGGGTTCTCGATCTGCTGCTGGAGATGCGTGCGAGTAGGGTGCATATGGCAATCGTCGTCGATGAACTGGGCGGCGTCGACGGGCTAGTGACGATCGAGGATCTGGTCGAAGAGATTGTCGGTGAAATTGAAGACGAACACGATGAGGACGGCCCGCAGCTTGTAGCACAGCCCGATGGGTCCTATGTCGCCGACGCGCGCGTCCGGGTCGAGGAATTCGAGGAGCAGGCCGGCCCGTTTGCCAGCGTGGAAGAGCGGGAGGAGATCGACTCCCTAGGCGGCATTGTCGCCAACCTGGTCGGACGGGTACCGCGGCGGGGTGAGGTAATCGCTCATCCGTCTGGCCTTGAGTTCGAGGTCGAGGACGCTGATCCGCGACGGATAAAGCGCCTGCGCATCCGCATGACAACGCCCAGGACCCCGCGTGGCGGTAACGAGCACGACTGAAGCGCCAGCGTCTTGGCCCACGCGATGGGCGGCCCGGTTGCAAATAGTGCGCGGCTGGTGGGCCCATACGATAGCCGCTCTGTTCGGCGCAGCGGCCGCGTTTGCGTTGCCGCCGTGGCACCTGATCCCGCTGCTTGTGCCCGCGTTCACGGGGCTCCTGTGGATCCTTGTCGGCCGCCGCCCTAGGGCAGCTTTCTTCCTTGGCTGGTCATTCGGCCTCGGGCATTTCCTTGTCGCGGTGCACTGGATCGCCCACCCCATGCTGGTCGATCCGGCCCGTCATGCCTGGCTGATACCGTTTGCCGTTGGTGGGCTGGCCGCGGCGCTCGGACTCTATGTTGCTCTGACCTGTCTTGCGTTCGCCCTTCTTGAGCGGCGTGTCAACCTTTCGGGTCCAGGGCGTGTTCTGACGTTTGCCGCGCTGTGGCTTTTGTTCGAATGGGTGCGCCGCTGGGCCTTCACTGGCTTTCCCTGGGATCTGCTGGGCTACGTCTGGGCGCTCTCGCTGGAGATGAGCCAGTCAGCGGCACTCGCAGGCGTCTACGGGTTGAGCCTGCTGACCGTTATCGCGGCTGCTGCACCTGCAGCGTTGAGCCAGGGTCGCCACAATGCCTTCGCGGCCTTGGTTGTCTTCATTCCGGCGCTGTTATGGGCCGGCGGATCAGCAAGACTGGCGACCGCGCCGGCGCCGGGCGCGGCCCTCGTGCCGGATGTTCAGCTGCGCATTGTCCAGGCCAATATCCCACAGAAGCTAAAATGGCAGGCCGACCGGCGGGTCGCTCACTTGGAGCGCCATGTCGCGATGAGTCTCCATGACTCTCAGTCTGCCGCACCCAACGTGGTCATCTGGCCGGAAACAGCAGTGCCGTTCTTCTTATCTACCGACAGCCAAGCGCGGGCTCTCACCGCGGCCGCCGTTCCGACAGGTGGGATCCTCCTAACGGGCGCCCCGCGAGCCGGCCTCGTGGGCGAGGCGCGGCTGTTCTGGAACAGCGTCCACGCGATCGATTCGGGTGGCACGGTTGCGGGCACGTATGACAAATCCCACCTCGTTCCCTTTGGCGAGTATGTCCCTGCGCGCAGCCTTCTCCCGATCCAGCGGATCGTCGCCAGCGCCGGCGATTTCACGGCGGGGCCCGGGCGGACGACTCTACGGCTGGATGGAGTGCCGCCGGTCGGCCCGTTGGTTTGTTACGAAGCAATCTTCCCGGGCGCGGTCACGGCGGCCGACCGGCCGGACTGGCTGCTCAATGTGACCAACGACGCTTGGTTCGGCCCCTACGTGGGCCCCGCGCAGCACTTTGCGATAGCGTGGGTAAGAACAATCGAGGAGGGTTTGCCGTTAGTGCGCGCGGCCAATACTGGGATCTCGGCGGTGGTCGACGGCTACGGCCGCGTTTTGCAGCGTCTCGACAGCGGCACCGAAGGGGTTATCGACAGTGGCCTGCCGGCACCCTTAAGTCCTACGCTTTTCGCACGTTTGGGCGATTGGACCGTTCTCATCCTTCTGGGAATCGCGGCCCTTGCTACTTATTTTCTGCGCCGGGCGAAATAGCCGCTTGCCGAAGAGCGGGCTGAGGCGCTATTCGCCGTGCAATATGATCGATGCTTTGGGAGAGGGATGTGCCCCAGGACCGTTATCTATTCACCAGTGAATCCGTATCCGAGGGGCACCCCGATAAGGTCTGCGACCGCATTTCAGACGCCATTCTGGACGCCTATTTGACCGCGGATCCACACAGCCGGGTCGCGGTCGAGACCATGACGACGACCAATTTGATCGTCGTTGCCGGCGAGGTTCGTGGACCTCAGTCAGTGACCAACGAAACCTTGGAACAGATTGCGCGCGCGGCGGTCCGCGAGATCGGTTACGAACAATCAGGCTTTCATTGGCAGCAAGCCAAGTTCTGCTGCCACGTGCACAGCCAATCGGCCGATATCGCCAAAGGTGTGGACGCCCTCGGTAACAAGGATGAGGGGGCGGGGGATCAGGGCATTATGTTCGGCTACGCCTGCCGGGAGACCGAGGCGTTGATGCCCGCCCCGATTTACTACAGCCATGCCATCCTCCGGTCGCTCGCGGACGCACGTCATTCCGGTTCGGAGCCGGGGCTTGGGCCGGACGCGAAAAGTCAGGTTACGCTCGAGTATATCGACGGCCAACCCGTCCGGGCGAAGTCTGTCGTCGTCTCGACCCAACATAGTCCGGACTTGGACCAGGACGAAGTGCGGGCGATTGTCGAACCGCACGTTATCAACACCCTCCCCGATGGTTGGATGTGCGAGGATGACGAGTTCTACATCAATCCGACCGGTCGCTTCGTGATCGGCGGACCTGACGGGGACGCTGGGCTGACCGGACGGAAGATCATTGTCGATACTTACGGAGGAGCAGCGCCCCACGGCGGCGGCGCGTTCTCCGGGAAAGACCCGACCAAAGTAGACCGATCGGCCGCATACGCGGCCCGCTACTTGGCCAAGAACGTGGTCGCCGCCGACCTCGCAGACAAGTGCACGATCCAGCTAAGCTACGCGATCGGCGTGTCACACCCATTGTCGCTCTACGTCGACACGGCCGGTACAAGCGAGACATCGGAAGACAAGCTTGCCGAGATCCTGCGCGGCGCGATGGATTTAAGCCCACGCGGCATTCGCGAGCATCTGTCGCTCAATCGGCCGATTTACGCGCGGACCTCCGCCTACGGCCATTTCGGTCGCGAGCCGGAGCCGGATGGGGGCTTCTCGTGGGAAAAGACCGATCTCGTTGAAGAACTGCGTCGCGCCGCCGCCTGACATTCCTTGCCAGCTTGCATGCTGGCCGCTTTCAAAATGAGTGATCGACAACTGCGCTTCTATGGCCGGCGCACAGGACGCCGGCTCAGGCCATCGCGCGTCGCGCTGCTGGAAGAAGTTCTTCCACAGATCGAGATACGGCACGAGGCCGGTCGGCCGCTCAAGCCGGGGATCCTTTTCGACCCGAAAATCCGCGATGTTTGGCTCGAGATCGGGTTTGGCGGGGGTGAACATCTTGCATGGCAGGCCCGCCATAATCCGGACATAGGCTTCATTGGCGCGGAGCCCTACGTGAATGGCGTCGCCAGCTTACTTGTGGCGATCAAACGCTGGGATTTGACCAACATCCGAATCCTGCCGGAGGACATTCGGCTGCTTCTGCCGGATTTGGGAGCGCGCAGTATTGGTCGGGCGTTCATATTGTTTCCCGACCCCTGGCCGAAGGTGCGGCATCACCGTCGGCGCATAATCAACCGCCTGTGTCTCGACCATCTTGCACGCCTGTTGCCGTCGGACGCCGAGTTACGCGTGGCCACGGATGACCCGGGTTACCTGGGTTGGATTCTTCGCCATACCCTCGATCATCCATCCTTCGCATGGAATGCACAGGGACGCGGCGATTGGGAGACCCGTCCCCCTGATTGGCCCGAGACCCGGTACGAAAGCAAGACCATAGCCGCGGGGCGTCGACCCGCTTTTCTACGCTTCGTTCGTGTGTAGCCAATGCCGGCAAAGGCTTGCGAAAATCCTGCTAGTCCTTATATTTGAGGGCAACAAGACCCTATTCCTGATAAAGGTTAGAAGGGTGGCTCAAACGGGCCGCCTTTTTTGTTGGGCGAGGAGTATTTGTTGAGCCTCATAAGCGGAACGTCGGAAACAGACCGCGTCCTGTTGTTGATCGAACCGGCCCTGACAGCTATGGGCTATGAGATCGTCTTGGTCCGCATTCTTACGCACCCAAGGCGGGTGTTGCAGATCACGGTCGACCGCGCGGACGGCGGCGTCGTAACGGTCGACGATTGCGCGGAAGTCTCGCGTACCGCATCCGCCCTACTCGACGTCGACGATGTTGTGCGGGGCGCGTACGATTTGGAGATCTCATCACCTGGAATCGACCGACCCCTGACGCGGCCCAAGGATTTCGAACGATATGCGGGGCAGGTTGCCCGCCTGGAGGTCAACCCGGCGGTGGACGGTCGGAAGAGGTTTCGCGGAAACCTGTGTGGAATGTCCGGAGATGAGGTCAAGATCGAGGTCGACGCGGCGGAGTTCTTGATCCCGTTTGGACGAATCGAGAAGGCAAAGCTCGTTCTGACGGATGAATTGCTGGCGGCGTCGTCAGTGGTGGAGAGTTAAGGCATGGAGAATCTTTCGGGACCCAATCGGCTTGAGATGCTGGCCGTCGCAGATGCGGTTGCGCGTGAAAAAAGCATTGAGCGCGATGAAGTACTGGAAGCAATGGAGATGGCGATCCAAAAAGCGGCCCGTGCGAAATATGGTCCGGAGCATGACATTCGCGCGGCCATCGACCGGCGCACGGGACTTATTCAACTGCATCGCTTCCGCGAAGTGGTCGAGGAGGTCGAAGACGAGCACACCCAATTGACTGTTGCGCAAGCGGCGCCCGAGAAGGCCGACGCGAAGGTCGGCGACGTTTTGGTTGATCCTTTGCCGCCGATCGACTTCGGGCGTATCGCTGCACAAACAGCGAAGCAGGTGATCGTTCAGCGCGTTCGTGACGCCGAACGGGAGCGGCAATATGAGGAGTACAAGGACCGGGTCGGCGAGATTGTCAACGGGTTGGTCAAGCGCGTCGAATACGGCAATGTCACGGTCGACCTAGGGCGCGGCGAGGCGATTCTGCGCCGCGACGAGATGGTCCCACGCGAGAGCTTCCGTACCGGCGATCGCGTCAGATCCTTTGTTTACGACGTCCGGCGAGAACAACGCGGGCCGCAGATTTTTCTTACCCGCGCTCGACCGGAGTTTATGGTTGCGTTGTTCGCTCAGGAAGTGCCTGAGATCTACGACGGCGTCATCGAGATTCGAGCCGCCGCGCGGGACCCAGGGAGCCGTGCCAAGATTGGCGTCATTTCGAACGATACTTCGATCGATCCAGTCGGAGCATGTGTCGGCATGCGCGGGAGTCGCGTACAGGCGGTCGTCGGCGAACTGCAGGGTGAGAAGATCGACATCATCCCTTGGTCGCCGGACCCCGCAACTTTTGTGGTCAATGCTCTAGCGCCGGCTGAGGTCTCTAAGGTCGTGCTCGACGAAGAGCAGCACAATATCGAGGTCGTTGTGCCAGACGACCAGCTGTCTCTCGCGATTGGCCGGCGCGGTCAGAACGTACGCCTGGCTACCATGCTGACGGGCTGGGACATAGATATCCTAACTGAGGAAGAAGAGTCGCAGCGTCGTCAGCGCGACTTCATGGAGCGCAGTCAGATGTTCATGGACGCCCTCGATGTCGAGGACGTTATTGCCCATCTGCTGGTGACTGAGGGATTTGGGACCATCGAGGAAGTCGCTTTTGTGCCGATCGAGGACCTGGAACGGATCGAGGGTTTTGATCGCGAAGTCGCTGAAGAACTGCAGGCGCGCGCCTCCGCTTGGTTGGAGGAGCGCGACGAGGATTTGGACAAGCAGCGCCGAACCCTTGGCGTCGCCGACGAAATGGCCGCGGTCGAAGGCGTGTCCCCGACCTTCGCCGTACTGCTGGGCAAAGGTGGCGTTCGCACTCTTGACGATCTTGCCGACCTCAGCACTGACGAGCTGCGATTCCTTGTAATGGAGGATCGACCGGAGGTCGCGCTCGATGACCTGTCTCAGATGCAGGAGGATGAACTGTCGAAGCTGCTCGCGTCCAGTCCCCTATCCGCCGAAGCTGCAGAGGCCATCATCATGAAAGCGCGCGAACATTGGTTCGAGGACGACGCCGCGCCAGCAGATGCGGACCAATCTGAAGTCGCCGAGGATTCACGCGTAGACGCATGAGACCCGCCGAACACACGGATTCGGGCCGGCACGAGCCGGCGCGGCGCTGCATCGTCAGCGGGGCGATTCGGCCACGCAGCTCACTACTGCGGTTTGCCGTTTCGCCGGAAGGGATGATCACGCCCGATTTGTCTTGCCGTTTGCCTGGACGTGGCATTTGGGTGGAACCGCGCCGCGAATCGCTGCACCGTGCTTGCGACCGCAATCTGTTCGCTCGCTCGGCCCGTCGCCCCGTCCGCCCGATCGACGGACTTGTCGACTTGGTTGAGGGTCAACTGCTGGGTCGCTGCCTCGACCTGCTGCGAATGGCGCGCCGCGCCAATCTGACCGTGGTAGGCCATGATCAGGTCGCAGCCGCGCTGCAGCGGGGGGCACCGAGGGCATTGGATGGCGCCGTTCTTGCAACGGCTGACGACACGGCACCGCGTGGGGCGATCGAAGCGAACCGGCTCGCAGCAATCAGCGAAAACGAACTCGGACGCATATATTGCCTATCCGCCGATGAACTCGGGCAACCGTTTGATCGCAGGCGCGTTGTCCATCTTATCGTCATGCCCGGGCGGTTGGCCGATCGGTTTCTGCAAGAAGCGTCGCGTCTGGCCGGGATGCGGTCCGACGAGACGCAGGAAGTTGGAAGAGAATAATGGCAAGCACGGACAAAGGGCTACGTAAGCCGCTCAAGCTGTCACAGCCCGGCAAGCTAGAGCTGAAGAAGACTGTTGAAACCGGCCAGGTAAAGCAGAGCTTCAGTCATGGCCGCTCCAAGACCGTCACGGTCGAGGTCAAGCGGAAGCGCACTTATGCACCGAACGCTGGCGGCACGATGGCCGAGGTCATCGAAAAGCCGGCGATCACGTTGAAACCACGCGTCAAGAAGCCGTCCGACCAACCGGCACCAACGCCAAGCCCAACTCCCGCCAAGCCGAAACGCACGCTGACCGAAGAGGAGCGCGCCGCTCGCTTTCGGGCACTCGAAGAGGCGCAGCGCGCAGCGGAAGTTGCCGCGAAGCAGGCTGAGGCCGAAGAGGCCAGCGAGGCTTTGCGTATCGCCCGGGAGACAGCTGAGCGGGCTGAGGCAGAAGAAAAACGGCGGCTGGAGGAAGAACGGGCTGGCCGCCGGGCTGAGGAGGAAAGTCGCAAACGAGCCGAGCAGGAGTCGAGGGCAAAGGCCGAGGAAGCGGCACAACGGGCCGCGGAGGCGGAGCGTCGTCGGCGCGAAGCCGAAGCGGCTTCGCCGGTGTCTAGCGAAGATGCAGCTCGCGACCGTGGCCGCGGCAAGCCAGCCAAAGTCCCGGCGCGCGGCGGCCGCGCCGCGGATCGCCGGCGTAGTGGTAAGCTCACGATCTCGCAAGCCCTCGATGAGGAAGGCGGTGAGCGCCGTCGCAGCGTCGCGGCTTTTCGTCGTCGTCAGGAACGCGAGAAACAGCGCGCCCGGCAAGCTGCCGGCGGACCGGCGCAAAAAATCGTTCGGGAGGTCGTTGTTCCGGAGACCATCACAGTTGGCGAGCTAGCGAACCGCATGGCGGAACGCGGTGCCGAGGTGATGAAGGCGCTGATGAAGATGGGCGTCATGGCGACCATCAACCAGGTTATTGACCAGGACACCGCTGAACTCATAACCGAGGAATTCGGTCACAAGATCAAGCGGGTCTCCGCCGCTGACGTCGAGATCGGTGTTGGTGGCGAGCCGGACAGCGAAGCTGCAATGCAGCCGCGCGCGCCGGTTGTCACGGTTATGGGCCACGTCGATCACGGCAAGACGTCGCTCCTCGATGCGTTGCGTGCAACCGATGTCGTGGCAGGCGAGGCCGGGGGTATTACCCAACACATTGGTGCTTACCAAG
>JAAUXY010090952.1_pt1 | contig 12454 bp, 11 predicted proteins | sample 7278121 | NCBI WGS metagenome assembly JAAUXY01 (sample SAMN14350117, study PRJNA611818) | marine sediment metagenome | isolation source: surface marine sediment (1.8m) | place: French Polynesia: Moorea | collected 2018-08 | reverse complement strand
GTTTGCGCTGCCAATGTTATTGAGCGCATAGACGCTGTTGACCGGCGACAGCACCAGGGCCTCCTCGAAAGCGGAGATTGCCTGCTCGAAGCTTTCGAGGCGGAAATAGCAGTTGCCAGCATCGAAGCGCCACGCCCAGTAGCCGGGCTCACGCTCGACAGCCGCATCAAAATACGCCTCCGCCGTCTGCAGATCGCTTGCGCGGCAATACAGCTTGCCGAGCTCTGCATGAATGACCGCCTGACCCGGCGCACTTTCGAGCGCACGCTCGAGATTCTGGATGGCTGTCTGCCGGTCACCCTTGAGGCCAAGCAGCGCGGCATAGCTGAACTGCACTTCCCAGGCTTCGCTATCGAGCGCCACGGCGCGAAAGCAGGCAGATTCCGCGCGACCCAGATGCTCAGGAGCCCGCGTCTGCCGATAGCGGCCGAGATGTGTCTCACAGAGCCCCGCGTGGGCGCGAGCAAACCGATCATCCAGCGCAATGGCCGCGTTGAAGTGAATCTCCGCCTGATCCAGCACCTGCGGGTCTGGCCAGCGGCGCAGATAGTCGCGCGCCTGCAGATATTCCTCGTAAGCGGCAGTGTCAAAGTCAGCCGGCTCCTCAGCATCGCGCGGCCACAGAAAAACAAGTGCAACCATGCAGGCCGCAAACAAGCCGAACGCCGCCAGCACCCAGACCGCCACGCCGCGTCCCGAGTCATCGGAAACACGCATGGCCTCGACGGGGGCCCGCTCCGACAACGCTCGCGACATCTTGTCAGCGTAGACGTCCGCAGCCAGCGCGTGCTTGTGGCTGGCCTGGGTAAGGCCTATGGCAAGTTGCAGGCCACCCGGCAGCTCGGTGTCCTCGAGATAGACGGCGACCACGGGTTTGCCGCGATCCAGCGCGTACTGCACTTCGTTGCGGCAGTGCCGCGACTCGACCGATGCACCGGACACGAAGAACACCAGCTGCCGGCAACCCTCGATGGCATCGGCAAGCTCCTGCGTCCATTCGGAACCGGGCGCAATGCCCTCGTCGTACCAGACGTTGACGCCGGTCTCGTTGAGGCGACGCATTTCGGCAAACACGGGCGCCTGGTCCTCGTGCGCATAGCAGACAAAGACGTAAGGCCCATCACCCCGGTACGCCGAGACGGATGTATCTACATCGGTTTCAGTCATCCATGCGGAGTGTAACGGGGCGAGTGTCTCGGCGTATACGTGCCGGACTCGAGGAGTCAGGCGGTTTGTCGTTTTGCGGTTTTTTGGCAGGCACAGCCGCTTTACGATACGGCAGTGAGCGGAAATGGAGGGAATCCAATGATCGGCCAGGCGATCCGACTGAGAGTGCAAGCGGGTAAAGTAGAAGAATTCGAGGCGCTGGTAGCGCAGCTGATGCGAGATGTCACCGACAACGAACCAGGCTCAATATACGACGTGCGTCGCGTGCGCGGCCAGGAGCGAACCTATCTGTATTTCATCTCCTTTCCCGACCAGGCGGCTTATGACCGCTACATGGCCGCCGACTATCACACTGAGATGTCACCCAAAGCGGTGGCCCTGCTGGACGGCGAGCCGGTCTTCGAGGATCTGGACAGCTTCTAAGCGTCCTCGACAGACCGAATCGTGTTGACCGCCGGGATATCCCAGGCTTCGGCAATCTGACCGTTGACGATGCGCCAGACGACAACCGCGTCAAATTCCATTGAGCGGCCTTCGAAGTTCATGCCGTTGCAGACCTGCGTGATCACCAGCTCATCCCCCGCCGTCCGGGTATCGACGACATTCACATGAAAGCTGCCGTCACTTTTTTCACCGAGCCTGGCGAAGAAGTCCTTTAGTCCGTCAACACCGTGATAATCACCCGCCAACTCGGGCAGGTGGAGATTGAAGTAATGCCAGACGAATTCGTCGGCAATGATGCGCTTACAGGCGTCCAGGTCCTGCAGGTCGAGCTGCGCCAGAAGCGCCAGGTTCGGGTGCAAACCTTCTGTCATCGAATCTCCCAATCGGACAATAGCGTCGAACCATACGCCAACCTTGCGGACATAAAAAACCCGGCGTAAAGCCGGGTTTTTCTCAGCCAGGGTTAGCCGGGCGTTTACATCATGCCGCCCATGCCGCCCATATCGGGCATACCGCCAGGCATGCCACCAGCGGCGCCGGCTTCTTCCGGCATGTCGCTGACCATCGCCTCGGTGGTGATCATGAGCCCCGCCACGGAAGCGGCTGCCTGCAGCGCGGTGCGGGTGACTTTGGCCGGATCGAGAATACCCATCTCCAGCATGTCGCCGTATTCGCCGGTTGCTGCGTTGTAGCCCTGGTTGCCTTCGAGCGCGGCAACCTTGTCGAGCACAACCGCGCCTTCGTCACCGGCGTTCACTGCAATCTGCCGCAGCGGTGAGCTCATGGCACGCGTTGCAATCGCGATGCCGACGTTCTGATCTTCGTTGTCGCCCTGTACGCCCTCCACGGCAGAGATGGCACGAACGAGCGTGACGCCACCGCCGGGTACCACACCTTCTTCAACGGCCGCACGCGTAGAGTGCAGCGCGTCCTCGACGCGGGCTTTCTTCTCTTTCATTTCCACTTCGGTCGGGGCGCCAACCTTGATGACGGCAACACCGCCGGCCAGCTTCGCCAGACGCTCCTGCAGCTTCTCGCGGTCGTAATCGGAAGACGTGTCTTCGATTTCCTGACGGATCTGCTTGATGCGCGCTTCGATGTCGGCGCGGTCGCCGGCACCGTCGACGATGGTGGTGTTTTCCTTCGTGCTGGACACGCGCTTGGCGGTACCCAGATCGTCGAGGGTTGCGCCTTCGAGCGTCAGGCCAACCTCTTCGGAGATGACCGTGCCGCCGGTGAGGATCGCAATGTCCTGCAGCATGGCTTTACGACGGTCGCCGAAGCCCGGTGCTTTCGCAGCGGAAACTTTGACGATGCCGCGCATGTTGTTGACGACCAGCGTTGCCAGCGCTTCGCCTTCGATGTCTTCAGCGATGACGATGAGCGGCTTGCCGGCCTTCGCCACGTTCTCGAGAACGGGGAGCAGGTCGCGAATGTTGGAGATCTTCTTGTCGCACAGCAGGATGAACGGATCTTCCTGATCAGCGGACATGGAGTCTTGATTGTTGATGAAGTACGGGGACAGGTAACCGCGGTCGAACTGCATGCCTTCCACGACGTCGAGCTCGTTCTCGAGGCCGGAGCCTTCCTCGACGGTGATCACACCTTCTTTACCCACTTTATCCATGGCTTCGGCAATGATCTCGCCGACCGCGGTGTCGCTGTTGGCTGAGATGGTGCCCACCTGCGCGATGGACTTGCCGTCCTCACAGGGGGTTGCCATGCCGGAGATGGCTTCAACAGCAGCGGCTACGGCTTTGTCGATGCCACGCTTGAGGTCCATCGGGTTCATGCCGGCAGCAACTGATTTCAGGCCTTCCTGGAGCACGGACTGTGCCAGAACGGTTGCCGTGGTGGTGCCGTCACCCGCTTCGTCGGAGGTCTGGCTGGCAACTTCTTTCACCATCTGGGCGCCCATGTTCTCGAACTTGTTCTCGAGCTCGATCTCTTTGGCAACGGATACGCCGTCTTTGGTTACGGTGGGGGCTCCGAAGCTCTTGTCCAGAACCACGTTGCGGCCTTTCGGGCCGAGGGTGACTTTCACGGCGTTGGCCAGGGTATTTACCCCGTCCAGCATCTGACTGCGCGCGTCATCACCAAATCTTACGTCTTTAGCGGCCATTCGCTTTTTTCCTTAAGTTCGTTGGTCGTGCTGGAGGACTAGCCTTCCAGAACCCCAAAAATTTCGCTTTCGCTCAGGATCAACAGCTCTTCGCCGTCGATTTTCACGGTGCTGCCGGCGTACTGGCCGAAAATCACCTTGTCGCCGACTTTGACGTCGAGCGCGCGCACATCACCGCTGTCGGTGACCTTGCCTGAGCCTACTGCGAGGATTTCGCCCTGGGACGGCTTTTCCGTCGCGGAATCAGGCAAAACGATGCCACCAGCGCTGGTGGTTTCCTCGTCCAACCGGCGCACGACAACACGATCGTGTAGAGGTCGAATGTTCATTGAATGTGGTCTCCCATTGCTCCAAGTCCTGGATTCACGGCCCAAAATGGCCATCAAAGTCCCGATTAGCACTCTTTGGGTGAGAGTGCTAACGAAGAGGCCGATATGATATGGCCGGTTTTTGCAGATTCAAGCGCTAAATTCGAATATTTGCGGGATGTTTAACGCCCGCTGCTGCGGGTTTTCGGGGGCCCGAGAGCGGGTGCAGGGCCAACAGGCGGTGGATCAGTCGTTTTTCCGCTCGAAATCCCCTTCTATGACCACCGGATCGTCATTTTCGGGTCGCGCGGGCCCAGCCTGCGCCGCCATGCCGGCGGCGTGGACCTGGACGCGTTTGAGCATCTGTACGGCAATCATCAGGCGCGTCGGCGGGAACAGGAGGAGAAAGCCGATGGTGTCCGTAATGAATCCGGGCGTCAAAAGCAGCGCGCCGGCTACCGCCAGCAGGATGCCTTCCGCCATCTCCCGGGCGGGCACTTCACCGCGCTCCATGCGCCCCATGCCTCGAGTGAGGGTCGCGAGGCCCTGGCGTTTCAGGAGCGCCACGCCAATGACCGCGGTCAGCATGACGAGGCCAATGGTTGGCCAGGCATCGATATAGCCAGCCACCTCAATCAGCAGGTACATTTCCGCAATGGGCGTGAGAAAGAAAACCAGAAGCCAGGGCATGACGCGCCAGAAGATTAAACGTACTGCTCAATCTGGGGTCACAGAGCCCAATAATCAAGCAGCCGATGACGATGCCCGCAGCCGTGTCTGGCAGGTCGTGGCGATGATTCCGCAGGGCAAGGTGGCTACCTACGGTCAGGTTGCGAGCCTCATTGGCTTGCCGAGTCACGCGCGCTTCGTTGGCAGAACGCTGCGCAATCTGCCGCGCGGCACCAAGCTGCCGTGGCACCGGGTCGTCAACGCAAGCCTCAGAATTTCGCAGCGCGGCGGCGGCGAAGCCCGGCAGAAGCGCCTGCTCAAAAAGGAGGACGTGACGTTCATCGGTGAACGGATCGCGTCGGCGCATCGCTGGGAGGCGGGGCTCGACTGAGCTACATCAGGCGGGCTCGGGCTCAGCCTCCTCCACCGTGAAGTAGCGACCCGCGAGCCAGACCAGCAGCAGAACGGGCAACCCCAGCGCCGCGGCAATGATGAAGAAGTTCACGTAGCCCAAGGTATCAACCACCGTTCCGGAGTAGCCCCCGAGCACTTTCGGGATCAACGTCATCAGCGAGCTGAAGATGGCGTACTGGACGGCCGTGAACTTGATGTTGGTGAGTGCTGAGAGATAGGCAATGAACGCGGCGCTGGCCAGGCCCGCCGTGAGGTTGTCGGCGGAAATCACAACGTAGAGCACCCTGATGTCATTGCCGACCAGCGCGAGCCAGATGAAGAGCAGATTGGTCAGCACGGTCAGAAGCGCGCCGACGAAGAGCACCCGCATGACGCCGAATCTCAAGGCCAGCACGCCGCCGAGAAATCCGCCAAATATGGTCATGAACAAACCGAAGGTTTTGACGACCCCGGCAATCTCACCTTTGGTGAAGCCGAGATCCTGGTAGAACACGTTGGCGATGACCCCAAGCACAATGTCCGAGATCCGGTAAACACCCACGAGGAGCAGAAGAAGAAGCGCAAGCTTGAGGCTGAAGCGGGTGAGAAACTCGCGCACCGGGTCAACATAGGTTGTGACGATCATGTCCCGGTTGACGAGCGGTGATGACACCAGTCCCCGCGCCACAAGGGCGGCAAGGGTGAGCGCAACGGTGAGGCGCAGCGCTTCGACGAGCACGCCCGCGAACACGGCATTGCCGAGGAAGCCAGCCAGTCCGGTACGAGCCTGCTCCGCCAGATTGCCGGTCATCACAAAGGCTGCAACAAACGCGCCGACGCAGCACAGGAACACCAGCACGAAACCCACATAATCCTGCACGGTATGAGAGTAAGGCGTCGTCTGATTGGCTTCCGGCTCGCGGATCACCAGCGTGGTGATGACGCCGATGCCCATGAGGAGCGCCATCCCGAGATAAGTCAGGCGCCATGCGTCATAGTCGTACTGCCCGAGCTCGGAGCCGAGCGCGCCGGCAAGGAAAAGCGCCCCGGCGCCCGCCGCCAGCATGCCGATGCGGTACCCCGCAACATAGCTTGCCGACATCATGGCCTGCAGATCTTTGTCGGCGGATTCGATGCGGTAGGCGTCGATGACAATGTCCTGGGTCGCCGATGAGAAGCCGAGCATGACCGCGCCCAGCGCCATGCTCGTCACCGCCGCGGTGCCTGTCGATGGGTCGGTCAGAGCCATCCAGGCTATCGCACAGATAACCCCAACCTGCGCGACGAACATCCAGGCGCGACGACGACCCAGACGCACGCTGAGATAAGGGAGCGGCAGCCGATCAACGAGCGGTGCCCAGACGAACTTGAACGAATAGCCGAGCGCTGCCCAGCTGAAGAACGTGACCGCCGCTCGCTCGATGCCCGCTTCACGCAGCCACAGAGAGAGCGAACCGAAGATCAGGAGTAGCGGTAATCCGGCAGAAAATCCGAGGAACAACATGGTGACGACACGCGGATGTTTGAGCGCAAACAGTGCATCACGCCATTTCCCAAGCGTCGTCTCGGCGGGTACAGAGCTACCGGATTCGGCCAAGTGTTTCAGTCGCGGAAGTTGTTGAACTGCAGCGGCGTGGACAGATCCGCCTCTTTGACCAGCGCCATGACCGCCTGCAGATCATCGCGCTTCTTGCCGGTGACCCGCACCTTGTCGCCGTTCACCTGCGCCTGGACCTTGATCTTCGAATCTTTGGTCATTTTGGTAATTTTCTTGGCGGTATCCCGATCGATGCCCTGGCGCATCGTGTAGCGCTTGCGTTTGACCTTGCCGGCACCTTCGACCGCACCCGGCTCGAGATAGCGTATGTCGACGTTACGGCTGGTCAGCTTGTCGCGAAGAATGTCTTCCAGCTGTTTGATCTGGAATTCTTCCGGCGCCTCGATCAGAACGGCGCCTTCTTCGAGGCTGATACTCGCGTCGACGTCACGAAAGTCAAATCTATTGCGTAATTCCCTGACAGCCTGGTCCACGGCGTTGCGAACTTCCTGCTGATCCACTTCGGAGACAATGTCGAATGACGGCATGCCGACTCCTCGATCTACATACTCGTTGGTTATTCTACTTACATTCCGCCAGCAAGTTATTGCTGATTGGTTCCTTGAATGAATGTGGGTCAGGCAGATAAAGTGGCTGACTCAATCGCGCAACCCGCAGACGTTATGTCCGATTCCGACATTCCAATTCTGGTTGTTGATGACGCCAAGTTTTCGAGCGCCATCATTGCCAAGGTCTTGCGTAATGGCGGGTTTACCAACGTGCGCTTTACCAACAATCCATTGGAAGCCTTGCGCTCCATCGAAAAGCGCCCCGCGCAGATCATCATCGCCGACTGGCTGATGCCCGCAATGGACGGGCTGGAGCTTGCGCGCCGGGTCAAGAAACTCGACGAAGAGACCAACCACTTCACCTACGTGATGCTGATGACGGCGCGGGATGATTTCGAAGCGCTCAACCAGGCGTTCGACGTGGGCGTCGACGACTTCATGAACAAAGCGCACCTGCGCACGCAGCTCCTGCCGCGCGTGGTCGCCGCGGATCGGATTGCCCTGCGGCTGAATCAGCTCATCAAGAGCAACCGCGATCTGAAACGCCAGGTCTCAGATCTGCAGACCACCGACCTCGTCGATCCCGTAACCGGGCTCGGCAATCTGAAGTTCACGCTCGACCGGGTCGACGCAACCCTGCGCGAGTCGGAATCCCGCGGCGGCGCCGCCTGCGTGCTGCTCGTCGGCATCAATAATCTCGACGTCATCGAGAACCAGTACGACCAGAGCAGCATCGACGAGCTGATGTCAGGAATCAGCGCAAAAATCCGTCAGCTGGTGCGGCCACTCGACGTCGTAACGCGACCGCAATCGAACATCTTCGCCGTGACCACGTTGCAGCCGTCGCTGGAAAACTGCACGTCGCAGAGCTTCCGACGCATTTTCGACAGCCTCTACATGCACAGCTTCAAAACCGCCGAGGGTTACATTCCGGTTGTGGTGGGCGTCAGCATCAGCGCCGCCAGCTCCGCCACCGGGCATCCGCGCGCCAAGGAGTTCATGGACTTCGCCTACGCCGGCCTCGATAAGTCGTTCGAAACCGGCATCATCACCGTCCGTGCGTTTGAGCCGGGACTGACCGCAGAAGCCCTGTGAGGTCCAGCCGAACCGCATGAGTGACAAACGGCGCATCACCAAGGTCACCACACGCGCCGGTGACGCCGGCAACACCAAGCTCGCCACCGGGCGGACCATCGGCAAACATGAGCCCGTGGTCCGGGTCATGGGGAGCATCGATGAGCTCAACAGCCACATCGGCGTGCTCGAGGCGCTCGTCGAGGACGAGACGCAGCAGAACCTCAGATCCATCCAGCAGGCGCTCTTCGACATGGGCGCCGTCTTTGCCATGGAAGGGGAATTCGCAGCGCCCGACCCCGCCAATCTCGAGGAATGGACGGAAACCATCAACTCGGCGCTGCCGCCGCTGACCGAATTCGTGCTGCCGCGGGGCGGCGCCGCTGCGGCGCATAGTCACGTGTGTCGGGCCGTCTGCCGACGTGCGGAAAGTGAGCTGTGGGGCTTCATTGCCGGATTGGACGATCCCGCGGAGAGCTTTGGCAACGCCGCGCGTTACCTCAATCGCCTGAGTGACTATTTTTTCGTGCTGGCGCGCGCGTTGAGCGAAGGCGCCGAGCAGCAGTGGCAGGGACCTGCGCGCTAGGCACCTACTCGAGCGCAAGCCTGCGCAGATCGCTCAGCAGACCCGTCAAATACACCATGAAACGGCCGCCATCGGCGCCGTTGATCACCCGGTGATCGTAGGACAGCGACAGCGGCAGCACCTGGCGCGGCTGAAACGCACTGCCGTCCCACAGCGGCTTCGTCTGCATCGACGCCACGCCGAGGATGGCCACCTCCGGCGCGTTGACGATCGGGGTGAATCCCGTGCCGCCAAGCGCACCCAGGCTCGAGATGCTGAAGGTGCCACCCTGCAGATCGTCCATACCCAGCTTCCTGTCACGCGCTTTCGCCGAGAGATCGCTGACCTCGGCGGAAAGCTCCCAGATGCTCTTACGATTCGCTTCCTTGATGACCGGGACAACCAGGCCTTCCGGCGTGTCCACCGCCATCCCGATGTTGATGTAATTCTTCAATACCAGCTGTTTACCGTCGGGATGCAGCGACGAGTTCATTTCCGGGAATTCGGAGAGTGCCGCGCAGCAGGCTTTGATGAGAAAGCTCAAGGGTGTGACCTTGACGCCTTTGCGTTCGGCTTCCTGTTTCAATGATTTGCGAAACGCTTCGAGATCGGTGACGTCCGCCTCATCGTGCTGCGTCACGTGCGGCAGGTTTACCCAGCTGCGGTGCAGATTGTCGGCGCCACGCTGGCGTATTCGCGAAAGCTCTACCAGCTCGATCTCGCCGAATTTCGCGAAATCCACCGTTGCCACCTGGGGCAAACCACCACCGCCCGCGGCCGCGGGTTCGCTGAGGCGCTTCTTAACATGCGCCTTCACGTCGTCTTTGGTAATGCGACTGCGGTTTCCCGTACCCGTAACCTGGGTCAGGTCGACGCCAAGCTCACGCGCCAGACGACGCACGGCCGGACCCGCGTAGACTTTGGCGCCTTTTTCGACGGTTGGCTCGGCGTCCGCCTGTGCTGGCGCCGTCGGCGCTGCGGCAGCTGGCGCGGGGGCCGGTTCCGATTTGGGCTCCGCTGGCTCCGCTTTGGCTTGCTCGACTACCGGTTCGGGGCTTGCGCCACCTTCAACCAGCAGCGTGGCTATGTGCGTGCCCTGTTCGACTTCCTGATCGACGCTGACCGCCACTTTGGTGATTCGTCCGGCCTGTTCCGCGGCAATCTCCATGGACGCTTTGTCGGATTCGAGCACCACCAGCAGATCGTCTACGGCAACCTCGTCGCCTTCTTTGATGGCCACCTCAATGACAACAACCCCGGTGGCGTCGCCAATGTCCGGGACGAGTACCTCAACCTCACTGCTCAGCGCCCCGGCGGACTGCGCCGCAACGGGTTCAGCGGGCGCGGCTTCGGGTTCCGGAGTCGGCGCGTCGGCTGCAGCCGGCGTTGCAGCTGGCGCGTCACCTTCCGCTGCGGCCAGGACGGCAATGACGTCGCCCTCGCGCACCTGATCGCCAACGGCAACTTTGAAACTTTCTATCAGCCCGGCCGCCGGGGCCGGGATCTCCATGGACGCCTTGTCGGACTCGATGACAATGACCGCATCTTCCGCATCGACGTTATCCCCGACCGCAACGCAGAGTTCGATGACTTCCACCTCATCAATGTCGCCCAGGTTTGGAATGGTTATGTCCATGCAGATCTTCTAACTGATGCGGGGATTAGCTTTGCCGGCGTCGATGCCCAGCTGGTCGATCGCTTCGGCAACGGTTTTGCTGGGAATGATCTGAGCCTCCGCAAGCTTCGAGAGCGCTGCCAGCGTGACGAAGTTACGATCGACCTCAAAGAATTCACGGAGCTTCTCACGCGTGTCGCTGCGGCCGAATCCGTCCGTGCCGAGCACATGGTAGGGCGCATCTATGGCGCCGCGCAGCTGCTCGGGGATGGCTTTGATGTAGTCGGATGCGGCAACCACGGGCGTCTCGCCCGCCAGACAGTCTGCCACGTGGCTCGTGCGCGGCGCCTCGGCAGGATTCAGCAGGTTCCAACGCTCGACGTCCTGGTAGTTCCTGGTGAGCTCCGTAAAGCTCGTCACCGACCAGATCTCGACGCTCACGCCATGGGTTTCGTGCAGCATCTCAGCGGCGGCCTCCACTTCGCGAAGGATCGTACCAGCGCCGAGGAGCCGCACGCGTTTGGCGGTGTCGTCGCCCAGCGTGCGCAGGAGATACATGCCTTTCAGAATGTCAGCTTCCGCGCCTTCCGGCATGGGCGGATGCTGATAATTCTCGTTCATCACCGTAACGTAGTAGTACACGGGCTCCTGCTCGACGTACATGCGCCGCAGACCGTCCTGAATGATGACCGCCAGCTCGTAGCTGTAGCAGGGGTCGTAGCTGATGCAGTTTGGGATGGTCGATGCCAGCAGGTGGCTGTGTCCGTCCTGATGCTGCAGTCCTTCGCCGTTCAGCGTGGTGCGGCCCGCCGTGCCGCCAAGCAGAAAACCGCGCGCCTGCAGGTCGCCTGCCGCCCAGGCCAGATCGCCGATGCGTTGGAAGCCGAACATCGAGTAGTAGATGTAGAACGGCATCAAGGTGTAGCGGTGCGTCGCATGGCTGGTGGCGGCAGAGAGCCACGCGGCAAAGGCGCCGGCTTCGTTGATCCCTTCTTCCATCACCTGGCCGTCCTGGGATTCACGATACGAGTTCAGCTCATCGGCATCCTCCGGCTCGTAGAGCTGGCCAACCGAGGAGTAGATACCAAGCTGGCGGAACATACCTTCCATACCGAACGTGCGCGCCTCGTCGGGGACAATCGGCACAACGCGTTTGCCCACCTTCTTGTCACGGACCAGCGTCGCCAGAATCCGCACGAACGCCATTGTGGTGCTGATGGAGCGCTCGCCGCTGCCTTTGAGCTGTGCTTCAAACGTCTGCAGATCCGGAATCTCGAGGCGTGTCTCGTCGATGATGCGCTGCGGGATGGACCCGCCCAGCGCCGCGCGCTTGTCGCGGAAGTAGACCATCTCTGGCGAATCATCAGCCGGACGAAAATACGGAATGGCCTCGAGCTCTTTGTCGGAAAGCGGTACATCGAAGCGGTCGCGGAAATGCTTCAGCTCGTCGAGGTTCAGCTTCTTCACCTGATGGGTATCGTTTTCCGCCTCACCCGCATCTCCCATGCCGTAACCTTTGATGGTTTTGGCGAGGATGACGGTCGGCTCACCCTTGTGATGCACCGCCGCGTGGTATGCGGCATAGACTTTGTACGGGTCGTGTCCGCCGCGATTGAGCCGGTAGATGTCCTCATCCGAGAGGTTTTCCACCATCTTGAGCAGGTCTTCGTGACGGCCAAAGAAAGTGTCGCGCACATAGGCGCCGTCTTTGGCTTTGAAATTCTGGTACTCGCCGTCGACCGTTTCGTTCATGACCTGCTGCATGAGGCCGCGATCGTCGCGGGCAAAGAGCGGATCCCACAGACGTCCCCAGATCACCTTGATGACGTTCCAGCCGGCGCCACGGAACACGGCTTCGAGTTCTTGGATGACCTTGCCGTTGCCGCGCACCGGACCGTCGAGACGCTGCAAGTTACAGTTGACGACAAAAATCAGATTGTCGAGCTTTTCGCGTCCGGCCAGCGCAAGCGCCCCCAGAGACTCAGGTTCGT
>JAAUXY010079913.1_pt1 | contig 12462 bp, 7 predicted proteins | sample 7278121 | NCBI WGS metagenome assembly JAAUXY01 (sample SAMN14350117, study PRJNA611818) | marine sediment metagenome | isolation source: surface marine sediment (1.8m) | place: French Polynesia: Moorea | collected 2018-08 | reverse complement strand
TTCAAGGCGCGACAACAGGCGCATAGCTGGGCTATGTAACTGTTGTCGCAACGCCGAAGAGGGGCGATCAGGCAAGCCAGATGGGGAAGTTATTTCGGTAGCATTCCTAAGCCGGCATGTCGAGTATCCATCCAGCGAGGCGAACTACAGACGGGTATTTTTCGGGTGAAGCGCTATTGCTACTGCAATTACGCCGAAGTACGCTGTGAACACGTGCCAACAGTTCTCTACGGTCAAACGGTTTAGTAATGTAGTCATCAGCCCCTATCTCCAATCCGACCACTTAGTCAACCACGTCGGTTTTCCCCGTTAGCATGATGATAGCGACATCTAATTGAGAACGTAGCTCCCGGGCGAGTTCCAAGCCGTCTTCTCCTTTCAACATAAGATCGAGGATCACAAGCTCTGGAGAAATGGCAACGATGAGGCGACGCATCTCATCACCAGTGGAAACTGTGTTCGCACAGCATAGCCCGCCCGTCCGAGTAACTGCGCCAGCAGCCGACAGATCCTGACATTGTCGTCCACAATGAGTATTTTTTCAAACTAGTCGTAGACAAAACTCGACCTCTGCCTAACCTATCGAAAACCATTCTCGTTTGACAAATAGAGAGTCATTTTGGAAATCAACGGATCTTTCAGAGCGAATTTTTCTTTTTGCGATATATTTCATTAGGATTACTCTACAGAAGACTCTACTGATCGTTATATTATAGAACATCCAACTATAATAAATAGGGCAGCTGTTGTTATTTAAGTAATTATGCTAGACCCTAATTTGTGAACTGTAAATAAGGAAGATTACTAACAAAATAACCAATGTTGGTTTTTCAATTAGTCAAGAGCTGATATGTTTTAACTTGCAACGAACTGTTTCAGAAAGATTTTTTTATGAAGCAATTCTTGTCTAAAACATCAGACTTTATTTTTTACAGGGAAGTTAAAATATGAAGTCTAATAGATAAACAAACTATCTCCACGATTCTTTTCTCTTTAGGAGTGGCGCCCTATGTACCCTGATATTTCATTCGTTACGGGTATAGACATCGTGCCTAAAAAGCAGATAGGCACGTGTTAAAAATGAAGAGCCCCTTTTCCCAACGATGTCCATTGATAAATCCCGAACCAAGGTTACATCTTGTAGAAAATGCAAATTTCCAGAGTGACCAACGATGACGATTAAAAGCCGAGTTTGGATCAATACTGTTTCGATGTTGGCTTTGGCTTGCCTGATCGCAGTAATCGCCCAATGGTCAATAAAGCGTGTAGAATCAGTCAATGAACAGGAGCATTTAGCACTGAATTTTATAGAGAGGTTATGTAAGCTAACCCTCTTAGAATATTTTGGCCCGAGTGAACCCCCTCTAGAATTCTTTCACAATCAACGACTTGTTTCGCACGCAACACTACAAAGACTGTTGGACCAGCTGCAACAAGCTGCCACGCCCGAGCAACAAGTCATACTCAACAAGATTAGAACCGAACAGAGCCGGTATGAAGAGATTTTTTCGACGGTGAAGGCATCCTCTTTGATACAATATTTCAAAGACACGAAAGCAGTGATCCAGCAGGCACCGATTGTCGAAGAAATCACCGCCTTAAAAACAACGATTGTATCGGATTCTTTGTTGCTCACCGAGCAACTTCATAATCAAGGTCGAGAGTCAATACTATTTGCGAATTGGCTGATCACGGGCACTACCATGGTATTCGGTCTGCTCGCAGTGACACTTGCTTGGCTGTTCAGTTGGAATTTTCAACGAGGTGTGCGCATGCTGCGCCACGGTTTGGCTCAGATTGGGGCTGGCCAATTCGACTATCGCATCGATATCAGATTTAAAGACGAATTCGGCGATATCGCCCAGGCTTTAAATCGGATGGGCGACCAACTTGCGCAATCCTACAGGGATCTGCGAAAAGAAATCGCAGAGAAAGAGTCGGTTCAGCAGGCGCTTCGGGAAAGTGAGCAAAGGTTTTCATCCATGGCTGACGCCGCGCAAGACGCCATTATTATGATCAATGATCGGGATCAGATCGAATACTGGAACCCAGCAGCGGAGCGTATCCTCGGTTATTCGAGAGACGAAGCTTTAGGTAAAGCACTCCATGAATGGCTCGCACCCGAAAGCTTTCGCGCCGATTATAAACGGGGCTCTCATCGCTTTGTTACGAGCGGTCGAGGTGCTATTATCGGCAAAACACGTGAACTGGTTGCTCTACGTAAAGGTGGAGAGGAATTTCCCGTAGAGCTCTCCGTCTCCAGCCTGAAGCTTAAGGGCCACTGGTATGCCCTGGGGGTGCTGCGTGATATCACCGCCCGTAAGCGCACAGAGCGGTTACTTAAAGAGGCTGAAGCGTGCTGGCGTTTGCTACTCAACTCGACGGGAGAAGGAATTTATGGGGTTGACCTCAACGACCGCTGCACCTTCGTCAATCCTGCCTGCCTCAGAATGCTAGGTTATCAACACGCCAGCAGCTTGTTAGGTAAAAACATACACCCTCTGATTCATCACACACGCCCAGACGGTGCGCCCTATCCATCCGAGGAGTGTCAGGTATACCAGTCTTATCGTCTGGAGAAAAAGGTTCATGTAGACGACGAAGTATTTTGGCGTAAAGATGGTACCTGCTTTCCGGTCGAGTATCGGGCGCGTCCCTTGAAAAGTGGAAATAGAATCATGGGCTGCGTCGTAACCTTCGTAGACATCACCGAGCGTAAGCGCACGGAAGAGGCACTTCGGCGTGAGCGTGATTTTGCCAAAAGCCTGATCGAAACTGCGCAGGTCATCGTCCTAGTGCTCGATACCGAGGGCCGCATCTTACAGTTCAACCACTTTATGGAACAGCTTTCAGGCTATCGCCTCGAAGACGTCCGCGGTCAGTATTGGTGTGATACCTTTCTACCCGAGCAAAACCGAGAACGGTCACAGCAAGTGTTTCAGAAGGCGGTATCCAATATCCCCACGACCGGTCAGGTTGATCCAATTATCACACGCAGCAGACATCTGCGCTTCATCGAGTGGTACGGCACAACCCTTAAAAACGTCGATGGCCAGGTGATCGGCGTGCTGACCATCGGCCATGACATCACCGAGCACAAGGCCCAAGAGGCGCAACTATTGCAAGCCCAGAAAATGGAGGTTGTAGGCCAGCTCACCGGCGGAATCGCCCACGATTTCAATAATCTGCTGACCATCATCCTCGGCAATCTGGATTTCCTGTCGAGCGAGCTCGGCAAAGAAGCGGCTCCAAAAATCCAGGAGCCTTTGGAAGACGCCTTCTCCGCTGCCCGCGATGCCGCAGAATTGACTCAACGTTTGCTCGCCCTGTCGCGTCGCCAGGCGCTTAAGCCGAATTACATCGGTTTGGACAAAGTGGTTCGAAACCTTAAAAAGTTCCTAAGGCGTATACTGGGCGAACAGTTCGAACTGCACCTCAATACCCCTAACGATATTCTTACCGTATTTGCAGATCCGAGCCGGCTGGAAAACGCCCTATTGAATCTGATCATCAATGCCCGAGACGCGATGCCCAGAGGGGGCACACTCACCATCGATATTTTCCGCAAAACCTTACCCGCCAGCGACGTTGGCTCCTCGGACCTCAGGCCGGGTTCATATGCCGTCATGAAGATTACGGACACCGGCACCGGCATGTCACAGGAGGTCCTTTCCCGCGCTATCGAACCTTTCTTCACCACCAAAACGTCAGGCAAAGGCACCGGACTCGGTCTGAGCATGGTCTATAGTTTTGCGAAGCAATCTGGTGGTGACCTTAGACTGGAAAGCAAACCCGAGATCGGAACCAGCGTATCGCTACTGCTACCCGAAACCGAACCCGTCAAAGAGGATAGTGTTATGGAAACGCAGTTAGGTATTTCACAAGGTAGCTCGGAGACAATATTGATCGTCGAGGACGAGCCCAGGGTTCGCAAACTCCTTACACGCCGCTTGAGAAATTTCGGATATCGAGTCATCGAATGCGAAAACGCGCAATCAGCCAAAGAGATCATCGAGAGTCAAGCTGATGTCGATCTGCTCTTCAGCGATATTGTGATGCCGGGCAATATGGATGGTTACGAACTGGTGGGCTGGGTTCAAGAAAAGCGACCTGAGTTGAAATTATTGCTTACGACCGGTGCTGATAGCCGATCGGGAATGAGAGACGAGAGCATACCTGTGTTACGCAAGCCTTATACCGAGAAAATGCTCCAGGATACGATTCGATCGCTCTTTGATGATAAAAACAAGGTAACTAATCTGCATGATAGGTAACTAATCTGTCATACCCGGCATTCTAGAGATAGCTGAGTAGTCACCTTCAATCTTTCATCACACCCCCATGACTCATGTACACTTCGAACTGCCATAGAACGAATTTTCGCCGGCCCTTAACATCGATTGTTGGGTTGCTCAGATGGAAACCTCATTGCTAAAATCTCCGCCGTAAGCGGCGGGGTAATTAAGAGGTGTTTCGTGGAATTATTGATTTGTTGAGGACATGTTATGAAAGCCATACTTATGACTGCCACGGGATCACCGGACGTATTAAAAATGCAGGAGATTAATGAACCGCAGGTTCAGCGAGACACACAGCTCAAAGTACATTTGAGGGCTGCAGGTGTAAATCCCATTGACACCAAGCTGCGAACCCGCGGTGTGTTGCAGCCGTACGCACTACCGACTGTTTTAGGCTGTGATGGCTCTGGAGTGGTGGTGGACGCAGGCGATAAGGTGACTCGATTCAGACCTGGAGATAAAGTCTGGTTCTGCAGTGGTGGCTTGGGTGGCGATCAAGGAAATTATGCAGAATACACTCTAGTGAATGAAACCGTGGCTCAGGTCAAACCCGCCTCACTCAGTTTCATTGAAGCAGCGGCTGCGCCATTGGTTTTAATTACGGCTTGGGAGGCATTGTATGACCGTGCGCAACTTAACCAAAACCAAACTATACTAATCCACGGCGGTTCCGGGGGCGTTGGTCATGTGGCCATTCAACTGGCTAAACTGAAAGGTGCCCATGTATGTGCCACGGTCGGAGATAACGACAAGGCAACATTCGTGAAATCCTTGGGAGCCGATAAGACCATCCTTTATCACCAAGGCGATTTTGTCGAAGCAGTAAATGAATGGACCCATGGTCATGGCGTAGATGTAGCGCTGGACAGTGTCGGCGGTGAAACCTTTAAAAAAACCATATCTGCAGTGTCGCACTATGGTGCTCTTGTGACCCTTTTAGACCCGGGAACCGACGTAAACTGGGGGGAAGCACGCACACGTAATCTGCGCATAGGCTTCGAACTCATGCTTACCCCAATGCTGCAGGATTTGCCCGAAGCAAGGGAGCACCATGGTGAAATTCTTCAACATTGTGGAAGGTGGTTCGACGAAGGCCAACTCAAGATTGTCGTTAAGCAAACTTTTCCCTTGGAGGAGGCAGCCAAAGCCCATGCGCTCATCGAAGCAGGCCATACACAGGGTAAAGTGGTCTTGACGATCTCTGATGATTGAAAGTACATAACTTTCAGCCATAGTACTTCGCTCATAACTGCTCAACTGCCATTTCCAGGCGGTGTAGTGATCAATTCAGCGAGGTTCGCAGTCTTGGCAAAGTTTTGTCCTCGGATTGAATATCTTGAAATGAAGATAACTCTTTTAAATAGCTTATTTCTGTGCCTAGCATCGATGATCAATCTTGCTCTGCCTGCTTATGCAGACTCTGAGAAGGAGCAGAACGTAAGGCCAGGAATTAATAGACACTATGAGAATCCGAATTTTACTCAATGGGTTATGAGATTTGAAAGGCCCGGCCGAGAGGTCTTTGATAAACGGCACATGATCGTTGCTGCCACTGAAATCAAACCCGGGATGGTGATAGCGGATATCGGAGCGGGTACAGGACTGTTTACCCGATTATTCTCCCCGCGGGTTGCACCGGGTGGAAAGGTGATCGCCGTCGACACCTCAAAGATCTTTATCGAAAACATTTTAAAACGATCCCGAAACCAAGGTCTGATGAACGTTGAGGGAATTATAAACACGCCTAAGGATACCCTCCTTTCCGAAAAATCCGTTGATCTGGCCTTTGTCTGCGACACTTACCATCACTTCGAATACCCTCAATCGACCCTGAACTCTATTTATCGCGCACTGCGTCCGAATGGCATACTCCAGGTTATCGATTTTCGAAAGGTTCCTGGATTAACTTCACCGTGGGTTATGAATCACGTCCGCGCAGGAAAACAGACTGTTATCAAGGAGATCGAAGCGGCGGGATTCAAATTGATCGAAGAAAAAGAGTTTCTTAGAACAAATTATTTCTTGCGCTTCAAAAAAGTATAGGGGTCATTAATGGAACCAATTCCCTAACCTTAAAGCATTTCAGGCTTTCACCGATCGATACCTTTTCTCACACTCCCCTGGGAGGCGTTACAACACCTTCTTATTCCCAATCCGGAACGCGGCGCTCGCTTTGCCAGATCGACCAGACAAAACCGGTGACAACACCAACGGTCAGGTCTTCACGAAACAAGGGGCTGTCTTCATTTTTTGCACCATTATATAACCCAACTCGAGATCCCAGAAAGAAACGTAAATTTTCATCGTGCCTTGTTGATAAACCTACGTCTAATTCAGTTCCAAGGTAACCACCTTCAGCCTCAAAGGCTGGCCGAGTAGGGGTGGCGAACTGTGGCCGCACTGTGTAGAAATAGTCCATAAGCTTGCCAGTGGCAAAAGACGGACCGAAACTCGCAAAAAACCGCAGCTTCTTGTCTGTTAGATTCTCGTGGCGATAAGTCAACTTAGGATTGAACACGTAACCGCGACTTTCGAACGACGATAGATCGGTTGAAAATATTGCACGAACTGGGAAATTCAGGTTCAACCTGTTTAACCCGGGGTTGTTGAAAAGTTTTACTTTTAATTGAGGCCCAATACCCACCAGCCAGTCCAGGTCCGGCATGCCGCGGCGCGCATTATTGTCGTCAGAATCAACCGGAAAAGCACCTTGCAGGCTGAGATCAAACTCATATTTGTCAGTGTTCAGAAAACGGCCTCTAACAATCCCTCTTCGGTCACCCGCTCGGAAAATATTGCCTCGGTAAACCGGAAAGGGAAATGGGATGCCCTTGAAATGATTCTGCCCCGCCGCAGGATAGTCGGGCACCCATCCCCCTAAGGCACCGAACCCGAGCTCCCATAGCGGCCGAGTAGTATTATTATCGGATGTATCGATTTTATCCTCGGCAAAGGATATTCCACAAATCGTCAAAACTAGCATAGTGGCACAATGGTATGTTTTCATATTTTCACTTTGATAGGAAAGTGATGGGACCGATCGTTTTGCTTTACATTGAAGCAGGGGGATTAAAAAGGGCAAGGGATACGTTTTTCAAGACCGTCAGAGGCTTAGAATGTCCTCTGTCGTGCGTACAGGGAGTATTTTTTTGAAAAACGTATCCCTTACCTTACAGGAGTCGCATAGACGCATAACGTAAAGTTAATCACCCGTAATTCGATCGATCGTCCTAAATTGATTAATCTAGTACACCCTATTACTCAAGTTAAAAATATACGAACTAATGGTTTTAATTCGTCCACCCTGGCGATGCCTTAGGCAGAGTGACAAATTCACCCACACCACTGGGGATCCTACCCGTGGAGATATCTTCACGTTGAGGACCGAACGTCACACTATCGAGAATCGCATTGGCGCTCGCATCGGTATCGACTAAAAAAATTTGATCACCACCACGAGAGAGTCTGAAATTGGCATGTAATTCTCGAGATTTAGTCGAAGCATGAGTGTATAAGGAACCTCTGTCTGCCCAAATAAGCAAGTAGGCATGGCCGTTAATCCAGGTATTCTCTGGAAACCGCCACTTTTTAAGTTTGTTAGGATCATTGCTCAAATAGTAACCCGACAAGTCAATGGCGTTCGGCGTTGCATTATAGAGCTCGATCCAGTCGTCATACCCCCCCTGCGCATCGGCAATAGTGTGATCGTTTGAGGCCATGAATTCATTGATCACTAGAGGAGATTTTAAGCTGTTGATGAGTGGCTCTATCACATAGCTTTTTATCTCCGGACGTTCCGGACTGTAGAGCAAGTTACCCTCTCCCGTATAGGCAGCAATGTAATAATGCTTGGCGCGGTGGGTTACATCTAAGTTAATCTGCATCCCGTATTCACCGTCGCCTGCGACGCGATCGCCACGGGCACCGTCATCATACATTATATGAGGACGAAATCCCTGCTGAGTTTCGACAAATACCTCTGCCTTTTCTACCGGCCCAGTGATTTCAGCACGAAAAAATACCAACGGAGGATCTTGAGTTGTACTAATTTCATGTGCAACATGTGCAATCCGATTGGTCATCGAGCTCAATTTATTCGCTGGTTCTTGAGAGATTTCAGTATGAGTCTTTTCTAGAGCTACAATATCTTTTTGCGCAGTGCGTTTCGCTTCTTCCTCGATTGATTTTATTTCCGCTCTAACACGAGTCAGTTGTTGTGTGAGCGTATCATCCCAAGGCTCGATTGCTAGAGCTTTCTTTAAATAGTTCTGTGCCCAATACCAGTCGGTTTTTTGCATGGCGGTCTCTGCCCATCGTGTGTACTGCGCCTTAATTCTGGCAATGCCTTTTAGAGCTCCTTCATGTCCGGGGGCAATCTGTAATACCTTATGATAAGTCTGCAAGGCATTGTCATCCCGGGGAGTTGAAAGCCGTTTTAAATCCATTTGCACCTCGGCCAGTGCCAGCAAATCGACTAACCGCGGATCAGCTTGAGAAGCTTCATCCGTCGTTGCGGGTGGCGTATCTCGAACCCCTGCAAGGTTAGTATCCGTCGAGTTTCGCGGGCCGTCGAGAGGGATCACCTTAGAGGTTGAGCTCTCCTCGCTCGGTGCAAGCGCACTTTGGTGCTGGGATCGTTTCGGTTGGACTGACTCACTGTTCGAGGAAGTTTCTGGCGGTTCTCGCTGCGGTACGCTAATCGAGGTGGACACACTCGGGACCGCTCCTTCCCTTAACGAAGACGATCGCTGAGGTTTTAATAAAATCTTTTGCAAGCCTAGGCTCACCACTAACAAGACCGCTAGAGCCAAGCCCACCGTTGCGCCAACTAACGAGATGAACCATTCTTTATTTGTTCTAGGGTACGCTACCGCTATACCGTAATTCACGGTGGGCTCTATACTTCTAGAGGACTCAAGAGAGGATTCTAGGCTGAACGGTAAGTTGGGTTGGGACTGTTCGAGAAACCGCGATTCCGCAACCTTGGATTTTGAATTTTCCAATAAGGTTGGACTTAATGGCTCAACCTCTGCCGAACTCGATTTTTGCCGGTGACTCTCTTGCGACAATGTCACTTTCTGTAGAGGTAGCTGGATGACGGCATTCCAGACATCGCCGGCATCGAGTTCATGTTGTTCATGAATGAAGCCATCGACTAATAGCTGATGACATAGGAGGTTTATCTGCCAAGGAATCCCCCCGCTAGACTGTTTAATCGCCGCAAAAGCATCGTTACTGATTGCAGGGTCGCCTTTCCAGCCAACGGTACATAGACGATGTTTTATATATACTTCAGTCTCAACCACATTTAAGGGTTTAAGATGATAAGCAGAGATTATTCGTTGGTGAAGTTGCTCCATATCAGGCCGGCGTAGCACATCCCATAGCTGCTCCTGACCAATTAAAAGTAATTGCAGTAAAGCCTGGCCGTTAATTTGCAAGTTGGTTAGTACATGGATCTCTCGGAGTACCTGGATTGACAGAGTCTGAGCTTCGTCGATAATTACCAGATTTCTTCGGCCCCTCCTGTGGTTGGTAAGCAGGCACTGCTGCAATTCCAAAAGGATCTTCGCTCTGCCACCAGCTTCGGTTTCTAATCCGAAAAATGAACCAATTTTCAGAAGCGGGTCTTTCGAATTTAGCTGTAAGCCTTCCAGACGTGCAACCACGAAATCTCTGGTTGCAAGATCTGCGAATACGTCGTTGATTAAAGTAGTCTTGCCTATGCCGAATTCACCTGAGATTACGCCGATACCTTCGGCGCGATCTAGGGCATACGCTACGGCATTCTTTGCCTCCTTATAGCCCCGGTGCTGAAATAAAAAGCGATGATCCGGTGTTAAAGAGAATGGATTTCCTGTAAGTTTGTAAAATGCTTGATACATTGGAGGAGTGCAATGCAGTTAGTGCTGATGACTCCATCAACTCATCGGACCGGTTATAGAGCCCATCGGACTCAAATAACGAAATTACGTATCCAGTGGAAGTTGAGGTTGTTTCGACTCAAAAATACCTCCGATGCCTCAGAGCTCGTGAATAAATTCCGGCTCGAAGGGAGCGGACTCCTGGACCCAGTTAGCAAGGCGCTGGAAACCCCATATCTGGGAGTGTAGCACAAGCTCGACGTGACTCAATATCGGGGAACGCGCAACTCTGCTAGATACTTCAGGGAGATGGTGGGAGATTCATTCCCAAGCCCTTATGTCAAGGTGCTTTTGTACGCTGGATCAGAAAACGATCTGAGCGCGGGCTTGATAGATATTGGGATCATCCGCGCCGATATCCTCCTTATCGGAATCCACATGGATGAAATTAAACGCAAAGCGGATATTAGGAGTGGCATAGCAGTTCAAACCAAATGTGATATTCTTTTCTCTGCCGCCCCTGATGTCAGCGTCGTTAAGATCTAAGTAGCTGTAGCGTAAAGCTATTTCCCATGCACCGTGACCACCCTTGCCAACGATGCTCTTGGGCGTAACACCACCAAACTCTCCCCTCCGATCTCGATAAGTCCGAGATTCACCTGTCAGTATCCAGCTCCCGTAGACATAGAACCCGTCGAAATCAAGATCGGAACCACCGCTCTTGCGATTGATGCTGGTAGCAATGTATTCACCTTGGATTGAGAAAGGACCATAAACTGTTCCAACTTCCGCTCCGTAAGAGAAAAAATCATCCACGTCGCTGATATCGTCGGTATCTACAAATCGGACGCCAGAGATGTGCGATTCCGGACGCGCCCGCAAACGAACTACGTCATCATCGCCCGTCTTACGGTAGGTTGCAGATGCTCCGAGGTGAATGACTTTGGCCTCTTCGAGGATAGGAACGTAGGTGCCCCGCCCAGTGAGACCGAAACCTTCGTCCTGTTCATCTTTATCATCGGCGCCTTCACCAAAAAAACCTGTACTGAATGTCCAATTGTCTCCGTAGCCGTGGGCGCCGAGCCCCACACTTCGCTCTGGCGCAAACACATTGGGCAGAGCACGTTCCATGAAGGTGATATCAGCGCTGCCGATCTGCTCTTCAAGACTGAAAGGCTCTTTAATATGACCTACCCGAAAATGCCAGGGTTCATAGCCTATATATCTGAGAAAGGCGTCTTTGAGCTCCACCTCGCCTTCCCCAAAATCAACCTCAAGTTCGTACTCCCAGTCGTTCCACGCGCGGCCTTCAACGGAAATACGGGCGCGTCGAACTTCACTGCCGCTACCCGGATCCTGGACGTCGTCATCATAGTAGGCGCCGTCAAGTTGGAGACGGCCACGCAGTCGAAACGCAAACGCGCCATCCGGCGATCGGCCACCCAACCCGGCAGTAGTGGTCACAATCACATCTTGCTCAGTTGCCGCGGGGGCAGGTAATTTTTCTTCTGGAGTGCTGGGTTCCTGTTCCTGCTGTTGTCTTCTCAACTCCTCGTATTGCTCTTTAGTTATTACACCATTTTTGTATAAAGTATCGAGTAGATCCTGGGCTTGCACCACAGATGGATTAATCAAATATGCGCTCATGCTAAGCACGGCGCCTATCATTGCAGCCTTCCCCATCGCTCCCCTCCCTATATTGTTGAGTTCATCCTGAAGAGACTGTTTATAGACCCTTAGCTGACATGATAAGGCATTCTAAATTGGTACGAAATGGGCATTTTCTCCCATGTAAACTGCGCTTTCTCACTGATTAATGCCTTGTCTCACACTCACCTGAGGAATTTCAAAACAGCCGCTAAATTAAACGAGGATAAATTTCTGAATTAACTCCCCCTCTACGAAGAAACTAATCTGCTGTTATTAAAGCGTAACATGAAATATGTTAACCATGACAATCTGCGGTCACATTAGACTTCACGAGACCAATATTGCATTTTTCATGCACGCATGAAAAATTGAACGCAGCATCAAATTATAGCTTTACTAGATGGTCTAGTGCCAGATGCGTGTACTCTTACTGCCCCCCTAACGTTAGAGCAAATGGTTTGATATTACCTTGCCAAATTAACCCCAGCTAACGCCGCAATAATCGCTTCTCGATTGGAGATGACCAAACTGATTTTAGACTCGACACCCGCAAGGATAGTCGAACAAAATATCTGTTGCGTTGCAGAAACAGAAAAGCTTCATGCATGGGTAATAAAACATCTTCAATTCGCGTAATTAATACAACTAAT
>JAAUXY010195748.1_pt1 | contig 12464 bp, 10 predicted proteins | sample 7278121 | NCBI WGS metagenome assembly JAAUXY01 (sample SAMN14350117, study PRJNA611818) | marine sediment metagenome | isolation source: surface marine sediment (1.8m) | place: French Polynesia: Moorea | collected 2018-08 | reverse complement strand
GACGTCGCGGTGGATGACCCCCCGGCTATGGGCGAAAGACAGTGCCTCGCAGACCTTGACCATAATCTGGAGCAACTCGGCCAGCCGGTCGGGTTCAAGCCGGCGATCGCCGTACTCCGCGATGCGTTCGGCCAGCGTCTGGCCCTCGACCAGCTTCATGGTGAAGTAGAGGGAACCTTCGGCGTCACGGCCGAGCTCATGGATGGGCACGATATTGGGATGGTCGAGCTGGCCCGTGACCTGAGCCTCGAGCAGGAACCTGAGAATCTGCTCGTGACGCACCGCAAGATCCGAGTCGAGGCGCTTGAGCGCGGTCTCACGCAACAAGCTGCGATCGCGCATGCGCAGGACGGTGCTCATGCCGCCACGCGCGATCTGTCCCTCTTCGATGTAACGTTCGACAACGTCTCGACGCGGTAGCCGGATACCGGTCTCCGGAGACTTATTGTCATCGTCGCGTCGTCGCAACCACCTGGAGAGCAAGCCTTTCATGAGGCCACTCTATCACCGCCCCCGCCCCAGAGGCTCCGCCCGCGGCGGAACCTCCGGCCCAGCCCCTCCTTTGCCACATTTGTCCGGAGGAACCGGACAAATGTGGCGATTTAGGCTTTCTGGGCTGTAAGCTAGTTGCTAACGAGATCTCGTCTGGGAATGCACTTTCTCGATCGGCGCCGTCTTTCAGACTGCGCTAGTTCTGCACCCTCCGGGCGACGGCGTGAAACAAAAAAAAGACCGCCTCCGGTGTCCGATGCCGGAGGCGGGGAGGAAAGGAGCGCCTCGCCTGAGTGTCTCTGAAAGTTTTTAAAGGTTTGCTTGAGTTCTTTTGAATCATCAGGCCCGAACGCCGTTCAGCAGGGCTTCATGGTCTCAGGTCTCCACGCGTCTTTCCTGTCTGAACGGCGTCGGGCCAGAATTGTTGTCTTGGTTACTCGCTAGAAATTTGCGTCGCTGATCTTGTTTGAGAGCCTTGCCTCAGCGGCTGAGTGTCATAGTAGGGACGCAACGTTACAAACAAGATTAACGATTGAGATTTCAGCAAATTGTGATCGTGTGGACCGACTTGTTATTTAATGGCACTATTCGGATGTTTCAATATAAATGCGCCCGAGCTCTTCGGGCGGCGACCAGGTGAGGCGACCAGGTGGGGCGAAGCAGGTGGGGCGATGTCGAAAAAAGTGCCCAAAAAAAGACCGCCTCCGGTGTCCGATACCGGAGGCGGAGGAGGGATTGGAGCCCTTGATTTTCTAAGAAGGAGCTCGGCGCCGTTCCGTCAGTTCCTTGGTGTCGATGCAGCGATGATCCTGGCGGAACGGCGCCGAGTTTCCTTGAATCTGGCCGGCTCCCCGCCGGCCAGATGAATCCTAGGAGCCCAGCATTACGAATAAGATTACGATTTGATTCCAACCCGTTGTTGGGAAAATCGGTGTCATGGCCGCGACCGGGCTTCGCCGCCTGAGGCGAGGCAGAAGACCGAGGAGGCGAGATGGTGACAGAGGTGATCGACCGAGGATTTCTGCGTACGCTGGCGTTGTTTGGCGCCTCGGTGCTGTGGCTGGCGGTCGCATTGCCGGCCCGGGATGGAGACCCATCTCCCGCGGATCGCTCTGCCGGTCTCGACGAGGTCCGGATCGACGCCGGCGACGGAGTCGGGCTCGATGCCGCGGGCAATCCGTTCTACGCCACCTTCTCCCTGTGCGCGGTGGACCGTGAGACCGGCGAGTCCGGCGTGGCGGTGACCACCCGGGTGCCCTTCGTCGGCCGCGCGGTGCCCTGGGTGCGTGCCGGCGTCGGCGCGGTCGCGACCCAGGCCTGGACGATCGTCGAGTATGGTCGTCAGGGCCTGGATTTGTTGGAGCAGGGTCTGGAGCCCGCCGCGGCGCTCGAGCGCCTGCTCGCTGAAGATCAGGGCCGGGAGCTGCGCCAGCTCGCGATACTCGACATTCAGGGCCGCTCGGCGGCCCACACCGGCGCGGAGAACGGCGTTTGGGCGGGCAGTCGACAGGGCGACAACTACACCGTCCAGGGCAATGTGCTGGTGGGGCGCGAGGTCATCGACGCGGTGGCTGAGCACTTCGAAGCGACCGCATCCTCTTCCATGCCGCTGGCCGAACGTATGATCCTGGCTCTCGAGGCCGGCCAGGCACGGGGAGGCGACAAGCGCTGGGGCTATTTCCAGTCGGCGGCCATTCGCATCGCGGATCTGGACGACCCCGGGCGCGGCGGTGATCACATCTCGCTCGCGATCGATGTCGGCGAGCACGATCGGCCGGTCGCCGAGATGAAGCGGATTTACTATCGCACCGCCCGCCGGCTCGGTTACAGGTCCTTCTCGGAGGTCAAGGGTCCCGACGTGATCGAGCTCAAAAGGATGCTGCACGCCCTGGGCTACTGGCGCCAGGATCTCGAGACCTTCCCCGAAGCGCCGGATTTTGACGTCGACCGCAAGCTGTCGAAGAGCGATCCGGAGGCGTTCAACAAAGCCTACGACGTCTATCGCGAGCGGGCACGGGCTTACAGTGAAGCCTGGGCGGTCTACGACGGCGAGGCGATGGATGCCGTCGACCGTTTTCGCGAAGAGCACGGGCTGGTATATACCGGCAATCCTCGCGGCCTGGTGGACGCGGATCTGGTCGATGTTCTGCGGGAGGCTTCCTACAGCGCACGGCAGTGAGCAGGATCTGCTACACTCGCGCCGCCGGGTACTGTTTCGATCTCTTTCCGGCACCCCATTCAACATGAGCATATCTTCAAAGCCGCGTCGCCAGCGCGTCGGCATGGTCAGCCTCGGATGCCCGAAGAATCGGGTAGATAGCGAAATCATGCTCGGCGAGCTAGGCAACCGAGGTTATGAGGTAGTCGATGCCACCGAGGCAGAGACTGTCATCGTCAATACCTGCGGCTTCATCGACGAGGCCAAGGAAGAGTCGATCGACGCGATTCTCGACGCCGCCGGGCGCAAGGGAGCGGGCGGTCGCCTGCTGGTCGCCGGCTGTATGGTCAACCGCTACGGCCAGGAGCTTCGGGACGAGATTCCGGAAATCGACGGTTTCATCTCACTGGATCAGCTGCGGGACGTCGGTTCGCTGGTGCAGATCGGATCTTCGCGCGGTCAGACCATGGATGATCCTGGTAGAGGGGAAGCATTCGATGGTGAGGCGACGCTCGGCGAGCCACCGCTCCCGGGGCCGTCTCATGCGGTCTTCGATCACACCGCGCCGCGGCTGTTGACGACCCGCGGATTCGCTTATCTCAAGGTCGCCGAGGGCTGCAATAACCCGTGCACCTTCTGCGCGATTCCCACGTGGCGCGGGCGTTTCCGGTCACGCGGCACGGAAAGCCTGGTCGCCGAGGCGCGCCAGCTCGAGTCGCAAGGCATCCAGGAGCTCTGTCTGGTGGCTCAGGACACCACCCGGTACGGTGAAGACCTGGGCCACGGCAAGCACGGTCTCACGCGGCTAGTAGAGGCCTTGCTCGCCGGCACGTCGATTCCCTGGATCCGGTTTCTCTACGCTTATCCGACGACTCTCGATGTCGAGCTGCTGCGTCTGATGGGCACCGAGGAGCGCTTCACGTCCTACATCGACATGCCTCTTCAGCACAGCCATCCGGAGATCTTGAAGGCGATGCGGCGTGGCGGGTCTCCCCAGCGCTACCTGCGACTGCTTGATCGCGCGCGTGAGCTGGCGCCCGACGTCTTCTTGCGCACCACCTTCATCGTCGGCTTTCCCGGCGAGCGCCGCGAGCAGTTCGAGCACCTGCTCTCCTTCGTGCGCCAGGCCCGTTTCGATCATCTCGGCGCCTTTGTCTACAGCCCGGAGCCCGGCACGCCGGGCGCCGAGCTCGAGGGGACGGTGCCGTCGGCCGTCGCCCGGCAGCGCTACGAACGTTTGCTGGAGGTCCAGAAGCCGATCGCACTCGAGCGCCGGCAAAGGTGGGTGGGCACTACCCTCGACGTCCTGGTCGAAGGCGTCTGTGACGAGACCGAGCACCTGCTCCAGGGGCGTCACCATGGAATGGCGCCGGACATCGACGGCCGACTCTTGATCAACGACGGCCTGGCGCCGCCGGCGACTCTGGCCCGGGTCGAGATCACTGAAGCCTACGCCGACGATCTCATCGGACGGATCGTCGGCCCGGACGGAGCGCCGGGCGTGGTCGCCGCGCCCGCCGAGGCGTACGCGACCTCGTAGCGGATCCATCATGCAGGTCATCAAAGACGCGCTCAACAGTGCCGATCTGCCCTACGGTGCGATCGCCACGATCGGCAACTACGACGGTATCCATCGTGGTCAGAAGACGGTGCTGAGCCGGGTTGTCGAACGGGCGCGGCAAGAAGGCGTGCAAGCGGTGGTGATCACCTTCGATCCCCATCCGGTCTCGGTCCTGAGGCCCGAGGTCGCGCCGGTCTTGCTGACTCCCGGGATTCAGCGCGAGCGCTTGCTCGAGGCGGCCGAGATCGACGTCATGTTGGTGATCCGGTTCTCGGAAGACTACGCTCGCACCGAGCCCGAGGCGTTCGTTCGCGACTTCCTACATCGCGAGTTGGCGCTCCAGGAGGTCTATGTCGGTTCCTGCTTTGCCTTTGGGAAAGGGCGGCGGGGCAATCTCGACATGCTCCAGCGTTTGAGCCAAGAGGTGTCCTTCGAAGCCTTCGGCATCGAGGAGGTGCTGCATGCCGGTGAGGTGATTTCCTCGACCCGTATCCGGCAAGCGATCGACGAGGGCAAGGTGGAGCTCGGCATGGAGCTCTTGGGGCGGCCCTACAGCTTGCATGGTACGGTGGCTCGTGGTGACCGCATGGGCAAAAGACTCGGCTGGCCGACCATCAACCTGTTGCCGGACAACGAGCTGCTGCCCAGCGATGGCGTCTACACCGGCCGAGTCCGGTTCCAGAGTATGCCGGGAGCGTTCGACTGCGTCACCAATGTCGGCACCCGCCCGACAGTCTACGAGCACTACCAACACGTGGTCGAGAGCCACATCCTCGACTTCGACTCCGACGTCTACGGTGAGAAGGTCGAGATTCAATTCCACAAGCGTTTGCGCGAGGAGCGGATGTTCTCCACGGTGATGGATCTCTCCGCCCAGATCGGTCGCGACGTCGAAGCGACGCGAGAATACTTCGCTGCCCGCCGCCGTTTGCAGCAAAGAGCAGGAGTTTGAGAAGAAGGCTGTAACCTGATCGCAGCATTGCGCATCTCAGGGCGTAGAGGGGCCAAAACCCTCGCCCGACAGTCAACGCGGCCGCCGCAAAGCGGCCTTCAAATACCACGAAGGAGCTGAAACCATGGCCAACGACAACATCATCGAGCTCAACGAGAAGAACTTTCAGAGCGAGTTAGAGAGCGGCGGTCCGCTTCTGGTCGATTTCTGGGCCGAATGGTGCGGCCCCTGCCGGATGGTTGCTCCGGTTCTCGACGAGCTCGCCTCCCAGTATGACGGCAAGGTTCGGATCGGCAAGCTCAACGTCGATCAGAATCAGCAACTGTCGATGCAGTTCGGCGTCCAGAGCATCCCGACCTTCCTGCTGTTCAAGGACGGCGAGGTCATGGACCGGATGATGGGCGCCATGCCCAAGGGAGCCTTCGAGAAGTTCATCGAGAAGAATCTCGAAGTCGGGCCCGTGGTCGCCGATGCGGCGGCTGGATGAGCTGCTGGACCGCGCCTTCTGTCGGGCGCTAGTAGTCGTCGCTCGTTCATCGCGCGATCCTTTCGTCGCGCCCTTCGTGGGCGCGGCGCGCCTCGGCCTGTGCTTAATGATCGCCGCCCGCGGTTCGCTGCCGCGGCTCGGCTTCTTGTCACCGATGGATCGCGACGAGGCGGCGAGCACCGGCCTCGACCTGTTGACGCCCGATGCCCTCGACGTCGAGCGCTGGTCGCGCCGCGGCGCTCCGGAGTCCCAGCTGCTGGCGGGGGTGCTCTCTCGGGCCCTGCATTTGAGCGAGCTCGCGCCCGGGCCCTTGGCAGTCGCCGGCTGCTGGGGTAGTGGCACAGTGCTCGAGGCTTGCGGCGAGCTCGCCCGCGAGGGGTGGAGCTTCAAAGCCGGCGAGCCGATGGTGATGGAGCTGCGCAAGACCAAGTCGCCGGTGCAGCTCGAGGCCGTCGGCCACGCCGCCAACGGTACCGTGGCGGCTTTCCAGCGCGTCGCGGAGCTGCTCGCTGCCTCCAGCGTTCGCGATGGCGAGCTGTGGCTCGAGGGCGAGCCGCTGCGGGTCGGGCGGCTGCGTCAAGCGATTTCTCGCTCGTTGGCCGATCACGGTCTCGAGCAGCCGGACGGCAACATCGTCGCTCCGGCTGCCGCGGGGGCGGTACCTCATACCAGCGGTATCAACGAGCAGGCACTTCGGGCCGGTGAGTCGCTGGTGGTCGACATCTTTCCCAAAGGTCGGATGTTCGCCGACTGCACCCGCACCTTCTGTGTCGGACAGCCGCCGGAGCATCTGGCGAGCGCTCACGCCCGAGTTGTCGAGGTGCTGGAGCTGGCGCGAGCGAAAGCTCGTCCCGGCGTTCGTGGCTGGTCTCTTCAGAAAGCGGTTTGTCATCGCCTGGACCAGGCCGGTTATCCGACGCCGATCACAGAGCGTGGCACCACTCGCGGTTACGTCCACGGCCTCGGGCATGGAGTCGGTTTCGAAGTCCATGAATATCCCAGTTTCAAAGAAGAGGCCGGCGAAGAGGGCGTGCTCGAGACCGGCGACGTGATCACCCTGGAGCCTGGTCTCTACGAGCCCGAGGCCGGTTGGGCAGTGCGGATTGAAGATACCTACGCGGTCGGTGGCGACGGGCTGGAGACCTTGACGTCGCTGCCTTACGACCTGGATCCGCGGGCCTGGCACGGGGTCGAAACCCCGAGCTACCAGGGCCAAGCCTCCTGAAGGAGGCTTCAAGCGAGTTAGCCGGGGGTGAGTTTCGCCGGTAGCAGCGGCACTCTAGCGTCGGATCAGCGAAGCAGTTCAACCTCGCCCTGGGCGCTGGGAGCGCAGGCGTCTCGCCTGCCAGAGGCGCAGTCCTCCGGACTGCGCCTCGATGTCGGCAAAACTCGGCCAGGAATCTTCAGATGTAGGCGAGATTGGGATCGTCAGCGATCTCCGGCAGCTTCTGCCCCAAGAATGGCAAATCGGGTAGGCCATGCCACTCGCGGAGGAGATGGTAGGAGATCGACGTCAACAGGCGACAAGCGTCGACCGCGTCGCTCCACTGCGGCTTGCGGATCTCCTCGACGGTCTCGAGCTCCGGGAGAATGCCAAAGTCCCATGCGGCGCAGAGACGCGCGAGGAAATCGACTCGATCTTCGAGGCTCTCGAGCGCCTCGGGGGTATCGGTATCGGGATAGAGAGAGCCGTCAATCCAAGAGCCATCAAAGAGCTCCTCGCGGTACCAGGTACGGGCGTCGCGTGCGACTCCTCGTTGCTGCGGATCGGAGATCGTGTCGAGCGGGCGATACCGAACGATTCGCGCCAGGTGCGACTCGACTGCGAGCCTTGCGCGCTCGGGATCCGCCTCGACGCCTGCTGCTTCCTGGCGCTCCCTCCACAAGCGCCAGCAATCGCTGGTCTTCATCAATCCCGCCTGGCATAGGCTGTAGATATCGCGAAAATCTCGTGGCGCGCCACGCTCGACGAGCGCGATCATCTTGTTGGCGACGAGATCCGGAAAGCTATCGAGCAAGATGCCGGGCCACGGAGCTGGTCTTGAGGGCTGCAAGCGGGCTGAGCGCCAGGCGATCTGAAAGCTGAAGATCTTCTTCTTGCTGCCTCGGAGAAGCTCGATCGAGACGACATCGCCCCAAGAGCGGGTCCGTACCTGACCGACGGTCTCCAGCGCCTCACGGATCGCGCCAATGACCTGCTGGCGGTCTCTCTCGGTAGCAGTGGGCTCCCACCAGGCATCGACATCGTCGGTGGGACGGTAGTCATGGTAGTGGAGGAGGCCGAACGCACCGCCGAGCGAGAGCTTGTCTCCGAGATTGAGCCTGGCCACCGCTTCGAGACAAAGCTCTGCATACTCGGGTGTGTGGCGGGGACGAGAAGGCTCCATGACTCGTTCTATCCTACTCGACGGCGTCCCCTGGGTTCGAGGCCGGAGCAGCACAGGAGGGCCGGGCGAGGTCGTGCTGGTGGCGGTGGGCGGCGACCTCTACATCGTCGGCAACGATCTGACGGTGGTCCGATCGGAAGGGCTGGCCTGCATCGGTTGCGGTCAGCACGCGGCCTATCCGGCGATGGATCGACAGATCGGGCATGTGCTTCTTGGCTGGCATGGGCGTGGTTGGAGATTGTTGCAGAGTCCGGAACTCGGAAAGCCACGAAGTCAGGGCGAGATTCCTAAGAAGATTCGTCAAACGACCGCCGATCAGCATGCCCGTCGGGCAGGCTTCGCTCGTTAGCCCAACGATCGACTGTCTCTGCACCGGGCGGCAGCTCGATCGGCCTGCGTTCGAGCGCCACTGCCAAGTTGAGACACTGGCTCGTCCGCCGTCTGGGCGCCTTGGAAGTCAAGCGGCAACCGTTCGGCAGCCGTCCGGCCGCCGAACCCGTCGGCAATCACTTGTTCGGAGGTCGTTCGGTCCATTGTCGGCCGACAATCGTTCAAACGGGCGCCGAGTGGCCAGATGTCGGCCGACAATCGCTCGAACGGGCGCCGAGTGGCCAGATGTCGGCCGACAGTCGTTCAAACGGGCGCCGAGTGGCCAGATGTCGGCCGACAATTGCTCGAACGGCGGCCTGGCAGAGGTTATGGCTAGGCCAAACCCACGATCGTCTGCCGAATCAGGGTGCCTGCCGAATCAGGGTGCCAGGGACCTCGGTCAGGGACCTCGGTCAGGCTAGCCCGAGGGCAGACCTGGCCGCAAGGGGGCCGTCGAGTCGTAGCCTGAGCATGGGTAGGCGCTCGCCTTGCCGGCGGGATGGACGCGAGGTGCCGCCTGGTTCCGTAGCAGCTCGCGGAAGCCATTGTCGGGGGCGCGGGCGTCATCGACCTTGACACTAGCAGTAAGAGAGCGTAAGTTGTCTGGGCTTCGGCATCAGAATCACGTCAGATGGGTACAGGTTGCTGGAGCCCGGCGACTAATAGCATGAGAGGGCGATTGATGCGAACCATGAGAACGTTAAACCGGGGCAGAAGGGGACCAAGAAATTAATGACCCGCTTCGGGCCAAGTCTCCTCCGTGTTCGGTATCGCTACGACGACGACCGTCGCGAGCACCTGAAGACTGTGGAGTTGGTTGTCCAGCGGCATTCTCGGGACCGCAAGCTGGACTGCCCTGAATCGCGCCCTCCGGAAAGGCGGGCTCGCGGTGCGCCTCAGCAGGTGGCACTGCGAATCGGCTGGCGGGAGAGGGATCTGCAGAGACGGGTGAAATCTGCCGGAGGTCGGTGGGATCCGGCCAGACGGGTCTGGTTACTGCGGCGCGACGCAGCGTAGCGGATGGATCTGATGGCTCGGGTGGTTGGTTGAGGTGGCTAGGTATGGAAACCGAGTGGGTGCGGGTTTCTAGATGTGGAAACTGGTGTCTAGATCTAGAAACCACGGGTCTGAGGTGACTAAATATGGAAACTGCGGATGGGAACGAGGTAGTTAGATTTGGACACCGGTGTCTAGGTCCGGATACCGGTGTCTAAATGTAGAAACCGCGTGACGGTCACGCAAATGTTAGGCACCTTCAAGAAGCCGACCGTAACACTCGGCTCTAAGGTAAGCGCCAATGAGTGATATATCCGACAGCCTATTTTTCTCGCTTGCTTTTCTCATCGCTCTTACAAGCGGCATACTCTTGTATTTGCATGAGAGGAAGCGAGACAGGGAGGCCAGCGCGCGCGTCCATGAAGCTGAGCGAGAAGCTTTCAAGGACCACCCCGAGCGACTTTCGCGCCAATTGGACGAACTAAGCCGCTCACAAGAAAGTCTCGAAGAAAGGGCGCAGGATCTTAGTCGCCTTCTCGATGAGAGCCGGTCTGCGGTTGCTATAGGCAGCCTCTTTAACCTCTTCAGTAGACAGATCGAGAAATATCAGGATCAAACACGTTCTAGGGCAAATTGGTCATTTGTCTTCGCTATCTTTTCGATGTTCTCTGGGCTTGGTTTCGTGATTTGGGGCGGCTCCGTATTATTGAAGGCTGAGAAGCCTATTGTACTGGCTGCAGGAGGCATACTTGCGAGTCTCGGCGGCGCAATAAGCGCTTTCATTGCTAAGTCGTTCTTGGATGTCCACAAAATCTCACTGAACCAACTAAATAGATACTTTCGCCAGCCCGTGCTGAATGACCATATTGTCATGGCGCAGAGACTTGCTGACGAAATAGGAGATGAAGAGTTCCGCAGGAAGTCCTACGAAAAGATTATTCAGAGCGTAACTGCGCTCATTCGGATCGATGAGGATGCGAATGATGCCTAACAAAGCTGCTGAAGCGGACACGTTCCGCTTCACGCTGCACGGCCGCTTAGCAGCAGGTCGTTCTGCTCATGATTAGAGGATGGCGATCGATCAATGCGTAAGGCAGGAGCGATTAAACAAGAAGAGGGAGGGAATTGTGAGAAGCTATCGCATGGGAACCCTAGTGCCTACGTCCCGACGGCTATTACGTCGCGGCACGATAGCCGGTTCAAAGGTGGAACAGTTCTGCGACCGACCTTGGCTTGCGGGGAAAACCCAGAAAGCCCCAACCTCCTCAACAGGTTTAGCACATGAAGATTTTTAGACAGCGCTCCGACTCGGATTACCAGGCACATCTCGAGCAATGCCTTTCACTTGACGGCCCACGGGGGCTCCGCGCCACGGCGGAGGCTCTGCCAAAAGGCAGCGAGGACGAGCTGATCTCTCGAGCAATCAACATTGATTTCATGGGCTGTGCTGCAACTACACTTTTTGACAAAAGGCCATTTATTGCTCCAAGATGCCACTTTGACAAGCTGGAGGCACTCGGCAATTCCCTCGCGTCGCTAAACGGAGAGGGTATTGCGGCAAGACTTCGGATACTTCTTCTATATCCTTACTCAACTGCTGCGCAGATCCGCATTCAAGCAGAGAACAGTAGGAAGCGCGCCACAATCGAGGCTCCCGATTACCGCCGCGGCGACAAATTCATCGAACAACTTACATATGAAGATTTCATGAAATCTTCCCTTTGCACTACATCGCAAAGAACATTGAATGCTCTGTACGATTGGTTCGACCAGCCTGGGGACCAACGACTATTGCTTGGCCCTCCCAATCGCATGGCCCTTCGGTTTTCGATTTTCAACACCGTTGTCTGCGGGCTTCGCGTTAATGGGCGTTTCTTTTTTGACACGTATACATATGCTAAGCTTAACAACGATGAGATGATTTGCTCGGGCGACATACAGCCCGTGATCGAATTCACTAATGATCGCGAAGACGAGAAGGCTTATAGGAACTTCTGTGATCACTTCAGATATCTATGGAGATATGATGCGACTCTCGACGCAGAGGATGCAATCGATCGTTCCGGCGACTTTCCTCGTTTCAGAGAGCCAAAGAATATCGATTTTAGGCACAAGATCCATCGGATTCAACTCCAGTCTAAGAAAGAACTTCATCGCACTCAGGAACGCGCATACCGACTCAAAGCACAACGGATTCTCATAAAACACTGTCCTTCAGTACGTCCGAGCTCGGCGACAGAGGAAGCTTTCTTGGCTTGTGCTTGGAGTGCCAGGGAAGACGCGCCACGCGCTCCGAACCGAGATGCTGTTGAGGTATTTCGATTGTGGCAGCGCTATTTCATGTGCACCTTTGCACGATCAGTACCAAGAATCGAGATCAACTTGATGGAAGCTGCCCCTGGCCAAGATCTTCCAGGCTTGCTATATGGCAAGCTGCAGGAATCTACCATTGGCGTGATTATCTTGTCACCGGAGATTAAGGTTGGCGAGAATGGCGATAGATATATGTGCAACCCGAATGTGTACCACGAGCTGGGATTCCTTATGGCGAATGTGCAAAGTGAACGCACGTTTGTGTTTATCGAAGAGAAAGTTAGTTCTCCGACGAACATCGCCAATATCACCTGGATACCTTACAAGGCGAATAAGATCGCTCTTGGCTTCCTAAACTTGGTTGAGGGCCTCAGGGATGTCGGCGTACTTGGGGCGCACGATGCAAACGTAGTTGCGAACGGACATCTGGATTACCTTCAGGATGTTTTTCAGCAAGGTAAGATCGAAGCAGAAGATTATCGTTGGGCGGTCGATTTTGTAAAAGGTCATCTAACAATCGAGCTAGTATAGGGAGTCTGCGAATTTGGCGTAGCTAGAACCAGTCGCTTGCCGCGCCGATGCCCGCAGCGGCAGAACTACCAGATCGAACGCACGGCTGCGCCAGCGTTCATCTTCGATCGTTATCTCCCTTTGTGTTTGTGCTTCTACCGTAGGCCGCCAATACTTCTGCAACGTCGCCAGTTCACACCATGCGCCCGCTACACCAGAAGATCTCCGGCAATGTCTTC
>JAAUXY010142069.1_pt1 | contig 12466 bp, 11 predicted proteins | sample 7278121 | NCBI WGS metagenome assembly JAAUXY01 (sample SAMN14350117, study PRJNA611818) | marine sediment metagenome | isolation source: surface marine sediment (1.8m) | place: French Polynesia: Moorea | collected 2018-08 | reverse complement strand
GGAGCCGCAGCCCGGTGTGCGACGTCAGTCGCTCCTCCAGCAGGTCACCGAGCTGCGCCAGCCGCCGATAGATCTCGCCATCCAGCAGCTTGGTCAGGGTGGCGAGACCGGCCGACATTGCGACCGGATTCGCACTCAACGTGCCCGCTTGGTAGACGGGGCCCACCGGCGCGAGCAGTTCCATCAACTCACGCCGACCGGCGACCGCGCCGACCGGGAAACCGCCGCCGATTATCTTCCCGTAGGTCACGACATCCGGGTTGGTGTCGAGCACCTCCGCCATCCCGCCGAACCCCAACCGAAAGCCGGTGATGACTTCGTCGAAAATCAGCAGCGCATCGTTTTCCCGGCAGAGTTGACGCAAACGACGCAGGAATTGCGGCCGCTGTGGCAACAAACCGTAGTTGGCGGGCAGGGGTTCGATAATCGCTGCGGCGAGTGACCGGCCGTGTTCGGCGAATAGCTCGGCCAGCGATTGCTCATCGTCCAATGGCAGCACGAGCGTGTCAGCGGCAACGCCCCGCGGCACGCCAGCGCTTGTCGCCTCTGTTTGCATCGCCAGTCCGGAGCCGGCCTGCATCAGCAGCGCGTCGACGTGCCCGTGGTAGCAGCCATCGAACTTCAGGATCTTGTCGCGACCGGTAACAGCGCGCGCCAGGCGCAACGCGGTCATAACGGCTTCGGTACCGGAATTGACGAACCGAATCTGTTCGATCCACGGCAGCCGCTCCGTTACCAGCTCCGCGAGTTCGAGCGAGCGCGTTTCCGCCGTGCCGAAGCTCGAGCCATGATCCACCGCTTCGTGCACGGCAGCCCTGACATCCGGATCCGCGTGACCAAGAATCAGCGGGCCGAAGGACATGCAAAAATCGATGAGCTGGCGGCCTTGACTGTCGATTAACAGCGGGCCGGCGGCGTGCGCCGTGAAGAACGGTTCCTCGCCGACTCCATGCAAGGCTCGTACCGGCGAATGCACGCCGCCGGGAATGACTCGACGGGCGCGCGAGAACAGGGAATCCATCTTCCCTGGCCTAGACAACCGCGCGACGTGCGGCGTAGCTGATGATCGCGTTGGCACCAGCACGGACGAACGCGGTCCAGCTTTCCCGCTGGGCCGCATCGCGATCGGCCAGGCCGCGTTCGGCCAGCATGTCGATTGCTGCCTGCTCACCGCTCACCTGGTACACCGCCCAGGGCAGCTCGACCGCGGCGGTCAGCTCGGCGAGGACGTCCAGGTACGGCAGTCCCGGCTTGACCATCAGGATGTCGGCGCCTTCGGCCGCGTCGCGGCGCGCACTCCGTAATGCATCTGTCGGTCGTGCCGGGTCCAGCTGATAGCTCGCGCGGTCCGACAGGCGATTCCCGGCAGCCGGCGCGGAATTGGCGGCCGCGCGAAACGGGCCGTAGAAATGTGACTGGAACTTTGCCGCATAGCTCATGACGGCGGTGCGTTCGAGGTCGTTCTGGTCCAGGACGGCGCGAATCGCCGCGACCCGTCCATCCATCATGTCGCTGGGTGCAACACAGTCCGCGCCGGCGGACGCGTAGCTGAGTGCGGCGCGCGCGAGTTCCGCGACCGTCGCATCGTTCCGCACGTAGTCACCAGCGTCATTGAGCATGCCGCAGTGCCCGTGCGTCGTGTGGGAACACAGACAGACATCGGCTGCGAGCCACAGGTCCTCGCCGAACTGTTCCTTGATGGCAGCGATCTGCAGGCTGGTGAAGCGATGGTCGAAATCGCGCTCCTGTTTCCGGCCCGGCACACCGAAGAGCAGAAATTTCTTGATGCCCGCTTCCAGATCGGCTTCGATCTGCGGCAGGACTGACTCCGGCGTGTCGCGATACACACTCTGGATGCCATCAACCGGTTCCGGTCGTTGAATGCCGTCGACGATGAACAACGGCTGGATCAATTGCTCGCGATGCACACGGATTTCACGGGTCAATTCCCGCAGATGCCGGTTCAGGCGGCTGCGTCGCAGACTCAGCCCAGCCACGCCTGCCACTCCGCCCGGCTGGGAAACACCACCGGGTCGATACCCAGCGCGCGCAGCGCGCGCGCGGTTTTGCCATTGCCGCAGGCATGTTCGGCATCCGCCGGTGCGAGGGCTCGGTAGCGATCGAATTGCTCAGCGCTGCTCCAGAAGCAATGTGTCGCCTGCCGCAGCCGGACACGCGCCGCGGCGTTCCGGTCATGGTCGGGTGCGTGAACGTAGGTTCCCAGCACCTGGCCGACACCGGTGTCGGTCCAGCTCGTCTCCGCGCCGGCGCGCGTCAGTACCGTCCAGTCATCCAGAGCCGGCAGTTGCAGCACTTCGCTCGACAGCGTTGATCGCAGCGCATCGAAACCGAGATGATCGCCACAACCCTCGACCCACAGACCGAGTTGCGCGAGACGCCGCCAGCTGGTGGTGCCGCTGACCCAGATGCGGTGATGTGGCGACAACAGCCCGGCCGTGGCGGCGCGCCAATGCGCGACGAACACCGGACCGACGTCGAGTGCCGGTAGCGATGCCGGATCGACAGAGGAAAAACTGTCGCTCTCACCAACACACCACGGGCGCGCGCCTTCAGGCCGCGGCGGCCGTTGCCACTGCAGCCGGCTGGCATCGCGGTCATCCGGTCCGCGCGTGAAGAGAACCTGGTCAAGATTCCGCGCGGCGACCGAGGTCGCCGACACAGCACCATGCAAATCCGCGGGGTATGGCGCCAGCGTGGCAAATTCTGCATCCACTGCAGCGGCCGAAACCGGGTCGTGCACTTTCGATAGCAGCGCGCGGGTCGCCGCGTCATCGCGCCGGCACTCAATTGCGAGCGCGCCCTGTCCCGGCGCTGTCGGACAGATGGACAACGGCAGCACCATCCACCGCGTCCCGGCCAGCAGGTCGGCGATACCGGCCCGGCCGTCGGGATCGCGCCACAGCCGCGCCAGACCGGCGAGCGCCAGCACGACACCGTCCAGTGCGGCGGTTGCTGCCGCGTCTGTGTCGATCCGGATAAGCCGCTGGTCTACGGCACCGCGAAGCGCATGGAATTCGAGTGCCGCGGGTTCGCCGACGTCGGGCAGGTGTTGGCGCAAAAACGTTTCCACGTGCACCTGCCGGCGTACCGATGATGAACCGATGCGAATCGGCAGCGCTTGTCGTAACCGTGCCTCGATGTCGCGTCGGAAGACGATGACATCGCGCGGGTTCTCCCGCGGCGGCATGGCGGCGCAGGCCAGCTGTGAAGGACGGGTGGCGCCGAGGTCTTTGCGGGAATGCACGACGAAGTCGACGTCGCCACGCTGCAATGCCTGATCGAGGGAATCAGAAAAAAACCCGGCATCGTGAACCGAAGATAACGGCGTCTGCAGATCGATGTCCCCGCGCGTCTCGACGCGGACGAGTTCAATCTCCAGTTGCGGATGCGCGCGCCGCAGGTCGGCCGCAACCGCTCGGCTTTGAGCGACGGCCAGCAATGAGCCCCGCGTGCCGAGGCGCAGATGATGGCGCCCGGACATCAGGCGTTGGCCAGGCGCCCCGGGGGCAGGGCGCCGGTTAAACAGCCGGCGGCGCGGGCCCGCTCGCCACAGGCCCGCCGCGCGCGAGCGAGTTGTGTGGCACGTCGCACGGCCTGTTGCTGCCGCAGTTCGAACAGGTGATCGAGATTCAACACCGTGACATCGTCAACCGCAAACTTCGCCGCCGATTCGTGGCGGTGCCCGAGGTGCACCACGGTGCGAACGTTGTGCCCGCGCAAACTGCGCGACCAGCGTGCGTCATTGCGATCGTCCGGTGGTGTGGTAAGGACCACATGGTCGGCCCAGCGGGAAGCCGCGGCAGCCTCGTCGGGAGCGAAGCAGCGACTGAGTTGCCCGGGCGGATTCGTCAGGCGCCGATGATTCCAGACCGCCACCGGCCAGTTTTGCAGAAACGGCAGAACGGATTGCGCCAGGTTGCCGTAGCCAACCAGCAAAATGCGCTCACCCCGGCGTGGCCGGATCAGTTTGCGGAGCAGGGAGCCATACGACGCGCCACCGAGGCCCCACAAATAGTGTCGGCGGATGTCGCTCGCGTCATTCAATAACCTATGAATCGCGGGCGCCATTGCCGCGACCGGAGTGGCGCCGGCGCGATCGCGATAGTGCTGCCAGGCCCGGCGGAACTGGCCGTGGATGTTGGTCTCGCCCGGGATGCCACTGTGCAGGCCGGTGATGACCTCCAGCGCGAATCGATAGGCATCGTCGCCGCGGTACGCTTCGAGGGGCGCATCGACGCCAGGCACGCTGCCGGCTGTGCCCAGCCAAACTTGCCGCATACAGGTCCGCAGCAGGATACCGTCGTCCGGCCAGTCGGCGAACGGGGCGCCGTCCGCGGACGGCGCATGCACCAACAACAGCTCCGCCCGTCTCAACCGAGGCTCTCCAGCCATTCGTCGTCAGATCCTTCGGCGACGTCTTCGAACAGGTAGGTACTCAGGTAGCGTTCACCAGTGTCCGGCAACATGGCCAGGATGGTCGATCCGTCCGACGCCTTTTCGGCGACGTGCATCGCGGCGGCGACCGTGCCACCGGCTGACAGACCCACGAAAATGCCTTCCTCGCGCGACAGCCGTAATGCCCATTCCTTGCTTTCCTCGTCGGTGACCGGCAGCAATTCGTCATAGACGTTCGGGTCGAGCACGTCCGGAATGAAGTTGGGCGTCCAGCCCTGGATCTTGTGCGGCTGCCAGTCGTCGCCGGCCAGCATCGCGGCCGTGGCGGGCTCCGTCGCGACGATTTTCACGTCGGGTCGTGCTTTCTTGATGACTTCACCGGCACCGGTCAATGTGCCGCCGGTGCCCCAACCCGTGACCCAGTAGTCGAGGCCCCGATTGGCAAAGTCGCGCAGGATTTCCGGTCCGGTCGTATTGCGGTGGTATTCCGGGTTGGCGGGGTTCTCGAATTGCCTTGCCAGGAACCACCCATGTTCTTCCGCCAGTTCTTCGGCGCGGCGCACCATGCCAGACCCCTTTTCGGCGGCCGGCGTCAGTATGACTTTCGCCCCGAGCGCGCGCATGATCTTGCGACGTTCGATGGAGAAGGTTTCGACCATCGTGGCGACGAACTTGTAACCGCGAGCGGCCGCCACCATCGCCAGGGCGATGCCGGTATTGCCGGAAGTTGCTTCCACGATCGTATCGCCGGGTTTCAACTGACCCTTGCGTTCGGCATCTGTGACAATGGCATAGGCGAGGCGGTCCTTGACCGAAGCCAGCGGGTTGAAAGCCTCCACTTTCACGAACATGTCCACGTGGTCGGGTGCGATGCGGTTCAGCCGCACGACCGGGGTGTTACCGATAGTTTCGAGAATGTCGTCGTAGATCATTATCTTGTTCCTGTCTTGATTAATCGTGCGGCAATCGCCATCAAACCGCCGCGGATTCCGCTGATCCGGCCGGCTCGCCAAACCAGCGGAGTTCATCCATCAGGCCGGCCACATCACCGACGATCAGGACCGCCGGCGTTCTCGCGGTTGCCGCGCGGCTGGCGAGATTGTCGAGGTTGCCGCCGACCACCTGTTGTTCCGCAGTCGTGCCTCGCGAGATCAGAGCCGCGGGCGTGCCCGCCGGGCGTCCGCCGTCACGCAGCGCCGCGCAGACCCGACCCAGCTGCCGTGTGGCCATGTAGACGACCAGGGTCTGGCCGTTGCGCGCCAGGCTGGCCCAGTCGGGTTCGGGTTGATCGTCCGCTCGATGCCCGGTCACAAAGCTTACGCCATCCGCGAGTGCGCGGTGCGTCAGCGGGATGCCGGCGTAAGCGGCACAGCCGGTCGCGGCCGTGATGCCCGGCACGACCTGGTACGGCAGACCCGCTTGCGCCAATGCCTGTAATTCTTCACCCCCGCGCCCGAAGACGAACGGGTCGCCCCCTTTCAGTCGGCACACGCGTTGACCGGCCGTGACCCGGTTCACAAGCTCGGTGTTGATGTCAGCCTGGCTCGTCGACGGTTGGCCGCCGCGCTTGCCGACGCAGATCAGTTCGGCATCCCGCCGCGCGAGGTCGACGATTTCTGGCGCTACCAGCGCGTCGTACAACACCGCATCCGCGCGCTGCAGCAGATAGAGGCCGCGGCGGGTTAGCAACTCCGGATCACCGGGTCCCGCGCCAACCAGCCAGGCCTCGCCGCCGGTGATCGCACCGTGATCTGTCGCCAGCGCCGCAGCCAGCTGGGCATCGGCTTCCCGGGTCTTGCCTGCCAGCAGTTTGTCTGCCGCTGGACCGTCAAGCAGCCGCTGCCAGAACGCGACGCGTTCATTATGGGTCGCAAACCGCTGATTGACGCGGTCGCGCCAATGCGCCACCCACCGGGCGAGTTGCGCGATACGGCCCGGCAGCCAGTCGTCGATGCGTTGTCGGATGACGCGCGCGAGCAACGGCGCCTGACCGCCGCTGCTGACTGCAATCACGATCGGTGACCGGTCGACGGTGGACGGCATGATGAATCCGGATGCCGAGCCGTTGTCCACTACGTTGCACAGTTTGTGTTGCGCGCGGCATAGCTCGGCCACGCGCTCATTGACCGCATGATCGTCGGTGGCTGCCACGACGATCAGGGCATCTGCCAGCAAGGTCGGATCGAACTCGCGGGCCACGTGGTGTATGCGGCCGTCTTCGAGCAGCGCCTGCAAACCGGCGCACAGACCGGGCGCGTTGACGGTCACCCGGGCGCCGGCTCGCGACAGCTGCCGAACTTTCCGCAAGGCGACGCTGCCGCCACCCACGACGAGGCATGGTCGGCCTTTGAGATCGGCGAATAACGGGAAATAGTCCATGCGGCTGCTCGTGGCTGGTCAGTAGCTTATCCGGGCCGCAAGCCTCTAAAAAATATCGAATTTGCCTGCGGTTATCACCCGGCGCTATATCCCTGGCCGCCGGGTTTGACACGGCATGTAACCAATGGTTATATCGCGAACCAATCTCTCGAGCGCGGAACAACGCCCGATAGCCGCCGGCCCGGTTCCAGATTTTCCATGACCTTACAGCAACTTCGTTATTTGCTCGGTATTGCCGACGCCGGTCTGAACATCACGGCCGCGGCGGACCGTTTGCATACGAGTCAGCCCGGCATCAGCAAACAGCTGAAGCTGCTGGAGCAGGAACTCGGCATGCAGTTGTTCACCCGCAAAGGCAAGAGCCTGTCGGCGATTACCCCGGCCGGCAGGGATGTGATCGCCCGGGCCCGCAAGATCATGCGCGAAGTCGACAACATCAAGAGCCTGGCCAGCAACCTGTCCGGCGAACAGGAAGGCACGTTGTCGATTGCGACGACGCACACGCAGGCGCGCTACGTGCTGCCCGAGGTCGTGCGCGCGTTTCGGGATCGGTATCCCAACGTCAGCCTCGAGCTGCACCAGGGCACGTCGGAACAAATTGCCGAACTGGTCACCAGCAATCGGGTCGACTTCGCGATTGCAACTGGATCCCAGAATCTGTTTCCGGGACTGGTGCTGTTACCGTGCTATCACTGGGACCGCATCGTGCTGGTGCCGAAAGATCATCCGCTCACCAAGGTCAGCGGTAAGCTGGACCTGGCAACGCTGGCGCAGTACCCACTTATTACGTACGTCTTCAGCCTGACCGGCGAGTCCTCGTTCAAACGCGCGTTCGCCGACGAGGGCCTCGAACCCGACGTGGTCTTCACCGCGCGCGACGCGGACATCATCAAGACTTACGTCCGGATGGGCATGGGTGTCGGCGTCGTCGCGTCAATGTCCTACGAATGCCAGGACGAGCGCGACCTCGTGGCGCTGGATGCGATCGGGCTGTTCCCGCGAGTGACGACCTGGCTCGGTTATCGGCGCGATACGGTATTGCGCGGCTTCATGAAGGACTTCATGTGCCTGTTTGCGCCGCATCTCACGCCGGAACTGCTGCGGGATATCGGCGAGACCGACAACCAGTCCCAGGTCGACGACCTGGTTGGCGATCTACCGTTGCCGGTACGGGGTGGCTGTGGCAATGAGGTCGCGGACGCGGCCTAGGCGGCCCAGGGGACATTCTGCAATTCCACAAAGTGGAATTGCAGAATGTCTCCACTAGAGCGAAGACAGGTCAATGTCGTGCAGGCCACACTCGCGCTTGAGTCCAAAGAAGCGCGTGTCCTCCACCTTATCGACCTCGTGAATCGGGCGCGTCGTGTGCACGTCGCCGATGGACACGTAACCCTTTTCCCACAATGGATGGTAGGGCAGGTCATGTTGCTTGAGATAGAGAAACACGTCGCGATCGGTCCAATCCGCAATGGGATGGACTTTCCAGCGACCGCCAGCCCAGACCAGGAACGGTGTCTTGGCCCGGCTGTGTGACTGATTCCGGCGCAGTCCGGCGAACCAGGTGCCGGCTTTGAGTTCCCGCAGTGCTCGTTCCATGGGTTCGACCTTGTTGTCGCGATTGTAGGCGTCAATGCCGGCAACCCCCTGTTCCCAGCGGCGGCCGTGGCGAGCTTCCTGCCAGGCCGGACTCTCCGAGTTGCGGTAGACCCGGAGAGTCAGATCCAGTCGTTCGGTCAGCTCATCCACGAACCGGTAGGTTTCCGGAAACAGGTAGCCGGTATCGATGAAAACCACCGGAATGTCGGGCTGCTGCTGACTCACGAGGTGCAGGGACACGGCTGCCTGCGCGCCAAAACTGGACGACAGTACCGCCGGTCCGGGCAGGTGCTCCAGCGCCCAGGCGACCCGCGCTGCCGCGCTCCGATTGGCGAATTCGCGATTGCAGTGCTCCAGCGCCAGCTCCCGCGAAGTTTCCTCGTCCAGCACGCTGCGGTCCCGCACCACCTGGTAGCAGGGCAAAACCTCCGCGGTATTTTGTTGATAGGAGCTCATCGGGAGGCTAAACCTAAAGGCTGGCCAACGCCGCGTGAACGTAATTGTTGTTATCCCGGTATAACCGGCGAGCATTAAGGTCCGGTTGGTTCAGTCGGCCTTGGTAACGCCTTTGAACTGGCGGATTTCCTCGCGTGCCACGCTGTCGCTGCACTGGCTCATCGGACGGTACCATTCGGCACCGTGGGCTTTGTCCAGCTGGTCCCAGCCATGGAACCACTCGCGACCGAAGTTCTGGATGATGGTGCCCATCGCGTCCCGCGCAAAAAACACGTTCGACGGATACAGGTATTTCTTGCGCGCATCCTCGGATGCTTCCTGCTGCTTGATCAAACCCATCTTCTGCAATTCCCGGACCGTCCGGGACACCGTCTGAATTGGCAAGTTGAGTTCGTTCGACAGAGAAGTTGCCGTGTGCGCTTCCTCACGAAACAGATGTCCCTGCGTGACCTCAAACAGGATCGCGATCTGGGCAATGGTCCAGTTCTGGGCTGCCTGACTCTGGCACATGCCCGACAACCAGAGTCGAATAAAAACCTGGAAGCCCCAGGCCGCGCGCTCCTCCCGGCTGAGCCCCGCGATGTAGCTCTCGTCCATAGCCCCCAATACCCGCAAGCAGAAATGCCGCGATTCTATCCGACAACGAAAACGCGAGTTGCGGCCGCCGCGTATTCCATGTTAGAAGTTCCCGTAGATGAGAATTTCTCTCAAAAGAGAGCGTTCTGTCTCCCTGACGCTCAGACCGTCCAGTCTCTAGGGCGGCGATGTAATGCTCCGGCTGAAACTCCCCGATGCGACCCCCGCGAATTCTGCCGACTCCCCAACGGCAGAGATCGGCGGCAGCCTGCAGGCCTATCTGGCGCAACTCGACGATTTCCCGGCTATTTCGGCATTGGCCCGACTTGAGGCGAGCGAAAACACGCGCCTGGATGCCGATCTGACCCTGCAATTGCTGGCTGAACTCGGGTGCCTGGACCAGGCGGTTTTCCACCGCTCTTTGACGGAGCTGACAGGGAGTTTCGCCGGCCGCGGTTCGAATGAGCGCGTTGACTGGCCCGATCTTGCAATCTTCTGTGAAGATCTGCGGAACATCCTGGAAGCTGCTGCCGCGAACGGTACAGGCATCATCGTGACTGGCATGCCCGGTTAGGCGAAGCGCGCGCTCCAGCACAACGGCACACGCAAGCCGGTCTCGCAAAACCGCCGTGGCGCAGCGATCATGAGACCATTCGAAGCTGCCACTTATGTGCAAGGGGAGGCATCACCATGACGACGCCAATCTCTCGTCGGACTCTACTGGCTGCTGCTCTGGCTGCCGTACCCGCGAGCCGCGTGGCCGCTGGAGGCCACCGCGGCGGCGGCATGCTGCGGCTGATCGCCAACGAAAACCCGTACGGCCCGTCACCGGCAGCGCGGGCCGCGGCCGAGCAGGGCGTCGCGGACGGCTGGAAATACGCGATGCAGGAAACGCGGGCACTGAAAAAGCAGCTCGCCGAGCTGAATGGCGTGCCCACGGATCACATTATGGTGTCCGCTGGCTCGGCCGAGGCCCTGCGAGTCACTGCACTGAACTTTTGCCGCGGCGGCGGTCGCGTGATCGCAGCGCGCCCGACATTTGCGTTCCTGACCGGTTATGCCGCCACGCTTGGCTGCGACGTTGACTGGATATCGCTCGACGACCAAATGGTCCACGACCTCGAGGGCATGGCGGCGAGCGTTCGTGAAGACAGCCGCCTGCTGTATGTCTGCAATCCGAACAATCCGACCGGCACCATGATCGATGGCCCGACGCTGCGTGATTTCCTGGCGGAAGTCGCACCCCGGGTGCCCGTTATCGTCGACGAGGCCTACCTCGACCTGCGCGACGATGCCGCCAATCATACGGCCGTGCCGCGCGTGCTGGCCGGGGATCCGGTCATCATCACGCGGACCTTTTCGAAGCTGCATGGCATGGCCGGCATGCGGGTGGGCTACGCCATTGCACGGCCCGATGTGATCAAACAACTCGAAGCGCTGCGCGTGTCGATGATGAACCGGCCCGGCGTGGTCGCGGCCAGTGCCAGCCTCGCCGATGCGGACTTCATCGAATTCAGCCGCGCCCGCATCAGGGAATCGATGGCAATCACGACCGGCGTGTTCGATGAACTGGGTTTGTCCTATACGCCGAGTCACGGGAATTTCGTGTTGGTCGATACGGGTCGCCCGGCCCGTAAATTCATGGCAGCCATGCGCGAGCGCGGCATCATGACCGGGATGCCTACCAAACCGTTCCCGACCTGGGTCCGTGTGAGTATGGGCACGGTAGAACAGATGCGACAGTTTGGCGTCGCCGCGAGAGACTATTTCAGCGGTGCTGCGTGATCCGGCGCGGCATCCTGTTGATGTGCGCCGGCGTTGCGTCCATGGTCGGCCTGGACGTGACGGCAAAAACCTTGCTGGAGACCTACGGGCTCGCCCAGCTCGTGTTCTTGCGTTGCCTGTTCTCGGTGGTTTTCATTTTCGCCTTCGCGGTTCGCACGGGCGGTTGGCAGGAACTTGCCACCGAGCGGCCGGGCTGGCACCTGCTGCGATCCGTATTCATGGCCGGCTCCATGACCGCGTTCTTTTACGCCTTGCCACGCATCCCGCTGGCCGATGTCTTGACGATTGCATTCGTCGCGCCATTGATTGTGACGGCCTTGTCGCAGCCCGTCCTCGGTGAGCCGGTCGGGCCCTGGCGCTGGGCTGCCGTCGCCGTCGGCTTCGGCGGTGTGCTGGTGCTGCTGCGGCCCGAGGGCGAGGTATTCCAGCTGGCCGGTTTTCTCGCGCTCGGTGGCACCGCGCTGTACGCGCTGCTGTCGCTGACGGCACGCAAATTGAGCGCCACCGAGTCGACGTCGGCACTGAGTTTCTACCTGTTCGGCGCGCCGCTGTTGATCGGTGCGATCGGCAGTGTCTGGAACTGGCGACCACCGGACGCCGAGGGCTGGCTGTTGTTCGCGATGTGCGGCGGCTTCGGCGGCATGGCCTTCGTGCTGATCAATGCGGCGTTCCGACATGCGGAAGCGGCTATCCTGGTGCCGTTCGAATACACCGGCCTGATCTGGGCCGCCGGTGCGGGCTATGTGTTCTGGTCCGAGGTGCCATCCGTGAACACCTGGATCGGCGCGACGATTATCGCGTCGAGCGGCCTGTTCATCCTGTACCGGGAAACCGTCAGCCATCGGGCCAGCCCGCAGGCGGACTTCCCGGTTCAGGAGGCGGTGGCGACGCCCGCCGACAGTCGGATCCGGGAGCCGTAATCCTGGCTGCCGGCGGCGGCGGATGGGTTAAAATGCGCCTCGGGCCCGGATCCCGCGCCCGGTGAAAAAACGACAAATGACACAAACACTGAAACTGGTTTACCAGGCCGCCAAGGTACGGCTGGGCTTTCTGATCATGGCCTGTGCGCTGGCGGGGATTGCGGTCAGCCCGGGGGACGGGCTGGCGCCATGGCGGGTGCTGGTGCTGGGCCTGGCGGTGCTGGTGAGTTCGTCGGCGGCCGGGGCGTTTAACCAGCTGTATGAGCGCGACCTGGACGCGCGCATGAAGCGCACCCGCAAGCGGGCCTTTGTGACCGGCAAGCTGCAGGCCTCGTGGT
>JAAUXY010112903.1_pt1 | contig 12473 bp, 8 predicted proteins | sample 7278121 | NCBI WGS metagenome assembly JAAUXY01 (sample SAMN14350117, study PRJNA611818) | marine sediment metagenome | isolation source: surface marine sediment (1.8m) | place: French Polynesia: Moorea | collected 2018-08 | reverse complement strand
GAGGATCATGATATTGGCGGGCTTGATATCCCTGTGAATCACGCCCCGTTCATGGGCATATTCCAGGGCACTGAGCACTTGAATAATAGTATCGGCCGCTTGCCGATAAGGCAGTTTTTTCTCCTCTTTCAATAGCGTTTTGAGATTGACGCCCTCTAGAAATTCCATGGCAATGTAGTGGAAGCCTGCTGAAATACCGTAATCGAATATTGTGACGATGTTAGCATGCATGCAGCGCGCCGCAGCCTGGGCTTCCTGGCGAAAACGAACGATTGCTTCATCACCTTTGCGTTCTTCGAGCAATCTGGGATGCAGCACCTTGATCGCAACGTTTCTGTAAATTTGGTCGTCGAATCCCTTAAATACCACCCCCATTCCACCTTGTCCGATAGTATCGACAACTCGGTACTTTCCCAAACGATCAGGTACTTGCATGGCAGTCAGGATGAGTTGCTGAGTGCCTGTCACAAATTAACTGGAAAATTACATGGGAAGAGAAATCCTATGATGAAAAGCGTGGTAATTATCAAGCCCTTCATGACTACACTCCTCGAGCAACCATTGATAGAAAGATGCCGCGGCAGAATAACGGTTGTGCAGTAGCAAGGCTTTTCTATGAAACAAGTTATTAGGATGCGCTCTGCAAACTGCTTGGAACCCAGTGTTGTAGAGTTAGAAGTTGTTTTAAAACCCCTGATGCGGCGCAATCCGGCGTTAAAAACCGGCTCAAATGCTCATTTACTCCCCTGTAAACTGCACTTTCTCGTCGGTTTTTGCCTTGTCTTACATTCGCCTGAGGGGTTTTAAAACAGCTTCTTAGAGAAGTCCCATACGTATAATTCTATGAACACTAAGTCTTAAACGCTGTGACTTTTTCACTTTATATATGTGAAAAATTGGCTGAACAATCGCTTAGTTAGGCTCTGACTAGGAATCCGGTTACTCATCCAAACCATCCGGTAGGGCGTGTTTTTCATGGATTCCCGCCAGCGGGGGCATGACTGTATCAACAACGCGTGCGTGTGTTTTAAGGAATGGATACTATAGTGGAATGCAGTTGCATTTGGTACAGCGAAGAAGTGTTTTGGGGGGCGCGATGCGCCTCCCAAACATTTACATTCTTAACCCATTGCACAGTGTAAAAGTTCCCGGCAGCCTATCGCCGTCATCTTACTGGCAAGTGTATGGACGCACGCGATTGAGAAGCTGTTTTAAACCCCCTCAGGAGAGTGCGAGACCCGGCATCAATCGACGATAAGGCGCAGTTTACGTCGGATTCGGATAAATGAGTATTAACCGATCTATGACGCCGTATCGTCCAGTTGAGGGGTTTTAAAACAGCTCTTTAAAAAAAATCCACCTATTGGAGATACCGTCGGTCTTTGCTCTGAGTTATCTCAGCGAGCGTAACGCTTCGATCCGTTCCTCAAGCGGAGGATGGCTCATGAATAGACGTGCCAGCCCGCTTGCTTTACTCTGAATACCAAATGCAGCCATCTGATCTGGTAGATGCGAAGGCTCGTGAGCCATCCGCAACCGCTCCAGAGCTGAAATCATCTTTTCTCGGCTGGCCAGTCGTGCTCCGCCCTCATCGGCTCTGAATTCTCGCTTGCGTGAAAACCACATCACGATGATGCTGGCCAGGAATCCAAGGATAATCTCCATTACAATCGTTACGGCCATATAGCCTAGAAATCCGAGCCCACCTTCCTCTTCATCACCCCGTAGTACGGAGTCGATTATACCGGCCACCAGACGGGCCAAAAAGATGACAAAGGTGTTGAGCACACCCTGGACAAGCGCCAGTGTGATCATATCGCCATTAGCGACATGACTCACCTCATGTCCCAGTACTGCCTCCGCTTCATCCGGGCTCATGTTTTGCAGCAGTCCAGTGCTCACCGCGACCAGGGCGTCATTACGCTTCATACCCGTGGCAAACGCATTAATGTCAGGGGAGTCGTAGATTGCCACCTCCGGCATGCCAATGCCGGCTTGCCGAGCCTGGCGCCTCACCGTGTCGATTAACCAACTCTCGGTGGAATTTCCAGGCCGATCAATCACATGAGCTCCTGTCGTGGACTTCGCTATCCATTTCGACATAGCAAGTGAAATAAATGAACCTCCCATCCCGAAAACCGCGGCGATGATTAGCGCGCCTGCCGTAGATCGGCTGTCCACCCCGAGGATATTTAGGAATATGGTTAATACAATAACAATAGCCAAGTTAGTGGCCAGGAATAATACGATCCGCTTCATTTTGCGCTCCGTCTAAACCGAATGAATAAGCTCAGTGACATTAGAAGTCTAAATACCCGTAGAGTTTCCTCGAAAATTGCCTTTTGATCAATAGTAAGGTGCTCAATAAATTTAAGGTCAGATTTTATGATCTTCAAGTACTGTTCCAGTAAATCATTATGCGGGCCAATAGGTTGTTTTGATACCATCACCTAAATCGGCTTCGATCAGGCGCCGCCGAACTTCCAGCAGCTGTTCTATCAGATGGGGTTCGAATGCCTCGTAACGTTCTGTGTCGGGCACACGTTTGACGACCACACCAAGCAGTTCAGTAATGGCGTTGCCGATGGAGTTTTGACTGATTGTGACGAGGAGTTTGCCTTCATCGTTGCGGTAGATCAGCTGTTTGAAAGCCGGCTCCCAGCGTATGGAATTGGCGTAGGCGGGATCGCTAATGCAGCGGTCGCGTACCTTTTTGGCGGCTTTTAGGAAATCGTTGTCAAATAGCAGCACGCTCTCCACCTGCTCAGGGAAGTAGACGCCCTCAGGTCGAGGTGCATTGCGGGTGGAAACCTGGGAGAAGAAGGTGCGGTAGAAATCAATGAAACCCTTGAGGATCTCGTCGTACTCCTGCCAAAAACGGATATTCTTGAGTGCTTCGACCTCGCCCTGGATCTCCCAGCAAGGCAATCCCTCAGGATAACCCGTCAGCTTTAGGCGTGATTCGGGAGTATGGACGGTTTTGAGAATTTGCAGGTTCAGTGCCTCGTGGAAGAACTTTCGATAGATGTCGCGCATGTAGGCTTGGAACAGGCTGTGCTGGCCACCATCAGTGAGATTGGGATTCATGGGATCGGCAAGGCTCGCGCGATTCAGCTGCGCCGTTGGGAAAACGATGAAGTGGTTATGCAGCATCCGAATACTGGGAACTCCAGGCGAGGTCAACGGCCAGGTGGCGTCTAGGCTGGCCTCGCCGGCCAGAACCAGGGTTTGCGTTGGGTCCGGATATTGCTCGATCATATAGTCTATGATGATCTGATTCATTCGGTTCCAGATGCGCTTAACATTGTTCGGTACTTGAGTGCGGCGCACCGGTCGTCCGAGCGGATTGAGGATATCCTCGGAAGTATTGTAGATGATGGAGCAGTCGAACTCGTTCGAGTGGCCTAGGGCCTTGCGATAAAGCAACAGACGCTCCTGATTCATCAGCAACCCATTATTATGCTGTAGATCATTCAGATTCTCGGTGCTGTTGAAAAACTCGTTGGGCTTCATCCCCTTCGGCACTTCCAGTGGAATGGGGCGAAAAGGGGTCACGATTTCACGCGGGCCAAATTCTATCGATTTAGACATAGTAATTTTCTCTGGCGGACCTAAGCTGCTGTATTAAAATACTTACGGTCTGTTCTGTGTGGTAAAAACGAAAATGTTCCAAAAACCATATAGGGCAGTGTGTAAATTAATCACCATCAGTTTATGAAGCTAAGTATTTTGAATTTATTAAATTTCTCAATTAACCAGGGTCGCCTAGTGAGCAATTCTGACTAAAGCAAGTGCGTAGTTTATACACGTCCTTAAGTGGTACTTGATTAAACCGGAAGACTGATTGCCACCGCTGCTGCTTGCTATGGTATATAATAGTGAGGATCCGCTGCTGGGGAGAGTAGCGGGTCCGCCCCCAGACTGAGAACTTGTGAATAAATCCTTCAACGGCCGCGAACGCCCCTAAACGTGTCTGGCTGTATTGCGGGTTCCCTAATATCTGGTTATGTAGAGCTCGCCATGCCCCCAGATATAGGTGCTTTCGAGCCCTGCCAGACGCACCCTCGCTTGACACAAGGATTTTTTCCCAAGTTTCAGAGACAAATTGTTATCTAGCGTTCGTTCGACCCGCCAAGCTAGGCGTTGATTTCATAGGCCCTTTGGCTGCAGGAGACCGCAACGCAAGAGAGTTTGAGAAAATGGCAACACAGATCAACGCAAAGAATAAGCAACAAGTTCCTACACAAGAGCGCCTGAGAGATATCTGTTGGGACACTGGAACAAAATTCCCATTACCCTTTATCGGCGATCAGATCACTTTCGCAGTTGTTCATCCTCGGCTTGGTTATCTCCAGTGGCATACCCAGGAAACGTCTGTTGAACGGCTAAAAGCGATGCAAGGCGATGCTTTTCATGGCGCTGCTCTCGTTGTCCGTGTATACGATGTAACCGCTATTGAATTCGATGGTTTCAATGCCCACTCGTTTTTTGATCTGGACATCGGTGGCCTCTCAGGGAATTACTATCTACCGATCCACGAGCTGGAACGAAATCTGATGGCGGAAGTTGGTTTCCGCTTGCCAAACCACTCGTTTCATGCCCTGGCGCGCTCTAACACCGTGTACTTCGATCGCGACAGGCCATCAGTGCGGTTCCACCTCGGAGGACTTTACGTAGGACGGGACTTCCAGCGCGTGTTTCCGGTGGAAAACGTTATGGATGCTCCCGTCTATGAAAAGTTGAATTTTGAATTGAGGGGGGTTGATCGAAAACAACCTTTGTCCTTGGCCGTCGTTCACACGGGGTTGGATAAGTCAGCTGAGTTTGGGGGGCGCCTAGGGCCGCTGATCGATGAACTGACAGAAAAGTATTCTACGTTTCAGGTGAATATTGAACGCTTTGGCGCCAACGGCTATGAGACAACTGCGCACCACGAAAGACCGCTAACCAAAGCTGTAGAAGTCCAATGCCAAGCGATTTTCAAGGAGCTTGCAGCTCGCCACCGTGAAAAACCATTCGAGGTAGTGCACTGCCACGACTGGCATTCAATTCCAGTGGGAATTAGTGCAGTGAAGACGCTAAAACTGCCGCTGGTTTTATCCCTACATTCGACCGAGTACGAGCGCTCGCCGGGTGGCGAGCTGAAGGACGATGCGGTGACGATTTACCAATGGGAGAAGGAGGGCGTTACCACCGCTCCACTCGTCATTGTGCCTCATTCCTCCACGCGTCATCAGGTGATCAGCCTTTATGAGGCATCTCCTGAAAAAATAGTAATCATCCCCGATATCTTTGAGGAGCAGCAGGCGGTGTTGCCTGATCCGGCCCAAGAAAAACGAAACCTCGGTCTCAACCCGGAATGGCCGGTGGTGCTGTTCGCCGGCGAAATCTCTCATGCAGCCGGAGCCGATATCCTCATGGATGCTTTGATTACGGTCTCTCGAGAGAATCACGAACTTCAATTGCTCTTCGCTGGCCACGGTCCCTTAAAGGAGGAGTTGGAGCGTCGCACTTGGCATGGTGGTCCTGGACACCGTTGTCGTTTTCTCGGTGATGTCTCCACGGAGGCATTCGAACGGCTAATTATGGCATGTGATTTTGTCGTTATCCCTGCAAGAACGTGGCAGGATGAGGGGTTGGCACAAATGGCGACCTCATTTGGAAAACCCGTGTTGGCAACTCATCAGTCCCACATCCACTGCATCGAGCACGGACAGAATGGGTTGCTCACTTATGACAATCCAGGCTCTATCGTCTGGGGTATAAAAGAATTGCTCGCCAATCCCTTACACGGCAACATGCTTCGATTGTTAGCGAAACAAAAAGCGGTGCATACGCAATCATTGGAAAGCGTAGCGGCGGAACATTACATCGCCTATGAAAAGGCGTTAGCGAATATGCTCGAGGAGAGTGATGGCTAAGGGTTATATTGCATTTGTGCTGCATGCACACCTCCCATTCGTGCGTCATCCAGAATATGATGCCTTTCTAGAGGAGCGCTGGTTCTTCGAGGCAATCACCGAAACCTATATTGCCCTACTCAAATTCCTCAACAAACTTGTTGAGGAACAGGTTCCTTTTAAGCTTACGGTGTCAATCTCACCGTCGTTGTTGGCTATGATGGAAGATCCGCTGTTGCAGCAGCGTTATCAAAACCATATCCGTAGTCTTATTGCCCTGAGTGAGCGAGAGCAGGAGCGAAATCGCGATGATGGGCACGTGCAATGGCTCGCCGGCATGTATCGCGGTCTCTTTCAGGAAGCGCACGACCTTTTCCTTGAGTACGACGGTAGGCTCTCACAACTTTTCAAGCGTCTGCATGACCAAGGTGTGATCGAATTGATTACGACGACTGCGACTCATGGAATCCTACCGTTGCTTGCCGCGCAACCGAAGACAGTGAAGACGCAAGTGATCACCGGGCTAGATTACTTCGAGAGCGTATTCGGTTTTCGTCCTCAGGGCATGTGGTTACCTGAATGTGGTTGGGCGCCCGGATTAGACGAGTTACTTCGAAAAGAAGGGGTCCGTTTCTTCTTCGTGGAATCGCATGGTGTCGAGCATGCCAGCGTGGTGCCTTTTCATGGAGTTTATGCGCCTATCTATACACCTGCGGGTGTAGCGGCCTTCGGTCGCGACCAGGGGAGCACAAAAGAGGTTTGGTCGGCAGAAGAAGGGTTTCCTGGGGATCCCGATTATCGTGAGTTCTACCGAGATATCGGGCATGATGTCGACTTTCACTACATTCAGCAGTCTCTAGGTGGAGACGTTCGTGCCGATACCGGTATCAAATACTATCGGATCACTGGTCCAACACCCAGTAAGCAACCTTACAATCCCAATGTGGGACGTGAAAAAGCGGCCCTACATGCGGGTGTTTTTCTGGATAAGCGTATCGCACATGTCGAGTATCTTCATTCCGTGATGGAGACGCCACCCGTCATCATCGCACCTTTCGACGCCGAGTTATTTGGGCACTGGTGGTTTGAAGGGCCACAGTGGCTGGATTTCGTCATCCGCAAAGCGGCTTTTGATCAGAATACACTCGAGCTCATCACGTTGTCACATTATCTCGAGTGCCATCCAGTCCACCAGGTCGGTGATCCAGGCACGTCAACATGGGGTCATGCGGGCTATTTCGATACCTGGCTCAACGCATCCAACGACTGGATATATGACCACCTGATTGAGTGTGGAGGTCGCATGGAAAGCCTGGCTAAGCAGTACAACACAGAACCCGTTTCAGATTTAACGCGGCGGGCGCTTAAACAGTGCGTGCGTGAGCTGCTCCTTGCCCAGAGCTCGGATTGGCCTTTCCTCATCAGCAATGGCACCGCGGCGGAGTACGCCGGTCGGCGGGTTAAAGACCATGTCAGCCGTTTCCATTACCTGGCGGATTCAATCGAACATACTTCGATTGATCAAGAGCATCTCTCGGCGCTGGAATACATTGATAATGTCTTTCCAGACGCCAACTATCGACATTTCTGTAAATGAAAGGGATCGGGAGTGGATCTTAGAAGCTGCTTTAAAACCCTTCAACTGGCACGATACGGCGTTATAAATCGGTTCAAAATGCTCATTTACTCCTATGTAAACTGTGCGTTCTCACCGATCTATACCTGGTCTTGCCTCACCCGAGGGGACCGATCATTTTGCTTTACATTATGCATCCATGCATAATGTAAAGTTAATCACCCGTAATTTGATCGGTCCCCACCTGAGAGGTTTTATAACACCTTCTTAGCAATGGTTTCATCTGAACCAACCGTGCCCCCGTTGAGTTCAGGTCTCGGATGGTGAAGGGGGTTCTTCTTCGGGAAAAGCCGGAGGTACCTCCGACGGTTCAGGGGTTTCCTCCGGCGGACCCGCCGGCGGTATCTCTAAGGGGATCTCCCCAGGTGGTATTTCTTGCGGAACTCCCGGAGGGATTTCGGGCTCCCCGCACCACAATACGAGCAAATAATTATTTGAGATGGTCATGTTCTGTATTAAATGAGTTAGCTTTCCGTTAGAGGCTGTTCTAAAACTCCTCAGCTAGTAAGATACAGCGATGCAAATCGGTTCGAAATACTCATTTATAACTACCCCATCTGGCGTGCTTTAATTGCCCGTCTTCGGCGTTGCGACAATTTTTACATACCTTGGCACACGCCTATTGTCTCGCCTTGAATACGTACGATCAATCGGCGCCAGCTGGGTAAATAGTGTTATCTGCGTTCCTTCAGTAGTGTGTTAAAATGTCTCGGTGTGAGCAGGACGGGGCAAAAATTGGCGACAAAGCTCAGAGCTTGTGAAAAAATCCCTGCGCGAAGCGAGGGTGCTTCTGGGCGTGTCTGGCAAGGCGCGGGAGTCCCAATAGCTGGGAGTGTAGCGAGCTCTACATGACCAGATATTGGGGGACCTGCAACGCAGTCAGACACGTTCAGGGGCGCCCGCAGCCGTGAGGGGATTTTTTCACAAGCTCTCAGTTTAAGAAGGAGTAAATCAACCCTATGAATTAATCTGTACACGATAATAATGTTAGACTATCTCAGGGAGTTTATAGGGTGAGGGACTGTTGCCTCTGTTGAATTCGATTCTCCAGGCTCGATTAGCAGTTGCTGCTACTAGGTCGGGAGTGAAATGTGGAATTTTACCCGATGGGATAAAGCTCATCCGTTTTTACCTCTCGTTAGTTAGTATTGTTTAATTTCTTCCCACCGGCTTTCTACTGTAAGTATTTTTGAGAAAAGTACTTACTTTTAGTCACACGGGGGTGGCTACGATCTACGATTTTTCAAACCTTATAATGAGGAGAGCAATTTTACGGCGCCTCTAAATTCTTGGAGCCGCTTTCATCATCTAGCACTCAGTTTTCTATTAGACAATATGATTCTGACACATGATGTAATTAGAGCGGAGATGGCAAAGGGCAATATCAAAATTGAGCCGCTATCGCCGGATCAAGTGGGGCCTGCTTCCGTCGATCTGCATCTCGGAAACACATTTAGGAGGTTCGTTCCTCACAATGGTGTATTTTCGGTGACTGATGATGCTAACTTCGAGACAATCACCGAGGCGCTGTTCATATCCGAAGGTGAACAGCTGCTCATCAAACCGGGTGAATCGCTCCTTGGCGTGACACGAGAGCAGATTACGCTTGTTCCGAGCCTCTGCGGATGGATAGAAGGCCGTAGTCGATTCGCAAGGATCGGGCTGGGGGTGCATATTAGTTCAAGCTTTATCCAACCCGGAATATCTAACCACCAAGTGCTAGAGATTACAAACCTGGGGCCAACTATACTTGCGCTTATGCCGGGTGTGCGGATCTGTCAGTTCATTTTTCAGCGTTGCGAAGGTCAAGCAGCATATAAGGGAAAATTTAGTTTGCAAGACAGCCCTTAACCATCGACATTTCAGCTATGGGCCACCGTGTTGTTTCTAAGAAGCTATTTGAAAACCCCTCAGCTGGCACGATACGGCGTTATAAAGTCGATTCGAAATGCTCATTTACTGCCATGTAAACTGCGCTTTCTCGCCAATTTTTATCTTGTCCTGCACTCGCCTGAATAATTTTAAAACAGCTTCTCATGGCGAGCTTGAACCAAGAACAGGTGGTTGGCACTATTATTCGATTTAGCAGCCCCATAAATTAGAGTGTCGATGAACGAGGTGTGTCGCATATGGAATCAGTTGGATTTGCCTTATTAGCGGAAATTTCTGACTTTCTGTAACAATACTTCCATTCCTTTTCGTCTTTGGTCATCTGTGTCCTCCACTGATATTATCGATTCGATAGAAGCAATATATGCATTAGGAAAACCAAGGTACTTTGCACCAAGCACAACTAATTCTTTATACCAATGATATGGCCTAAGGTTATCAACAATATGTGATTGTTGCGCAAGGTAGGTAAAGCAATTGTATTCTTTAACTTGGTGTCTAACCACAAATTGATTATCGATGTAACCAGAGCCCTCACCTTCAAAATTGTCTAATAATTCCTTGTGTTCAGTTGCTAACTCGTATATCGCTCCATGCACAGAATCACTGGCAGAACCAGTATTAAACAAATTGCACTTACTAGACCCATCAATGCTTTTTTTATGAAACGTAAGGCGGTGATGTATTAGTTCCACTACGCCAACTAACTTTGCTGATGGGACACGCTCTGATAAGCGAATAGGGTGTAGATTAGAGCCATAGGCAAAATAATGGATCATTGTTTTAGTCTATTTTTGTCGTTTCCGCTGCAGTCATCGGCTTGTGCACTGAAATGCTTTGTGTGCGCCCGACCTCGGCATGAACTTATGGGGTGAGAGTTCAAGTCCATTGCGGCTCTCGAAAGCTACTGCCGTTGATTCTTGCGAAGCTGCCCATCGGTTTCAAGAGCTCAACAGGCAATTTTTTAGTCACAAATAGATATTCTAAGCCAAAATACTAGTCCGAATACACCCGCTTTTCACGGTATATAAATAGCTAGCTTGGTTCGATCCGATACACTTCCCGCTTGTTGCCGCCGGCCGGTATTTAGCCCCATCCACACTTATTATTCCGAATTAAGAGGTTTTTGCCTCTCGATAAACCGAAGGCTCATATGTGGATTGGACAGCGTTTTCTTTTACCCGTGTTTAATCGGTCGGCGGACTTTCCATGCGACGACGATGAGCCAAGACAGCAAGCACAATGCAGCTAGCCTTTGTCCGATTCCCATCGGGATTAATGAATGCCCCAAAGCCACGCATGTTGTTAAGCTGACAGCTAAGCCCCACGAATGCAACTTGGGAACAAAATTCGATGCTCTACCTGCCTGGGTAGGGAAGAAATACATTGAGATGACAGAGAGTAAGAATGCGGCTGCAATTGCCAATATATGGAGTGAGAATGTTTTCCCTAAGGGAAAAGCTCCGGCAGCAAGAAAAAAAGATGCTGTAATACACAACAGCAATCGATATCCGAGAGCTGCGCCAAAATCAGCTAGGGCAATAGGTATTCCCAATGTGGCTAGAGCGAGTCCCCCAAATGCGATAACCATGGCCCAGCCGTGTGGACCGAGCGCCAATTCGCTCACAAGCTGGTATTGCGGATCGTAGTCCGGCTGAATAGCGTTTAGAAGCACCACCACGACGAGGAAGGCCGCGACGCCGATGAAGGTCGATAGAGAACCCAAATTCTTCATTTCTCAACCGATTACCACATGCAGCAGAGAGTTACTATCTGTAACACCGCTCAACGCTGCGCCCACCTGTAAACTAGGTGCGCAGCGAGTAATTTAGCCGTATGTAGCACTTTGGCACTGGTTCAGTCTAATTTAGAAAAAATATTATTTGCTATCAGATAGTTACTGATACACGCTGCTTGTTTTTCCACGTTAACATGAGTCCTGATTTCCGTAGAAACGGCATTATCTTTAACAAGAAATCCCCCCAGCCCCTCTTTTCCACAGGGGTAGTCTACTTGTGCAGATCGAAATATTTATTATTAGTGAATTTGCTAATCTAGAAAACGTCTGATTCGGTATTGCTGCGTTTGATGAGGATACCTAGAGCGCAAGTTTTTGGCTGCTGGAATAGGGGCGAAGGGGAAGGATAAAAAGATAAAAAACATAAATGGCAGCTACTCGCGATGAATAGCCAAGGAAGGGATTCTAAAGGCAGTAAAAGACCAGAGATGCATTTATAACATGACCTGGGATGAGTTGGATTTATCCAGGTAGCTGCGGCTACTTCCGTCCGTGAGTCTGGAGCCTTTTCCCGTCACGAGTACGACATCGGTTCGGAGTACGATGGGCGTCACGGTGTTGAGCCAGTGAGTCATTTTTTGTATTCCTATGGTATGTGACTTCTGGCCATGGATCTTTAAGATGTCTGTTTTGCTAGGCTGACTAGGAGCACGCCACTCAGCACCATGAGCGTTCCGATGATCTGCACCGGAGCGAGGATTTCATCTAGCAGAGCATAGGCCATGATGAGAGTGGCGATCGGGCCTATGGCACTGATAATAGAGGCATGTCCCGCGCCAATGCGATGGATGCCGGCATTCATCAGAAACGCTGGTGACACGGTGGAGAACAGCGCCAGCATCAGCGCCAGTCCGAATACATCGATGGATACCGCTAGCTGGCTAATCGGTTTGGTGGCAGCAAAATGTACTCCGGTAGCGACACAGGCAATAGACATGGAATAGGCGGTGAAGCGCTTTGAGCCAAAGCGAGGAATGAAGTGGCCGCTGCCGATCATGAACAGTGCAAAGACCACTGCGCTGGCTAATACGAGTGCGGCGCCGAGGACAATATCGGTAGACTCCGATTCAGCGCTGCTGCCGAATACCAACAAGATGCCGATATAGCTCAACAGGAGCGCCCAACGCTGCGGCCCGCTCACGGGTCTTTTTTGGATGAGGGCGGTGAGTAGAACCACGATAGTGGGATAGAGAAACAGGATCAGCCGCTCCAGCCCGGCGGAAATGTACTTCAGTCCGATGAAGTCGAG
>JAAUXY010192574.1_pt1 | contig 12475 bp, 9 predicted proteins | sample 7278121 | NCBI WGS metagenome assembly JAAUXY01 (sample SAMN14350117, study PRJNA611818) | marine sediment metagenome | isolation source: surface marine sediment (1.8m) | place: French Polynesia: Moorea | collected 2018-08 | reverse complement strand
GTCGGGCGAAACGCGAGCTTGCCAGCATGCACGACGAGATCGACCATGAGATGCGCTACGTCAAACGCACGTTTGGCGGTGTCGAGATCGAGGGCGTCGTCGGCAACACGCGCCGCACGCCGCTCGATGAGTGCGGCCATGTGTACAAGGATCTGGACGAGGTGTTGCGCGTCCTGGAGACTGAAGGTATTGCCCGCGTCGTGAACCGAATGTATCCAGTGGCCAACATAAAAGGCACCGATTAGGAGTTTCGTATCGCGACTGAGTCAATCAACGGTAACCTCCTTGCAAAAGTCGTGGTCGATACGACTGGCATGGAATGGACTCCGAGCCCGAGCGGCACCGTGTGGCGCAAACGCGTGCATCTTGTCGGTGCGCCGGAATCCGGGCAGGTCACGTCAATCGTTCGTTACGACTCGAGGTCTTCCTTTCCCGCGCACGATCATCCGGAGGGTGAGGAGATCCTCGTCCTCGAGGGCGTCTTCTCCGACGAGCATGGCGACTGGCCGGCCGGCACCTATCTGCTGAATCCGGAGGGATTTCGTCACGCTCCGTTTTCCGAGGAAGGCTGTGTGCTGTTCGTGAAGTTGCGCCAGTTTCCCGGGCGGGATCGCGAGCATCACGTAATCGATACGAACGCGCTCGAGTGGCAGGCGACGACGAGCGAGGGTCTCGAGCACAAGCCGCTGTATGACCAGCGCGGTTATTCGGACACCGTGCGTCTCGAACGCTGGGCTGCGGGTAGGGAGCGCGATGCGGTCAGCTACGAGCAGGGCGCCGAAATATTCGTACTCGACGGCGAGTTTCAGGACGAGGACGGCCGCTACGCGGCTGGCAGCTGGCTTCGATTGCCCCAGGGCCATGTCCACCGGGCCCATACCCAGGTTGGCTGCGTGCTGTACGTGAAGATCGCCGGCCTTCCGTATCTTCGTGCGGCGGCGGCGTCTGACGGGTAGTTCCGAAGCGCTATACTGTGCGTTCGCGCCGGTGCTGACGTACCGGCCAGCCTGTCAACGGGAGGCAACATGCGGTTTTTTCCTTTCATTTCGGCCTCAGCCGTCATCTCAACGGCGGCTTTCATCGCGTCCTGCAGCAGCGAGTCCAGTTCCGTCGGCATCGATCCCTCGGTATTGGCCGACAAACGATGGGGTAAGGCCGGGCTGGTCGAGCCCCACGTCGGAAATGCACACAATGCGCAAGTCGTCCTGTTCGAGAATGGTTCCGCGCTGGCCGTCTGGCGCGGTACGGAGACCCCGCAGAGCCCTCGCCGCATATACAGCAATCGTCTCATCGCGACGGATGCCTGGTCGATTCCCCAGACTATCGATGTGGCAAGCGGCGACCCGTTCCTGCCACGGCTTGCGTCCAATGCCAACGGTGATGTGGTTACCGTCTGGACATCGTCGGATCCGAATGGTTCGGATCAGCTCATCTATGCCAACAGTTTTTCGAGCACGGCCGGGTGGGGTGTCGCGCAGGCACTGCAGATGTCAGGCTCGCTCCAGAACCCGAAAGTCGCGGTAAACGACGAAGGCACGGCATTGGCGGTCTGGCAGGAGACAGACTCGCTCGGCGCAAGGTCGGTCGTAAGCAGTCGTTTCACGGCGGCCACGGGATGGGAATCGGTGGCGCCGATAGGGCAGGCCAATGGCGTCCTGACCCTGCCGGATGTGGGGATTGATGCAAACGGAAACGGCGTCGCCACCTGGCTGGATCGACCACCGTCGGGGAACAACGACCTCGTCGCGAGCCGGTTCACGGCCGGCGTCGGCTGGAGCATGATCGAGGCCGTTGAATCGCTGGATGGTGCTGCCAGAGTCTTCGACGTTGCACTCAATGCAGAAGGCAACGGACTCGCAACATGGTGGCAATCGGACGGCGACATCCATGGGCTCTACGCAAGCCGTTATGAGGCCGCCTCCGGATGGTCTGCTGCAGAAGAGATCGGACCGAGCGGTGCCACGCCCGGTAACCTGTCGCTGGCGCTCGCCGACAACGGTGTTGCCGTCGTGGTGTGGCAACACGAGACCGCCGAGTCCCGCAACATTTACGCCGTCAACCGTGCTCCCGACGGCACATGGAGCAGCCCGCAACGGATCGATGCGCTCGAGGGAATCGGTTCGCAGCCGAAGGTCGCCATTGATGCAGACGGCGATGCGACCGCTGTATGGCTGCAAAACGATGGGCAAACGGACAGCGTTTACGCCGCTCAGTTCGATCCGGTGGACGGTTGGGGACCGCAGCTCATCCTGGAGACCGAGAACGGTATTCCGGCGCGCTGGTTCGAAGCGCGCGCACCCGCGGTCGTAATGAACCGGGCCGGGGACGCGCTCGTGATCTGGACCCAGTTCGACGGCGAGAGCTACAGTCTCTACTCGAACAGCTACAGCGCGATGGACTAGGCGGCATGGAGGCACAGCCTTTTCCGCCGACAAGTGCTAGAGTCGGGCCATGTCCAGACATATCCCGCACTCCTACGTGCTGATCGCCCTGTCGGCAGTATCCTGCTCGATGCCCAATGGAGGCGCCAGCGACCCGGCTGAGTCGGAGTTGGCCGAGCGCGCTGCGGCGCCCGAGGAAAAACGAACGTTGCCCCAGACCCCGAAGAACCCGGACCTGCAATCGATCGTCGAGCTGGCGACCGATGACCTGGTGGCCCGTTTCAAGCAGCGGCAGGCAGGCAACGTTGATATCAAGGTTATCGAAGCAGAACGAGTGACCTGGCGTTCCTCTGCGCTGGGCTGTCCGCAACCGGACCGGGGCTACCTCATGGTACTGACGCCGGGCTATCTGATTCGATTGAACGCGGAAGGACAGACCTGGGAATATCACAGCACATTGCGCGGCCCGCCGTTTCTGTGCGAGCCGCCGGGAAGCATCGAGTCCCCGGTGCCTCACAGTCCGGAGCTGGATCCCACCTGAAAAAGAAAACGCCCGGTACGAATGAACGTACCGGGCGTTGTCATTTGCGCTTAGCGTGGATTGCTAATCGCTGTCGTCGTCATCATCGACCAGGGTCACTGTCACGCTGTGCGACGTACCGTCATCGAGGTAAGTCGTTACCGTGTAGTCACCCGGCTCGACGTGCCGCAGGCGCCACCAGTACACGTAACGGAACCAGCGGAAGGGTGCGCGGCCTTCGGCCACTACCGTGCCGTCTGCAGCCGTTATCTCAACGTTTGCATGGGCATTCCACACCAGTCGGTACGTAACCGGGTCAAACAGCAGGAACGAGACCGGGATCCTGCGAATGTCGTCGGTATCGATCACTTTGCCGTCATAGAGCCAGAAGTAACCCGAGAAGATGTACGGAAGCTGGTTGACTTCGATACTGGTCTTGTTGCGGTTCTTCCGGCTGCCCGGGTTATCCACCGTGTCCTTCTGCTTGACCGTCACCGTGCGGCCATGCGCGATCGGCTTCACGGTTGCCGTGAACGACAGCTGCTTCGGCGAGTCATCCGGTGGCAGGTAGTCGTAGCAGACGAGCAATCCGTCGGAGTAAGCACCCAGGTACTCGGTGCCTACCGTGCCGTCCCGGTTCTCGATGCCCGACGTCAGGTAGAAGTTATCCAGCAGCAACTGGATAAAGCCCTGATCCAGGTCATCGTATCCGAAGATGAACTCGGGGAAGTCCGGATCCACCGTGCTGAACATGATGATCTGGAAATCAGCCGCGACCGGATACGCTCCGCCACCTGGCCACCATTCCATGCCGTCCCACTCGACGATCGACAAATCGGGGCCCGCTGTCGCTGCCGAAAGGCCGCGTTCGTTGCCCGACTGGTCGGGGTCGTACGTGAATACCCAGTCGCTCCAGAACGGCGCCAGCATGTCGTTCGGCTCGAGGTCCGTCGGGATCGGCATGTTGATGAACGGAGCCGGTCCCGGGTTTGACTCGAAGAAGGCGAAGCCGTCATCCGAGACAGTCAGACCGCTGTCGCGCGTGCCGTTGAAGAACGCGATCGGGTTCTGGGTCGAGAAGAACGTCCCGTAGACATTGTCACCATCAAACGACGCCTGCGGCAAGATGCCGAAGTCCGCCAGGTTGATGTACCCACCGCCGAACGGAGCAACACAGAACGGGTTGTCTGCGTTGGTGCTCACCAGGTACTCGCCATCCTTGCCGAGCAACGATTCCTGGGTGACGTTCCACACGATGCGGTTGCCCTGCATCACGCCGCCCTCGGTAATCGACGCCGGGTCGACTTCGAGTTTGTGCGGGACCTTCACCGAGACTTCGTAGGTCCGGTCCTCTGGCGTGAAGTTCGGCTGGATCGTAGCCGTGAACGTAACTGCGTCGCCGACGTTGACCGGTCCGGTCGCGTCGCTCGAGAACGTTACATCGTCCTCGCCGCGGTCGAAGTTCAGCGGTGCCTTGCCGAGCAGGTTGGTGCGCGCACCATCGGCATACCACTCCGTTGCGGAGAGATAGCGATCGCCGGTGTTGGACGGGATATCCCAGAAGAACCGGACATTGAACGGTTCGAGCGCCGGGAGACTGCCTGCCGGGCCTTCTGCGTACATTCGCATTGCCTCGGCATCACCGACGTTCGTCGCGCCGAACGTGAACGCGTCTATCGCGCCCATCGCACTCGGTGCCCAGTTCTGGATCACGACGTAGAACGTGAGATCCGGACCGAAGATCGACCTGAGCAGATCGAGGAAGTCGGCCTCGAAGTCACAGGACTCGAGCGCCGTCGCGGTCGCGGATACGCAGAGCAGCAGGCCGGGATCGACAGGTACGCTCGGATCCAGCACCAGGCCGACGAACAGGTCGAGGTCCGGGGATTCGGACTCGAGCACTTCGAATACCGCACGCTGCGTATTCGCCGGTACATCATGCAGGAAGTACGTTACGCCGTCGCTCAGGTCGTCGAACCAGTCGCTGTTATCGCTGTCGCCCGGTAGCGCGAACTCCATGGCGTCGACCTTGACAGGTTCGAATATCTTGACGTTGAAGTCGCTGAGCTCTGTCGCGGTGACGTCAGTAATCAGAAGCGAACCGGCATCGCGGGACGCCTCAATGCCGACGACGTCCGGAAGCACGCCGCTGACCGCAACGACCGCAATTGGCATCTGCGTCGTCGGCACGCTCGGGTCTGCCGGAGTAATGACAGCGCGACTGAACGACCAGACTTCGCTCGGCAACGATGTCGAATCGACGGTGATCGTCAATTCCTGGGTTTCACCGGCTGCCAGGCTGAACGACGCCGGTTCGACACTGACGAAAGAATCGTAGCCTGATGTCGTCCAGCTTCCGGCAACGGTCGCACGGACGGTACGCGTGAAGCTGCATGCCTGCACGCATTCATCCCGGGTGAGGCCGGCGACGTTCAGGGCCGAGGGGTCACCGCCGTCATCCGGATTGGCTGCGAGGAATGCAGAACTCGACTCGTCGAGCACGAGGCCGGCATTGATCGCGGCGTCCACCTGGACGCGTCCGCCACCGAAGTCATGCGGGTCCGCCGGGGTTACGCCATCTTCCTTGACGAGGTCGTAAGAGCCCGTCGTCATGATGGCCGACAGCACTTCCGCGTCGGTCCAGTCCGCGTGCGCCTGTTTGATGAGCGCGGCGGAACCCGCAATGTGCGGGCTGGCCATCGACGTGCCGCCGATCTGGCCGAATTCACCCGGTACCGACTCCCAGAGATTGGGCTCGTACAGCTGACGAATCGGGGCGATCTGTTCCGGCGTCAGTTCGGCGCCCGCCGCAAAAATGTTCACGCCCGGTGCCGCCGTATTCGGCGCCAGGATATCGAACCCGGTGTACGGGCCGCGCGAGCTGAAGCCGGCCAGGTTGTCACCAACGGCGGGGTCGGAGATCGGGCTGGTCACGGCCGTGATGGTGCCCGCATGGCCGGTACCGCTGGCAAGCCAGGCGCGCATCGCGTTGGCGTCGTCCGCGGCAATGTGAATTCCCGGGATTACGTGCGGGTCGTCGGCGAGATTCGTTGCTCCGCCGTCGACATTGCCGAGGATGAATCCACCGGCGCCGCCGTCTCGTACGTTCTGGCCTTTCTCCACGCGTGCGATCGCACCGCGATCGCAGAGCACGATCTGATCGGATGTGAACGTGCCGGCCGGGAAGGGCTCGAGACACTGCTCAGGCTCTGTATCGTTGGACGTGCCGTTGCTGGTCGGATAGTCGCCCGCGTACACGATATTGCCGGTAAAGGCAGCCGTGATCGAGCGGCCGACGATGTCGGCCGGCGGTGCAGTGTCACCGCCCGTCATGCCCTGAAGCAACTTGGTCGGATACGAGCGATCGTGCGTCGTCGCCGCGACACCCGCAACCCAGGGCGCGTTAGCTGCCGCTTCGGCGGTGCCAGCACCCGGGCCGCTGTTGCCGGCCGAGTTCGCGACGAAGATACCCGCTGCGCGAGCGTTCAGGAATGCCTGCGCCTGGGTCGAGTTCCAGGGATTGCCGCCCGGCGATCCGATCGAGTGGTTGAGCACATCGACCACGCCGTCCGCGATCGCCTGGTCAACGGCCGCGGCGATATCGGAGAAGAAGCATGATGGCGCGCAGACCTTGAACGCTACGACGTTCGCATGCGGCGCTACACCCGAGATCCGCTGAAACACGACCGAACTCGGGTTACCGTCGGCGTCCGGCAGGGCGATGTTGCTGAGAACGTTGCCCGCCGCCGTGCTGGCGACGTGGGTGCCGTGGCCGTCCGTGTCGGTCGACGGCGGATCACCCGGGATCAGGATCTCGTCCTTCGGGTCGCTGGGCTGAGAGTCCAGGAACGTATACGCACCGATCAGCTTGTCGTTACACAGGCCGGGGATGTCGTTACATTCACCGAGGTAGGTACCGGAGCCCAGCGGGTTTGTGTGGTCATAGCCGTCATCGCCAATGTCGGCGAAGGACGGGTGCTCATGGTTGATACCGGAGTCGATGATGCCGACGACCATGCCTTCGCCCTGGTAGGACATGTTGTTATGGGCGCCTTGCCACACATTGACGGCGCCGATGAAATCGATGCTCGTCGCTGTCGTCAGCTCGACCTCGCGATCGCGCTCGACGAAGCGAACGCCAGGCATCTTCGCCACCTTCGCAGCGGCCGACGCGGTCATGCGCACGGTTACGGCGTTTAGCGCGTGCTGGAAGCTTCGTTCGACCTGCACCGCGCCAACTTCTGCGGTCATGCTCGAAACCATCTGGCCTTGTTGCTGGCGCAGATGATTGACGTAGGCAAGTGCTGCCGTCGACCTTGGATCAAGCTTGCCGCCTGACGTTGCGGGTGCAGCCAGGCCGTTGACACCGCCGTCATAAGTTGGCAGCGCATCGTCCTCGAACTGCACGATGTAGCGGTGCTCACCGCCATCGTCCGGTGCGGACTCGTTCGGCATACCGAGCCACTTCTCAGTCTGCTTAGAAGTGGCCGGTTGCAGGGTGTAGCCCTCGATACCGGGACGCTCGGCTACGGCTATCGACGATAGCGCAAGCCCGAGGCTCATCCCTGCGGCTACGCAAATGGAATGCATACGACTCATTAAAGATTCCCCTCTAACTGCTGTTGTTCTTTATTTCTCGCTCCCATTGCGGAAGCGTACGCCGTCGGTAACCCGACGCATTGTGTGGGACTAGTATAGAGCGGTTGTGAATTTAAACCAGAGGTGATCGCGCATAGATACACTTTTTCGCTAACTTATTGATGTGATCGCCGCAAACCGATTGAACATAACGTAATCGAATAAGGTGGCGGCAAAAAAAAGCCCCGTCGCGTGACGGGGCTCAATGCTGTAGTGAGATAGAGAGTTGTGCTACGTGTTCGTTTGCGGGGCACGCATTTCGATGCTGCCGTTGAACGTCGCGCCCTCGTTTATCGCGACCTTCGGCGCGACGATGTTGCCGGTAACCTCACCCGATTCGCGTATTGTCACGCTCACCGTGGCGGACAGGTCGCCTTCGACCTTGCCTTCAATAAAGATCTTCGTCGCATTGACGTTGGCCAGCAGTTCGCCCTTCGGTTTTACCGTCAGGCAGCATTTTCCCTGGTTCACCGTGCCCTCGACCTTGCCTTCGATGACGAGGTCTTCACCGGCAGACAGCTCGCCCTTGAAGTGCAGTGTTTCGCCGATGACGGACACCGGATTCTGGGGCGCCGGCTGTGACTCGCGTACCGATTTCGGCACGTCGCTGAATGCAATGACCTGGGACTCGGTCAGGCTCGGATCGTCCTCGCCGAGGGTCTTCATGACTTCTGTATCAGACATGGTTGGTACTCCCTTCGATCAGGCCGCGCTGGCGGACGACTTCGACGACTTCGCACGCTTCCTGGGCGTGCCCGATTCTGCTGCTGCGGGCTCGTTGACGGCTTCCGCCGGTTTGGACGTCGAATCATCCTTCGTTTTCGCCTGTTTCTTGCCCGTCATGTCGATCGAACCATTGAACGTTGCGCCTTCCAGCAAGGAAACCGTCGGGCTGAAGATGTTGCCGTCGATTTCCGCGGTCTCGTGAATGGTGACTGACTGACTGCTCGTGAGATCACCTTTCACTTCCCCCTCGACGGCAATGTACTCGGCGCTGATGTCGGCCTTGACCTTGCCTTCCTTGCCAATGGTGAGATTCGATGTGTGCTCGATGGAGCCCTGGACCTGGCCCTGGATCAGCAGATCTTCTTCTGCCTTGAGTTCGCCTTTGAACTTCAGCGTTGGCCCGAGGACCGAGGTGCGTTTTTCCTTCGCCGTTTCGTACGGATTTGCCATGACTTCCTCCCTGACGTCTTAGACTGGAAACAATGAGTAGTGACGACCACGCGGCAGAGTTTGACGAATTTCACGCTATTTGCGTTGATACGGGTCACAGATCCACGCAGCGTCTCCCAGGAAAAGAACCCTCGGATCGCGAAATGACGGTCTTATGTGAAAGCGATGAATCCCATGTCCGACAATTACCGGGCGGAGTTCGATATTCCGCGAGACGTGTGTTACCTGAATGCCGCTTACATGACGCCGCAGCCGCGTCGAGTGGTGGCTGCGTCGATGCAGGGGGCAACCCGGCGCTCGCAGCCGTGGACCATTACGGCGCCTGACTTCTTCAGGGACGTGGAGGCGTTACGTTCCGCTTTCGCGAGCCAGGTCGGATGTGCCGCCGACAATATCGCGATCGTGCCGTCCGCTGGTTACGGCGTGTCCTGCGCGGCGATGAACCTGCCAACGCGGGCAGGTGACGTCATTCTTGCGATGAGCGATCAGTTCCCCTCGAATTACTACGCCTGGCGACGCCAGTCGCTGGAATCGGGCGCCAGGTTCCACGTCGCCAGCAAGGAGGAGGGCCAGTCCTGGGCCGACGCACTGCTCGGTGCAATCGAGCAGCTCGACGGTGATATCGCGATCGCGACGCTCGAAGGACACCACTGGGCGTCAGCCGAATTCATAGACCTCGAGACCGTCATACCGGCCCTGCAGGGCATCGGCGCCCGGGTCGTTCTCGACCTCACGCAGTCAATAGGCGCGTACCCGATGGACCTCGGACGGCTGGCGCCGGATTTCATGGTTGCTGCGGGCTACAAGTGGCAGTTCTGCCCGTACGGCGTCGGATTCCTGTACGTCGACGAGCGGTACTTCGACGGCGTGCCGATCGAGGAGGCATGGATGGCGCGCGACGGCGCGGAGGATTTTTCACGGCTTGCAGAATTCACCGACGTGTACCAACCGGGCGCGCGGCGATTCGACGTCAGCGAAAAATCGAGTTTCTCGAATATGGCCGGCGCACTCGCCGCGCTGCAGATGCTCGCGGAGTGGGATATCTCGAGGATCTCGGAAATACTCGCATCGACGAATCACCGGATCGCCGCAATACTCGAGCGCCACGGGTTCGAGACGACGCCGGCCGACATCCGGGCGCCGCATTTCCAGGGGGCACATCTGCCGGCTACGGATCCCCGATCACTGGCGGCTCGCCTGATTGAAAACGGTGTTTACGCAAGCGTGCGCGGTGAGTACCTGCGCGTCGCGCCCCATCTGTATACAGATGAGGAGGACCTTGCGCGTTTCGACGAAGTGCTGCGTATCGCGCTCGGCTAGCGTGGCCGCGCCCCGCGCAAGCCCATCCGTATCGCGTCCCAGAGATCCAGCGGGATGCTCAACCGTATTTTGCGAACGAGCGCGCCGCGGATCCTCCGCTTGGACGTCGCGTGGGCGCGCTGATCGAGGTCGCACAGCTCTGTCGCACGGGTTTCAGCACGCGCAAGGAGCTCGTCAGGCGCGACCAATTCGTCGAAGAAACCGGCACCCACCGCCGATTCGACGTCGAAGAACTCGGATAACGTCACCGCGCGCTGGTACGCGGCCGGATGGAGCCGATGTCGAAGCATCGCTGCCGCGACACGCGGCATGGTGAGACCAATAGCCACCTCATTCGCCGAAATCCGGAAGTCGCCGCGGCTGCCGATCACGTAGTCACCCGAAAGCATCACGAAAACACCCATTGCCATGACGTGACCGTTGCACGCGACGATGACGGGATGCGGATAGGTCATGATGCGGGCGGTCAGGGCGTAGCCGGCGCGCAGCATACGCAGCGCGTTGATGCCGCCGCGTTTCATCACCTTGAGATCAAAGCCTGCAGAGAACACGGATTCGCGGCCTGTCAGGATCACGGTCGCGCCGTCGGATTCTGCCCGGTCGAGCGCGCGGTAGAGTTCCGCGAGGACCTGCGGCGACAGCGCGTTGCGCTTGCCATCGTCGATGCGGATGGTGGCGACCTGCCCCTGCAGGTCGTAGTCAACGGATGCGGACGTCATGCCCGCATCATTACATACCGCTCAGCCGATATCGTGCTGAAACTAACTCGCTCGCGTCGCGATCGCCGGGGTGATGTTGCTCGCGCGTCGAGCGGGCCCGGCTACCGCAAGCTGACCTACAAACCAGAGGGCAAGTACACCTGCCGGTATCACGTACCAGGCCAGCGGCTCGAGCGAGAACGCCTCGACCATTGCGATGTTGAGGCCGATTGCGAGCGCGCTGCCGAGGGCAAGTCCAATTGCACTGACGATGCTGTTCTCGATCATGAAGTAACGCACGATGGAAGGCCTGGTCGCGCCCAGCGCACGCCGGATGCCGATCTGTCTCGTTCGCCGGCTAACGTTGAAGCTGGCGAGGCCGACGATGCCGAGCGCCGTGATGATCGTCAGCAACAGAACGATGAAGCTCAGGATCTTGATCAGAGCTGCATCGCCGACGTAGGCGAGCTTGCGGACATCGTTCATGGTCGTCATGTCGCGGATGATGCGGTCCTTGTTGCTCGCCGCGAGCATTGCTTCGATCTCCGGCATCAGCTTGTCGCGCATGCCCGGCTCGGCGCGCACGATGTAGCGGACAAACTCCGACGCCCGCCGTTGCGGAACGAGCATCGAACGCTCGACGTCTCCCCAGTCCGGCCACGGCGCCTGCAGTGTTTCGACAACGCCCACGACATTCACCGGATCGGTGTCGTTGATGAACATCGTTCTGCCGACATACGACCCGGATTCGTCGGGCCACATCGCCTTGCCGAGTGCTTCCGTAATGATTCCGTAGGCAGGCCAGGTGTTATCGTCGGGGTTCGCCCAGGTGACCTGGTCCGGCGCGAAGTTCTTGCCGTCGATGACGTTCACGTCGAAGGTTTCCACGCCGTGCTCGTCAACGAAGTAGATCGCGGTGCCAACGGATTCCGGCGTCTGGTTGCCCGGCTCCAGCGCAAGCCCCATCGACCAGCCGCCCTGACGCAGCGGGAATGAATTCGAGGCCACCGCGTTTATGACGCCGGGCGTGTTGCGGATCAGGTCCAGGTCCTCGTCGATCAGCGCCTTGCGCTGTTCGCGCTCGTAGTCGGTAAACAACACGCTTGCAAACGCAAAGGTATTCGCTTCGTCAATACCGCTGTCGCGATCGATCTTCCCCGAACGTTCCTGGATGATGCCGAAGGCGTTCACCATGATCGTCAGCGTCACGGCAATCTGCAGCGCGATCAATACGAAGCCTGCCTTGTTTCGGAGCATTGCGCGCCAGATCGGTCCTATGTCCATACTTCGTCTCCTTCCTTACTGAATACGCAGCGTGCTGGCCGGAGATACACTGCACGCGCGCCAGGTCGGGTAGAGTGCGGCACACAGTGCGGAAACGATCGCGAGCGCAACCGCAAGACCGACCATCTGCCAGTCCATCGTCACCAGGAACTCGATGAAGTCGTAGTCGGAAAACACGTTCTCGATGCCGCGCAGACCCAGCCAGGTCGTGCCGATGCCTGCGACGCCGCCAGCAATGCCGATCATGCCCGCCTCAACGATGTACTGCTTGAACAGCTCCGCCTTGCTGGCGCCCAGCGCGCGTCTGAGGGAGATGTCGCTGCGTCGGCGAATCACCTTGGCAAGGAGCAGGCCGATCGTGTTCAGCAGGCATACGACGAGAAACAGTACTGCGAGCGCGAGCAGCACCGAAACCGTGTCGTCGACGACTTCGCGATTGATCATCCATTCTTCGGGTG
>JAAUXY010180674.1_pt1 | contig 12481 bp, 12 predicted proteins | sample 7278121 | NCBI WGS metagenome assembly JAAUXY01 (sample SAMN14350117, study PRJNA611818) | marine sediment metagenome | isolation source: surface marine sediment (1.8m) | place: French Polynesia: Moorea | collected 2018-08 | reverse complement strand
GCCTATATTAAAGAATGGTGACTTTGATTACTTGATTACCGACTGGAATATGCCCAACATGCCGGGTATAGATTTACTCAAAGCGGTGCGCGCAGACCCCAATCTCGCCAAACTTCCTGTACTAATGGTTACGGCCGAGGCTAAACGTGAACAGATAGTCGAAGCAGCACAGGCTGGTGTAAATGGTTACATTATTAAACCGTTTACAGCAAATACTCTTAAAGAGAAACTAGAGAAGACCTTCGAGCGGCTCGGCGATACGGCCTAATTTACCGGGAGTGTACATTCCTATGGAAATGGATGAGGACCAAAAGAAAAAGCTTTTGGAGCTTTCTACTGAGCTGAGCGAGCAGCTTCGGGCAGATCAGCCAGACAAAGTCAATCAACTGTTAATAGAGCTTACTGGTGTACGGGATAATAGCCTATTTTATGAAGTGGGAAAGCTCACTCGAGAGCTTCACGAGGCATTATCCGATCTGTTGCTTAATGACCACGTTTTAAATTTAGCCGAGCATGATATCCCAAATGCAACGCAAAAGCTTAATTATGTCATTGCAATGACTGAGCAGTCTGCGCACCGTACATTAGATGCCGTGGAACAAAATATGCAACTATCCCAGGGAATGCATGAGCAAATCATGCGTTTCAGACAGGCCTGGGAAAAATTCGAGAAGGGAGGAAGTGCATCAGATGCGCTCCCCGACTCAGCCCAGGATATGAATAACAGTCTGGAACAGCTGGATAGCGATCTAAGCGTTACACAGCGCAATTTGACTGAGATCATGCTGGCGCAGGAAAGCCAGGATTTAAGCGGTCAGATTATCCGTAAAGTTATCCAGCTTGTCCATGATGTGGAGAACAGTTTAGTCAATATTGTTCGGTTGAGGGGGCACGCGCAGAATTCTAAAACTGAGTCAAGTCAAGAAATAGATAATAGTCACGGATTCGGACCCTCCGTACCAGGGACTGATACCAATGAGCACGTCCAAAACCAGGACGATGTGGACGAACTGTTGACCAGCTTAGGATTCTGACTCATTCGCTGATGAATATCGATATTAACGACGAAATTCTGCAGGACTTTCTAGTAGAGGCCGGGGAAATCTTAGAACAACTGAGTGAGCAGTTGGTGGAACTGGAACAGGCGCCTGACAACTCCGATTTGCTCAATGCAGTATTCCGAGGCTTTCATACTATAAAGGGTGGAGCGGGCTTCCTCAACCTGACTACAATGGTTGATGTTTGTCATCGCGCAGAGGATGTATTCAATAGCCTTCGCCAAGGACAGCGCCAAGTCGATACGGAACTCATGGACGCCGTATTGCGAGTACTTGACGTACTCAACAACATGTTTGCCAGCCTTCATGCTGGAAACGAGCCCACCTTAGCTGATAGAAGTCTTCTTACCCAACTCGAAGCGTTTGCCCAGCCACAGGAAGAAGGAGCGGATAATAGCTCAAGCGAGCAATTGACGAGTCCAACATCTTCCGAGCTTGCAGAGGCCGGCTCGAGTACGGCGAATGAAGTGGAACCCGATGCTGGCAGTGCTTCGGTCGAGGCTCAACAGGGGGCAACAGAATCATCGGATACGATTACTGATGATGAGTTTGAGGCATTGCTTGATCAGTTACACGGTAAGGGTAATGCACCGGAAAAGTCTTCAGAAAGCAACCCTGCTCCCGCCCCTGCCTCCGATTGTAAGACGGCGCAAAACAATATCTCAGAGCAAACTAAGCCGTCGCCATCCAAGCCAACCTCAGAAAAATTATCGGTCGACAATCATTCCGGACCCAAAGGCGAAACTAAAGCAAAACCACCCAGCGAATCTACTGTACGTGTGGACACCCGGCGCCTAGATGAGATTATGAATTTGGTGGGTGAATTGGTGCTGGCGCGCAATCGGTTGTCAAGTTTGTATAGTACCAGAGAGGACGAGGAGATCAGCCGGGCCGTTTCTAATTTGGATACTGTAACTTCCGCATTGCAGGTGGCTGTCATGAAGACCCGCATGCAACCGATAAACAAGGTCTTTGGGCGTTTTCCGCGGGTTGTGCGGGATTTGGCTCGCAACCTGGACAAAGACGTTGAATTGGAGTTGCGCGGCAAAGAGACGGACCTGGATAAGAATTTGGTGGAAGCACTCGCCGATCCCTTAGTACATCTGGTACGTAACGCTATCGATCATGGGATCGAGTCACCGATAGAACGCGAAAGCATCGGCAAATCCTGCACCGGAAAAGTTTTGTTATCCGCAAGTCAAGAAGGTGACCATATCTTGCTGACTGTGGAGGATGATGGCAAGGGCATGGATGCGGATAAGCTGCGCCATTTAGCTGTAGAAAAAGGTTTGCTAGATGCGGAGACAGCCCAGCGCCTTAGTGATCAAGAGGCCTATAACTTAATATTTATGCCCGGATTCTCTACTAAGACGGTAACTTCTGATATTTCAGGTAGGGGCGTCGGCATGGATGTGGTTAAAACCCGTATCGGTCAGCTTAACGGTAGTATTGAGATCTTCTCCGAGCGGGGCAAGGGATCGAGAATTTGTGTCAAAGTTCCACTGACACTCGCTATTCTGTCCACGCTTATGGTCATGGTTGGAAACCAGAGCTTTGCATTGCCACTTAGCTGTGTTGATGAAATTTTGGATTTTGACCCTAGTAGTACAAAGATGGTGGAAACCCAAGAAATCATTCTGGTACGTCAAAAGCCATTGCCTGTGTTTTTCTTACACCATTGGTTGGTTGAAGATGCCAAGCCCGATTCACTCGAAGACTCCAGTCACGTCGTGGTTGTGCAGGTGAGCAGTGAACGAGTAGGTTTGGTGGTAGACCAGTTGGTCGGTCAAGAAGAGGTAGTCATCAAACCGCTTGGGGAGTATCTCAAAGGGTTGCCAGGCTATGCCGGCGCCACGATTACCGGGGATGGCCGGATTGCGCTGATTTTGGATGTCGTGAGCCTGATGAAAGCCAAGGTATGGTCGAGTTAAAAGTCAAAGTTTGTAAACAAATCCTCCCACGGTTGCAGGTGTCCCACAACGTGTCTGCACACGTTGTGGGTTTTTCAATATTTGAGCATAGAGAGCTTGCTTTTCTACCTAGATATTGGAACTCCCGCGCCTTGCTAGACAAGCACAGGGACACCCTCACTTCGAGCGGAGATTTATTCACAAGCTCTGAGTCATGAAAAGCATTGGCAATAACAGGCTGTTTAACATTGGCTTAAGTTTTTACTGTTTGCTAGTGAACTCGGAATGCAAAGGAGAGTTTGAACCATGGATGCGCTCAGCATTATCGGCGTTGTCGTCGCGCTGGGTGCCATTTTAGGTGGGAATATCCTCGAGGGTGGTCATACCGGCTCCCTGATTCAATTAACCGCCTTTATCATAGTCATCGGTGGAACAGTGGGAGCGGTGATGTTGCAGACACCGCTTCCTATATTTTTACGTTCTTTAAAAATGCTGCCATGGGTGGTGGTGCCACCTCACATAGAGTGGGCTGAGACGATCAATAAGATTGTCGAGTGGAGCACGATATCGCGCAGGGAAGGCTTGCTGCAACTTGAGTCTGCCGCCGAACAAGAGCCGAACCCGTTTTCGAGGAAGTGTATCCAGTTGCTGGTCGATGGAGGGGAGCCTGAGGCGATTCGAGAGATCATGCAAATCGATATAAGCCAAGATGAACAGCGTGACACTATGGCTATCAAGGTCTACGAGTCAGCCGGTGGCTATTCGCCCACGATAGGCATTCTAGGGGCAGTCATGGGCTTGATACATGTCATGCAGAATTTATCCGATCCAAGTAAGCTCGGTAGCGGGATCGCGGTTGCTTTTGTCGCCACGATTTATGGGGTAGGTATAGCTAATCTCTTTCTGCTGCCTATCGCTAATAAACTCAAGGCGGTTGTCAACCAGCAGGTACTGCATAAAGAAATGATCCTCGAGGGCATTGTCGCTATTGCCGAGGGGGAAAATCCCCGGTTGATCGAGAACAAATTGCAGGGCTACCTGCCCTAGAAGCTGTTTTAAGATTAATTAAATCAGCTCCGTTGCATGTTAGCCGACATCTTTTCTCAAACGTAACTACTCAGTCAGGTATGGCAGATGCTTTACGAGATACGCTGTAAATACCTGCAGCGCTTCGCGGTACTGCTTCGCTTGCAGGACCAGGGCTCGCCCTCCAGGGCGAGCCCGTTCGGCCGGGTAAGGCGCCATTGGCGCTGTACCTTTTTCGGCCTTACCCAGGTACGCTCGACAGAGGCTATCCTGGCCTCCGCCGCTCTTGTAACGCATCTGTCATACCTGACTTTCTGGCGGTAGCTGAGTAGCCACCCTCAAACTAACATGGCGCGTAAAAAGAAACATGAAGAACATGAAAACCACGAGCGCTGGCTGGTTTCCTACGCAGATTTCATCACGCTTTTGTTCGCGTTTTTTGTAGTAATGTATGCACTGTCTTCGGTTAACGAGGGCAAGTATCGTATTCTATCTGAATCTTTGGAGGCGGCATTCCGAGGACCCCAAAAGTCACTGACTCCGATCCAATTCGGTGAAATTGTTCGCTCACCAGTAAAGGCCCTTGCCGGGATTCGAAGCGCTTCGGGAGCAATCGATACAAGCTACTTGTTAGAGTCATTGGGAAACCAAAGTTTCTATGATCAGGCAAAACACAAGCTCGAGACCATGGCCAGCGAAATCGAAATGGCAATGGCTCCACTTATTAAAGAGGACATCATTAGTGTTCGTCGCAATAGTCTGTGGATCGAAGTTGAAATTAAAACCAGTCTCTTGTTTCCAAGCGGTAGTGCCAGCCTGTCTCGGGAATCCATTCCCGTATTGCGTAGGATTGCAGCAGTTCTGAAATCCTATCCCAATCGCATTCAGGTGGAAGGCTTTACCGATAACGTTCCGATTAATACCCAGAGATATCCATCGAACTGGGAGCTGTCGGCGAGTCGAGCAACCACAGTAGTTCGCAAGCTGGCACAATTCGGAATTGAACCATCACGCATGGTGGCTTTAGGCTATGCTGAATATCGTCCCAAGGCGGATAACTCGACGGCTGAGGGACGTAGCAAGAATCGTCGGGTTGTCATGACCATACTTGCGGTGTTTGAGGCAGAAACACCCGAGGGACTCTCCGAAAAACTTGCCAAGATTCTGTCTCCACCCTTCACAACGGGGCATTCGAACGAACGGGATTCAGAGCCGCTTTCCTATGTTAACCACCCTTGATTCGGATCTCTTCATGGAGTATAAAGCGGTCAGTTTGGAATAAAAATTGCAAATTTAATACGGGATAAACATAGATGACAGGTTTTTGACGCCCTTTTAGAGCCTGTATGGTAAAAAATGAATCGGCTGCAAATGCCCAAAAAGATTCCATTTGCCGATCATTTCCCTTAAATAGGGCTGGCTATTCGCCTCAAATGATCGAAACTGAGCTATGGGCGGCATTTTGCAACATTGTCGCTTCGATCCCTTTTTCCCAGGCAGGTTCTATGTGACATTCGTACGGTAGTCAAGGAGTTGTATTGATGGGTCAGATGCACGCACCGGTTAATCCGGATGAAATTCAACAGTGGGTATCGTTTGTTTTAGATGAACAGACGTACGCAATTGATGTCTTAAGGGTGCGAGAAGTGTTGAAACCGATACAAATCACGCCTGTTGCGGGATCTCCACACCACGTGCTAGGCATCATTAACATTCGTGGCAATATAGTTACGGTGATAGATGCACGTCGGCGGTTAAATTTACCAGTTATTGACGTCAAGGCACAGAGCCGTATTATCTTGGTTGAGCTTGAGGATCAGGTTATCGGTGTGATGGTGGATCGGGTGGGAGAGGTATTGCAGCTCAGTCAATCGCAAATCGAGGCTGCTCCTAATGCGGCTAGTTCCGAACTGTCGGGCAACGTCAAAGGCTTAGCCACACGCGGCGACGAGCTAGTGGAAATTATCGATCTGAAAAAGCTGCTCGCAGCCTAATCTGCAAGGCTACATAGATTCCTATCACGTGGATTAGGGAGCGGAGTAACGAATCCGCCACTTCCCACCATTGTGGTATTTTAATCGCATAAAAAGCTATTGAATCATCCCATGCCGAAACTCAGTGACATAAGGCCAGTACCCTCGGTTTGGCCACTTCGCTTCAAAGACCTTAGAAAAGATCGCAAGCAGCCGGAAGTGCCCACGCCGAGCAAGCCATCGATTGAAGACAAAGGCGAACAGGACGATGACAGACCGGTTCATCATGTAGATGAGTACATATGAATACTGAATTAATCAATAACGTATGGATTATCTTGGCTATGGTGTCAGCGATGGCCGCTTGCGTGGGTATGGTGTTTCTTACAGCTTGGATCAAGCAACTATGCAAGCATCAGACCCAACGTGATGCAACGCTTTCATCACTGCAAAATACGATTAACTTGCTAAGTAGAGAGGTCTTAGAGGCCAGAGAAAATCGGCATCAACTCCAGACGCAATTTAAAAAATTACGTGCTAAGAGATCGCAGCTAGATCCGAATGAAGCGGACGCTAGACCTTACAGCGAGGCGATTAAAATGGTAAAAAAGGGAGCGACTGTGCATGATTTAATTTCGTTATGTGGATTGAGTGAGAATGAAGCAGAGTTGATCTTTACAATTCATGGGATGTCTCAAACCAAGGCCGAAATAACAAAAAACGAAGTTGGCCTCATCTAAATTAGTTTGAGTCGTTCACATTGATAGGCGATCAAACGTTATCTTTATCTAATAACTCCTACAGCAGATTTCAGAATAACTGATGGTTAAAATGCAGTTTATCACTTAGACACTCTAGACATGGAGAGGTCAATTAAACTGAAATCTGCTGTAAGATAGTATATTCGAGCGATTGTAAATTACGATTTTTCGCTGGCCCTGAACATCGATAACGGCGTTGCTCAGGCTCGCAATAGGACCTTGCTATTACTCGACCTCACGCCTTGCTCTCGATGCCCGTAGCTCACCCAAAATTTCCCAATTTACAACCGTTCGAAGTATAGTAGTACTCCCACGCCTCGCTTGATACGTTCGAGCCCCCCCACTCTTCGTGCGGAGATTAATGGAAAACTCCGATAAGTAGATCCAACCAGAATACAACTACACTTCGACACTGATTCCTTCCTTGGTTATTGCGTGTCTTGAAAGAGTAGCTTACCAATTCTTCATCATCGTGATGGGACATCCCAATCACAGTAAAAAACCGCCAATTTACCGTCACTCGTCGGGGTTGGCCAAAGTCTAGTGAAAAATCTCCTTAACAAGCTGTTGTAAAACCCATCAGGTGAGTACGAGGCAAGGCATATATCGGCCAAGAGAGCGCAGTTTATACTTTGTACTTGGCAAATAAGGAATGCAGACGAAATAAGTCGACCCGCTGGCGTCGCATGATCGTTCGTCTTCAAGGCGCGACAACAGGTGCATAGCTGGGTTATGTAACTGTTGTCGCAACGCCGAAGAGGGGCAATCAGGCAAGCCAGATGGGGAAGTTATTTCGGTAGCATTGCTAAGCATTTTAAGCGATTGATAACACCCTGTCGTGCCAGCTGAGGGGTTTTATTTAAAACAGCTTGCTACGACTTCAGCCGCCTGTGCACGTATTTAGGGCAGCATTGAGAGTCCCTAAGTGATTATTTCATCCTGTAATGACGGTCGTTGATCAGAATGCAGATAATTTTTGTCACTTCAAGTTAAAGATTACATGTTCGACGTCGAAAACTCGTGATGTCAAGCACAGACTAACAGAACATTTGAGTTGGATCGCGTGAATTTATGGTGGATTTATCGAATTGGCCACGAATACCAAAACGGGCATTCGTGGCAAGCTACGCGCGTTAGATTTTAATATTGTAATCGATTAACGACCGTAAGAGTATGTAAATGTTACAGGAGCTCAGCTAATGGCAACAATTCTAGCTGTGGATGACTCGGCATCGATGCGGCAAATGGTAAGTTTTACCTTAAAAGATGCCGGCCACAATGTCGTGGAAGCAGCAAATGGTCAAGAGGCCCTGCAGGCTGCACAGACAGGTAGCTTCGATCTTGTTTTATCGGATGTGAATATGCCGGTTATGGATGGTATTACCTTAGTAAAGGAACTGCGTGCACTGGCCAAGTTTAAGTTTACTCCAATTCTGATGTTAACTACTGAGTCCGGTGCAGATAAAAAAACAGCAGGCAAACAAGCCGGGGCAACAGGCTGGATCGTCAAACCTTTCAATCCTGATCAATTGCTAAATACCGTAAAAAAAGTGCTGGGTTAGCGCTCTCGCGCTCCTCCGCTGCACGCAAAGTTACCTTCAAGCGGAAGCGGGCGTAAAGTGCATAGTTAAGAATTCGGACACAGCATCGCGCTGATCAAAGCACCCCCACAAGCATCCAGTCGCAAGGGTAAACTATGTCGATCAATATGGAGCAGTTTCATCAGATCTTTTTCGAAGAAAGTTTCGAAGGTCTGGACACAATGGAATCCGGTTTGCTGAACCTGAATCTGGGTGCAGCGGATGTGGAGGAAGTCAATACTATCTTCCGAGCCGCGCATTCCATCAAGGGTGGAAGCGGTACCTTCGGCTTTACCGACATCTCCAACTTCACCCATGTCATGGAGACGATCCTGGACGAAATGCGCGACGGGCGCAGAGAGGTCACCAGGGAGTGTGTCGACCTGTTGCTAGAGTCCGTGGACTGTCTCAGGGAAATGCTTTCCGCCACTAAGGTGGGAGAGCCTATCGATACGCAGCGCGTGGACGATGTGCATCGCAGGCTCGAACAGCAGCTGGGCAAGCAGTCGGGAGATGCTGGAACGCCATCGCAGGATTCGGACAGCGGTCAGCCTTGCCCAGCGGAAAAGGGTTGGCATATTAGTTTCAGACCCCACTCACATCTCTTTCTGACGGGTAATGACCCTTATCGCTTGTTGCGGGAACTGGACGGCATGGGGGAACTCGAAACGACGCTGGATATCTCGCGCCTGCCGGCATTCGCCGATCTCGACCCAGAGCAATGTCATCTCGGCTGGCAGCTCTCCTTAAAGGGAGAAGTGTCCCGCGAGAGTATCGATGAGGTCTTCGAGTGGGTGGTGGACGATAGCGATATCGAAATTACCCCTTTAAAGATAACTGATCAGGAAGACGCGAGTGCGAGGGACATAACCGATTTGCAATCCCAGCAGAATGCTAAGGGCTCTGCGAGCCAGGACGCCGAGGCCCCCGATAGACGTGTTGGCGACCGTCGTCAGGGCGAACGCCGCAAACAGTCGACCGGCAAAGACTCCGGCTCCATACGCGTCAACATCGATAAGATCGATAGTCTGATCAACATGGTGGGCGAGCTGGTGATTACCCAGTCTATGCTGAGCCAGGTCGGCGAGGATCTGGACTTGACTCTCGGCGAAAAGATGCACGACGGTCTCGACCAGTTAGAGCGTAACACGCGGGAACTTCAGGAAAACGTCATGCGCATCCGGATGCTGCCAATCAGTTTTTCCTTCAACCGCTTCCCACGCCTGGTTCACGATCTGAGCGCAAAGCTGGGCAAGAAGGTCGAACTCAAGCTCTCCGGCGAGCAGACCGAGTTAGACAAGACGGTGCTCGAGAAGATCGCCGATCCCCTCGTGCACTTGGTGCGCAACGCCTTGGACCACGGCATCGAAACTCCCGAGGCACGTAGGTCGGCCGGCAAACCAGAGATCGGGGAGGTGCACCTCAATGCCTATCACCAGGGCGGTAATGTAGTGATCGAGATCTCCGATGACGGCGCCGGTATCGACAAGGTAAAACTGCTCAATAAGGCGCGCCAGAAAGGGCTGATCGACGCCGACGAGATACTTCCCGACGAGAGGATCTACGACCTGCTATTCGCGCCTGGCGTGTCCACGGCTGAAAAGGTCAGTGACGTCTCCGGGCGCGGTGTGGGCATGGATGTCGTCAAACGCAACATCAAGGATCTGGGGGGTACGGTTGAAGTCACCTCTCGGCTAGGTGCAGGTTCGACTTTCACTATTCGACTGCCGCTGACACTGGCTATTCTCGACGGCCAACTGGTTCGCGTTGGCGACGAGACCTACATCATCCCCCTGGTCTCCATTATTGAATCTTTGCAGATCAAGTCCGAATCTGTCAACACAGTGAGCGGCAAGGCTGAACTCTACCGGCTGCGGGAAGATTATATCCCTATTATTCGTCTTTACGAGGTGTTTGGCATCGTGCCGGACAGTACTGAACTCAATGATGGGCTGCTCGTGGTTGTCGACGGCGATGGTCAGCGAGCGGGGATCTTCGTAGACGATCTTCTCGCTCAGCAGCAAGTGGTGATCAAGAGCTTGGAGACCAACTACCAAAGCGTCAAAGGCGTATCCGGCGCGACCATCCTCGGCAATGGTACGGTCGCATTGATCTTAGACATTTCCGGAGTCATCGAATGTGCTAATAGCGGATTGGAAGCGTGCGTTGCTCAGGATTCTGCGGTTAAAGCCGTCGCGTAGACACTGATTCGGCCGAGTATACGGTGATCGATATTTATAGATTACGACAACGAACATGTGTCTTAAGGAGAAAGGCATGAGTGCAGAAGCGCAAGTAGAGGCCTACGACGATTCCAGCCAGATCGGTGGCGATGGAAACCAGTACTTGACTTTCATGTTGGCGGGTGAAGAGTACGGAGTCGATATCCTGCGGGTCCAGGAGATCAAGGGCTGGGATACAGTGACCAAGATTCCTAATACCCCCGAATACATCAAGGGTGTAATCAACATCCGCGGCACCATCGTGCCCATCATCTATCTACGCCAGCGCTTCGGTCTCGAGGCCAAGGCCTACGGCCTCACTACTGTGGTGATCGTGCTGCGGGTCGTGTGCAATACCCCGGTGACCGCACTATGGGCATCGTCGTCGACGCGGTATCCGATGTCTACAACATCGCCGATGACGAGGAAAAACCTGCTCCCGACTTCGGCTCCGAGATTGATACCGAGTACGTCAAGGGATTGGCCACGGTCGATGACAAAATGGTAATCCTGCTGGATATCGATAGGCTCATCAACAATGGTGTGCTGTCTGAGATCGAAGAAGTTGCGCATTAATGTGGTTGACGCCAAGAAAATCTGCTGCATCTCTGCAGTTAACCGATTTTTCAAGTTTGTCACCGTAACCGATGAACGTGCCGAGAGAAAGAAACTTTAACGGTATGGTGTTAGGTTTTACTTCGAGATTTTAAATTAATAGTGAAGTGATAGTGATCGATAGCTGTCACGTAATTCTAATAAAAAGATAGGAAAGGTAAAAAGTGAAAGAGTTTTTTAAAACCATGACAGTGCGTCAGAAACTCTGGTCTCTCGTGATCCTGTCCTTCGTGGGAATCACGGTGGTGTCCCAGGAGGGACTCATGAACCTGAAACAAAATCTTTTGAGTGATCGCCAGGAGAGAGTGAAGCATCTAGTCGATGTGGCGCATGGAGTTCTTCAGCATTATGCTGGTCTTGCAAGCGCCGGTAAGTTATCCGAAGATCAGGCCAAGCAGGGTGCCCTGTCGGCGATACAGGACCTTCGTTATGACAAAAATAACTATTTTTGGATCAACGATATGAAACCGGCCATGGTCATGCATCCGATAAAACCGAAATTGAACGGTAAGGATCTATCCGGATTCAAGGATCCGGATGGAAAACATCTATTCGTCGACTCTGTAGACACCGTAAAGCGCCAGGGAGCTGGTTTCGTGGACTATAAATGGCCGAAACCAGGCTTCGAAGAACCCGTACCAAAGATATCCTATGTGAAGGGGTTTGCGCCCTGGGGTTGGGTGATCGGCTCGGGAATATATCTGGACGATGTCGATGCGGTTTTTATGCAATCGCTTTTAAAGGAAGGATCGATCATCGCTGTTTTACTGACTTTATTGGCGCTGATCGCGGTACTTGTCATACGTACCCTGATGAAAACCTTGCGTATCGCTGCCGAGTCCGCCGATGCGATCGCCGCCGGAGACCTAACCAGCACCTTCGATGATATCGGTTCCAAGGATGAGCTTGGAAGGCTGATGAAATCCCTTAAAACCATGCAGCATGAGCTGTATGAGTCCATCGAAGGTGAGCGGGCACGCAAAGCGGCGGAGACCGGACGCATCAAGACCGCGTTGGACAACGTCTCGGGCAATGTCATGGTGGCTGATGCTCAGGGCAAGGTGGTTTATCTCAACAAGGCCGTTGAGTCGATGTTTGGCAAGGTCGAGCGGTCACTGAAAGATACGATCGCGGATTTCAGCACCGAGTCGTTGCAGGGCTGTGATCTGGATCGCCTGTATGAGCGTCTTTCACACCAAAGCGTGCAGCCTAGCCAGTCGAGCAGTATGCAGAGCGCGGAGTTCGAGGTCGGCGGACATACCTTCCGCACCGTGTCCAACCCCGTTTTTGGTGAGAACGGGGAACGCCTGGGCACCGCGGTGGAGTGGAGCGACCG
>JAAUXY010017743.1_pt1 | contig 12482 bp, 8 predicted proteins | sample 7278121 | NCBI WGS metagenome assembly JAAUXY01 (sample SAMN14350117, study PRJNA611818) | marine sediment metagenome | isolation source: surface marine sediment (1.8m) | place: French Polynesia: Moorea | collected 2018-08 | reverse complement strand
GCGGCCGTCGGTGCGCCTGCGTCCGGGGTCTGCGCAGAGACCGGACCCAGCCGGGTCTCGAGATTGGACGGCGCACAGCCGGTCGCCAAGCCGGCGGCGCAAAGGCCTGCAAAAAAACGCACCAACGCTACCCTCAAGCTCATGCCTCCCCCGCTCACTCCTCCAATATCCAGGTGTCCTTGCCGCCCCCACCCTGGGAGGAGTTGACCACCAGCGAGCCCTCGACCAAGGCGACGCGGGTCAGCCCGCCGGGCACCAGCGTGGTGGTCTTTCCCGACAACACATAGGGCCGGAAATCCACATGCCGGGGCGCGATGCCCTTGTCGACGAAGGTCGGGCAGGTCGAGAGCGCGAGCGTCGGCTGGGCGATGAAGTTGCCGGGATCGGCCTGGATGCGCTTCTTGTAGGCGGCGCGTTCCCGCTTGGTCGCGGCGGGACCCACCAGCATGCCGTAGCCGCCCGAGCCGTGCACCTCCTTGACCACCAGCTCGTCCAGATGGGCGAGCACGTATTTGAGATCCTCCTCCTCGGCCAGGCGGTAGGTCGGCACGTTGGCCAGGATCGGCTCCTCGCCCAGGTAGAAGCGAATGATGTCCGGGACGAAGCTGTAGACCGCCTTGTCGTCGGCAACGCCGCCGCCGATCGCGTTCGCCAGAGTCACGCCGCCCTCGCGCACCACCGACAGGATTCCCGGCACGCCGAGCACCGATTCGGGACGGAACGCCAACGGGTCGATGAAATCGTCGTCGATGCGCCGGTAGATGACGTGCACCCGCTGCGGTCCCTCGGTCGTGCGCATGTAGACGGCGCCGTCGCGCACGAACAGGTCCGGACCCTCGACCAGCTCGACGCCCATTTGCTCGGCCAGAAAGACGTGCTCGAAATAGGCGCTGTTGTAACGCCCCGGGGTGAGCACGGCGACCGTGGGCTCGCCGGTGCCGTAGGGCGCAACGGCGCGCAGATTGGCGAGCAGCTGATCCGGATAGCTGCCGACCGGCGCGACCTTGAGGCGGGCGAAAACGTCCGGGAACAGGCGCATCATCACTTCCCGGTTCTCCAGCATGTAGGACACGCCCGAGGGCGTGCGCAGATTGTCCTCCAGCACGTAGAACTCGCGATCGCCCGTGCGCACGATGTCCACGCCGGCGATATGGGCGTAGACCCGGTGCGGCAGGTCGACGCCGTGCATCTCCGGCCGGTAGGCCTCGTTCCGGTAGATCAGCTCGGCCGGCACCTTGCCGGCGCGAAAGATCTCCTGCTCGTGATAGACGTCGTGCAGGAAGGCGTTCAGCGCCTTGACCCGCTGGACGGCGCCCGCCTCCAAGGCCCGCCATTCGTCGGCGCCGATCACCCGCGGCACCAGGTCGAACGGCATCAGCCGCTCGACGCTCCCGCGCTCGCCGTAGACGATGAAGGTGATGCCCATGCGCTGGAACAGCGCGTCCGCTTCGTTCTGCTTGATGCGAAGCTGCTCGGCGGACAACGATTCAAGCCAATCGACGATCCCGGCATAGGGTGCGCGGATCTGCCCGTCGGGTCCGCGCATCTCGTCGAAGCACAAAGCCCCCGTCATGCCTGCACTATAGCAATACCGGCCCCGCTGTGCAGGACAATGCCTCGGCTTCGGCTACTCCGGTCCGGCTTCTGAGGCGGACGCGGCCCCGCCCTCGATCCGAGCGGCCGGGAAGGTCACCGTCACCGTGGTGCCGGCACCCGGCTCGCTGCTGAAGTCCAGCGTGCCCTGATGGCTGTCCATCAGGGACTTGACCAGCGGCAGGCCCAGCCCCGTGCCCTCGTGATCTCGGGTCATGGAGGAGGCGATCTGCCCGAACGGCGCCATCACTTCCGGTATGTCGTTGGCCGCGACGCCGATCCCGTTGTCTGCGATCCTGAGGAAGAAGTCGCCATGGCCATCCAGCCCTCCCGAGACCGTGACCTGGCCTCCCCGCGGCGTGAACTTGACGGCATTGCTCAACAAGTTGAGCACGATCTGCTTGACCGCGCGTTCGTCGCATCTGAGCCGGGGCAAGACCGGGGGCAGATCGTTGGCCAGAGCGACTTCGGCCTCGGCGGCGCGCTCCTTGATGATGCGCAGACAGGCCTCGACCGCATCCGGCACCGTCACCAGATCTTCGTGCAGCTCCAGCCGGCCCGCCTCGATCTTGGAAAGATCCAGGATGTCGTTGATCAGGCTCAACAAGTGGGTGCCGCTGGCATGGATGTCCTTGAGGTACTCCCGGTAGCGGCCGCTGCCGACCGGGCCGAAGTCCTCGCGCATGATCACCTCCGAGAACCCGATAATCGCGTTCAGCGGCGTGCGCAGCTCGTGGCTCATATTGGCCAGGAAATCCGACTTGGACCGGTTGGCGGCCTCCGCCTGCTCCTTGGCCAGCTTCAGCTCGGATTCGTGGTCCTTGAGCTTGGTGATGTCGAAATAGGTCAGCATGCGACCGCCATCGGGCAGGGCGATGCACTGATATTGCAGAACCCTGCCGTCGGCCCGGCGGAACTCGGTCGGGGGAATGTTGCCGCGCCGGACCGCCGCGACGCGGTCCTGCGTGTAGTCCTCCCAGTCCGCGTCCCGGACCTCGTAGATGCCGTTGAACCGATTGAAGTTCATGAGATCCAGCATGGTCGGGCGGCGCTCGATGAAGTCGTCGGGCATGCCCCACATGTCGCGAAAGGCACGATTGACGATGCGGGCGCGCAGGTCGGAGTCCATGAACAGCACCCCGTACTCGATGTTGTCGATCACCGCATTGAACTCGGCCAGAACCGCGTCTTTCTCACGTGCGGCGACGGCAAGCTGCTCGGTCGCCCGCCGAAGCGTATCCTCCTCGGCCGAACGCGGCGACAGCGGCATCCCGTCCGCATCTGCCGGGCCGACCACTGCAGTCCCGGCTTTCGAGCGGGTATCGCTGCCGCTGGCAGCGGCCCGCTTCTTGCGTGCACTCGGGGAACTGTAGTCTGTTCTTGTTGTCATTCTTTGGGTCAGGTGGCCGCTTTTCTCGCGGCTTAGTCTGTGCGCGCAGGGGGACGGGTAGGCGTAGACGCCATTGCAAGCAAAAATGGTTAAGATAGGGCAAAAGTTATCGCAGATGCGCGGCGCGGCGATCCGTGGCGAATGGCTGCTGGAGAATAGCACAACCTTCCTGAACCACGGGAGCTATGGCGCGACCCCCCGTCCCGTGCTGACCGCGCAGGAGCGCTGGCGGGAGCGCCTGGAACGCCAGCCAGTGCGCTTCATGGAGGCCGAATTGCCCGGCGCCATTCGCGCTGCGGCCGGCCGGCTGGCCGGGTTTCTGGGCGGCCGCGGCGACAACCTGGCCTTTACGGGCAATGCCACCGAGGCGGTGAACGCCGTGATTCGGTCCCTGCCCCTCGAACCCGGCGACGAGATCCTCACCACGGCGCACGTCTATCCCTGGGTGCGTCATGGCCTCCGATTCGTCTGCGATCGCGCCGGCGCCCGGCTGGTGGAGGCGCAGATCCCCGTGCCGGTCGCGGGGGCGGACGCGGTGCTGGGCGCGGTCGAGCGGGCCCTGGGTCCGCGCACGCGGCTGGTCGTGGTCGACCACATCACCTCGCGCAGCGCCATCATCCTGCCGGTCCGCGAGCTCGTCGTCTGCTGCCGCGAGCGCGGCGTGCCGGTGCTGGTGGACGGCGCCCACGCACCCGGCATGCTGGATCTGGACGTGGAGGCCGTCGGCGCCGACTGGTACGCGGGCAACGCCCACAAATGGCTGTGCGCGCCCAAGGGATGCGGCTTTCTGTACGCGCAACCGGCCGCCCAGAGCGGTATCCATCCGCCCGTGATCTCCCGCGGCCTTGGGTCCGGGTATTTGGCCGAGTTCGACTGGACCGGCACGCGCGACTACACCGCCTGGCTGGCGGTGACCGCCGCGATCGAATTCCACGAGCAGATGGGGGCGGCCGACGCCCGCGCCGATATGAAAGCGCTGTGTGACAGAGCGGTCGACCTGCTCACCGGGCGCTGGGGCACGGAGGCAAGCGCGCCCTCCGGGATGCGGGGCGCGATGGCGGCCGTGCGCCTGCCGGTCGATGGCACGGCGACCTCGGAGACGGCACACGAAATCCACGACAGGCTGCGCCGGGACCACCAGATCGAGGCTCCGGTGGGGTTGCTCGACGGGACGCTTTGGGTCCGCATCTCGGCCCATGTCTACAATGAGGAGGCGGACTACGAGCGACTGGCGAACGCCGTCGCGGAGATGGTCTAACCTTGATGCGCCGATCAGTCGCGACCAGGAAGCGCGGCCCTCCTGCTTCGACAAGCTCAGCATGAGGGCCTCATCCTGAGCCTGTCGAAGGACGAGGCCCCAACTGCTAGCTACGGCGGCTGTAGGGGCAACAACTAAGCTTGCAAAATCGCCGCCGGCGTGAGCCGGAGGAAGGGGACCGGCTCGGCGAAGCCCTTCAGCGGCGCGGTCTCATGCGCCGGCGACAAAGGCACGAGCAGCGGTGCCACGGCCGGATCCGAGGCCAGCTCCGTGGACAACACGATGTCACCGCCGGTGCTCATCGCCTCCAGGCGCGCCGCCATGTTCACGGTGCCGCCGAAGTAATCCAGCCGATTGTTGAGCCGCACCGCGACGACCGGCCCGGCATGCAGCCCCAACTTGATGGCGATCGGCGCCTCCGCATGCGCGGCGTTGAACCGACCCACGCCCCGCTGGATGGCAATCGCGGCGCCAAGCGCATCCGCCGGCAGCATGAACACCGCCATGACGGCGTCGCCGATCATCTTGACGATGGCGCCGTCATGGGCCCGCACCGCCTCCGCCAGAAAGGCGAAATGGTCGCGCACCAGCATGTAGGCGGTCCCGTCGCCGACCTTCTCGTAGAGCGCGGTGGACCCTTTGAGATCGGTGAACATCAGCGTGATGTGCTCGATAGAGACTTCATCGCCCGGCCGCAGGGACTGATCGGCGAACAGGTCGCGAAAGGTCTGCATCGTGGTCACCCGATGCGCGGTCAAGGCGTCTTCGACCCAGGCGCGGTCCTCGATCACGATGGTCACGGGCCGGCCTCCCGTGTTGCGCAACCGGACCCCCTCCCCCGTCGTCGCCGCGCCCGCGCAGGCGCCGGTCTCGTCGGCCGAGACTTCGGGAAAGCCACCCGAGCGCCATTCGATGTCCTCTTGCCGGCCCGGGTGGAGCGTGCGCAGGCGGTAGCTCCCGTGCTGTATGTCGGCGGAGATGTCGCGCACCTCGCCGGGCGCCAGGGTCTGCTGCGCGACCACATGCGGGGTCGACATCGGGCCGTACAGACAGAACTCGCCGGCCTCGATCGGCCGCAGCCAGGCTGCCGGGCGAAAGGTCAACTCTACATTGCGCTGGAACTCGCGGCCGTAGTCGATGTTGCAGCTGGCGCAATGGGCGTTCTCGGGCAGCCGGTCCAGACTGGGCGAGCTGCTCTTGGCGCCGCGGCAGCGGGGACAGAGCAGCACCCAGTCCATGTTCAAGAGCCCGGACCGCGCGGCCTGCAGGCAAAGCTCCACCACTGGCCGCTCTTCAACCTGCCAAAGCCGGGACAGGCGCCGGGCTCGCAGATGGGTCAGGTCCTGCTCCGCAGCCGTGAACAGATAGTCGGCCAGGCGCCGGGCGAGCCCATGGCCGTTGCCGCTTGCCTCGATCTCGGACACCAGCCCGTCCACGCGAGCGCGCACGGCCTGTTCCGGGGTCACGGGCGGCGGCAGGAACGGTTCCGGCCGGTCGCCCGCCAGGAACGCGCGGGTGCTCTCCACAAGGCCATGGAAGCTGCGGCCTGCGCTCTTGAAGAAGGGACCGAGGACGAGGCGGCCGAGCGCACCGCGCGGCTCGGCTTCCAGCGTGTAATCGACCCGGGAGCCACCCTCGGCGGGCGCTAGCTCCAGGCGGGCGCACATGCGCACGAGCGGGCCGTTGCGGAACTCCCGGCAATGCAGGAAATAGCGATTCGCAACCCACTGCACCGGGATCTCGTCCCATTCGAGGGTCATCGGCCCGACCTTCGCGCGGGCGCAATAGCTCACGAAACCGTCTCCGTCAGGGGTCTCTTCGATCAGATGCTTGGGGAAGCCGGCGGCCTCGTTGAAGCGCGCCGTGTCGGCCAGCACCGACCATACCGTTGCGGGCGGCGCATCGAAGGTCCAGACCCACTGCCGCTCAGCCATCTCCCGACTCCTGCATGGAGCACCCTTCCGATCATAGCGGATACGGGCGAGGATAGCGGCGAGATGCGCTCAGTTTGGGCCAGCCAACGGGCAGCTACCAGCGGAAGGCCGGGGCCGCGGCCGTGGGCCGAACGCCCATCTGCGCGCACAGCGCGGCCAAGCGGTCGGGATCCGGCGCCTCGCCCGCCTCGATGCCGAGGCCGGCCGCGTAGATGCCGCCCGTGATGAACAGGGAGTCGATGCCGACGGCCAAGGCGCCTGCAATGTCGGTGCGCAGGGAATCGCCGACCGCGAGAATGCGCCTGGGCGCGTCGATGCCAAGGACCGCGAGGGAGCGATCGTAGATCGGCGCGTGCGGCTTGCCGTGGTAGGCGACATCGCCGCCGATCTCCTCGTAGCGGGCGGCCAGCGCGCCGGCGCACAGTTCGCGCACCTCGCCCCGCAGCACCTCGAGATCCGGATTGGCGCAGATCATCGGCAGGTCCCGCGCCTTCGCCGCCGCCAGCAGCTCTTCGTAATCCGCCACGGTCTCGGCGGCATGCGCGGTGCCGACGCAGACCACGAACTCGGCCTCGGCGACGTCCGCAACGCGGGTCAGGTCAAGACCGGTGATCGCGCTGTCGTCGCTGCCATGGCCGATCAGATAGCAGCGGCGGCCCAGCGCCCGATGCCAGTTGTCGGCCCGGTCCCTGAGCGCCTCCCAGGTCGCCTCGCCCGAAGACAGAACGGCGTCATAGAGCGCGTCGGGAATGCCGATGCGGCGCATGCGCGCGATCACCGCATCGTTGCGGCGCGGCGCATTGGACAGGATCAGGATCCGCTTGCCCGCCTCCTTAAGCCGCGCCAGGCAGTCGAGCACGCCGGGCAGCGGCCGGAGACCGTCATGCACCGTCCCCCAGAGATCCAGCAGAAAGCCGTCATAGGCGTCGACCTGGCCGGCCATGCCGGTCCAGAGCGGGATTTGGGCGTGCGCCGCCGTGTCGGCGGCAGGCTGATCGGGGGGCGGCATGGGCCCGGTTTGTGCCACGGTCACCCCGCGATCACAAGCGGCCACTGGCGACAAGGGTCGCGCGCCCCGCGGCAGTCGCATCCGCAGGCAACGATGTCGCGTCCAGGAGAGCTTGCCATGCCTTGTTGAGCCCTTCTCTTGCCGTCGGTGGGAGATCCGATCCGACCGACGGGTGCGCCAAGCCCACGAAAACAGGGGGCCAAAATGTTCGAGAGAATCCTGGTCGGGGTCGACGGCTCCGACAACGCGCGCGAGGCGGTCGAGGTCGCGGCACAACTCGCTCAGACGCATGGCTCGTTGGTCACGCTGTTGCACGTGGTTCAGGTCTCGGCGATCGCCGAAGAGGCGATCAAGACCACGGCGACGGAGCACCTCGAGAAGAACCCAAAAAGCATCATGGCGAAGCTGAGCCAGGAGATCCTCGACCGGGCGAAGGCCCATGCGGTCGAGGCCGGCCTCGAGGAAAGCCGCGTTCGCGTCGAGAGCGCGGACGGCAATCAGGCCAGCCGCCTGATCGAGGCGTGCAAGCGCCACGAAGCCGACTTGATCGTGCTCGGGGGCCGCGGGCGCGGCCGCCTGGAAGGAATGCTGCTGGGCAGCGTCTCGCAAAAGGTCAGCGCACTTGCGCCCTGTGCTTGCCTGATCGTCCGGTAGCACGACAGGTCATCGAAGCTGATCGCGAGGGACCTGACCCCGCTTGAGCGCCGCGCGACTTGAGCGGATGATGGCGCCACGATGCCCCGCTTCGCCGTCAACCATTACATCTGCCCCGCGGGCTATTCGGTCGAGGCCTTCCTGACCGCTGCTCGGGCCGTCGGCGCGGGCGCCGTCGGACTGACCGTGCGCGCCGTTGACGAAGTCGGCGTCCCGGACCTCAAGACCATGCTGGCCGAGGCCGGCCTCACGGTTTCCTCGCTGAACAGCGCCGGCTATTTCACCGCCACCGACCCGGAAGAGCGGGCGGCGCAGGACCGGCGCAACCGCGCGCTGGTGCAAGCCGCGGCGGCGCTCGACGCCGGCGTCCTGTGCGTCATCACCGGGGGCAAGGCCCAGGGGGAAGGGTCGCTGGACGCCGCCCGTGCGCGCATCGCGGAACAACTCGCGGCGTTGGCGGCGCTGGCCCGCCGGGAAGGCGTCCGGCTTGGTCTCGAGCCGATCCATCCCGCCGAAATGCTGCACAAAGGCTGCATCAATACGATCGGTGATGCACTCCGGCTAGTCGAGGGCCTCGACGGCGTCGATCTGATCGTGGACCTGTACCATTCCTGGTGGGATCCGGACCTAAAGGCGCTGCTCGCACGGGAGATGTCGCACGTGGCGCTGATCCAGATCTGCAATGTACGCGCGCGCGCGGCTGGCTTGCCGCTCGAGCGGGACACGCTCGGCTCAGGAGAGATCGACGTCGGCGCGCTGGTTCGTCTTGCCGCGGCGCAAGGCTATTCCGGCTGGTACGAGTTCGAGCTGTTCGCGCACCACCTGAAGGGCCGCCGCGTTGAAGACGTGCTCGGCGATGCGGCGGCCACCTTCGGCACGTTCTGAAAGGCTAGGGCAGGCTCTGTTCTGCTGGCAGACCGCGCCGCTTCGTTGGTGCCCTCAATCCAGCTCGTCGAGCACGGCCTTGGCGTCCTTGAGGTCCGGGGTGTCCAGGCCTTCCGTGAACCAGCCGCGGACCGGCGCCAGACACTCGCGAGCTTCGTCGACCTTGCCTTCGCGCAGCCAGAGCCCGGCGAGGCTGACCGACGCCCGCAGCTCGTAAGACCTGGCTTTCTGTCCACGCGCGATTTCGAGGGCCTGCCGGTAGCAGCGCTCGGCATCGGTGTCGCCGGGGAGAGCCTGGTGCTGCTCGCCCTTAAGTCGATGGATCTCGGATTCGAACCACCGCTCACCACCCGCATCGACGATGTCTTGCGCTTCGTTCAGCAGCTCCAGCGCCCGAGCGTGATTGCCCAGCTTGCCATGGGCTTCCGCCATACAGGCGAGGATCAGCGGGCGCCAATAGACGAAATTGATCGCTTCCAGGCCTGCCATTCCTTGCTGCATCAAGTCGATACCATCGTCGATCGACCCCTCCTGCGCCAGGGCCCAACCCTTGTAGAAACGGCCTGCTGCCGCCCAGACCGGCAGGTCATGCTCGTCTCCGAAGTTCAGAGCCTTTTCGGCATATTCCTTGGCGAGCGCGGCTTCCCGAGAGAGCAGCCGCAGAAACGCGCCTACGTGACCAAGCGCGTTGCCCAGCGTGTGGGCGTGGGCGGTCGCCTCGGCTTGGGCGAGAGCCTCTCGACCACGGTCGAGGGCCTGCTCCGGATAGCCGAGATGCCACAGCGTCAAGGCCAGATAGCAAAGGCTTGCCGCCTTGACGTCCTGTCCATAGAGAACCGTCAAACCGCGGTGTTCGTCGGAGTCGTACAGCTCGATTGCGTGCTCGAGATGCTCCCGCGCGGAGACGAACTTGCCGATGATGAAGGAAGCCGGTCCAAGCAGTCTGTGGCCGACCATCGCGGCCACCTTGTCTTCGTGGCGCTCGGCCACACTCAAGAAGTCCTGTGCCTGTTCGTAACCCTGGTTCAGTTTTCCTGTCGTGATGTGAAACACCCAGTTGGCGTACATGACCGGAAAGATCTGCGACGTCTCGCCAATCTGCTGGAACAGCTCGAGTTCCCTCTCCGAGTTGCCCGCGAGCTCCGGCGCCGAATAGCCCTTTGCCGCGATGACCGGGCCATTGAGCGCGATGCGCATGTCGAGCTCCTTGCGATCGAGCCGGGCGCGGTCGCAATTCGGGGTCCGACCGAGCGCCCGGATCAGCTCCAGCCCCTTGGAGAGATGGGCGACGGCTTCCAGATTAGCGGACCGTTTGCTGGCCTGCTCGCCGGCACGCTGCCAGTAGTCGATCGCCGTTTCATTAAGGCCCGCCTCGGTGAAGTGATGAGCCACCAGTTCCGGCTGGTTCTCGACCATCTCGGGAAAGCGGTCTTGCAGCGCGTTGGCGATCTTATTGTGATACTTCTGGCGTGTTTCCAGGAGCAGCGAGTTGTACGCCTCGTCCCTGACAAGCGCATGCTTGAACTCGCATATCTGGTGCGGCGGCAAGCCGCGGACATAGATCAGGCCGGCATCGACCAACGAGGTCAGGGCCTTGTCCAACTCTTCCTCCGGGAGGGCCGACACCGCCGCCAGCATGTCCTCGCTGAACGTGCGCCCAAGCGTTGCCGCGAGCTGCGCAACCTCCTTCACCTTGACCCGGGACAGCCGGTCCAGCCGTGCCATCAGGGATTCCTTCAGGGTCGTGGGTATCTCGTCCGAAGGGAGCGGACCCCGCAACGTGTACCGGTCTCCTTCGTCATGGAGCTGGTCCTTCTCAAGCACCGTCTTTGTGTACTCTTCGATGAACAGCGGCACGCCGTCGGTCTTGAAGACGATCTCCGAAAGAAGCTTGCTCGGAAGGTCCTTGCCGCCGGCCACCTCCCGGATGACGGTTGCGGTCTCGAGCCGGCTCAAGCGGTTGATGGTGAGGGCGGTCATGTGGGCATGGTCCCCCCAAGGCGCCGCGAAGTCGGGCCGAAAGGTGATCAGCACCAGAATGCGCGAGTAGCGGAGCTGTTCGATCAGCAGGCTCAGCAGTTCCACTGTGGTCGGATCGATCCATTGCGCGTCGTCGACAACGGCCAGAACCGGATGCTGCTCGGCCATCGCCTCGAGGACTCTGAGAATCGTCTCGAGAGTCTTTTTTCTGAGCTGCTGGGGGTTTAGCTCCAGCGGCGGATAGCGGTCCTCGGTCGGCAAAGACAGCAACGATGCCGCCACCGGACCCAGATCCGACACCGGCAGATCCAGTTCCCGCAGTGCTGTCTCCAGCTTGTCGAGCTTTTGCGTCGCCGTGTCGGACTTCTCGAAGTTCAGGGCCCGCTCGATCTGCTCGATCACCGGATAAAGAGCGCTGTTCTGGTGATAGGGTGAGCCATAGTAGAGAAGGCGATGCCGGACCTCGTCCGCCAGGCGCTCCCGAAAGCCGCGGACGAGACGGGACTTGCCGATGCCCGCCTCGCCAGAGATCAGCACGACCTGGCCCTCCCCCACCCTGGCCTGCTTCCAGCGTTTGATCAGGAGATCGATCTCTTCGACACGCCCGATCATTGGGGTGAGACCACGTTCCACCGAGGCTTCGAAGCGGCTGGTGGCGCGGCTTTCCGCTTGCACGCGATAGACCTGAACGGGCTTGGATACGCCCTTCAGCTGACGCAGCTCCAGGTCTTCACAGAGGAAGAGGCCCTCGACCAGGCGTTGCGTCGATCCGCTGATGACCACCTCATTGCGGCCGGCTAGAGCCTGCAGACGGGCAGCAATGTTGGGCGTGTCCCCGACCACCGTATCGGCGCCCCGGATTACGGCGGAGCCGATGTCACCGACAACGGCAAGCCCCGTATGGATGCCGATTCGGACGGACAGATCGCCCCCTACCGATCCGACCCTCCGGTTCAACTCCTTCATCTGCTCGACGATGCCGAGACCCGCGCGCACCGCGCGCCGGGCGTCATCTTCATGGGCCCTCGGATATCCGAAATAGGCCAACACACCGTCTCCGCGGTACCCGGCGACATACCCTTCGTGCCCACGAATGACCGCGGTGCAGGTTTCCATATACTCCCGCAGCAGGGGGCGCAGCTCCTCAGGGTCCAGCCGTCCCGACAGCGCCGTCGAACCGACCAAATCCGCGAACAGGACCGTGACCTGGCGTCGTTCGACATGCGGAGCGATCGACGAGGCGTGCGGATCGGAAAAGGCCTCGTTAGGAGTGTCTAGCTCACCGACCTGTTCTCGGTAGGCGGCAATCGCCCTGATCAGCCGCTTTCGATGACCCAAGGACAGCCCCAATTCCTTGAGGTCGTCTTCCGTTAGCTCCAGAAATACATCGAAGTCGATATTCTCTTCGGCGAACAGATCGATGTGCTGCCCGAGCCCATGCTGATCCAAGAAATTTGCGACCCGGTCCATCGCGACTCCCGCCCGCGGAGTTCAGCCATTGCGTTTCGGACGCGACAAGGCGCACCGATCGAGGCGTCCCTCATCGGGACGCGCTCCTACTTATAGCGCGTTCCGAGGTGAGAACACCTGCTCGTATCGCCTATTTGACCGGACGCCGAGTACGCCCTGACGATCAAGCCGACCGCAATCTGCAGGCGCATCGCGTTCATGATGCCCTGGAACTTGCCTTCGCGCTTGCGTCGAGGCGCGTCCATGTGCTGCGACGATGGACCCGCTGGCAGGACGTGCAAGCTTAAGGGAATGGAGCGAAGCTCGCCG
>JAAUXY010046126.1_pt1 | contig 12484 bp, 10 predicted proteins | sample 7278121 | NCBI WGS metagenome assembly JAAUXY01 (sample SAMN14350117, study PRJNA611818) | marine sediment metagenome | isolation source: surface marine sediment (1.8m) | place: French Polynesia: Moorea | collected 2018-08 | reverse complement strand
CGTATTGCCACACTGACTGACAAAGTCAGTCAGGCGCTTGCGCAGCACAAGCAGCTGGATCTGTAAAGCAGCGTCGGACAGTTTCGATAACCCTTTCCCAAACTCTAAACGCGGCCAATTACAAGCCTTGGCTGCTAACCAATAAACGCTATACTCGAATTGCTCCTGGGATGTTTGCCAGTTGGTCGCGTCCTTGAGCCGTTAGAGAAACCTTAGGGGATTCTGGGGTCAACGCTGGTGTGCATACCCAATCTGATGGGTCGCCTTAGGCGTTGCACAGGTCTCCGCCTTGAACCATAACGGTTCAGGGCAAACCATCAGCGGCATCTCCGGGAGCAATTTGTTATGACCGATCCCCGCGCTGCCCTGCGCCGCCAGTACATCACCGCGCGTGAAGCGCTCAATCCCACGATCCGCGCATATGCCGAAAGCCGCATCGTCGATCATTTACGCCGACACCCGAGGATCCGCACGGCCGCGACCATGGCCGCTTTCATCGGCACGCGTGGCGAAGTGGACCTCAGCGATTACCTGACGGAGCGTGCCGCAGCCATTCACGTTGCGCTGCCCGTCGTTGCCGGAGAAAAGGGGCACATGGCTTTTCACCGCTACGATCCGGCAGCGGGCTTGACGGCGAACCGCTACGGCATTCTCGAGCCAGCCGGAACACCGACGGAGACGAGCATCCGCGACATTGAGGTCATGCTGATGCCGCTGGTGGCGTTTGATGCGCGCGGTAACCGGCTCGGCATGGGCGGCGGTTACTACGATCGCTACCTCGCCGCAGATTCACAGCGCCCGTACCTGCTTGGCGTTGCCTTCGCCTGTCAGCAGGCGGACGCGCTCACGTCGCAAGCCTGGGACGTGCGTCTGGACGCTGTGGTCACCGAAGACGGCGTGCTAGAGTTCGGCTGAAACCGCTCAGGGCTCGACGTGGCAGTACGCAGAATCATACGCATGGGACATCCGCATCTGCGCGAGGTGGCCGCACCCGTACCCGCGGAGATGATCGGCACCGGGGAGATGGAGCAACTGCTCGAGGACATGCACGATACGCTCGAAGACTATGGCGGCATTGGTCTGGCCGCCCCGCAGATCGACGTGCCCCTCAGACTCGCCATCATCGAAATTCCCGCGGGACCAACCCGCTATGGTGAGCTCGAAGCGCTGCCGCTGACGGCGTTCATCAATCCCACCATCGAGGTGCTGAATCCTGCGACTGCCGGCAACTGGGAAGGGTGTCTGTCGGTACCGGGCCTGCGCGGCTGGGTGGAGCGGCCGCAGCACATCAGGGTGACCTACACCGGCATCGACGGCACAGCCCGTGAGCTCGAGCTCAAGGGTTTTCCGGCGACGGTCTTTCAGCACGAATTCGACCACCTGGACGGCACGCTCTACGTCGATCGCATCACCGATTCGACGAAGCTCGTGTTCGAGGAGGAGCTCGCCCGCTTCGGCGCGGACGACTGATCAGCTACTTCAGAAAGAGCTGATACGCAGGGTTGTCGTTCTCTTCGAAGAACCGGTAACCGATGCGCTTCAGATAGCGCACGAGCTCAGCCCGCTCGCTGCGCTCCGCGGCAAACCCCACCAGCACGCGACCGTACGCAGCGCCATGGTTGCGGTAGTGGAACAGCGTAATGTTCCACTTGGCGCCCACGCCCGAGAGAAACTTGAGGAGCGCGCCCGGACGTTCCGGAAACTCGAAACGGAACAGCAGCTCATCCGAGGCGCCGGGACTGCGCCCGCCCACCATGTGCCGGACGTGCAGCTTGGCGGCCTCGTTGTCCGTCATGTCCACCACCGCGTAACCGCGCTCACCCAGATCCTCGAGGACAGCGGCTTTGTCCTCGGGTGCGGCCACCTGCATGCCGACATAAATGTGCGCCTCGCTGTTTGCAGACCAGCGGTAATTGAACTCCGTGATGGAACGCTTGCCGAGCGCACGACAGAACTTGAGGAAGCTGCCCTGAGTTTCGTCGATGGTGACGGCCAGAATGGCTTCGCGCTGCTCGCCGATCTCCGCACGCTCGGAGATGTGACGCAGTCTGTCGAAGTTGACGTTGGCGCCGCTGATGACCGCAACAACGCTCTCGAGGTTGTGCTCGGCGAGATACCGTTTCATGCCCGCAACCGCAAGCGCGCCGGCAGGCTCGGCAATGACCCGGGTTTCCTCGAAGACGTCTTTGATGGCACCGCAGATCTCATCGATGTTGACGACCACCACGTCGTCGACATAGCGCCGCGCGATCTTGAACGTCTCTTTACCGATCTGCGCAACCGAGACGCCGTCGGCAAAGAGATCCAGCGTCTCCGCCGGCAGCTTCACGCGTCGACCGGCCTGCATGGCGGCGTGCAGACAGGCAGAACCCTGTGCTTCCACGCCAATCACTTTCGTTTTCGGATAGAGATATTTCACGTACGCGGCGATGCCCGCTATGAGGCCGCCACCGCCCACGGGCACAAATATCGCGTCCGGCTCGCCGTGATGCTGGTTCACGATCTCCATGCCGACCGTGCCCTGGCCCGCAATCACGTCGACGTCGTCGTAAGGGTGCACAAACACCAGTCCCTGCTGCTGCTGCAGAAGATCCGCGTGCGCTTTAGCTTCGTCGAAGCCGTCACCATGCAGCACCACCCGCGCGCCGCGCGCCTTGACCGCGTTCACTTTGATGCTCGGCGTATTGCGACCCATGACAATTGTCGCCTTGATGCCGAGGCTCGCCGCCGCCATGGCTACGCCTTGTGCATGATTGCCCGCTGACGCAGCGATGACGCCGCGCGCCTGCTCATCGACAGACATTTGCGCCATCTTGTTATAGGAACCGCGCAGCTTGAAGCTGAAGACGGGTTGCAGGTCTTCGCGCTTCAGCATGACTTCGGCGCCGAGACGCTTCGACAATCCCGGCGCCAGCGTCAGCGGAGTCTCTTCCGCGAGGTCATAGACCTGGGAAGCGAGAATTTTCTTTACATAACTTTCGAGCATGGGCACCATCTTGCCACGTTATCCCAGATACTTCGGTACCGCTCATAAGCACTCAGGACACACTCAAGCAGCAGGCAGCTCGCGCTGCGCTTGAACGCATCACCCCGAAACTCAACACTAAAAGCATCGTCGGGGTTGGTACCGGCTCTACTACAAACTTCTTCATCGACGCGCTTGCGGAAATCAAGCACGTCTTCGACGCTGCCGTTTCCTCCAGCGAGGCTTCTACTGCGCGCCTGAAGGATCACGGCATCCACGTCATGGACCTCAACGCCACGCCTCACGTCGACGTCTACGTCGACGGCGCGGATGAAGCCAATCCGGCCAGGCAGCTCATCAAGGGCGCCGGGGCCGCGCTTACCCGCGAGAAGATCGTCGCCAGCGCGGCGGACGAGTTTATTTGCATTGTTGATGAAAGCAAGCTGGTTGATACCCTCGGCGCGTTTCCGCTGCCGGTGGAAGTCATCCCCATGGCCAGAAGCCTCGTCGCGCGCAAGATTGTCGATCTCGGCGGTCAGCCCGTATGGCGCGAAGGAGTCACCACTGACAACGGCAACTGGATCCTCGACGTGCACGAGTTCCCGGTGCCGGATCCGCTGGCCATGGAGGCAACGCTCAACAATATCGCCGGTGTCGTGTGCAACGGCTTGTTTGCCGTAGATGCGGCGGACGCTGTCATCGTTGCCTCGAGCGGCGGCGTTCGCGAGATTTAGGAACCTTCTTTCAGAAGCTTGCCCGGATTCATGATCTGGTGCGGATCGAAGAGGGCCTTCAATCCCTGCATCAATTCGATCTCAGCCGCGCTCTTCGAATACTCGAGGAAGTCACGCTTCAAAAGCCCCACGCCGTGCTCCGCCGAGATGCTGCCCTGCCGGGCTTTGACCAGCTCGAAGATACGCGGACTCATCGCGTGACCCTTGGCCATGAAGTCTTCCACGCTCATCGCCTCGGGCCGCAGGATGTTGAGGTGCAGGTTGCCGTCGCCGATATGGCCGTACCAGCACACCTCGAAGTCGGGATAGCTTTCGTTGACAAACTTATCCACGTCAGCCAGGAAATCCGGCACTTCGCGAATGCACACGGACAAGTCGTTCTTGTACGGCGTATACGGCGCAATGCTCTCCGAGATGCCTTCGCGCAGCTGCCATAGCGCTTTAGCCTGGGTCTCGGACTGGCTGATGACACCGTCCGTTACCCAGCCCGCCTCGACGCAGGCTTCGAACGCGCCCATGCCCGCATCCAGCGCGGAAGCGTCGAACTCGAGGAGCGCATAAAACGGCTGCGGCTCTTCCAGCGGCGCTGACAGCTCTCGATGGGCGCGCACCTTCTCGAGCGCGAGGTCGGAGAAGAACTCGAACGCCGACAGCGTGAGACGCGCGCCAAACGTCTTCAGCACCTCGAGGAGATCCACCACCCGCGGCACGCCGAGGACCATCACCATCTGCGGCTCGGGCGCCGGCGCGAGGCGTACGTCCACTTCGCAGACGAGTCCCAGCGTGCCTTCAGAGCCGATGAAAAGATGTCTGAGGTCGTAGCCCGTGGCGTTTTTCACAAGACCCGCGTTGCAATTCAAAAGCTTGCCGCGCCCGTCGACCACGCGTAGACCGGCAATCCAGTCGCGGGTAAGGCCGTAGCGAATGACCTTGATGCCACCCGCGTTGGTGGCAACGTTGCCGCCGATCTGACTGGAACCGGCCGAGGCGAAGTCGACGGGATAGAAAAGTCCCTGATCCGCGGCAAATTCCTGCAGCGTCTGCGTGACCACGCCCGCCTGACAGGTGACGAGCCGGTCCTCGGCGTTGAACTCGAGAATCCGGTTCATGCGGTCGAAGGAGACGACTACCTCGCCGTTACCGGCAACCGCACCGCCGGAAAGGCCTGTGCGCCCGCCGGAAGGTACCAGGCTCAATCCGTTGGCAATGGCATATTCGACAATAGCGACAACCTGACCGTTGTCCTCCGGAAACACCACCGCGCTCGGCGCAACGGTGAAACCGTTGGTCCAGTCTTTGCCCCAGACACTCAGATCGTCAGGGTCGGTTCTTATCTGCCGCTCATCGAGAACGTTTTCAAACACGTCGCTAGCGCCCGTTCGCTGCCTGTGGCCACCCTAACACCCCGAGGAGATCAGGGCACCCGGGGCGAGAAGCCGCAGTTGTCATCGACCCAGCGCCACATGGCTTCGCGGATGGCAGGAGATTCGTTGCCGAGATGATGCCGGCCGCCGGGAATGATCAAGTGCACGCTCGCCGGATAGCGACGGCGGTAAACCTTGAGGTTGTAGTGGCCATCCACAGTGCGGTCGGCGTCTCCCTGCAGCACTTTTGGCGCCAGCGCCGAGACCGGGTAGCGCTCAAAGCGCTTGAACCATTCGACCATGGACTGCACCCAGGCAACCGGCAGGATACGCGCCTGCAGAGGATCAATTTTCTGCAGCGCATGGAATTCGGCGTTTTCCGCATTGTCGGTCAACGTGCGCACCCGCGACTCGATGGTGTGCCTGGCAATCGCGAAAACGAAACGATTGAGCCACCACGCGTACGGCCGCACCAGCGGCGCAAAGAGCACTATCTCACCGACGCCTTCGGCGGGCATGTGCTGCTCGAGGTACTCCATGATAACGGCCCCACCCATGCTCTGGCCGAAGAAATGCCACGGCTCGCTCGTAGCGAGCCGTTCGCGCGCAAATTCGTGAATGCGGCGGGTAGCGGCAGCGTAGCGGTCGAAGCTGTCAATCGTGACCGGCTCCCCGCTGGAAAGACCGTGACCAATCTGATCGAAGGTTGCTACCGCAAATCCACGCTGCAGGAGATAGCCGATGATGTAACGGAAAAGGCCCACGTGGTCGTAATAGCCGTGGCAGAAGAGCACGTAACCCGAAGGCTCGGGCGGTGTGAAGAACTGCACCGCCAGATGATCGCCATCCACGTCGACGCGGTACATCTCGTGCTCGTGGGGAATGTCGGCAAACTTGAGGTGGTAAAAGTCCCGGTAATTCTCGAACGCCGCTGCGGGCACCTGCGCCTCGTCAGTCAGCGCGGCGACAACTTCGCGCAACCGCGCGGCGTCGAAATCGGCAACGCCGCGCGCCTGGCCGCCTGCCAGCTCCGTGATGACCGAGCCCTAGTGAACGACCGGGTCGAGCGAGCCGCTGGCGTAACGCTGGAACATGTCTTCGAGCGAAACGACATTGATTTTGTCGGCCTGCCCCGCGGTGCCGAAAGCCTCGTAGCGCTCGATCACGACTTTCTTCATGGCTTCCTGAGAATCCTTCAGGTACTTACGCGGATCGAACTCGGCGCGATTCTCTGCCAGATGCTTGCGAATCGCAGCGGTGCTGGCCAGACGCAGGTCGGTGTCGATGTTGACCTTACGCACGCCGTGCTTGATGCCTTCCTGGATTTCGCTCAAGGGGACGCCGTAGGTTTCGGGAATATCGCCACCAAACTCGTTGATGATCGCCAGCAGATCCTGGGGCACCGAGGAGCTGCCGTGCATGACCAGGTGAGTGCCCGGGATGCGCGCATTAATTGCTTTGATGCGCTCGATCGCAAGAATGTCCCCCGTCGGCGGGCGGCTGAACTTATAGGCGCCGTGGGAGGTGCCAATTGCAATGGCAAGCGCGTCGACGTTGGTCAACTTGACGAAATCCGCGGCCTGCTCCGGATCGGTGAGAAGCTGATCCATGGACAGCGTGCCCTCCGCCCCGACGCCGTCTTCCTCACCAGCTTCGCCCGTCTCCAACGAGCCCAGGCAACCGAGCTCCCCTTCCACGGAGACGCCACAGGCATGGGCCATGTCGACGGTCTGCCTGGTGACATCCACGTTGTATTCGTACTCGGCCGGCGTCTTCTGATCTTCCAGCAGCGAGCCGTCCATCATCACCGAGGAGAAGCCCAGCTGGATCGAGCGCTGGCAGACCGCCGGGGAGGCGCCGTGGTCCTGGTGCATGACCACCGGAATATGCGGAAACTCTTCGATTGCAGCCAGAATGAGATGACGCAGGAAATTGGGGCCGGCGTATTTCCGTGCGCCGGCAGACGCCTGCACGATCACCGGGCTGCCGGTTGCGTCGGCGCCTTCCATGATGGCGCGCATCTGCTCGAGGTTGTTGACGTTGAATGCGGGAACGCCGTAATCGTTCTCAGCCGCGTGGTCCAGCAGCTGGCGCATGCTGATCAATGCCATGTCAGTCTCCTATAAAAAAGGTCGCAAAAAGCCGCGAATCCGTCGCAAAAAGGCGAGACGCATGATAGAGCGCCCGCGCCCGCCAAGTCATCGCCATATTGTAAACACGAACCGCTACGCGCGGGTTTCCAGCATCGCCACCGCGGGCAGCGTTTTGCCCTCGACAAACTCCAGAAACGCCCCACCACCGGTGGAAATGTAGGAAATGCCCTCGCGTACGCCGTACTTGTCGATCGCCGCAAGCGTATCGCCGCCGCCGGCGATGGAGAAACCTTCGCTTGCCGCAATGGCTTCCGCCAGTACCCGGGTGCCTTCGCCGAACTGATCGAACTCGAACACGCCAACCGGGCCATTCCATAGAATGGTGCGCGCAGCCGTGAGCTGCTCCGCCCAGGCGCGCGCCGTCACCGGGCCGATGTCGAGAATCATGTCGTCGTCCGCCACTTCCGTTATGTCTTTTACGATTGCCACTTCCGCCGCGTCAAAAGCACGGCCCACCATGACGTCAGTGGGAATCGGGATGTCGACCTTTGCGGCAATTGCTCTGGCCGCGTCGACAAGGTCGGCTTCGTACAGCGAGTTACCTACGTTGTGCCCCGCAGCGGCAATGAAGGTATTTGCGATGCCGCCGCCCACGATGATCTGATCGGCGATTGTCGCCAGCGAATCGAGCACCTCGAGCTTGGTAGAAACCTTTGCCCCGCCGACGATCGCCACCATCGGGCTTTCAGGCGCCGCCAGCGCGCGTCCCAGCGCGTCGAGCTCTGCGCTCAGTAACAAGCCAGCGCATGCAACTGGCGCGTGCTTTGCGACGCCGTGGGTGGAAGCCTGGGCGCGATGGGCGGTGCCGAACGCATCCATGATGAAAACGTCGCACTGCGCGGCCATGGCTGTTGCAAGCTCATCGTCGTCGGCTTTTTCGCCGGGCAGGAAGCGAACGTTCTCGAGAAGCGCAACTTCTCCGGCCGCAACATCACCACAGGCATCGAGATCCGGCAGCAGCGCAACCGGCCGGTCGAGCAGCTGTCCCATGTGCAGCGCCACGGGTGCAAGCGAGGCTTCCGGGTCGAACTCGCCTTCTTTGGGCCGGCCGAGATGCGACATGACCACAACGGATGCCCCGGCATCGACAGCGCGCTCGATGGTTGGCAGCGATGCGCGAATACGGGCGTCACTGGTGACGCTGCCATCTGCCACGGGCACGTTCAAATCAGCCCGGATCAGCACGCGCTTGCCGGCAAGCTCCACATCCTGCATCGACTTAACAGCCACGATTCCTCCTTATGCGCTGAGCACGCTGCGGGCATGGGCGAGCACGTTGTCTGCCGTCATGCCCAGTTCGGCCATGGCCTGGCCTCCCGGCGCCGACAGGCCATAACGATCGATGCCCACAACGGCGCCATCAAGGCCGGTGAAGCGATACCAGTAATCAGGATGCGCCGCCTCTACGGCCACCCGGCGTCGCACGGCCGGCGGTAGAACCGCATCGCGGTATGCCTCGTCCTGCGCCAGGAACCGCTCAGCGCAGGGCATCGAAACGACCCGCGCCTGCACGCCTTCCGCCTGCAGCGTTGTTGCCGCTTCGATGGCCAGCTCCACCTCGGAGCCCGTCGCTATCAGGATGAGCTCCGGTGTCCCGGTGCAATCGAGGAGCACGTATCCGCCGCGTTCGATGCTGGCGAAGGTGGCATCGTCGCGAACCTGCGCCGCGGTGTTCTGGCGGGTGAATACCAGCGCCGTGGGACTGCCGTTGGCAAGCGCCGCCTCCCAGGCGAAAGCCGACTCCACCGTGTCGCAGGGACGCCAGGTTTCGAGACCCGGCGTTGTGCGCAGATTGGTCAACTGCTCAACGGGCTGGTGGGTCGGGCCATCCTCACCTACCGCAACCGAGTCGTGGGTATAAACGAATATGTTGGGGATCTGCATGAGCGCCGCCAGACGTACGGCGTTGCGCGCGTATTCCATGAACACGAGAAACGTGCCGGTGAAAGGACGGAAACCACCGTGCAGCAGTATGCCATTGCTGACCGCCGTCATGCCGAACTCACGCACCCCGTAGCTCATGTGCTGGTCCTCACGGGCGCCTTCCCACCGCGTGAGATTGGACGCGGTGAGATCCGCCGAGCCGCCAAAGAGCTCAGGGACGCCGCCCGCCACCGCGGCAATTGCAGCCTGAGACGACTTGCGCGTAGCCAGCGGCGTCGGCTCGTCCTGCTGCGCCCGGGCAAAAGCGCGGATGCCGTCGTTCCAGCCGGCCGGCAGCTCACCTTTCATCCGCCGGGTGAATTCGGCAGCAAGCTCCGGGTATTTCTCCGCGTACGCGGTAAAGCGCGCCTCCCAGCCTGCCTGCAAATCGGCGCCGCGCGCGCGCATGTCCCAGTCGGCACGGATGGCTTCCGGGATGACAAACGGATCGTCGCCCCAGTTGAGCATTTTGCGCGCCGCCGCAACTTCGTCTTCACCCAGGGCTGAGCCGTGCACACCCGCCGTGCCCTGCTTGTTCGGCGCACCGAATCCAATGGTGGTGCGGCAGCAGACCAGCGTCGGACGCCCGTCGCTCTGCATGGCGTTCGTGAGCCCCTCGATCAGCTCGTCGCCGTCGTGACCGTCGACATTCTTGATGACGCGCCAGCCGTAAGCTTCGAAGCGCGCCGGGACATCTTCACCGAACCATTCGTCGACCTGCCCGTCAATGGAAATGCCGTTGTCGTCATAAATGCAGATGAGCTTGTCCAGACCCAACGTCCCGGCAAGCGAAGCGGCTTCGTGAGAAACGCCTTCCATGAGGCAGCCGTCACCCGCGACTACCCAGGTGCGGTGATCGACGATGGCGGCGTCGTCGCGATTGAACTCGGCCGCAAGCTTCTGCTCGGCCAGCGCCATGCCCACGGCGTTGGCAAATCCCTGCCCCAGCGGCCCGGTGGTAGTCTCGACGCCCGGACACTCGCCGAACTCCGGGTGTCCAGCGGTTTTCGAATGCAGCTGCCGGAAGTTCTTCAGATCGTCCAGCGACACCTCATAGCCGGTGAGGTGCAGCAGACTGTAGAGGAACATCGAGCCGTGGCCGTTCGACAGAACGAAGCGGTCCCGATCCGGCCAGGCGGGATCCGCCGGATTGTGCCGCAACAGCTCACGCCAGAGCACCTCACCGATGTCGGCCATGCCCATCGGCGCTCCCGGATGGCCGCTGTTGGCAGCCTGCACGGCGTCCATGGACAACGCGCGGATGGCGTTCGCCCGTTCAATTCTCGAAGACATGGGATCCCTCAGTGTCGAAGCGGCGCTATTGTCCGCACTTGCACCCTCAGCTGCAAATTTTGTTGCGCCCGGCGCGAGATTCTCTACGCGGAAAGCACTTACGAATTCCCCGGCGCTTCACGTAAAATGCCCGGCTATTTCGAGCTGAAGACAAGCCCGGCACTCAGCACCAGCAGAGGAACTCCAAATCATGGCCGAATATTCCGTTTTCACTTCCGAGTCTGTATCCGAAGGTCACCCCGACAAAGTGGCCGATCAGATTTCGGACGCCGTCGTCGATGCCATGCTGGAACAGGATCCGGAATCCAGGGTTGCCTGCGAAACCATGATCAAAACCGGCATTGTCATCGTCGCGGGTGAGATCCGCACCAGGGCAGAGGTAAACGTCGACGAGCTGGTGCGCGAGGTGATCGCAGATATCGGCTACGACAGCGACGAGGTCGGATTCAATCCGTCCGCCTGCACCGTGGTGAACGCGCTGGGGATGCAGTCCGCGGACATTGCGATGGGCGTGGACGAAAGCGAAGGCCACGAGCAGGGCGCGGGCGATCAGGGGCTCATGTTCGGCTACGCTACCAACGAGACGGACGTGCTCATGCCTGCACCCCTGACTTACGCGCACCGCCTGGTGCAGCGCCAGGCGGAGGCCCGGCGCACCAGCCTGCCGTTCCTGCGCCCCGACGCGAAAAGCCAGCTGACGTTTCGTTACGACGAGAACGGCAGTCCAATGGCCATCGATGCCGTCGTCCTGTCCACCCAGCACGCGCCTCACATCAGCCAGGAGGACTTGAACGAAGCCGTGCGCGAAGAAATCCTGAAGCCCGTGCTGCCCGACAACTGGATGACCAGCGACACCAAGGTTTACATCAACCCAACCGGACAGTTCATCATCGGCGGGCCCGTTGGCGACTGCGGCCTGACCGGCCGTAAGATCATCGTCGATACCTACGGCGGCATGGCACGCCACGGCGGCGGCGCCTTCTCCGGCAAAGATCCGTCCAAAGTCGACCGCAGCGCGGCGTACGCAGGCCGTTACGTTGCAAAGAACCTGGTGGCGGCCGGCATTGCCGAGCGCTGCGAGATTCAGGTGAGCTATGCCATCGGCGTGGCTGAGCCGACGTCCATCAGCATCAACACCTTCGGCACCGGCAAGCTTGCCGACGAGCAGATCGTTCATCTTGTGCGTGAGCACTTTGATTTGCGCCCGAAAGGCCTGATCGACATGCTGGATCTCAAGCGGCCCATCTACCGGGCCACGGCAGCCTATGGCCATTTCGGCCGCACGGAAGAGGAATTCACCTGGGAGCGTACCGACCGCGCAGAGGCTCTGTCGGCCGCTCTGTAAGAACCAGACGCCATGTCCACGCCTATCAGTTTCGAGTTCTTCCCACCACGTGATCATGAGGCGCGCGAGCGCCTGATTGCGAACGTCGCAAGCAAGCTCGGCTCGCTCGAGCCCGAGTACTTCTCGGTCACTTACGGCGCCGGCGGCTCGACCCGGGACGGGACGCGGCAGACGGTCTGCGATCTGCTGGATGCCGGGCACGACGCCGCCCCGCATCTCTCGATGGGCTCCGACGACGCCGCCGATATCCTTGCGCAGCTGCACGATTACGCCAACCGTGGAGTGAAACGGATCGTGGCGCTGCGCGGCGACCAGCCGTCCGGCTATGGGGCGTCGCGCTTTGCTCACAACGCGGAAAACCTCGTGACGCTCATCCGCCGCCACATGGACGATCAGTTCCACCTGGTTGTCGCCGCATATCCCGAGACGCATCCCGACGCCACAAGCGCCGCGGCCGATCTCGAGTTCTTCAAACGCAAAGTGGATGCGGGTGCCAACAGCGCAATTACCCAGTACTTCTATAACGCCGATGCGTACGAGAACTTTCTCGAACGGGCGACGCAGGCCGGGATCGACATTCCGATCATTCCCGGCGTCATGCCAATCACCAACCTCGACAACCTCGTGCGCTTCTCGGATAAGTGCGGCGCAGAAGTGCCGCGCTGGCTGCGCCACGTGCTCACCGACTTCGATGACGACGAGGACGG
>JAAUXY010078461.1_pt1 | contig 12486 bp, 7 predicted proteins | sample 7278121 | NCBI WGS metagenome assembly JAAUXY01 (sample SAMN14350117, study PRJNA611818) | marine sediment metagenome | isolation source: surface marine sediment (1.8m) | place: French Polynesia: Moorea | collected 2018-08 | reverse complement strand
GGCTTACGCCCTGGGCTACCCGATGTCGCCCTTCGGGCTCCGGAGACCTGGCAGGGTAAAGCCGCCAACCTTCAAACCCTAGCGGCGTTAGACGGCGAGTTCTGCATCCGTGGTCAGCCGTTCTGAGCCTCCTTCAGGAGGCTTGACCTTGATGTAGCACGGGCATTCATGCCCGTGCTACATCTGGTGACAGCCGGCGATCGGCTTCAATTAAAGTACGTCGAGCAGCCGGCTGGCCAGCCGCGCCGGAACCGAGACTCGAACGTCGGCGTCGTCGCTATCGACCTCGACTTCGAAAGAGCGCCAGTTCTTGGTGACGCGAACGTGCTCGGTCGGGCTCTTGACCTCGACCAGCACCCCGTCCGGGCAGCTCTCGAGTTCCTCAGCCAAGGCCTCAAGGCCCTCCCGGAACGGTGCGATCTCGGCCCGCGCCTCGGCCAGAGCATCCTCCGGCATCAGCCGCGGGGCGGCGAAGACCGCCAAGTCGATCAACATCGCGGGTACCGGGAGATATAGGTTGGTGCCATCGACCCCCGGCTCCTGAACCCTGACCGTGACCGTGCCGGTGGCGGCAACAGCAGTGGCGAAGGCAAAGATCGGCATCAGGAAGACGAGTAGGGCGAAGGCGACGTAGCGAGTGAACGGCCGGCGTCTAGCGTGGGGCTTCGGGTTATCCATCACGAGCTCCCCGTTCAATCCGCTTGATTGCTGTCGTCGATCCACACCCGCACGGTCTCATCACCATCGCGGACGGTCACCAACTCGCCGGGGCCGTAGGCGGCGAGCGCTTCGATCGCGGCGGCAAAGTCAAAAGTTCCCTCCGGACCCGAGAGCAGGGCGTCGACCACGGTCAGCGGCAACTTGACGTCGACGTCGGCACCGTGACCGGAACGCTCGGTGGTCTCGACCAATAGAAAGTCACCGTCCTTCTTGACCACGACGTTCTCATCTCGGGTCTTGACCGTCACGAACGTCGCCTCCGGGGCGTTCTTGATCTCGCTCCAAAGATTCATCAGCTCGTTCCAGTCCATATCGAGCTCGTCAATCGAGATCTCGCCCCGAGTTCTGGCATCTTCGGGGATCATCGCTACCGCCGCATGCAGCATCGAAAAAGGCAAATTCACGGTCACCAGCTCCTCATCGTGCTGGTTCTCGACCTTGACGTGGATCCACTGGTCGGCAGCGGCGATACCGGTGAAGGTCAAGGCGAAGAGGGTGAAAGCGATCAGCGTCTTATGTTTCATGAGTTGTCTCCTATGTTGGGGCCCTGTTTGGCGGGCTCAACCTAAACAACGGACCTGCAGCTATTTTTGTTACGCGGCAAGATTCAAAGATGTCACAGGAATAGCGAATGTCTGCCCTGGTTGCCAGAAGGGAGCCGCGTTACCCTTAAGCCGTCCATGACCTCAAACTCTTCGACCAGCACCTCGCCTGAGGCGGTCCCAAGACTCGCCTCCCGCTCGAGCGATCGCGCCTATCTGGGGTCGGCGCTAGCATGCTCGATGCTGCTGGCGATTCCGTTCCTGGCGGTCACCATTCCACCAATCACCGATCTGCCGCAGCAGACGGCTCAGGTGCGACTGCTGCTCGAGACGCTGGCGAACGACGACACCCCTTATCGGGTGCAATGGCTGAATCCCAACAAGCTGGGTTACTTGCCGGTGCTGATCGCCTGGCTGACGGTGCCGGAGATCGCTGCCGGGCGACTCGGGGTGTTGCTCATCGGTATCGCCTGGGTGGTCGCTCTCCACTTTTTGGCGCGGACCACCGGTCGGCCGGCGGCGGCGGCGGCGTTGGCCACCGTGTTCTTCTTCAACCACCTCACCTACTGGGGACTGCTCAACTTCCTGGCCGGCCTGCCGGTCTTCGTGCTCTGGTTCGTGCTGCTCGAGCGATCCGACCAGGATCCCGTCGACTGGCGAGATGGAGCGAAACTGCTGGTGACCGCGGTCTTGCTGTACGCGGCGCACGTCCTGTGGCTCGCCGCCGGCTTGGTGTGGCTGGTGATTTCGGCTCTGTTGAAGAAACTGCCATGGGTCGATCTGGCGAGGCGTCTGTTGTGGACCAGCCCGATCCTCATCGTGGCCCTGGTCTGGTACCCACAGCTGCAGCGCAGCGGGTTCGACTCGGACACCGTCTGGGGCCGATCGCCGCTCGGAAGACTCCATCCCGAGTGGCATCTCAACTCGGCACTGGGAGGGCTTGAGGGCAGGGTCGAGCCGGTCCTCGCGCTGGTGATCGTCGGCTGGCTGGCCCTCGGTCTGATCCAGACCCGAGGGCGCGGTGTACACCGCTCCCTGCTGCTGGCCGGGACGATGTTCATCATCGCTTCCTTGAGCCTGCCGGCGGTGATCCAGAGCACGATCTTCTTCGCCTCCCGCTGGTTGCCGATGGGCGTCGTGCTGCTGGTCCTCGCCCTGCCGCAGCCCGGGCTACGACCGGTGCTCAGGGCCGCTGTGCCCTATGTCGTCTTGGCGAGCCTGACCGCCGCCGCGGCATCGACTTGGATCGAGTTCGAAGAACAAGAGCTCGATGGACTTTACGAGTCCTTGGCAGCGGTGCCTCCCGGTGAACGTCTGCTCGGCCTGGATTTCGTTCGCACCTCAGAACGCATCAAGGGTTTTCCCTTCTACCACCTCTACGCCTACGCCCAGGTGCTGCACGGCAATGACCTGGCTCGCCCTTTCACCAACCTCGGCTCCAGCCTGGTGGTGTTCCGCGACGTTCCCCGCGAATTTCCCTGGACTGAAGGGCTCGACTGGCGTGCCGTCAAGGTACGCAAATCCGACATGGATCACTTCGGCTATGTGCTCATCTTCGGCCGCCCCGACGCCCACGCCCTCTTCCTCGCCGACGACCGGTTGACTCCTGTGACTGATGAGCGTCCATGGAGGCTCTATCGCGTTGGCCAATCTCGCGCTGGCCAATAAGGTGGCTTGATCCCGATGCCGAATCCACGCGACAGAAGACTTCGTGGAAAGACCCAGGAAGCCCACGATTCCTGGGTTTCCTATCTGAACGTCGACCTGCGCTCGGGCGAAGCGAGCCTCTGCTGGCTGCTGTTCGTGGTCCACTTCCTGTTGCTCGCGTTTCAATACACGGCCAAGGCGCTGCGTCAGTCGATCTTCATCGACTCCCTGGGCGCCGAGCGGCTGCCGATCGTCTACCTGATGATCGCGCTGTGCTCCTATCCGTTACTGATCGTCCATGGCCGGATGGTCGACCGTTGGGCTCAGGGGCGCCTGATCGCCGCCTCGAGCCTGACGGTCGGCGCCAGCCTGGTCGCTTTCTGGTGGCTGTTCCAGACCCAGGGCGACTGGGTGTCGGTGGCCTTCTACCTGTGGATCTCGATCACCGGCATCCTCTTGGTCAGCCAGTTCTGGTCCTACGCCAGCCAGCTGCTGGATGCCCGTCAGGCGAAGCGTCTATTTGGCTTCATCGGCGCCGGCGGCATCCTGGGCTCGATCGCCGGCGGCCAGCTCGCTCGCTGGGCGAGCAGTCACCTCGACACCTACACGACCCTATTGCTGGCGGCGACGGTCCTGGCGCTGTTGGCCGTCATGATGCGCTTCTGGAAAGCCCCTTCCGGTGCCGTGGCGCCGGCAGACCCGCCGAGCGGTGAGGATCGGGCCGGCTCGATCGCTGAAGCCCGCGACGGCTTCAGCGTCGTCTTCGGCTCACCCTATCTGCGGCTAATCGCCGCCCTGATCCTGCTTTCCGGAATGGTCGCCCAGGTCGTCGATCTGCAATTTAGCTGGGTCGTCGAGCAGTCGACGGACAGTCTCGAAGAGCGCACCGCGGTCTTCGGCAACCTCTACAGCATCATGGGGCTGGCAGCCTTCGCCTTCCAGCTGCTGGCGACCGCCCGCATCCACCGCCGCTATGGCGTCGGCCATGCCCTGCGGGTCCTGCCGGTGACCAACGGCGTCGGGACGGTGTTCTTCCTGGTCGCGGCGATGTCTTTCCCGGCACTTCTAGTGCCGGCGGCATGGCTGCTCAAAATCGGCGAGAACGGCTTGCGCTACTCGCTCGATCAAGCCACCCGCGAGCTGTTGTTCCTGCCGCTGTCAGCACGCCAGCGCCCGAAGGTGAAGGCGTTTATCGACGTCTTCGTGCAGCGTTCGGCCAAAGGCGTCGCGGCCCTGGCCCTCTTGACGGTCGCCTTCGGCTGGATCCCGGTGGCGCAGACGGCCTGGTTCAGCCTGGTCTGGATCGTCGTCTGGCTGGCGTTGATCGGCGCCACCCACCGGCGTTACATCGCTTCGTTTCGTGACAGCTTGCTGCGACGCCTCGGCCCGGACCAACCGGTCGACGTCTTCGATCGCGCCACCCTCGAGGTGCTGGTCGAAGGGCTCGGCAGCGCCGATCCCAGGGAGGCGCTACATAGTCTGGAGCTGCTTTCCGCCCACGGTCGCGGGCGCCTGGTCCCTCCTTTAATGCTGCTTCATGACGAGGTAGAAATCCGGGTCAAGACTCTCGAGATTCTTCAGGCCGAGCAGCGACGCGACGCGGTACCGCTGATCGAACGGTTGCTCAAGGACGACGCCGCCCGGGTTCGGGCCGCGGCAACCCGAGCCTTGGCAGCGTTGACCCAGCGCGACCTCTGCCAGCAGATGGTCGAAAGACTGGGGGACCCCGACGTTCGGATCCGTTCGGCAGCGGTCAGCTACCTGGCGACACAAAGCGATCCGGAAGTGCGCCAGCGATCCGACCAGTGCTTTGCTGAGCTGCTCGCCGACGGCGACCCGGACGTCCGCCTGGAGGCGGCACGGGCCCTGGGAGAGATCGAGGATCCGCACTATCGGGCAGGGCTAGTGCGCCTGCTCTATGATGCCGACGCGCGGGTCGCACGGGCTGCCGTCGAGTCGGTGTCAAGGCGTGTCGAGCGCGGCACCCGCAATCCACTCTACGTCCCGATCCTGATCTCTCGCCTGCACGACCGCCGCCTCAAGCACGAGGCGCGCGATGCGCTCGTGTCCTATGGCGGCAGCGTCATCCCGGCCCTGCAACTGTTCATGAACGACGGGCAGGAAGAGATCTGGGTACGGCGAGCCCTACCCAAGACGATCGCCCGTATCGGTGGCCGAGCTGCACTGGCGGCGTTGACGGAAAGCCTCTCAGCACCCGATCCTTTTCTGCGCCGCAAGGTGATCGAAGCCCTGGGCTTCCTGCGCGCCAACGATCCGGATCTACGTCCCGATCCCGCCTCGATCGAGACCCAGTTGATCGCCGAATGCCGCGGCCACTTGCGGGAACTGATCGACTTGACGCGACTGACGGAACATCGCCTGGGCACGGCCGAGGCCGGCGACGGCCCGAGTAGACCCGCAATCGCCCTGACCGCGAGCGCCCCGACCGCGAGCGCCTCGCTCCGAGACCGTGTCGAGGAGCCACACCTTCTCGAACGCCTGCTGAGCGATCGAATGGACGACCACACCAGCAATCTCTTTCGCCTGCTGGGCTTGATCCATCCCCAGCGCGACATTCGAGCGGCGTACCAGAGTTTGCTGTCCAACCACCCGGAGCGCCGAGCCCAAGCGCTCGAGTACCTGGACAATCTGCTGACTGGCGACGCCCGGCGCGCGGTCTTCGCGGTGATCGACGATCTGCCTCTGCGCGAACGCCTGCGGCTGGCGAAACGGCTCTTCGACCTCGAGCCGTCCAGCGTGTCCGAGACCCTGCGGCGTCTGGCCTCAGTCCGCACGCCGGGCGACGCCGACGCCGCCTGGGTGACCGCGTCGGCGCTGCACTACATCCATGACCTCGAGATGGCGGATCTCTATCCGGCGATCCGGCGGGCCGCGGAGCGCGATTCGGAACCCCTGGTGCAAGAGACCACCGCCCTGCTGCTGTCGCGCCTTGAAGCGGCTTGAGTGGACACTGGATCATCTGGCCTTCCCAGCTCAGCTGGAGCCTATTCAGGACTCCCTGTCGGCTCCAGCTGACCTGCCGCGGAGCTGGGAAGGCAAAATGAACCAGTGATAATTTCTCACAGAGCCGCTTGATCCTGTAGACTGTTGCGGGAGAACGACGACTCAGGACAGTTCGCAGAACGGTCGGGGAGAAGCACTGCCAGGAGAGCAGTATGACCTTCTTGACTCTTTTTTTGGGCTTGGTCACCGGTGTCCACCCGGTTGAGCTGACAGTTACCGACCCCCAGGTCACCCGCATCGAGCTTCGCCTGGACGGCCGCACCGTCGGCGTCCTGAACGACGAGCCGTGGGCCTTGACCGCCGACTTCGGCGAAGAGCTGGCTCCCCACGAGCTGGCGGCGGTGGGCTTCGACGACCGGGGAAACGAGGTCGCCGAGATCCGCCAGTGGATCAACATGCCCCGCGACCGCGCCGAGGTCGCGTTCATCCTGGAGGGCGACCAGCAGGGCCAGGTCGACCGGGCACGGCTGGTGTGGAGCTCCGTCGACGTCGCGCAGTCGGAGACCGCCAAGGTCTTCCTGGACGGTGAAGAGATCGAGGGAATCGATCCCAAAGGCTTCTCTGTCCCGCGCTACGACGCTTCGATCCCTCACCTGCTTCAGGCGGAGATTCAGCTCGGGGACACCACGGCTCGCACCCAGGCGTTGGTCGGCGGCGGTTCCGGCGGCGACGGTTCCCTGGCGACGACCGCATTGACCGCGCTACCGCTCTATCTCGACGAAGGCAAGCTGCCGGCCGTGGCGGAAATGGAGGGTTGGCTGGAGATCCGGGGTCAGCCGGTGCGCGTGGTCGCCGTCGAGCGCTCGGGGGCCGACGTGATCATGGTCCAGGACCTCGCCTGGTACCTCCAGCGTCGACTCAAAGGGCTGCGTAACGAGATGCTGAAGACCCGCATCTCGGTGATCCAGCGCCCGACCGGCCTGAAATCCCGCGACCACTTTCGTCTGCTGTTCCCGATCCCGCAGACCGCCGACGCCTCGATCCGCTCGCTGCAATTCCCGATGAGCCCCAATATGTGGACCGGGCAGATCATCGAGACCCATGCCCAGGGCGCGACCGATCGCCAAGTGGCGGGCGCCATCCCCCAGGGCTTGATGGTCGGCATCCCGGTCAACGGCGAGCGCAAGATCGACACCAGCAACCAGCACCTGACCGACGCGGTGGCGGTGGGGGCACTGGCGGCGGCTCAGGGAGGGAGATCCCGCGTGCTGCTGATGATCGCGGGCAGCCCCGAGCAGGACCACAGCCGCTATTCCCCGGAGCAGGTCCGCTCCTACCTGGGGCGGTTGAACGTGCCGCTGCGGGTCTGGTCACCGGTCCCCGACATGCTCGGCGAGGGCTGGGGAGAGGTCGAGAATATCTCCACCCGCTCTCGTCTCGAGCGGGCGATCCGCGAGCTCCGACTGTTCCTCGACCGGCAGATCGTCGTCTGGGTCGAGGGCCAGCACCTTCCCAACCAGCTGCAGCTCACCGACGCGGCCGCCGGGCGCCTGCAGCGGGTCACCGACATCGGCCCGCCCCTGCCCGCGCCGGACGAGGACGCGGATCTGGATCCCGGCCTGAGGATCGCCGAGCTGCCCCTGGACGCGGCGCCGCTCGCACCAGCGGCGAGCGAGCCGCCGGATCCGGCCGCGGCTTCCCCTTCGGCCGCCGCGCCCGCGACCGCCGCACCGGCGGCCACCGCGACGCCGGCCGCCCTCCCCGAAAGCTTTGCCGAAACCGTCGAGGTCAACGTGGTCAACGTCGACGTCATCGTCACCACCAGCGACGGCACCCGCGCCCGCGACCTGACGCGGGAGGACTTTCGCCTCTACGAAGACGGCGAACCGGTCGAGATCTCCTACTTCCAGGCGCCGCCGCCGATCGAGCCCGACGCCGCGCCGGAGGCCGTCCCGACCCCGACCGTCGCCCGGCCGATGAGCCTGATCGTCTACCTCGACCTATTCCGCCTGACCCATAAACAGCGAGCCCGATCGATCAAAGCGCTCAAGGCCGGCCTCGCCGCTGAGAGTGGACCGGTGCGGGTGATGCTGATCACCGACGACGGCGAGGTCGAGATTCCTCTGACCTTCACCGAGGATCGCGCCGCGGTGCTGGCGGCGATCGCCGACGTCGAGAAACGCAAGCGCCGGGCCTTTCCCGACAGCACCCGCGACATCTACCGCGAGATGATCGACATCCGCAAGGCGCTGCAAGCCGCCCACAGCATCAAAGACGAGGAGCAGAAGCGAAGGACGCTCCAGGACGTCTACAGCCGCCGGCGCTCGGTCGAGGGCAGGCTGCCGCTGCTCGCCCGGGAGCGCAAGCGCGAGATCAGCTACCTGGTCGCCAGTCTCGAGCGCCTGGCCCTCGGCCTGAGCGGCGTCGACGGTCGGCGGGCGATCCTCTACGTCGGCAATCGCCTGAGCCTGTCGCCGGGGGAGGCGCTCTACACCGAAGCGGCGACGTTGATGGCTGACTACACCCTCGAGGCTGCCCAGTACAACGATGTCCCTGAAGACTCTCGGCAGACCCGGCTCCTGGGCGAGGTCGGGCGCCTCCGGCTCGAGAAAGACTTCAACCAGATGATCCGCGAGACCAGCGCCATCGGGGTGACCTTCTACACCTTGACGCCGCCCAACACCGAAGATACTGACATGGCCTGGCGCGAGATTCCGTCCAACACGGTTCGCCCGGCGAGCACCAACAACGAGGCCACCAAAGCCGCGGCGTGCGTGATGTCCGGGGAGACCGGCGGCCTGTGCCAGGTCGGCGCCGCCAACATGGAGCAGCTGCTCGAGGCGACCTTCGACGACTTCGACGCCTACTACTCCCTGGCCTTCACCCCCGGTCGCGAGCCGGACGGTGAGTTCCATCGCATCCGGGTCGAAGTCGACCGTCCCGGACTGCAGCTGCGCTACCGCGAAGGCTATCTCGACCGGCCGCGCGAAGACGCGGTGAAAGATCGCCTGCTCGCCGCTCTGACCTTCGGCGAGGAGCTGGACGAGCTCGGCATGCAGCTGGCGATGGAGCCCCAACAGATCACCGACAAAGAAGGGCTCTTCCTGATCCCCTTCGAGGTCCGCGTCGCCGCCCAGCGCCTGGCGCTCCTACCCCAGCCCGACAGCGAGAAACGTCAGGCCCGGGCACGGCTGATGATCACCACCATGGACAATCGTGGGCGAACCACCGGCGTCCAGGAATACCCGATCCGCTTCGAAGTCCCCGAGGCGCGGCTGGCGACCGGCCAACCGCTGCTCTACGCCCACAAAGTCCGTCTCACCCTGGCGGCCGGCGAGCAGACTCTGGCGGTCGGTATCTGGGACGACGTCGGCCGCGTCGGCTCCTTCGTCAGCCGGGAGCTCGCCGTCGGCCCGGCTGAGCCGGACGCCTGATCGAGCGGCGGGCAGCAAGGCCTCAAACCGCCGAGCTCTTCGCCCTGAAAGGGCATCATCGTCTAGCCCGGGGCCGCACAAGGAGTCTGCGACGCAGTGCGAGCCCCGGGTTCTCCGGGCCCCCAACGGTCTCGCCCTGAAAGGGCGAAACCGCTCGGACCCTCCGTCCTACATACTCAGTCTCCGCCGCAGACGCAGATCACGCAATCGCCGGTCTCGACCGTGAAGAACGCCGTGACCTGTCCCCAGGAGTGATCGTTGTCGCATCCCACGAAGCTCTTTCCTACCACCACCTCGCAAGCGTCCGTCGCGTAATAGGTCTTCTCCGTCCAGAAGTCGGGGGGCCGCGCCTCTCCGTCCTGGGCGGGAATCATGAAACCGACCGCGAGCACGCTCGCGAGCAACAGTCCGGACAAACCACGCACGAGTCTCTTCGTTGCCATGACAAGGCCTCCTTTAGAGTTGAACAAAGGGTTCTTGCCCTCTCACGCACGAAAAGCGGCTCGTTCCGATCAAACTCGCGAAGATTTTTGCGCGGTCGCCTGAGCGACTCATCCAGAGCGGCTCAACCAGAGCGGCTCACCAACGATTTCGGCGCAGCTCCAGCAGCCAATCCTCGAGCTCGTCGCGATTCGGCGACTCCTCGGGCAGGACGGACTCGGCGCGAGCCGGCTCGAGCAGCGCCAGGGCGCGTTCCGCTTCTGCCACCCAGCGTTCGCCCTCGGCCGGGGCGAGCTCGACCCTCTCGCCGCGAGTCTTGGCAAGGGCCAGCTCCCTCTTCGACGCTGCCGGCGCCTCAGTGCGTCCCCGGAGTAGGCGGGCTTGCTAGCCTTCCTTGCTAAGGAGGCGGCAACACACCTCCGCATTCTACGCGTAAGAATAGACCCGAGACTTGGTTCGTAGTATCTTAGGGCCAATGATGAACACTAGCTGAACTACCCCTCAACTGAGTAAAGAACATCTTGCACTATAGACTATTCAACTATCCACTATTTGTCTATATGCCCATAGTGCTGCTAACAGTATTGTCCTGCATCACTATCTCAGTGTCAGCTCGTCCAGTGACCGCACCGGAGCCCCTGGTGCACTTCTACTTTCTCTTCGACGTATCGGCCTCAATGCCGAGAGTCGATCAAGGGAGACTCCGCTACGAGATACTTCCTAAGGCCCAGTTAATTCTCAAAGAAGGTAGCGAGTTACGTATCTACGTATTCAGCGATAGCCTCCTTGGCCATAGCTACCGGAACGATGGTCTTTTACCTGCTCCTGGACATGACGAATTTAAATACTATGGTAGAGAATTCGAAGGCTCCTCTGAACGCACTAGCCACCTACGTCGTATTGAAAAGCGCTACAGTGGCGACAACCGCGTCGAGATTGTCGCTAAACTCACGGCAGGTGATACGCCAGCCGCCATCGCCGATAAGGTTCGCGACCTTCGCAGTGAACAGCCGGATCGCGGCTGGTTCACAGATGTTGCCCAAGTTCTCAACTTTGTTTATTACGAGCACATCGCAAGTGATACCGAATCCGAGCATCATATCTTCATAGTGACTGACGGACTCTCCGATCCGTTTCCGGATCACCAAGTATATGGTGAGCCTCTCGCAGAGCGCATTACGACACTCGATCGGCTACTTAAAGAACATCCAAAGTTACCTACCTTGAACAAGATCAATCAATTTAGTGAACTGTATCCTGGCAAGATTCGGGCCCATGAGCTACGCTCGAAGGCGATCATCAAGCGTCTCTTAGAAGCAAATACTGACATCCACTTCTTGATCTACCCTCGAGGCCAGGATCCCGAGGTCGAGGAGTACCTGCGCGCGATCGGCAGCAGCCGCGTTACACATGACTTGGTCAAAGGAGGCCAACTTAAGACCGAGCAGTTGATCAGCGCCTTCCTGAAACTCAAAAACCGAGTAGGCTTCGATGCCGTCTACAGCATCTCCATTGACAATCCAGTGCTCGATTCTGGCTACTATAGCCAAGCCACGGATTTCGATATTCCTTTTGTTATGGCTGAAAGTGCGACTCTTCGCTTGATGTGGAGGGGTGTAGCTCTAGCTTCTCCTAAGGATTTTCAGATGGAGCTCACACTGACATCGCCAAGCGGCAAAGTGATATCCTACCAGATACCGCAAAGTGTTGAATCTCAAGACAATCTAAACTGGGATGGTCAAGGCGCCGTGATCAAAATGCCGATTCCTGAACCTGGGACCTGGCGATTCGACATTAGCGTTTCAGAGGAATTCTGCCCGCAGCAGCGATGCTTCGACTTCGAACTCGACATCTTGACTAGCCATGCCAATCTCAGAGTCGCGCAACGCCAGGTTTCCCGCGAATCAGCAGATCGCTGCAGTGGCCAACAAGGGTGGCCAGGCGGCTGGGAGGTTCCTTTGATCGTAGACGGTATTCTGCGCATTCTCGGAGATAGTTCACCCAGTATCGAATTGACGGCCATCTGTCATTCTGATTGTCGTAACAACAGCGGATGGAACCTCATCGAGCCGATACTAGCTCTTTCGCAGGATGAGGACTTCTTCTTGTGTCTTGCACGCTCACTACGTAGACCCACTGATGGCTATTATGAACTGATGCCTTGGGACGAAGATTATCTTTTACGGATCCGCGTTCGAGGTTCTACGCGTCGCGACCAACAGACTGTAGTCTTGAACGGGGAAACCGAGATCAACATTCGCTTAACCGATTAGTGCCACCATATGGACAAGAAGAATACTCGAGCTTGCCTGCGACATAAGCTCCTCACTGTCCTAGTTGGGCTACTGGCTTCGTCGGCGCCGTTGTTAGCTGAAACAAAACCGGAAGTCCATCCCGAAAGCTGCGAAATCCAGACCGCAAGTTGCAGCGACCACCCCTTCTTTACAAATCAGGAAGTTCTGTGCTCGGGCTCCGTTCCTGCTGTCTTTTTGATTGTACGCAGGGATGTAAGTTCTTTCTCCAGCTTCAGAGTTCAGATCGAGGGCTCCGACAAGAGGCTCGACGCCAATGCTCGCCCGCATAGCACCGCCGAGGTTCTTCCTGGCTGCCGAGTCGAAGCGCCCTTCATGGTCTTGGAGGTTCAAATCCCTAAGGGTACCGGTTTCGGTACGAAAAACTTCCTCTTAGGCTTGGACCTGCACCCAAACGACCGGCGCCGAAGCATCGAACCCAAACCG
>JAAUXY010047280.1_pt1 | contig 12489 bp, 18 predicted proteins | sample 7278121 | NCBI WGS metagenome assembly JAAUXY01 (sample SAMN14350117, study PRJNA611818) | marine sediment metagenome | isolation source: surface marine sediment (1.8m) | place: French Polynesia: Moorea | collected 2018-08 | reverse complement strand
TGTGGTCTCCGTGAAGGAGGCTATTCCACGTGGTCGGGTTAAGAAAGGCGAGATGCATCGGGCCGTGATCGTCAGAACGTGCAACGACATTCGTCGGGTCGACGGCAGCGTCATCCGCTTCGACCGCAACGCGGCGGTACTAATCAACAAGCAAGGCGAGCCGATCGGCACGCGTATCTTCGGCCCGGTAACTCGCGAATTGCGCGCGAAGCAGTACATGAAGATCGTGTCGCTTGCGCCTGAGGTTTTGTAATGCAGGACAAGACGGCAAAGAGAGCCAAGACGCCGAAGCTCAAGATCAAGAAGGGTGATAAGGTCGTCGTCCTGGCCGGACGGGACAAGGGGAGGACGGGTGAGGTCCTAAAAGTCATGCCCAGCGAGCGTCGTGTCTTGGTCCAGGGCGTGCAGATAACCAAACGACATCAACGCCCAACGCAAACAACGCCTGGCGGCATCAATGAGTTCGAAGCGCCGCTGCACGCGTCGAATGTCGCGCTCGTCGATCCGAAGACGAATAAGGCGACCCGCGTGGGCTACAAAAAGCTCGACGACGGCCGCAAAGTCCGCTTCGCGAAGCGCTCCGGCGAAGTTGTCGATAGGTAGGACAGCATGACAGCGCGATTGCAAACAGAGTACGAAAGCCAGATCCGGCCGAGCCTCATGTCAGAATTCGGCTATACCAACGCGATGCAGGCGCCGCAACTGGAAAAGATTGTCATTAACATGGGCGTTGGCGAGGCCATTCAGGACTCCAAAAAGATGGATACCGCCGCCGAGGAACTGGCTCTGATCGCCGGCCAGCGCCCCATTATCTGCGCCGCGCGGCGGTCAGTGGCTAATTTCAAGCTCCGCGATGGTATGAAGATCGGTTGCAAGGTGACCTTGCGCCGTACCCGGATGTATGAGTTCCTCGATCGTCTCATCAACATCGCGCTGCCGCGCGTGCGAGATTTCCGCGGACTGAACGGGCGAAGCTTTGATGGCCGCGGCAATTTCTCGATGGGCCTGCGGGAACAGATCGTCTTTCCAGAGATTGACTACGACAAAGTCCAAGACATCCGGGGGATGGACATCGTTGTCTGCTCAACGGCCAAGACTGATGACGAAGGCCGGGCCCTTCTCAAGGGCTTCAACATGCCTTTCCGAAATTAGGAGCAAAGCATGGCGAAAAAAAGCGCGATCGAAAAGAACGAGCGCCGGCGCCGGCTGGTGAAGCGTTACGCGGCTAAGCGTGCGGCGCTGAGGAACATCGCAAGAGACGAGTCGCTGCCGCCGGAGGAACGCTTTGCAGCCCGTTTAAAACTCGCCAAGTTACCGCGCAACAGCGCGCCGTCACGCGTACGCAATCGCTGCAGCCTTAGCGGTCGTCCGCGCGGGTTCTATCGCAAGTTTCGCCTTTCGCGCATCGCTGTCCGCGACCTTGCGTCGAACGGTCGGATCCCGGGCATGGTTAAGTCGAGCTGGTAAGGAGGAGTCCGGATGGCAGTGAGCGATCCCGTCGGCGATTTGCTGACCCGGATACGAAATGGCCAACGTGCGCGGATGGCGTCGGTGACCTCGCCGGCGTCGGGCCTGCGGGCCCGCGTGTTGGATGTGTTGGAGAAGGAAGGCTATATCCGTGGCTACCTCGAGACTCAGCTGCGCCCAGGTGTCGGCGAACTCACCATCGAGCTGAAATATGCTGAGGGCGAGCCGGTCATCCGGGAGATCAAGCGGGTTTCGAAGCCAGGAAGGCGCGTTTATTCGAAGATCAAAGAGCTTAATCAGGTCTATGGCGGTCTCGGCATCGCAATACTGTCGACACCGAAGGGTGTTTTGTCTGACAACGATGCCCGGGCCGAAAATGTCGGTGGCGAAGTCCTCTGTCAGGTCTTCTAGGGCGAGTTCATGTCACGCGTAGGAAAACATCCCGTCGCTGTGCCGGACGGCACCGAAATCAGCATCGACGGTACGACCGTCACCGCCAAGGGCAAACTCGGCGAGCGGTCTGTATCATTGTCGGACGATGTCGAGGTCGGGCGGGAAGACAATCTGATTTGGATCAAGCCGCGCGACGCGTCAAAAACTGCGCGCACGATGTGGGGTACGTCCCGCAGTATCGTGGACAATCTCGTCACGGGCGTCACCCAGGGCTTCACGAAGACCTTGCAAATTACCGGCGTCGGCTATCGCGCCAGCACCCAAGGCCGCACTTTGAAGCTGCAGCTCGGCTATAGTCACGATGTGAATTATGACCTTCCGGACGGTATCGACGTCAAATGTGAGGGTACGAACACTGTTATTGTCAGTGGCGCCGACAAACAGCAAGTTGGTCAGGTCGCCGCGGAGATCAGGGCCTTCCGCAAGCCTGAGCCATACAAAGGCAAGGGCATCCGTTATGCCGACGAGCAGATCGTGCGCAAGGAAGGAAAGAAGAAATGAGCCTGCACAATCGTGCTCTATTTGCCCGCCGCCGCAAGCGCGTCCGGGCGAAGTTGCGCCAGGTCGGTGCTGGCCGGCCCCGCTTATCGGTGTTTCGGTCTAATAAGCACATCTACGCGCAGATCGTCGACGACCTTCAGGGACGCACCGTTGCGGCTGCGTCTTCGAAGGACAAGGACTTCTCGCAAAAGGGCGGTGCCAATATCGACGCGGCCAAAGCCGTCGGCGCTGCCGTGGCCGCGCGCGGGAAACAAGCCGGGATCAACGCCGTCGTTTTCGATCGCGGTGGCTATATCTATCACGGCCGCGTCCGGGCACTGGCCGAAGCGGCGCGCGAGGCCGGTCTGGAATTCTAGGAGCAGAACAAGATGGCACAACAGCAACGCGGTCGCAGGGACGATCGGAGCCGGCGCGACGATCGCGGCCCGCGGGAAGAGGGCGAGGTCATCGAAAAGCTCGTTAGCATCAATCGTGTCGCTAAGGTGGTGAAGGGCGGGCGCCGGTTCGGCTTTGCGGCTATCGTCGTTGCCGGCGATGGCCGTGGACGTGTTGGCCACGGTGCGGGCAAGGCGCGCGAGGTGCCGGAGGCCATTCGCAAGGCGACAGAGCAGGCAAAGCGCACGATGGCGCGGATCCCACTGCGCGAAGGCCGGACGTTGCACCATGACATCCAGGGGCGCTACGGCGCCGGCAAGGTTATTTTGCGCGCTGCGCCTCCGGGGACGGGCATAATTGCCGGTGGCCCAATCCGGGCCATCTTCGAATGCCTAGGTGTGCAAGATGTGGTGGCGAAGTCCGTCGGATCATCTAACCCGCACAACATGATAAAAGCCGCCTTTGCGGGGTTGTCTGATGTCAGTTCCCCGCGTTCCGTCGCAGCACGGCGTGGCCGGAAGATTTCGGAGATCGTCGGCCGTCGCGGCGGTCGCGGCCGCGCCGAGGAAAGAGTGCCGGAAAACGGAGAGGCCAATGCCGCAGGCTAAGGGTCGTATCCGCGTCACCCAGACTGGTAGTCCTATCGGTCGCCCGCGCGATCAGAAGCAAACGCTGATCGGCTTGGGACTGAATAAGCGCCATCGGTCCCGTGAACTTGAGGACACCCCCGCCGTGCGCGGCATGATCAACAAAGTGAAACACTTGGTTGATGTTGAAGAGTTGGGCGGCGCCAAATGAAACTTAACGAACTATCAGAGGGCCGCACCGCCAGGCAGCGCCGGAAGCGCGTCGGCCGCGGCATCGGCAGCGGTCTAGGCAAGACCGGTGGCCGCGGTATGAAGGGCCAAAAATCGCGCTCGGGCGTAGCCATCAACGGTTATGAGGGCGGCCAGATGCCGCTGTATATGCGCTTACCGAAACGCGGCTTTAACAAGCCGGGCCGCAAGCGATATCAAGAGCTTACGTTGGGGAAGCTGCAGCAGGCTGTCGACAAAGGTCGAATAAAGGAAGGCGCCGTCGCGGAGAAAGACCTGGTTGACGCTGGTGTCGTCCGTCGCGTTTGTGATGGGGTAAGCCTGATTGGCGGTGGCAATTTGACCGCCAAACTCCAGATAGAGGTGACACGGGCAACTAAGTCGGCGGCCGCGGCGGTCGAGAAGGCCGGCGGCAAGGTGACATTGAAGGGTGCGCCAGCGTCGGCTTAGCAACCCGATCATGGCCAGAGGGACCTGATGGCATCCACCGCGGAACAACTCGCCGCAAGTCTGAATTTCGGCGCGTTCGCCAAGGCGACCGAACTCAAGAAACGACTCTGGTTCACACTCGGCGCGCTCATCGTCTACCGGCTCGGCACCTTCATCCCGATCCCGGGGATCGACCCGGTGATCATCGAGGACATTTTCCAACAGCAAGCCGGTGGCATACTCGGCGTTTTCGACGCCTTCGCCGGCGGCGCACTAAGCCGCATGAGCATTTTTGCGCTCAACGTTATCCCGTATATCTCGGCCGCGATCATCATGCAGCTGATGACGGCCATTTCGCCACAACTCGAAGCGCTCAAGAAGGAAGGGGAGGCTGGTCGGAAAAAGATCAACCAGTACACCCGGTACGGCACCGTGCTCCTCGCCGCTGTCCAAGCCTATGGCTTGTCGGTTGGGCTGGAGAGCCTGAACACCTCGCAAGGGGCGGCCGTCGACAACCCAGGCCTTTTCTTCCGGGCCAGTACGGTGATCACGATCGTCGGCGGAACGATGTTCTTGATGTGGCTGGGCGAACAGATTACCGCCCGCGGCGTCGGCAACGGTATTTCCTTGATAATCTTTGCGGGGATCGTCGCCGCGCTCCCTGGCGCACTCGCCGGCACCTTGGAGCTTGGCCGGACCGGCGCGCTGACACCGCTCTTCATCATCGGTTTGGGCATCATGGTGGTCGGGGTGATCACCTTTATCGTCTTCGTCGAACGAGCGCAGCGTCGAATTGTCATCCAGTATCCGAAGCGCCAGATGGGCAACCGCATGTTTGGCGGCGAATCCAGTCACTTGCCGTTGAAACTCAACACATCCGGTGTCATCCCGGTAATCTTCGCGACGTCGCTCCTTCTGACGCCGGTTACCATTGCGGGGTTCTCCGGCGGCGGTGGCGGTGGCGGCATTCTGGGTACGATTACCGCGCTGCTCGGCCGTGGCCAGCCCCTGTTCTTGTTGGTTTTTGCCACACTCGTCATATTCTTCGCGTTCTTCTATACGGCGATTGTCTTCAATCCGCAGGATACGGCGGACAACCTAAAGCGCTACGGCGGCTTCATTCCCGGCATCCGTCCCGGTAAGAACACCGCAGAATATCTAGACTACGTGCTCACGCGCCTGACGACCGTTGGCGCGATTTATCTAGCGCTTGTCGCTCTCTTGCCTGAAATCCTGATCTCACGCTTTAGCGTGCCGTTTTTCTTCGGTGGCACCAGTCTACTAATTGTCGTCTCGGTCACGATGGACACGGTCGCCCAGATTCAGAGCCATCTTCTTGCGCATCAATATGAGGGCCTGATCAAGAAGTCCCGCCTTAAAGGCCGGCGGGGATGAATATTGTCTTCTTGGGTCCCCCGGGGTGCGGCAAGGGGACGCAGGCCCAGATCCTGATGAGCGAACGGGGCCTCGTCCAGCTCTCGACGGGCGAGATGTTGCGTGAAGCGGTCGCGTCCGGCAGCGATTTTGGGCGCCGTGCCAAGGCGATCATGGACGCCGGCCAACTAGTGCCGGACGATATCATGATCAGCATTATCGACGAGCGGCTGGACCAGTCCGACACGGCCAACGGCTTTATTCTTGATGGCTTCCCCCGCACGTTGGTGCAGGCCGAGGGACTGGACGGCATGTTGGCCCGAAAGGGCCGGGCGCTCGACTTGGTGATTGCTTTCGACGTCGATGAGGCCGCCCTGGTGGAGCGCATTTCCGGTCGGTTCACCTGTAACAGTTGCGGTGCTGGCTATCACGACAGATTTCGGCAGCCAAAGCAGGATGGCGTGTGCGACGTCTGTGGCGGGACCGATTTCAATCGTCGGTCCGACGACCGGGCGGAGAATGTACGAGCCCGGCTTGAGGTTTATGCCAAGCAGACCGCCCCGATACTGCCCTATTACGAGAACAAAGGGACGCTTCGACACGTCGATGGAATGGCCGAAGTTGACACCGTCACGACGGCGATTCGCGCGCTTCTTGACGCGTCCCCAAACAGTTGACCCTGCGGTTTGAACACCTATAATCCCGGCCATTCCATCATCGCGATAATGGGCGAAGTTCGACCGCACCGTTGCTAGGAGTTCGGAGCGTGGCGCGTATTGCTGGTGTCAATATCCCGACCCAAAAAAGGGTAGAGGTATCATTGACTTACATCCATGGTATCGGCCGGACCAAGGCGGCCGAAATCTGCCGGAAGTGCGGCATCGGTAACGAGCGGCGGGTCAATGACCTCAAGGAAGACGAGGTGATTCGGATCCGCGAAACAATAGATTCTGACTACGAGGTCGAGGGTGACCTTCGTCGCCAGGTCGCGATGAACATTAAGCGCCTTATGGACCTCGGCTGTTATCGCGGCCTGCGGCACCGCAAGGGCTTGCCGCTTCGGGGGCAGCGCACACACACGAATGCGCGAACACGAAAAGGTAAGGCGCGCCCGATCGCGGGCAAGAAAAAGGCGTAGAACCAACAGGACAAGGCCAGCGAAATGGCGAGACCGGCTTCGACTCGCGTAAAGAAGCGCGAGCGGAAGAACATAACATCCGGCGTGGCGCACATCGCCGCGACGTTCAACAACACCAAGATCACGATTACCGATGCGCAAGGTAATGCGATTGCTTGGGCGAGCGCCGGCGGCGAGGGCTTCAAGGGCTCTCGCAAGTCGACGCCATATGCCGCTCAAATTGCTGCGGAAAGCGCCGGGCGCAAGGCGCAGGAACATGGCGTGCGCGAACTTCAGGTTGAGGTGAAAGGGCCGGGCTCCGGTCGGGAATCGGCGCTGAGGGCGTTACTTGCTGTTGGTTTTTCGATCTCCCAGATCAGGGACGTGACGCCGATCCCGCACAATGGGTGTCGGCCGCCGAAACGCCGCCGCGTCTAGCTTGGCAATCAACGCGGCCCCCACGGGGCACGTACGAAACGAAGCCGGTCATCATGGGGGAGGCCGGCATTTAGAGACTGAGGGTATTCCACATGTTGCTGGACAAGAATTGGACCGAGTTGATCAGGCCCAACAAACTTGAAATACAGCCTGGCGCCAATCCGGCCCGGGAAGCGACGCTCGTTGCCGAGCCATTGGAGCGCGGCTTTGGCCTCACGCTGGGCAATGCGCTGCGCCGGATCCTATTGTCATCGATTCAAGGGAGCGCCGTAACGTCCATACAAATCGAGGGCGTGCTGCACGAGTTTTCATCTATTCCTGGCGTTCGCGAGGACGTCACCGACATCGTGCTGAACGTCAAGGCGATGGGCTTACGCATGCACGCGGAAGGCCCCAAACGCATGACGCTCTCCGCCACCGGACCGGGCGAAGTGACCGCCGGGCAGATCAACACGGGTCCGGACATCGAGATCATGGATCCCGATCATGTGCTGATGACTCTCGACCAGGGTGCCCGCGTCGTGATGGAGTTCACGGTTGAGAAGGGCAAGGGCTACATCCCGGCGTCCCAAAACAGGATCGCCGATGCACCGATCGGCCTGATCCCGGTTGATGCCCTGTTTTCACCGGTCAAGCGCGTATCCTATCATGTTGGCAACGCCCGCGTCGGCGAGCGGACAGATCTCGACCGCCTAACCCTCCAGGTCGAGACCAATGGCGCCGTCACGGCGGAGGATGCCGTCGCGCTTGGTGCGCGGATCATCCAGGATCAGCTCCAGCTCTTCGTCAACTTCGAGGAGCCGGTCGTTGTTCAGCCGGAAGAGCGGCGCGAGGACGAGTTGGAGTTCAACCGGAACCTGCTCCGCAAGGTTGATGAGTTGGAGCTCTCCGTGCGATCCGCCAACTGCCTGAAGAACGACAACATCATCTACATAGGTGACTTGGTCCAGAAGACCGAAGCGGAGATGTTGCGGACACCAAACTTCGGCCGCAAGTCGCTCAACGAGATCAAGGAAGTCCTGACGCAGATGGGTCTGCACCTGGGCATGGAAATCACCAACTGGCCGCCGGAGAACGTCGAGGATCTCGCCAAGCGGCTGGAGGAGCCCTACTAGTCCGGGCCCAGTCCCACGCAGGGCAAGAAGCGGAGGCACCGATGCGTCATCGGCTTAGCGGTCGGAAACTCAACCGGACCGGCACCCATCGTCAGGCGATGTTCGCCAACATGGCTGCGGCGCTCATCAAGCACGAGCAGATCAAAACAACCCTGCCCAAGGCCAAGGATCTGCGCCGCGTCTGTGATCGCCTCATCACCTTGGGCAAGCGGGGCGACCTCCACGCCCGCCGCCAGGCGATTGCGGTCCTCAAAGACACCAAACTCGTCGAGAAGCTGTTCTCAACTTTGGCAGAGCGCTATGCGTCGCGGCCCGGGGGATATACGCGTGTCCTGAAGGCCGGTTTCCGCTATGGCGATGCCGCGCCGATGGCGGTAATCGAACTGGTCGATCGAGATCCGGACGCCAAGGGTCAGGATTCCGGGCCTGTCCAAGGTGGCGACGAAGACGAGGCGGAGGCCGCATAGCCGACCAGCCAACAGGAGCGCCTTGATCGGGCCGGGGCCGAAAACCTATCTGAGGGTATGTTATTGAGGTTGAGGCCAGGCATAATCCTGGCGCTTATTCTGGCCGCGTTCCCCGCATACGCGCAGCGTGCTGTCCCCGAGAACCGAGAGCAGATCACCCTATCCTTTGCGCCCTTGGTCGAACAAGCGGCGCCGGCTGTGGTCAACATCTTCACACGCCGGGTTGTTCGACGTCGGAGCGTCTCGCCCCTATTCGACGACCCCTTCTTCCGCCGCTTCTTTGGTGAAGAGTTCAATTTCGGCGAACGCCAGCGTCAAGAGAACTCGTTAGGTTCCGGGGTCATCGTCCGCCCTGACGGGCTCATCGTCACCAATCATCACGTCATCGAAGGCGCCGAGGAAGTAAAGGTCGTGCTCTCGGACCGGCGCGAGTTCCCGGCTGAGGTGGTCACGACAGATGAGCGGACCGACCTTGCGATCTTGAAGATCGAGAACGGCGAAGGCTCATTTCCTTTCTTGGAACTCGCCGATAGTGATGAATTGGCCGTGGGCGACCTCGTTTTGGCAATCGGCAATCCGTTTGGCGTCGGACAAACGGTAACCAGCGGTATCGTCTCGGCGCTGGCGCGGACCAGCGTAGGGGTCACCGATTTCAACTTCTTCATTCAGACCGATGCTGCCATCAACCCTGGCAACTCCGGCGGCGCACTACTGCGAATGGACGGCAAGCTAGCCGGGGTCAACACGGCGATCTTTAGCCGCAGCGGCGGAAATCAAGGGATTGGCTTCGCGATCCCGGCCAATATGGTTCGTACCGTGATCGCCAGCGTTGGCACCGGTGGCACGGTGCAGCGCCCGTGGTTCGGGGCCAGCGGCCAGGACGTCACGCCAGAGATTTCCGAGGCGTTGGGCCTTGAGCGGCCGGTTGGCGTGGTCATCAGCAGTGTGCATCCGAACGGTCCGGCCGACCGCGCTGGTATAGAGACCGGTGACATCATCGTCGCTATGGACGGCCGCCCAATAGCCAACCTCGACGCGCTGCGGTTCCGCCTGGCGGTCGGTGGCCTCGACCGGCCAGCGGTGGCCACAGTTATGCGCAACAACCGGCAGATGACGGTCTCGATCCCGCGAGAGGTTCCTCCTGAGGTTCCGCCACGGGACCAAACCCAACTCAGCGGCGACCACCCATTTGCCGGAGCGACAGTCGTCAATCTGTCGCCGGCGGTCGCCGTTGAACGTGGCCTGAATGCCGCCCAAACCGGGATCCTCGTCATCGACGTTGCGCGCCGCAGTCCGGCGCAGCGCATCGGCCTGCGCGTGCACGACAGGGTCGTCGAAATAAATGGCGCCCGTCCCGAGACGGTGGCGGAACTCCAAGACGTGCTCGCGAAGTCCGCGTCGCGTTGGAGCCTATCCATCCGCCGCGGCGACCGCGTCCTGAGCGTGACGGTCACGGGATGAGCCAGGCCGGCTTGTTCGAAACAGAAGCACCACGGCCGCTGGCGGATCGGCTGCGCCCCGACCGGCTGGATCAAGTCGTTGGGCAGGACCATCTGTTGGCCAAGGACGCCCCCATCGGTCGCATGGTCGCCCAGAGCCGGCTGACGAGTATGATCCTCTGGGGGCCGCCGGGGTGTGGCAAAACGACGATTGCCCGCCTCCTCGCCGACGCGACTGACTTGGCGTTTCGGCCCTTGTCGGCGGTGTTTTCGGGCGTGGCCGATCTGCGCAAGGTCTTCGCCGAGGCCCGCGACCACAGGCGGGCCGGGCGAGGCACCCTGCTCTTCATTGACGAGATCCACCGGTTCAATCGCGCCCAACAGGATGGCTTCCTGCCTTATGTCGAAGACGGCACCGTCACGCTGATCGGCGCAACAACCGAGAACCCGTCTTTCGAGCTCAATCCCGCGCTCCTGTCGCGGTGCCAGGTCTTGGTTCTCAATCGACTCGACCGCACGGCGCTGATCCAGCTCGTCGAGCGCGCCGAGGCGGAAACGGACCGGGCTCTCCCTTTGCAGCCCGAGGCCCGCGAAGCGCTGATTGCCATGGCCGATGGCGACGGTCGCTTCATATTGAACCTGGCCGAGGAGCTGTTTGCTCTCCGTACGGACGAACCCTTGGACACGGCCGCGCTCGCAACCACGGTTCAGCGCCGCGCGCCGCTCTATGACAAGGGTCAGGAGAGCCACTACAATTTGATTAGCGCCCTCCACAAGTCGGTGCGCGGCTCCGATCCCGACGCAGCGCTTTATTGGCTGGCTCGCATGTTGTCCGGCGGTGAGGACCCGCGCTATATCGCCAGGCGGGTCACCCGCATGGCGGTCGAGGACATTGGCTTGGCTGATCCTGGCGCCCTGCGCCAGGCTTTGTCGGCCTGGGAAGCATATGAGCGTCTCGGCTCGCCAGAGGGCGAATTGGCCTTGGCGCAGAGTGTCATATATATGGCCTCTTCACCCAAGTCGAATGCCGCATACAAGGCGTTCGGTGCCGCCGCAAGAACGGCCAGAGAGACCGGCTCGCTGATGCCGCCAAAACACATACTCAACGCGCCGACGCGCCTGATGAAGGATCTCGGCTACGGCCGCGGCTACGAATACGACCATGACACGGAAACGGCATTTTCCGGACAGAATTACTTTCCCGAAGAAATGGCCCGCCAGCAATTCTACAGGCCCACAGATCGTGGCTTCGAAGAGAAGATGCGAACCCGACTGGAATATTGGCAACAGCTGCGAAACCAACGCCGAGACAACACGTGAAGAAGGTACGGGCCGCATTGATCGGCAGCCTGGTCATGACCGGTACGGCGACAGCGCAACAGGCGGACTTGCCCGAAAACGCGCTTGCCCTGCAAGGCGACCTTCCTTGGGTCGTTGGGCCCGCCGCGGTTCCCGACGCAGCGCGAGATTTATTCGAATTCCCCGCGGTGCGCTGGGACCGGCGGGAGCAAGAGTTGGCGGACGGCACCACAGTCCTCGAGGAAATCATCATCCGGGATGGCCCGTTTGTGACGGCTCGTGTGACACGCAGCGACGATCCTGCGGGAGTCGTCTACTACAATCTCTGGGGCCCTATGCTGCTCAATACATTCTTCCGTGGCCCGTCGCGCGTGCGCGGCGCAATGACGACAGATCTTGTTGTTGCACCAAGGGAGGCCAATGCAGCTCCGTTCAGTCGCCGTTGGCGTTTCAACCTGGCTACATTCGCCGTCAGCGAAGGCATGCCGGCGGACATACGAAGCCGCCGCCAAACCGTCGAGGGAAACTCACGAAAGACCGGCGAAAGCACGGTGGAAGTGGAGGTGAATGGAAAGCTCTTGCGCCTCCCGGCCTACCGGATCCAAACGACTTTGCGGGACGCCGCCACCGGCGATCTTATACGGACCTACGACGAGGCCTACATTCCCGCTCTGGCCGCGTTGACCTTGACCGAAGCGTTGGGCAATAGCCGGGATATCACGAACCTCGAGGCAGATCCGGTCACGCACATCCGCTTCCAGGTCACGCCCGCGTCGCTACCGGATGTCGTGGACGCGGCGCTGTAGCTACCTTGTGGGCATCTCAGCACGCCGTTAGCTTTCGGCCGTCATGAATGTGATTCTTGCCGTTGCGGCGGGAGGAGCCTTAGGGGCACTGGGCCGCCACTTCGTCAACATGGCCGCTGTACATCTGTTCGGGACGGGTTTTCCATGGGGCACGCTGGCGGTCAACGTAATCGGCTCATTTGTCATGGGGTTGATTATAGAACTCTCGGCGCTCGTCTGGTCGCCCGGCTTGCAGCTCCGCGCATTCTTGACCGTCGGCGTCCTCGGCGCCTTCACCACGTTTTCGACGTTCTCTCTGGATGTGGCGCTGCTCTATGAGCGTGGCGCGCTCATCCTCGCCGCCGGATATATCATCTTGTCTGTGGTCTTATCGGTCGGTGCCCTGTTCGCCGCC
>JAAUXY010023433.1_pt1 | contig 12491 bp, 17 predicted proteins | sample 7278121 | NCBI WGS metagenome assembly JAAUXY01 (sample SAMN14350117, study PRJNA611818) | marine sediment metagenome | isolation source: surface marine sediment (1.8m) | place: French Polynesia: Moorea | collected 2018-08 | reverse complement strand
GCCTCGACCACGCCGTCATTGACGATAGCCGCGTAACGCCACGAGCGCATGCCGAAGCCGAGATTGTCCTTGCACACCAGCATGCCCATCTTGCGGGTGAACTCGCCCGAGCCGTCGGGGATGAGCTTCACGTTTTTGAGGCCCTGCTGCTTGCCCCAGGCGTTCATGACAAAGGAGTCGTTGACCGACAAGCAGTAGATCTCGTCGATGCCCTGGGCGTTGAAGTCACCGAACAGCCGCTCGAAATCCGGCAGCTGGTAGGTCGAGCAGGTCGGCGTGAAGGCGCCCGGCAGAGAAAACAGAATGACGCGCTTGCCCTTGAAATAGTCGGACGTGGTCTGCTCCTGCCAACGATAGGGGTTGGGGCCGCCGACCGCCTCGTCGCGGACGCGCGTCTTGAAGGTGACATGGGGGATGGTCTTGCCAATCATCGGGATCTCCTTTGGATGGGAACGGTGGCAAAACAAACGGCGCCCACGGCGCCGGTCTGCTGCCCAGTAGATTAGAATAATTCTAATGTAAGGCGCCCTCACCCAGGTTCAAGGCTGGGGGGACGCTTTTTCTGGTCGTCGCGGTGCCGGACCAGCTCCAGGGCGCGGGGAGGGCTGATCTGCAGGGAAAGGCACTTCGTACAATGGTTCGTTAGTGGCCATAGGAGCTGTCAATGAGATCCCTGTATCGCGCGATTATGGATGCGGACGTTAACCCTCTGAAAAACTTGGGCCGTGCCCAACGTTTTCAGGTGATGGTCTACCTCAGCATCATGTGGACGACCATATTCTGCGCCGCCGCCGGTGCGTGGCTGTGGTATGGCGAGCTGATTGTCGGGCACCTGCTGATCGCCTCGGGGTTCCTTGTCACGGGTGTGACGTTTCACCGCGCCAGTCGTGCCGGAACCTACCGAGATCATCCGTTGCAGGACGGCACGGCCCGATATGACGACGTTTGGGGCGGATAGCCCATACAGGCCCGGGCTATCAAATCGGTTCAAGCAAAGACTTCGTCGTCGCAACAGCTTAGGTGCCGCCGGTTACCAAGCCGAGAACTGGTTGTGCCGTCTCCAGCAACAGTTCTCCAACCACAGCTGGGAAGTCCGGAAGAGCTGACGCTGGCTCACGCGGCGGGCGCGCGGGGCCACAGGATCATCTGGGTGCAGCGGAAATGGGCGAGCACCTTGCCGCCCTCCTCGGCGAAGACAGTGGCGTCCCAGAGCTGGGTCGAGCGCCCCTTGTGCAGGGGTACCGCGCGGCACCTGATCGATCCCTCGCGCGCCGTCGCCAGGAAGTTGCTCTTGAGCTCGACCGTGGTGAAGCCGGCCGCACCCTCGGGCAGGCCGCGCACCGTGCCATAGCCGCAGCAGGTGTCGGCGAGGGAGACAACCGAGCCGGCATGCAGATAGCCGTTCCAGGCCGAGAGCGCTTTCGTTGCCTGCATGCTGGCGAGGACCTCGTCCGGCTCGACCTTCTCGAAGGCGAGGCCGAGATGGCCCGGGAGATACTCGGCGCCAGCGGCGTTCCAGTCGTCGAGGGTTTCGGGGATTGCAAGGTCCATGGAGCGGGCTCCGGATTGGATCGATCGGCGGGGCGCCCACTATCCAACCTGGCGAGCCGCCGGGCAACCCGGGCGCGCCGCGCCGGATTGTGCGGCGGCACTGGCGCCGCGGTCCCTGGTGATGGTTGCGGGGCGCGCAACCATCACCAACAGCGGAGGATCTCCAAGCCTGTGCATTACTCGCCAAGCCAACCTTTGAGGTGGCTTCTATGGCCTAATTCGGTCAGGAGCGATCGTTCATGATGGTGACAGGAAATCTCGGCTTCCGGGCCAGGAAGCGGCCGTTCGCTGGGCGCACCTCGTTTCGCGGTCTCTTCTATGGGTGCCGCTAGCTGATGGATGTGGCAGATCGTCAGTAGGTGATTTCCGCAAGAGCATACATCTTCCAGTCATTGTCGACCTTGGTGAACGCGTAAAAGCCGTGTACGTGCTCGATTACGGAACCATCAGCCCGACACCGTGTGGCCGAAGCGACAGCATGGGCATGGCGATCACTGATTGCGGGAATGTCGAAGCGCCAATCCGTCGAGTGATCCCATTCCTTCTCGATCTTCAGCTTGGCGGGATCGATCGGATAGTGATCGACCATCTCGACGAGACCGTCCTTCAGATAGACGAGCGGATAGCTTACGATCTTGTCGATCAGGCGCACGTCGTTGGTCTTGAAACCCTCGACATAAAAACGTTGGTAAGCGGTGAGAAGCTCGTTCTTCAGCCGGTCCTGTTCCATGACTCCTCCCGTTTGGACTTGTGCAGCCAGTCGCCCGCGGCTCTAGCTCGAAGATCGCGCTTCGCGCGGTTGCGCGCGGCGCCGTGGATCCCGGCCTGGTCCGTCCGATCACCGGCCACCGCCCGCCGACGCCCAAATCGGCGCGCCAGATCCGTCCGGCGGCCGACCCTCGAGGTGTGCTCATCGCTCTGTGAGCGGGATGGCCTCGCTTCCGTCGATCAGCTCGAACATATTCTGCTCGATCCAGCGGTCCATGGCGCAGACCATGGTATGCAGTTCCCGGCCCAGCGGGGTCAGTTCGTATTCCACATGGGGTGGCACGGTCTTCATGTCCTGCCGGGACAGAAGCTGCAGGTCCTCCAGTTCGCGCAAGGTCTGGGTCAGCATCTTCTGGGAAATACCCTCGATTCGGCGCATCAGCGCGCCATTGCGGGTCGGCCCGTCCTGCAACGCGTCGATCACCAGCATGCTCCATTTGCCGGCGACCCGGCCCAGCAGGAAGCGCGCCGGGCAGGTCTGGCGGAACACATTGGGGCTTGCCGTCTTCCGGTCCCGGGGAATTTCATACATGTCGGCCTCTGATTAAGAAAGCTTGGGAAGTCCTCATAGTTACCAAAAAGTGTGTACTTTATCTTTCGTAATCAAGGCCCATTTCTTCGCCGAACCCAACGTGACCCTGGTCACCTCGAATTCGGAGAATGAAATGACACAGACAATCCCTTCCCCTTTTCCGCTTTATGGCAAGGACGATGCGCCGGAGAAATCCCGCCCCTATCTTGAGCAGGCCGAGGCCGCTTTCGGCCTGATTCCCAATGTGGAGCGGGTGATGGCGGCCGCGCCCGGTCTGCTGGCTGCCTATATGACCGCCTGGGACCAGTTCGACGAAACCACGCTGACCCCGGCGGAACGGCAGATCGTCTATCAAACCGCCAATTTCGAGAACAACTGCGAATACTGCCTGCCCTGGCATACGATCCTGGCGGAAAACAGCGGCTTGGCGCCCGTGGATGTGGAGGCCCTGCGCCACGCGGCCCCGCTTTCGGATCCCAAGCAGGAAGCGCTCAGGGTCTTCACCCGCGACCTGTTGCGCACCCGCGGCAGTGTTGAACCGGCGGCCCTGAGGGCCTTCCTGGATGCAGGCTATGGCGAGGTGCAGGCGCTGGAAGTGGTGCTGGGCCTCGGTGTCAAGCTGATGAGCAACTACACCAACGCCATCGCCCAGACCCCGCTGGACGAGGCCGCCCAGCACAAAGCCTGGAAAAAGCCGTCGCTGCGTGGCTGACGGGGAATACCAAGGATGGGAGGCCCGGAAGATTCTCGGCGCCGGCGGCGTTCCGGTCGTCGAGGGTGTCGGGGATGGCGTGGGCTTCGGGTTGGATCGACGGTCTGGGAAAGCCACGATCCAACTTGGCGAAGCCCCAGGCAACACGGCGCGCTGCGCCGGGAATTTCCGAGAGCGCCCGGAGACCGTTCGGCGGATTTGGCTTGACGGGGTTACATCTTTTATATAACCGTTCGGTTATGGAAGAGCTTGGCCATGCTGCGAAACCGCAGGCCCTCGACGCGGTCTTTGCCGCGCTCGCCGATCCGACGCGGCGGGCGATCCTGTCGCGGCTGGCGGCCGGCCAGGCATCGGTGAACGAGCTTGCCGCGCCGTTCGAGATGAGCCAGCCGGCGGTGTCGAAGCATCTGAAGGTGCTGGAACGGGCGGGATTGATCGAGCGGGATGTCGACAAGCAGCGCCGGCCCGCACGGCTCAAGGCCGAGCCGATGGCGGCGGCGGTTCGTTGGCTCGAAGAGTTTGAGCAGTTCTGGTCGTCGAGCTTCGATCAGCTCGATGGCCTGTTGGTGGAGTTGAGAAAGGCCGGGAAAAAGGGGACCAAGAATGACTGATCTGCCGACCTATGTGCTGGAGCGGATGTTCGATGCGCCGCGTGCGCTCGTGTGGAAGACCTGGACCGATCCGGAGCTGCTGCCGCGCTGGTACGGGCCGCGGGTGGAGACGATCATCCACCGCCTGGAGCTGAAGCCCGGCGGGCTCTGGCTCGTGGAGATGAAAATGGGCGAAAGGTCCAGCTATCAACGGGTCGAGTACACCGAGGTGACCCCGACGGAGCGTCTGGTCTGGCTACATTCCAACACCGATGCGGACTGGAACATTGCCCCCAACCCGATGATGGCGGACTGGCCACGCGTGCTGCTGACGACCGTGACGTTCGAGGAAGCGGACGGCCGCACCAAGCTGCGCCTGACCTGGGTGCCGCACGAGGCGAGTGCCGCGGAAATCGCCTGTTTCGCCGCGGCGATGGACGGCATGGACAAGGGCTGGGGTGCGGGCATGGCGCTGCTCGAGGAGCTCTTGGCCGAGTTGCAGGCTTGAGGGGAAAGCTGGAGGTCTGTGGCTGGCCTATAGGCCGTCGTTAGTACGGATTTCGGCGCGCTTTGTCCTGGTGCTACTGGCCTACTGCCCGGCAGGCGTACCTGGACACGTGGTAAGAAATCGACCCAGCGACGAGGAGCGCCATGTTCGGTGAGGGCCTGCTGCTTTCCATTTCCTCCAGCGTGTCACCCTCCCCCAGGTACCTGAACCGCTTGCTGGGACAATCGACCAGTCGCCTGGCATAGCTGGTCCCCGACGGCCCGTCCCGCTTCGTCGTTATCTCCGCTTTCCCTGCACCGAGCTTCCTCACCTCTACGACCGTGTACCTGGCGTTCGGGTCGGTCGGAACGTGCACCCGCACTAGGTCGGCAGCCAAGGCTGGCGCGGAGAGTAAGACAAAGGAGAGGGCAAGTTGCGAGCACCTCATTGGGCATCTTCCCGGATCGGAGTAGGCGAACCACCGTCTTCCAGCAGGTGCCAGGCGTCACGGTACCCGGCCCACTTGCTGGCGAAGTCGAAGCTCGCGTTGTCGGGGCGGTCTTCGCCGTCCAGCCGGATCACGCGCTGGTTGGTGCGCTTGCGCTTGCCGCCGGTCCTCTGGTTCGGGAACCGGTGGTAGTGCTCGTTCGCCTCGCTCAGGGCACGGTCGACGACTGGGGAAGGCACGACGTAGACCTCCGCGTTTCTGGGACCGCCGCCGTTGAACGCCACCAGGGCGACGAAGTCGGTCTCGTCGCTGGGGTTGAGCCGCGGCAGCGAGGCGTCCCCAGGTCTGGCACCGGTCGCCGTCCACTGGAAGGTGCGGTTGCTGCTGGTCTTCACGCGCAGGGACGAGTACCGGTCGCCGTGCCGCGTGATGATGTCGAACGTCGGGTTCCCTCGCTCCGCCAGGCCCGCGTGGTGGCCTCGGGCCAAAAGCTCGGCCAGGACCAGGTACTCGCCCGCGTTGCCGGTGTTCGTACTGTTACCCATGTGTGCAACCAGAGATTGCTACGGAGAGCTCGCACTATGTCCCGCCGTGGTTAAATCTCGGTCAACGTCGCAGCCGCGGATGAGAAGGTCATTCGGCCAGCCCACCGGCCAAACACAGAAAGGGCCCAACCTCGCCCTGATGAAGGGCCGCCCCACTCTTGATTTCCCTCCGGGCATTTCTCGGGCCTACGCGGCGCCCCCGGCGCCACACGTCCTGGAAATGGTTGCGGGCCCCTGCAACCGTCGATACCAAAAAATGCTTTTCCGGGCAGCGGCATGACGGGCCCAGGTCGTCCATGCGACGGCTTGCCCCAACGATTCGTGGCTCATGGACGGTCACGATCTCGGCGCACCCTCGCGGCGGTAAATGGCCATCACGACACCGTTCGATGCCGCTCTCGATCTCGCGAGCGTCAGGTCATGGCGAGCCCGGTTCTGGCCGAACAGGCGCTTGCCGGAGCCAACGACGACGGGGAACGTCCAAAGCCGGAATTCATCGATGAGGTTGTTTGCCAGCAGGGTTTGGATCAGCTGCCAACTGCCATGAACCTGCAATAAGGGGCCCGCCTGTGCCTTGAGCCGCGCGACCCCTGCCGCGATATCCCCGGTGATTGGAATCGAGTTGTTCCAGTCAAGATCCTTGAGGCTGTTCGTTGCGACGTATTTCGTCGCCTTGTTCAGAACGACGGCTTCGCTGTTGTCGTCGCCGGCTTGGGAGAAATGCGGCGCAAAGAGCTCATAGGTCTTGCGCCCGAGCAGGAGATCGTACGGCTCGGCCATCGCCTCTTCCTTGACCTGCGCCATCACCTCATCCCAATAGGGCATGGCCCATCCACCGTGCCTGAAGTCGCCCGAGACATCCTCCTCCGGCTGCGCGGGCGCCTGCATGACGCCGTCAAGCGTAACGAAGGTCAGAATGGCAAGCTCACGCCCCGGTATTCCTTCCATCATGGTCTGTCTTTCGTTTCGTTGCTGTTGCGGACGAAGCCTTCAAGCCGCTCAAGCGTGCTCTCCCAGAACTGCGTGTGGCGCTTGATCCAGGTCTCGGCTTCATCCAGCGGTCGCCTGACAAGGCGAAACCGGTGAACGCGTCCGTCGATTTCTCGCTGAACGAGGCCCGCCTTCTCAAGCACCTTGATATGCCTGGAGATGGTCGGCTGAGCGGATTCAAACGGGCTGCCCAATTCGCCGGCGGTGCAAGCCCCGTCGGTGGCGAGCTTCGCCAGCATCCGACGTCGGGATTGATCGCCCAGCGCGTGAAAGATCCGATCGAGAGGCTGCTGATATTGTATAGCCATTTGGCTATGGGATCAGCTGGGGGACATGGTGTCAAGGGATCCTGAGCTTCGGGTCAACTGACTTGCGAGCTGTGGACACATGGCAGCGCGAGGTCGGCATCGGCCGTAGGCCTGAGGCGCATCCGTGTCTGGTCTGTCCGGTCAAGCGCCGACCATGCCGGCGGGACCGAATAACCGAGATGGGTCGAACCCAGGCGCTTGGCTGTCCCGCACCGCAGGCAAACGCGGCGCGGCGGTCGAGCAGCCCTCAATCCTTGGAGGATACGATGGGTCCGGCGGATGGCGGCGGCCTCAACAGCGTGCCGTGCCAGATGCCGCGGGTGGTCCCAACGGCCGCGATAAGCCATGCCGCCAGCAGGCCAAAATAGGCGAGCGGAGCCGCCCATTCGAACGCCGGCAGTTCGGTGTGCAATGCCAACTGGCTCGTGCCGGTCACGCAGGTGCCCACCGGAAAGGTGAACGACCACCAAGTCAGCGCGAACGGCATGTTGCGGCGTCGGGCGCGGAGGGTCAAACAGGCCGCCAATGTGGCCCAAAGCAACGCGAAGCCCCAGACGGGGACTCCGTAGAGCACGGCGAACAGGTCCATGGCTCTGGCCAGTTGTGGGTCAACGGCCGTGTGCGCGATGTGGCCCAGCGATCCCGCTGCGGTAATCGACTGGCCGAGTGGGCCCAACACGATCCACAGTGTGGGAACTCTCGCCGACCCTGAGGTGCCGTAGTGCGCCAGCCGGCTCCAGATCATCGAGATGATGACGAGAGCGGATATCAGGCTGAGCCCGAACATGGCGTAGCACCCGTAGAGCATGGTCGCACGCAGTGCTCCCTCGGGTGTGTGGGGTATCAGCATGGCGCCGATGGCCGCGGAAACCATTGGCGGCACCACAGGCATGAGCCACCCGCCGAACGCGGCATCTCGGCCGACCTCAAAGTGGGTGAACAGCCGGTACGGAACCGTCACCGCCGTCGCCAGCCCGCCGATGGTTCCCAATGCCCACAGAAACCAGGCAATCTGCACGGCAAGCTCCGCCCCGAGAATCGGCTGGCCGACCAGCAATGTCCCACCCCCCACGGTCATAAGGGCCATTGGGGGCGCACCGAAGAACTGAGCCATCATCGGGTCGCTCGTGTGTTTCTCAACGACGTGCGGGCGCGCGACCCATTGTATGGTGACGGCGATGATCAGGCCGATGAGCATGGTGGACGCCAACAGCCATGCCGCCAGCGCAAAGCCGTGCAGATGATCTGAGATCAGTGGCAGGCTCGCGGCTGCGTTTGCGAGAATGCCCGTTCCCATGACGGACGCGAACCAGTTCGGTCCGATTTCAATGGCTTGGCCGTCATCCGTCGGCGACGACAAGACCCGGGCGTATTTGGACCAGCTCCCGCCGCCGCCACTGTCATCCACGGTTGTCGCTTTGCCTTCGCTCTGCTCACTCATGGTATCAAGCTCGCGGTAGAACCGGGTCGCAGCGGCAACGGCAAGCACGAAGCACAGCCGCGGCGACGCGCTATGCTTTGAGGGGCTCTCCCTCAAGTGCACGGGTCCGCTAATCCGTGCCAGCCATGTGGCGACATTCGCCAGTGGGCAGGACGACCCATGGCCGCGCCGCGGCGTGGTCGGATTGCATCGTTGGCCCAGGCGCACTTGGCGGGCCCGCTCGTTTGCCACCCTTCGCCCCGCCATCATCGGCGTAGCGTGCTCATGGCCGAAGCACCGGAAGCCCCATTCCGTTACGCTATCGCTGACGGAAGGTTCGGCTGTATCGCCCGCTCTTGGCTGCTGATACACGCACCGCTGGCGGCGAAACCGGCGATAGGCGACGGGCGGAACACCGTAACACTCGACTAGATGTGTACGCTGCGCCAGTGGAGCGCGGCGACCCTCGCCGCGGCACTCTCATGATTTCGGCGCTTCGGCTTCCCCAAGCGGCAACGTGTACAGCACCAGCTCGTTGGCCGGCCCGGGGGTCCTGTCCGTGGCCGTAAATCCACAGCGCTGGATAAGCCGGTGCGAGCGCGCGTTTGGCTGATCGACAGCGGCGACAAGGCGCGACAATCCGAGTGAACCGCGCGCATAGCGGATCAGTGCGTTGAGCGTCTCGCCGGCCAGACCGTGTCCCCAATACCGAGGGTTGAGGGCGATGATGGGCTCAACGCCGCCGGCCATTGCAGGCGCCGCGCCCGCCTCCGCCGAGACCGGCTGCAGTCCGGCGATGCCGGCAAAGCACTCGCGCATGTGCTCGATCACCCACAATCCGAGGCCGTGTGACTCCAATTGCTCGCTGCGCGCGAGCATCGCGGCCACCGTTTCGCGAGGAAGGACGTTGTCGTCGCAAAGATAGCGGCGCACCGCCTCATCGTGCAGTAGCCTCACAAGGCCATCGAGAGTGTCGGCCATCGCCGGCCGCAACCGGCCACGCGGCATGGACAGGCATGGCTTCATTTGTGCGCCTCTCTGTGCTGTCGTGCCAATTCGATACCGCTCCGGCGCTGCGCGCCTCGCGTTGCCTTGGCGCCAATTCGCAAGGCTCCCGCCTTGCTGCGCCTGCGGCTGAACCTGCTTTCCTCGCAGGTTCCAATCGGCCGCGCCAAGCAAATCAAAAGGCCGCCCCTTAGGGAGGGCCTTGTCGATGCCGCAGCGTCACGCAACTGTCACGAGGTTCATCGTGATCGGAATCGACCGGTCTGCGCTACCAACACCGGGGCGGTACATATGATTGTCCATTCACGGTGAACCGCCATGTCTTTCCTCCCACAACGTTCTCTGCCAACGCCCAGTCGAAGCGACTTTCAGCGCTTTTAAGAATCCGTCCACCGCTGAGTCGCGCAGTCAAGGACCCCACCCTTGGGTATCGCCTTTGCATTTCATGGGAGGAGCGTCTGTGGGTAGAGCCCGGAAGTTCTAGAATAGCTTTTTCTGGCGAGTAAAAACCGGAGCTACTCTCATGATCGCCTGCCGGCCACTCTTTCTATTTCAAGGATATGAGGTCGACACCTTGTTCGAGGCCGGGTTCAACTCGGAAAGCACCCTATCTAAGTTCGTCGACGAGGAAATCTATGAACAGTCTTAGTCGTTTGGGCATAAATGTATCCGAGTTGAAAATGGCGTACACATCCTGCTTGTCCGAACTCCAGTCGGACAATACTTGAACAAGTTTTCCGGCTTGTAATTCTTCCTCGACATAGACAAGCGGAATCAAGGACAGACCTAAACCACCCAATAACGCATGCTTCACGGCGAGTGAGTTATTGACCCAGTACCGGCTCGCCACGCTCACGGATTCAAAGCGCTCACCTCTTTGGAATGTCCATTTCAACTTACTTGACGACAGCGAATAGACAATACAATCGATGTCGGCGATATCTGACGGCTCGTTGATCATGGCCACACGCTTGAGAAACTCGGGCGAAGCGCACAAGGCGCGATCCAGGTTTGCCAATCGGCGAGCGACGAGCGTCGAGTCTTCAAGATGCGCGCTGCCCCTTATGGCCAGATCGAATTTTCGCTTGGCTAAGTCCTCATGGACGTCGCTGAGCTCCAAATCCAACGATATATCTGGATACGCTTCTAGGAATTTTGGGATCTTTGGCGAAAGCTTGACGAGGCCGAAAGACATGGGGGCCGTGACACGGATCTTGCCTTGCGGCCTTGTGTTCATTTCTGCAATCTCGGCCTCGAGCGAAGACAGGTCGCTCGTATAGCGCCCAACTCTTTCCGCGTAGACCCGACCAGCAGCTGACAATTTCACGCTTCTGGTGCTCCGATTGAAAAGCTGAACGCCGAGACTCTCTTCCAATTCGCGGATATTCTTGGTCACCGCAGCGTTCGAAAGCCCGAGTTCCCGTGCGGTCGCAGAAAAATTCTCCAACTCCGCCGCCTTCATGAAGACCGAAAGTGCTCTGAACTTGTCCATTCAAGATATTCGCCAATCACACCAACTTCCGCCCGAGGTGAGACGCGCTCTCATCAGCATTCCCAGGACGTGAGCCCTCGCGATTTATTGTGCAAGCAGAACAGGGGATTGGGAAGAGGGGTCAAATATCGGCGCCGCCGGCGATCGCACTCAGCGGGCGACCACGCGGCGGCGCATCTGGCAACGCTGTTCAGCTACCTACTCATTTGGCGTCGAAATCGATGAAGGGGTTTTCTCCCAGCATGTCGGCGCCGGACGCGATTGGTGCCTGATAGCGCATCGTCCATGTTTCGGGACCGGTGATGTAGGCGATACACAGTCCGACTTCCGAATGGAAATAGGCGCCGTGCGGAGTCAAACCCGGGTAACTGAGACGCCAGGCTTGCTCACCTGGCTCAACACGCGCCATTTGCAGCTCGACGGCGACATTGTCTTCAACCTGAAAATACCAAGTCCACGGGCCGCCGGCGGGAAGCGTCATGACTTCGTCAACCCCGACCATGTCATCCGTTGAGTTGACATGCAAACGGCCGAATTTGTTGCGGGCATAGAGGCGATCCTGTGCCGTCATCGAGCTCAAATCATAGACTTTGGGATACGGAGGAACATCCACTTCGCCACTGGTCATGCTCCCGCCACCAACAATTACCGGTTCTCTCCCAGCGACACGAACCTGCTCGAGCACGTCCTGCCGTGACAACGAAAACATCTCAAGCACACGCTCTTTTTGCTCGTCCGAAAGGGGTGCCTTCACCGAGGCTTCAAGCAAAGGAACAGCTTCCTCGGGTACGTCTATACGCGACAATCGAACGCCGACAGTCATCAAGACTTCGTTGATTTTGGACAGGTCCGTCAGATCGGCACGTCCATCGGAGAACTTGAGGAGAGCTCCCCCTTCGTTTTGCGACTGAGCATAGGAAGTCGAAGCGAACAACGTCAGCGCAAGAATGGCAGAAGAGATCAGCTTTTTCATTTGGGCAGCCTCGATTTTGTGGTTTATGCGGTTTAGGCGGCTGAAGATGTTGGTCGCTGGAGCGATCACATACGGCTAGCGCTTCACCGCCACCGCGTCGATCTCGAACAGAACGCCGGGCGCGTAGAGCCGTGTCACTGGGATCAAGGTGCTGGCCGGCGGTGCATTTCCGAAGGTCTCGCGGCGTTTTTCTCCGACGACGGCCAGTTTCTCGCCATCGTGATCGACGATCAGCATTGTGATCTTCACGATGTCTTCCGTCTTTCCCCCGGCAGCCTGCAGCGCGGCAATCAGGTTTGCGAAGGAGCGATCGACTTGGCTCGCAAAGTCGTTCGGCCCGTCGGGTGTCATCCCAACCTGACCGGCTACGTGGATAATGTGAGTATCGGCCGGCGCTATCGTTGCTTGGGAGTATCCGAACTGAACTGTGTCGGAAAGATGAGTCGGATTGACCGCCGTCTTCAGTGAATCCTCCGCATTGGTATGGCTGGCAGCTGCAACGAGGGACGACGTAAGGGCAAGCGCGGTGACAAGCGCCCTTGTTTGGTGCTTCATGACTGGACTCCTCCCGCAGCGCAGGATTTGAAGGGTATTTGCATCCTCCGAGAGGATGGTGCGCGTGCCGGGATCCATGAAGCCGAGTTTCGTGAAATGACATTTTACTGGCGGT
>JAAUXY010128786.1_pt1 | contig 12492 bp, 9 predicted proteins | sample 7278121 | NCBI WGS metagenome assembly JAAUXY01 (sample SAMN14350117, study PRJNA611818) | marine sediment metagenome | isolation source: surface marine sediment (1.8m) | place: French Polynesia: Moorea | collected 2018-08 | reverse complement strand
GGTGGGTCAGCTGGCTGGTCATGGGGCTTTTCTTGATGGTCGAGAATCTTCTGTCCACAAGCCTACCCATCGCCTCAATCTGAGTCAGAAAATTCTCACTATAGGCGCGGTGAATTGCGGCCTGCCCACTCGTGATAGATTTTGCCATCTGTTCGGACGCGCTTTTCTCTGCTAGCGCTAGTGCCAAGAGATCAGCTTCTTGGCTCGCGAGCTTGCTTCTTAGCGAGTCACTGTAGTGGCTTAGCTCCTCTTGAACATTAGAGGTCAGAACCGCGCATTCTTCACTCTTCTTTCTGAACTGCATCCTCAGTGTAGAAAGCTGTTGCAGCAAGCGATCTCTCTTGCCCACAAGACCGACGATGATCTCCCGAGCGTTCCGGGCAATCTCTTCCTGCTCCCTCACACGTAGAGTAGTGTCCTGCTCTTTATTTGGCCGAAAACCTCTGCCAGTTTCTGATGGCTCCATGTGGCCGGTGGCGGCGTGAAATGATGCCAACTCTTCGGTTGCCTTTGCCAGCTTGGCCTCGGCCTCTCGAAGACTCACCTTCTTTTCTCTTATCTGGTCTTCTGTCGTATTTATGCGGCCAGCAAGAAGAGGCTCTCGCTCCCTAAGGTTCGCTCGCATATCCTCTTTCAGAGTGATACACTGATCTCTCTCGTCCTTTAGGTAATGAAAAATTTTATCTGAGGGTTCTATCCCGAATAGCGACTTCGTTGCTGCGATATCTCTGGTTTTCGCTTGGATTGTCTTATCAAGCTGAGGCAAACCTAAGTTATCACGGAAGAAATTCCTATTGACAGTGAACTCTTCTTGTTTCATCAAGTCGATCTCTCGTGCGATCCGATCTTCGAAAATACGCACCTTCAATGGCGTAGCAATAACGATCGCTATCATCATTGCTAAGCCCAGTCTTGGCGTAGCACTAGCTAGGCTTCGCCAGACACTGCCCTCGCTTCTTATCGTCGATACGATGTACCTGTCTAGCGTAAAAATAAAGGAACCCCACAGAGCTGCGAGCCCCACTGACAGCGCTGGCGCGTAAGACTCCTGGAAAAATACCCTGTAGACAGCATATCCACTACTTAGTGCTGCAAATAGGCCGGTGAAGAAAACCGTCGCCCCAATCATCGCGTACTTGGATGTTTCAGAGGCTGGGCACTCCCTGAGGATTGACCTTGATGCGCCAGAGCTAAATAGTAGAAAGTCAGTCGCTAGATTCACTCGTCCGGGATTCCCGATCTCGCTAATCGAAGGGCTGTGGTTGATTATACCAGGCGGGCTAGATGAAGGGTCCGCAATTTGCGAAACTGAACTTTGCGAATCATTGAGTATCTCGATGCCTCTTTGACCGGTGGCTTCGAGTCGGGCAGTGCGGTCTAAATCTTCGACGGCTTCGAGACCTTCCTCGAGATCTATTTGAGTCTTGCAGCAGTCGTCACAGACGCTCAGGTGTTGGTCGATCTGAGCTATTTCAGGAGATGCTAGTTTGCCCATGGCATAGAGCACAGCCTCTTCGCGGCTGATGTGTGCTTCGAAGTGCGATTTTTCGACGGATTTGAGATCTTGGCTGATCCCGGTGAGAAGAAGCTGGATTGTGGCGGGCTTCTCGGGCTCGTTCTTCATCGAACTCTCCTTGGAATGCCCTGGGGCTCTTGGCCGACCCAGAGTTCAATCAGTCTTCGACGGGCCCGGAAGAGTCGCATCTTGGCTGCCGTAGGCGTGCATCCAACTTCTTGAGCGATCTCCCGGAGGGTCTTCTCATCCAGGTAGTAGGCTTCGACGATGCGTCGGTCGGCGGGTGCCAGTTCGTCTCTAACGAGTTGTTTCAGTCTTTGGCTGGTTAGTCGATCCACGAGTTCGGACTCAACGTCCACGCCGCTGGCGAAAGCTGTAAATCGCTCGAGATCAGACGGCTTCATAGACCGCCTGATCTCGCGGCGCCTGTGCTCCACGCGCCGTTGATCGATAGCTGACTGGACGCAGCCTGTGATCAGATAGTCGAGTGCGCTACGTCCCTTGCGTGGGTCAAAGCCCTGGAGGCGTAACGGCAGTCGCAGGCACAGATCAGCCCAGATCTCTTCGATCTGCTCGATGGCACAAGAGTAGCCCTTGCGAGAGAGGATTTGCATGATTGAAAGCAGGATCTTGGTCCTATTCACTGGCTTGTTGCACCATCTCAAATAGCGACGTATCTCCCGATGAGTCCACTCATCACCTCGCTTCTCCGGCTCCGGTCCTTCGAGCCACTTCATTCGGCGCCATCGTCCTTCATCAAGCCATCGACTTGGCAGTCCCGCATCAGCGCAAGTGAGCCGAGTAGGGCGCCAAGGACCATCTTAAGGCCGTCTTCCGCGAGGGTCCCCAGGGAGCTAGAGACGTTGAGGAAGGCCGTTGCTAGGGTTAGAGCAAGGAAGAGTACGACCAGGTAGAGATAAACGCGGATCGTCCAGGGTACGCCTTCAAGCCCTATCCGGCCAAATAGATCGGCTCTCGTCGGTTTCATCTAATTCCCCTCATCTCTAGTAGGGGTCAGCTTAGCTCATGGTCACACCGCACCAGGCAAGGCCGCAGCCGCCCGGCGGTCTTCCCAGACTTTGAAGGCGTGCAATAGCGCAGGACATGCCTGCGACAGACCTGCGAGATCGAGAGCTCTGCTAGCCCCCGCTTCCTCGCCCCACCGCATTCGACTCTCAGTCTAGTTTCCTGCTGCTCGAAGCCAGCCGCAGGCTGCGCGATTCGTGGAGCTCGAGCTCGAAATGCGCGCCTTTACCGGCATGCCGGCAAACGACCCGACGGCGGCGATCCGGTCGGACGATTACCTCCAGCTGCGCATCGCGCGGTACTTCTAAATCTCGCGTCTCGAGCTGTCAGACACGAGCAACGCGGGCGCTGTCCCGCACAGAGGGCGCATAGCAATTCTTCAGTTCGGTTCCCCGACCGGCTCCAGCCCCAAACGCTGCAGGAGGTTTTGCAAGACATGGGCCGTCAGTCCCCAGATCTGGCGACGGCCGACATGATAAATGCGCAGCATACGCTCCTCGCCGTCGATCAGAACCTCCCGGTCCTCGACCGCCGTCGGGTTGGCAAACGCCCTGATCGGCAACACAAAGAGCTCCTCGATCTCGTCGGTATTCAGTTCCGTCTCGAGCGGGAACGGTACGGCGCCGACGCACGGCACGATGCGAAATCCGGTCGGCGTCTCGGCTTCGTCGAGATCCCCCAGATGCAGGACCTTCTTGCGGTCAATGCCGATCTCTTCCTCGGTTTCCCGCACCGCGGCGGCCCAGGGATCTTCGCCAGTCTCCAGGCTCCCGCCGGGAAAGGCGATCTGCCCCTTGTGATGCGGTAGCTTGTCGGTGCGCTGGGTCAGCACCGTCCAGAGCTCCCCGGCGTCGACGTAGAGCGGCACCAAGACCGCCGCCTGCCGATCGTCGGTGGGCGGCAGGCGACGCGGCGGCGGGCTGTTCAGGCGATTGCGTAACTCGACGATCCAGCTATGTATTTGTGGTTCAGACATGCTTTGGAGTCCTGGAGTTATTCGAAACGCTCGCCGTAGATCTCGAAGGCGAGCGCTTGATCATCAGCTTTTGGCAAGGCGAGGGTCAGACAATACAGCCACTGGACCCGCGGGGTCCACCACATCGGGTGACGACGATGCCAGCGCGGAGCCACGCGAAAAGAAATCCCGCCGTCAGGCTTGAGCAACTTCTCCTCAAGCTTGCCACCCATCACTTCGATCTCGCCGGGGGCCTCTCGACCAAAATCGAAACGCAACATGTCGAGGGGCTGAGTCGAGCCGACCAGGAGCTCCATCGGGCCCCCTGAGTCGATCATCAGCCGCCCGCGCCGAGTCTCGGCCCATCCCTGCTCGGATAGGAACTTGACCATCAAGCCGTTGTGCTCGGCCGCATCGCCTCCCGGCATATGTCGCTGGGACGTCTCGTACGGTAGGAGCCGTTGGGCCAGCCGCGTCAGGTGTTTGTACCCCCGCCCCTCGTCGATCGGATGTGACCGCGGCGATGCCCACAAACCCCAGAGAAAGGGTGCCGCCAGCACTAGGGTCGCGGACATCGCGACCACCATTCTCAAACGGCTGACATGCGCCATCATCAGCCATAAGGCGCCATAAACCGGCAGGAAGAGCCGGTTGGCTACCGCCCCTTCACCGCCATAGAGATTGAACGGCTGGAACACGAGCAGGCCGAGGGCCCAGACCCCGGCAGATATGGCCAGTGGCCGGCGATACCCCGCGAACGAGCCGGCACCGATCAGCAGCAGGAGCGGCGGGAAATAGGGAATCAGACCGATCGATCGACCGGCCAGCAGATACACGGCATCCCACCACCAGAGCCTGACATCGAAACCCCACGACAGGCGAGGCGCGCCGTCCCAGTGAAAGGCCGCGAGCCGCCGAACCGTCTGCGGCCACTCGGCAGCGGTGAAGTCGACCAGCGGGAATCCGGTTTCGGGCGTAAAACGGAATCTCGAGGTCCCGAGACCAAAGAGACCCCCGCCAGCCCACCAACCGACCAGCGCCTGAATCATCACTCCCGCCAGGAAACCGAAGACTAGGGATTTGCGGGCGGCCCCGCGCCTCGCCGACGGCGACGTGAAGAACGCGGCGACCGCCAAGACTCCATAGAGTGGCTCGGTCGCCGCGGGGATCGCCAGAAGAGCACCCGCTGCCAGCCAGGGCCAAGACCGATCGGCATCGGCGTCGACCGCGTCCTCATCACGAGGCATGGCTCGGGCGATCAGGCAGAAGGCGATCAGCGTGACCGCGAACAGAAAGAGATCGCCGGTCGCGAGAAAGACGTAGGCAAAGAGCACTGAGCAAAACGTCAGAACCGCCACCGCCGAAGCCGCCCAGGGCCCGAGCCAGCGCTCGAACGTCCTCGCCGCGAAGAGACTCACCGCCGCCAATAGCAAAGCATTGGCGAAGGCAAAGCCCTGCCGCGGCCAAAGCTTGAGAAAGGGCGCCAGGTAGAGCGCGTAGGGGAAGGGGCGATCGAAGGTGATGCGCCGGCCGTCGCTGCCGGTGACCAGGGCCAGATCCTTCGGGTTGCCCAGGTCATCGATCAGGGTGCGGTCGAAATCCGCACGGGTATAGACCAGATCGAAGTCTTCTCCCAGGCTTCGAGCCTGCATCAGGTAGGTCGACTCGCCAGCCAGGCGAGACGACCAATCGCTGCGGTCATAGGTCCAGGCGGCGACCAGCGTCATCGCCAACAGACCGGCGAGCACCGCCCAACCGGCGTGGCGGATGGCACCTGACGCCGACGCCGCTCGAGCCGTTAAATGTCGGCGTCCCAGACCGGGCCTCCGAGATCTGGAAAGCTGGTGAAGCCTAGAACGTGCGGCAGCACACGCAACCGCACCGGCCCCAGGGGTCGACGCAGCGCGAAGTCGAAGACGAACTCTTCCCCCGGGTCGAGGTCGACCGGCAGTCCGATCCAGCGATGATCGGCGCGCAGGTTCTGCCCGCCAACCAGTACCTGCACCTCGATCGCGACTCCGCCGTTGAGCCGCTCACCGGCCAGCCAACGGGCGGCGCTTCGGTTGGCGAGCCGGATGCGCAGCCGCCGCCGCTCGCCTTCCGGCCAGGGTGATTCGGCGCCTGAGACCTCAAGCTCGCCCGGCAGGGTCTTCCAGGCCATGCTGGTCGGTGGCCCGGGTTCGGCAACTCCGAGCTCGGGAAACGCCAGGTCACGCCAGCCTTGACAGGCCTCGATCACAGCTCGGGCCGCGGCTTCAGGCCGATGACGCTCGGCGACGTGACGCCGAGCCGCGACGCCTAGCTGGTGGAGCCGGTCTGGATCGGCCAGAAGCTCGGCCAAGCGACCGGCCAGGACCGCGGACTCGCCCTCGCCCACCGGGACCTTGACGACTCCTTCATCCGGCAACTCGGCCGACTGAGCGTAGTCGGAGACGACGGCGGGACGACCGATCGCCAGAATTCGCAGCAGCGACGCCGAGGTCTCGCCGGCGGTTGGATAGCGAAGGTTGAGGCAGATATCGGCGGCCGCGATCGCCGCCTCGAATTCGTCGAAAGGCAAGAAGCCGAGAAAGTGCACCCGCTCAGCCACCCCGGCCTCCGCGGCCCGTTTCTCGAGCTCAAGGATCGGCGCCACCTCGCCGCCGACCATCAGGTGCACCCCCGCGAGCTCGGGCGCGGCCAGGGTAGAGATCACCACGTCGGTGCGCTTCATCGGTGTCTGAAATCCAAACGACCCGAGCAGCGGCCTGTCGAGTGGAATTCCGTGCCGGCGCCTGAACTCCTGGCCGGAGGCGTCGTCAGCGACCGCACCCAGGGGGACGCCCATGGGAATCGAACGAACCCGCAGATCCCCCATCTCCTCCAGCAGCCACTCAGCCGCCCAGCGACTGTGGGTGAGAATCCCCAACTGACGGCTGATCAGAGTGCGGTGCGCCGGCAACGCGAACTGTGCCGCCATGCCGGAACCACCCGGCCAGCGCATGGGCATGGCCGCGGCCTCGCCGATCCACCCATGATCTTCGAGCAGGCGACGCCGATAGGCATCGAAATCCCCCATCTTCACCGTGCGATCGATCAGGAAGTGGTGCAGCACCATGTCGTGAAGGGTCAGCACTCCGGGACGGCGCAACGCCAGATCATAAACCTCGGTGTGGTACTGATTGTTGCCCATCTGGTAGAGCGGCAGACGGCCGCCTTCCCCTAGACGATCCGGCGCGATCAGCCGCCAGCGTTCGGCCGCTTCGGGTGACGGCGGCTGGCTCTCCAGACGTACCACTCGCAGATCGCACAGCTTCTCCAGGTGCGGCAGGAGATCAGCCGAGTAGTCGGCAATCCCGGACCTCACCGGCGGCAGTGGCGAAACGAAGTCGATCGCCGGTACGTCGCCTCGAGGCGACGCGGACGCGACGTCAGTCACCGGCTTCCATGCCCTCTCTCAAGAATGCGTCGATCAGCGGATCGAGACCGCCGTCGAGCACCGCTTCAGCATTGCCGACCTCGAACTTTGTCCGGTGGTCCTTGACCATCTGGTAGGGGTGCAAGACATAGGACCGGATCTGACTGCCAAAACCGATCTCCATCTTGGCATCCTGCCGCTTGGCCTGCTCTTCGGCTCGTTTCTTCATCTCGAGATCGTAGAGACGTGCCCGCAAGACTTTCATCGCGGTCGCCCGATTCTTGATCTGACTGCGCTCGTTCTGACAGCTAACCACGATGCCGGTCGGCAGATGGGTCATGCGCACCGCCGAGTCGGTACGATTGACGTGCTGCCCGCCGGCCCCCGAGGAGCGAAAGGTGTCGATCCTGAGATCCTTGTCCAGGATCTCGATCTCGACCGTGTCGTCGATCTCCGGGTAGACGTCGACTGAAGCGAACGAAGTGTGCCGCCGTCGAGCGGCGTCATAGGGGCTGATCCGCACCAGGCGATGGACCCCGCGCTCACTCTTCAAATAACCGAATGCATAATCGCCCCGGGCCGCGAAAGTCACACTCTTGAGCCCCGCTTCTTCACCGTCCTGGCGTTCGATCATGTCGATATCGAATCCGCGGGATTCGCAGTAGCGCAGATACATGCGTTCCAGCACTTCAGCCCAGTCTTGGGACTCTGTGCCGCCAGCGCCCGGATGAATCGCGATCAGTGCGTTGAGCGCGTCGTCTGGCCCTGAAAGCATCAGCTCGAGCTCGAGCCTGTCGAGATCCTTCTCCAGGTGCTCGACGAACGCTACGGCCTCTTCGTCGGCTTCTCCTTCGGCCAATAACTCGCGCCAGCCGGCGAGATCGTCCGCGTCACGCCGCAGGCGCACCAGAGTGTCGCGCCGACGTTCGACGGCGCGTCGTTTTCGCAGCAGCGGCGCGCTTTTCTTGGGATTGTCCCAGAAGTCTGGCGCCTGCATTTCGCGGTCGAGCTCCGCGAGTTCCTCCTCTACACCGGCGCGGTCAAAGATACCCCCGGAGGTGGGTCAGCTGGGATTCCAGCTTGTCAAATCTTTCGGAAAAATTCTGCGGGATCATAGCTTGACTTCCTAGGTTAAGTGACTGCCGAATAGCATCACCGGGGCGGTGATTCTACAACCCAGACCGTCGGTCAGTCACCCGCCGCCAGCTGCTGGCTACTCCGAGGGCCGCCAGAACCGCGCTCAGCATGGGTACCAACCAGGGCGTCCTGCTGTAGAGGCTGAGATCTTTCGAGCCGACCAGGCGACCGCTCAGGACGCCGCGCTCGCCGACGCCGAGGCGGCCGACGACCCTGCCGCGGCGATCGATCAATCCGGAGATGCCGGTCAACGCCGCACGGATCAGCGGTCGTCGGTTCTCGGCGGCGCGAAAGCGCGCGGCCCGAAAGTGCTGATAGGGCGCCCAGGTATTGCCGTACCAGGCGTCGTTGGTCACGGTCACCAGGAGCGTCGCGCCGGCGCGCACCTGCTCCGCCATGGCTCCGGCAAAGATGACTTCGTAACAGATCGCCGGCGCCAGGCGCTCGTCGCCCCAGGGCAAGAGACCGAGGTCGGTTCCGGGGGTAAAATCTCCCGCGGCCCGTGCGACCTTACCCATGAACGGCAGCACGTTCTTAAGCGGCACATATTCACCCCACGGCACCAGCTTGCGTTTGGAGTAGCTGCCCACCGGCCCCTGGTCCGAGACCATCAACACCGAGTTGAAAGCCTTCTCGCCGACGTTGATCTGGGAGCCGAGCAGCACGTCGCACCCGCGCTCGGCGAGGCGAGCGACGTCCCCGCGCAAACGCTCCGAGGTGGCGTGGCTGTGCGGCCAGGCGGCACTCTCAGGCCAAACCAGCAGGGTACGGAGATCCGCGCCGGACGTGCCGTACGGTCGAGGCTGCGCCAGGGCCCCATCGCACTCGGCTTCCGACATCTCGATCAATCGGAGATAGTTATCCCAGCTCGCCTCCCAGGTGTTGACAATCGTCGAGTTGGGCTCGAGGACGCGCACCTCGCGCCCTCCGGAGCCGCCGCGCAGGAGAGTAGTTCCAAAGGCGTCGTCGCCCAAACTGAAACGGCCGCCCATGATCAGTACCATCAGAGCGGTCAGAATGCCGGCGAGCCCGACATCCCAACGCCGGCGGTGCCAGGCCAGTGCGAGGCTGACGTTGGCAAAAACGAGCAGGAACGAGACACCGTAGGGGCCGACCCAGGCGGCGAGCGGCAGGGCACCGGCGACATCGACCCAGGCGTAGGCAGCCGTGTTCCAGGGAAAGCGCCCGAAAGCGACACCGCGCAGCCACTCGAAGACCACCCACAGAGCGGGCAGGGCCCAGAGCGGCATGAATCCGCCACGACGCCAGATCCGCCGGGCAAAGAAGACGAAAACCATCTGGTCAAAGCCGAGGTAGAGCGCCAGTAGCCCCTGGGCCACCCAGGCCAGGGAACGCGGTAAGCCGCCGTAGGACTCGAGCGTCCCGGCGATCCAGTACATCGAGCCCAGCCACATGGCGACCGCATAGACCGCGCCCCAGAAGAGAGCCTTTCGGCGCCCGAGCAGCAGGAATAGCGGTACCAGCGCTACCCACGGCAGCCACACCGACGGTTGCCGACCGAAGCACAGACTCCAGAGCGCCGCGCCCCCGAGCGCCAGCAGGGCGCTCGTCAAGTGTTCACGCCAGGCCATTCAGATATCCGTTCGGGGCTTGAGCGGCAATGCAGGAGGCATTCACGCGGCGCGCGAGGGCTCCTGAGGAGGGCCGGCCTACAGTCAAGCCACGGGCCCGGCTGTTCAGTTGCCAGCCGCCGTGATCCAGGTATCCAGCTTGTACTTGCTATTGACTTCCCTGGCCGCTTCTGCCGCCGGAGGACGAGTGGAATAAGGTCCGATTCGTACCCGGTGATTGACCTGAGTGCCGACTTTGACCGGCGACAGAAAAGCCGGATAGCCGCCCTGGCGAAGCTGAGCCAGGACCCGCTTGGCTGCCGCCTCGTCCCGGGTCGAAAACACCTGAATGACAAATCCGTCCTTGCTCGCTGGAGCCACACTGGCCGAAGCCGGAGGCGGGGGCGGCGGAGGCGGGGGTGACGACCTGCGAACCGGCGGCGGAGGGCTCGAGGGTGGCGGCGAGCTGGGTGGCGGAGAGCTCCGGGGTGGCGGTGGAGAGCTCCGGGGCGGAGGCGGTGAGCTAGGTGGCGGCGAGCTGCCCACATCCTCGGCCAACGTGGTCCCGGGTCGAGGCTCGGTCACGATCTCCGTCAAATCGCCGTCTTCGCGCTGCTCGGACAGCAGCTTGAACTCCTCGAGCTGGTCGAGATCGCTGACGCCGTCGTCGATCGAGGCCACTTGCTGGATCGCCGACGGTTCCGGCACCGATCCCTTGCGCCCCAACCAGACTCCGCTGACGAAAGCCGCCAGGACGCAGGACAACAGCACCACGAAAGAAACCAGCACCTGACGGTTGGTCAGGGCGATCTCGTAGTAGCTCGGTTCCTGGTCGTCCACGTTCAGCTCTCCGCGCGCGCCTCGCCCGCGGCTCCTTCAGGCGCCTCGCCCCCGTCCTCTGCCTCGCCAGCAGCTCCTTCCGCATCGTCGGTAAGAATCCCTAGCTTGTTGCCGAAGGCGCGCATCATGTCGATCGGCAGCGGAAAGATGATCGTCGAGTTTCTCTCCGTGGCGATGTCGGACAGGGTCGAAAGATAGCGAAGTTGCAGGGTCACCGGATTCTTGCTCACCTGGTCCGCTGCCCGGGCCAGCTGGCGCGAAGCCTGGAATTCGCCCTCGGCGTGAATGACCTTGGCCCGCTTCTCGCGCTCGGCCTCGGCCTGACGGGCCATCGCCCGCTGCATCTCTTGCGGCAGATCGACGTGCTTGACTTCCACCGATGCGACCTTGATTCCCCAGGGATCGGTCTGAGCATCGACGATTTCCTGAAGCTTCTCGTTGAGCCGGTCGCGCTCGGACAGCAGCTCGTCGAGCTCCGCCTGACCGAGCACCGAACGCAGGGTCGTCTGTGCGATCTGGCTGGTTGCCAGCCCGTAGTTCTCGACTTCGACCACCGCTTTCGACGGATCGACCACGCGGAAATAGACCACGGCGTTGACCTTCACCGACACGTTGTCTTTGGTGATGACGTCCTGAGGCGGCACGTCGAGCACCACGGTACGCAGGGAGATTCGCTCCACGGTCTGGAACGGCCAGAAGATGAAGACGAAGCCCGGTCCTTTGGGCGCCGGATCGAGCTTTCCCAGCCAGAAGGTCACCGCCCGCTCGTACTCGCGCAGCACGGTAAACCACTTCGTGATTACCGACAGCGCCAACGCGGCCAAGAAAAGAAGGATTCCGTAAGACATCACGCGTCTCCTGTTGTCTGAGATTCGCCGGTTTCAAGCGACTTGACGTGTAGCAACATGCCGTCGACCGAGACGACCTCCACGGAGGCTCCCGCCGGGATCGGCCGCGAGGCTTCGGCATTCCATATTTCGCCGTGGACAAAGATCTTGCCCCGGGGCGCGAGCTCGGTCCTCGCCACGCCGCGTTCGGTCACCAGGCCTTCCAGGCCGGTGGTCACGCGACCTCGACGAATCGATAGGGTCTTGGTGCTCAAGATCGCGACCGCCGCAACGATGGTCAGCGCGCAGCCGATGACCAACCGCAGATCGACCGCGAACGACGGATCCATGTCTTTGAACAACATGACCGAGCCGAGGATCAAGGCGATGGCGCCTCCGGTGGTCAGCAGACCGAAGCTCGGCACCTGGGTCTCGACAATAAACAGGACGAGTGCCAGCAGGACCAGGGCGATGCCGACGTAGTTGATCGGCAGGATCGAAAGGGCGTAGAACCCGAGCAGCAGGCAGATCGCGCCGACCACGCCAGGAAAGATGGCGCCGGGGTTCGAAATCTCCATGTAGAGCCCCAGGACACCGAAGAACATCAAGAGACCCGCGATATGGGGGTGGGTCACGGCAGCCAGGAAGCGCAGGAAGGCCGGCATCTCCCGCTCGATCACATTCGCGTCCGCGGTGGCCAGCGTGACTTTTTCTTCGCCGGCCTTCTCGACTTCGAGGCCATCGATGCCTTCGAGCAGGTCGTCGAGATCCGCCGCGACCAGGTCGATCAGATCGAGCTCCAGAGCTTCTTCCGCGGTGTAGGACTTGCTCTCCTTGACCGCTGCCTCTGCCGCTTCGACGTTGCGCCCGCTTTGCCGGGCGAGCGAGCGAATGGTCGCCAGGGAATCCTGCTCCACCTTCTCGCCCATATCGCCTTCGATGTCCTCCCCCTGGCCGCCGACCGGATGTGCCGCTCCGGTGTTGGTACCGGGAGCCATCGCCGCCACATCTGCCGCCATCAGTAGGAAGAAACCGGCCGACGCCGCTCGAGCGCCAGCCGGGCCCACGTAGACCACGACCGGAGTCCGCGCGCCGAGTATCACTTTGGAGATCTCTCGCGTCGAGTCGAGCAGGCCACCGGGAGTGTTGAGCTCTATCACCAGGGCCGCGGATTTCATCACCAGCTCCCTCGAGAAGGCCGATGAGATGCGCGCCGCGGCCCT
>JAAUXY010092053.1_pt1 | contig 12498 bp, 11 predicted proteins | sample 7278121 | NCBI WGS metagenome assembly JAAUXY01 (sample SAMN14350117, study PRJNA611818) | marine sediment metagenome | isolation source: surface marine sediment (1.8m) | place: French Polynesia: Moorea | collected 2018-08 | reverse complement strand
GCTTAGGTCTAGGCACGGACGGCACGGCGAGTAACAACGACCTCGACATGTGGGAGGAGATGCGCCTCGCCGCGCTGCTGCAGAAGGTCGATTCGATGGACCCCGAGGTGCTGCCGGCAGCTGACGTATTGCGCATGGCGACGATCGGTGGAGCAAGGGCCATCGGTCTTGGCGACGTCATCGGTTCACTGGAGGTTGGCAAGCGCGCCGATCTCATCCAGGTGGGTTTTGACGACGTGCACCATGTACCGACCTTCGACGTCATCTCACACCTCGTTTACGTCACCGATGAACAGGACGTCGAGACGGTCATCGTCGACGGGCGCGTGCTGATGAAAGATGGCACTATCCTTAGCGTCGATACCGAACGTGTAGAAAAAGAAGCGCGCGCCTTTGGAGCCCGCATCAAGAACGCTCTGGATGAGAGGAACAACGCACGATGAGCATGCTGAGAAACATCTTCGCCGTCATTGCCGGTATCGCCACGTTTGTCGTAGCCATCATGCTCGTCCAGCAGCTAGGCCACCAGGTCTATCCACCACCCACCGACATCAACGTCGACTTCGGCGACCCTGCTCAGGTAAGAGCGTACATGGCGACGCAACCTGTCGGCGCACTGTTGTTCGTCGGCTTTGCCTGGATGGTCGGCGCTTTCGGCGGCACGCTGGTCGCGACGAAAACCGGAACGCTGAAGCCGCTGTACTTTGGCGTCATCATCGGCGGCCTCGTTCTGGCGGGCGCGATCACCAATCTGTTCATCATTCCGCATCCGGTGTGGTTCAACATTGCAGGACCGGCCGCCATCCTGCTCGCCACGTATGCCGCCATTGCCCTGCTGGATCGCTCGAAACAGTGAAAGCCATCCAGGACCAGCTGGAGCACAACCACTGCTATGGCTGCGGCCCGGACAATCCGAAAGGCATGCAGATCAAGAGCTACTGGGACGGCGCGACATCCAACTGCACCTACGTGCCGAGACCGGAACAATGCGCCGGACCGACGCAGTACGTCTACGGCGGCACGATAGCGAGCCTGATCGACTGCCACTGCGTCGGCACGTCGATCGCTGCCCACTACGATCGGGACGGCCGGGAAATCGGAGAAGGCGAGCCCGTCTGGTGCGTCACCGGTCGCTTGACGGTCAATTACCTGAAGCCAACGCCGATCGACAAGGCGATCGAACTGATTGCGACCGTCGACGAGATCGACGACAGGAAGGCACTGCTTACCTGCCGCGTGTTCTCCGACGAGATCCAGGTCGCGGAAGGCGAAGTCATCTCAGTTCGTGTGCCGCCAACCTGGCGGGGATAGCAGTCAGTTCACGGGCGGCGATTCGATACGTTTCCGACGGCTTTCCAGGCGCCACCCTGTTTTTCGTAGAGTTCAATCCACGCCCAGACTGCCTCGAAAGCTACGCGCTCTCCGCTTTCGGAGAGGGAAGATCCTTTCATCTCGACTTCGGCGATGACCCAACCCAGCGTCCCGTCGTCAGACACTTTGACAACCGGTTCGCGGAGATCGCGGTACACGTCAAAGGTCGTTGAGCTTAAGTAAGGCTCGCGCCTTGCGCGCCGTTCATCGGCGCTCGAAAATGAGACCTGGCCTCGATTGGCGGAGACGACAACGTCGGCCTCCTGAGCCAACCAGGCTTCCAGCTTGCCCTGACGGTGAAACTCGAGGACGTTTTCATGCATCGCCTTCAGTGTCGCGATGTCACTGTCGGCTGTTTGGATAGTGACGCAGCCGCTGGTGGTCAATGTCGTGATTGAGAGCAACGCTACTAGTGTGCATCGGCGCATGTGATACCCCCTGGTTTCCCCGGCACGTGCCCGGTGAGACACCCCACCTTCAGCGAAGTTCACGGAGCGTGCCACACGCCAGCGGCTGTTCTTCTAAAACGGTCGAACTAAGACGCGGACGCGCAACCCGAGGGTTTGAACACTCGTTTTGCTGAGGCTGGGAATCGCTGCAGTGCGTCAACCGGGCGAATGGGTCGCGCAACGAAGTTGCCGCCGCAGTTCGGGCAGACGCCATCCAGTTTGTCTTCGGCACAGGCGTTGCAGAAGGTGCACTCAAAAGTGCAAATCACCGCATCCGGTGCATCGGGCGGCAGGTCTTTATCGCAACACTCGCAGTTCGGTCTTAGTTCCAGCATCGGTATCCCCTGTCGAATTCGTTGCCACGACCGCCAGGCAGAAACAAGCGGATGCTCGGCTACCGGGTCAGGAAAGACGTGCCATAGTCCATCGGCGGAAGCTTGAAGAAAGTCGCTATCGTCTGGCCGATGTCGGCGAAGGTCTCGCGCTTGCCGATGGAGCCGGGGTTCAGCCCCGCGCCGTAAGCTATGACGGGGATGTGCTCACGCGTGTGATCGGAGCCTTCCCAGGTCGGGTCACAGCCATGGTCAGCCGTAATGAACAGGATGTCGTCGTCGCGCATGGCGTCGATCAGCTCGGGCAGTCGGTGGTCGAAGTATTCCAGTGCATCGGCGTAGCCGCTGACATCCCGTCGATGGCCGTACAGCATGTCGAAGTCGACAAAGTTCGTGAAGACGATCGAGCGATCCTCGGCAGACTCCAGCACCTCGAGCGTCGCATCGAACAATGCCGCGTTGCCGCTGGCCTTGATCTTTTTCGTGATGCCCTGGTGCGCATAGATGTCGGCGATCTTGCCGATACTGATGACGTCGCCGCCGGCCTCGACCAGCTTGTCGAGCACGGTCGGTGCGTGCGGCGGAGTCGTCAGGTCGCGACGGTTGCCGGTACGGACGAAACTCGCGGCGTCGTTACCGACGAAGGGACGCGCGATAACCCGCCCGATTTTGTACTCATCGACGAGCTCTCTCGCGATGTCACAGAGTTCGTAGAGCCTGTCGAGCCCGAATGTTTCCTCGTGCGCCGCCACCTGGAAGACGCTGTCGGCTGACGTGTAGACGATGGGCTTGCCGGTCCGCATGTGTTCTTCGCCGAGCTCGGCGACGATCGTCGTGCCCGACGAGTGACAATTGCCGAGAACGCCCGGCAGGCCCGCGCGCTCAATCAGCTCGTCCAGCAGGGCTTGCGGGAAACTCTGTTCGCGATTGTCGAAATAGCCCCAGTCGAACAGGACAGGCACACCGGCAATCTCCCAGTGCCCGCTCGGCGTGTCCTTACCGCTGGAGAGTTCTTCGGCGAATCCGTAGGTGCCGATCACGTCCATATCGGTGTCGACGCCCGCCGGGAATGCACCACTGCTTTCTTTGGACGCGTTGAACAGACCCAGGCGCGCCAGGTTCGGCAGCTTCAGCGGGCCCGCATCGGACGCGGCCCGCTCGCGGGCGATGCTGCCCAGCGTGTTGGCGCCTTCGTCACCGAAGCGCTCGGCGTCGGCGGTTGCGCCGATGCCGAATGAATCCATGACGAGAATGATTGCCCTGCCCATAGTAGTCCTTGATCGTCCAGCCTGATCGCCGCTCATTCTAACGTCGATGGGAGATTGGGACTACGCCGGCAACATCAAGGCGGTCAGAAGATCTGGCGAACGTCCTCGCTGACGGCCTGCCGTGCCTTTTCCAGGTCGGACTGGATGTCGCTGAGTTCCTGTTCCAGCGGACTGATGCTCATCGCTTGCTCGGCCTTGAGCGGCAGCGCGGGCAGTTCCGGCAGGGCATAGTCAGTTTGAGTTGCGGCGACCGGCATCGACGACGGAGTCGTCGGACCACCGGTATTGATGATCGCGATGATCGCTACCGCGGCGGCAAGCCCGGTCAGGCTGCTGGCCCACCAGAACCAAGGCGGATGGCGCGGCCGCTCATCTCGAGGAGCCTCCGGCGTTACACCGGCTAGCGACGCCCGGATTCGATTGTCGAGTTCGGGCGATACTTCTACGTGAATGTCAGCTGCGTCTTTGCGCAGTCTGTCGGCGAGTTTATCCATAAGCTTTGCTCCGGGAATCGTCGCGGTTCATCTCTGCCTCGAGCGCCTGGCGCCCGCGCATCAGATTGACCTTGGTCCATGACGAGGTGCGATCCAGCGCGCCGGAGATGTCGTTGACCGACATGTCTTCGGCATACCGGAGCCACATCGCCGTATACACCTCGTCGGACAGGACGCGCCTCGCGGCGCTCCACAGGTTGGTCCGCTCCGAGTCCTTGATGCATGTCGACAGCGGGTCACCCTCGCTGTCCGCAATGTCACCCAGCTCGGTGACATTGCCACGGTTGTGCCTTGCGGCATTGCGAATGGCGATCCGGTACAGCCAGGTGCTGAATCGCCATTGGGGGTCGTAAGAGTGCAGGTAGCGATACGCATTGATGAACGTATCCTGCAGTGCGTCTTCTGCGTCTGCGAAACTGGCGCAGCGAGTGACCAGGAAGCGAAGCAACCGCTCGCGATAGGCATGAACGAGTTCCGTGAACGCGTCCACGGAACCGTCCTTGGCGGCCTCGATGAGTTCCAGGTCGGTAGACACCGGCGTCCTCAGATCAGCTAGTTCAGCGAATCAACGACGACATTGGGATCGAGCGCGATGCTGATCGACAGCACGCGGTCCTTGACGTCGACACGCGTCTCTTTCAGCAGGGTTGCAAGTTCGGGATCGAGCTCCTCATTGAACACCTGCAGGCTGATCAGTCCGCGCACAATGCTGGCCAGCGACTCGGCCATCTCGGGCTCCTTGGATACGAGCTGTGCCTCAACGCCCAGCTTGCCCTTCGCATCCGCGATCAGCAACGCGGCTTCCTCGGTGTTCTTCATGATGTTCGAATCCCAGTCCTCGCTCGCGTCGGGCTTGGTCTCGATACCGGCTTCCATCAGCGTGTTCTCAGCGCTGAACATGATCATCGCGCGCGAGTTCCTCTTTTTCAGCTTGCCGCCGTTGTCGAGCAGCGATTTCATCTGCGACTCGGACGACGTCAGGATGACCTTGTCCTTGACGTCGAAGGACAGGAAGGCGCCGTCTTCGAACGGGTTCTCGTCACCCTGGTTCGAATCGGGGTCGCCCTCGATGAAAAAGTACTGCTTGCGGCCGGCCTTCCTGGGCGCCAGGTCGATGTTCTGAATGGCCGCGATCGCCATGATCTGGTCGCGGGTTTCCTGGCGGACGGTGCCGTTCATGACGACGATGACACCATCGTTGCCGTCAGACTGGGCGATCAGCTGCTCGAGATCCTTATCGAGCTCGATGCCGGATTCCCTGTTGAGCTCATCGAAGACCTCTTCCTGCATCCACGCGTACAGCGGCTTTCCGGCCTCGGTGTTTCGCATTTTTTCGAAGTCGGCCTGGAAGTACCAGTTGGATACGCCACCGACGCCCTGGATATTGATGTCGGCCACGGCTGCAACGGGCAGCAACGTCAATGCGACCAACAGCTTCAAATATTTCATGTCTGAGTTCCTTGAACTTTAGGGAGTTATGCCCGCTTATAGCGCTGCGCCGACAAAAGGGTTACAGCATCGGACACTTTTTTGAACGCCCGATGCTCCGGGCTGGCGGACCGGCCTGCGACCCGACGACCGGGCGCCGATCAACGCTTGCTGCGTCGGTGCTCACCTGCGCGACGCGCTGCCTGTCAGGCCGCGGCAGCCTGCGTTTTCACAAAGCGTCCGGCGATGATGCCGCCGACCAGCAGCAGGACACCGATACTGAACAGGTACTCCGGCCACGTGCGCGTGATGCCGCAGTAGAAGATGAGCGCGATGTTGACGACCTGGAAGACGTTGAAGGCCATGTTGTCGCGCAGCCCGGCTTTCGGGAAGCTCAGGCGCGACACCATCAGGATCGCGAGCACGAACATCAGTATCGGCAGGTAAAGATGCAGGGGCAGCGACAGCGCCAGCTGCTCGTGATAAATCAGCACCAGTACCAGCGATGACAACAGGCCGCCACCGCAGGCCGTGATCGGCACACCAATGAACCAGCCTTTAGGCGGTTTGGTCGTCGGCAGATTGAATCGGGCCAGTCGCATTGCACCCGCGAGCGTGAAGACGCCGCAGGCAACCGCGAGCAGCGTGAACTGCTTGCTGCCAAGTTCGACCCCGCCGATCTGCAAGCCCGCATTGAGCACGAGCATTGACGGCGCTACACCAAAGGACACGAGGTCGGCCATCGAATCGAACTCGGCGCCGAAACTGGACTCCGCCTTCAGCAGCCGGGCGGCAACGCCATCGACGGTATCCAGCAGGCCGCACCAGACAATCAGCCAGGCCGCCTGCTCCAGCTCACCGAGCTGGCTCGTGACGATCGACGCGATGCCCAGCAACAGGCTAAGCGACGTGACGGCGTTGGGAACTGTGTATCGAAGTATCGACAATGGACAGGCACGTGTGTAACAGGCGCACCATTTTGAAGCGACCCAGCACTTTTATCCAGTGTTGCAGGCCTTTAGCGCCCTCTTCCGGCCATCACGCCGAGCGGCCCACGGGGTACCGTGACTTGCAGGGGCGACCCGTCCCGTACCACATCGATGACCACATTCGCGCCTACATTGTCCTGCATCTGTAGACGATTCAGGTCTCTCAAATTGAAGACGCGCTCACCGTTGTAGCGCACGATGCGATCGCCGCGCTGCAGCCCGGCGTTTGCCGCCGGTGAGAATTCCAGCACGTTGCTGATTCCGACGGACGTAGAGCGGTTCGAAGCCTCGAGGTATTTCTCGTACTCCGTATCGCCAAGCTCCGCTCTGAGCGTCTGGTCTGCGCCCATCTGGGCCTCGAAGAAATTCACCGTCTCCCCAGACTGCCGCGCTTCGAAGCGCGCCTGCATGGCCTCCATGCGCAACTCCGCCTCGCGGCGCGCGATCGACTCGGCGCGATCCGGACTGAAGCCGCCGGCAACAAGCTGCTCGGCCCGAGATTCCGGATCCCGACTGCTGCGGCCAGCAAAGCGATTCTGCGCTTGTGCAGCCTGCACCGTTTGCTGCCAGTCTTCATCTCCGTCATCAGCCTCGCCGTCGTCATCGACGTCGGACTCGACGGAGCCCTGCAGCCGCTCTACCTCGTCGATCAGGCGGAATAGCTCTTCCTCGAGCAGCTGCCGGGAGCGGCGTTCTTCGTCGAGTGCCGACTCGAGAGCGAGCAATCGTTCCGAGGGCGGCGCGTCGGCGTCGAAGCCGGTTGGCTGCTCGCGAGGGGACACGAGAAAGAAGCCGAACACGCCCAGCGCGAAAAACGCAGCAAGACCGGCAACCAACAGGTTTTTGGGCATCAGGAATCTCCGTTTCACGGAGTTTAGGCCAATTCCGGTCCGACTGGTTCACTCTATCGGAAGCGCAGGGGACTTCGGGCCGGCTGCGCGGGACGGCCGCGTCTATGCCCATCGGCAAGAATCAAGGCGAAGGACGTCAGACGAGGCGGCGTTATCACACAAAAAAAGCCGGGGCGAGCAATACGCTCGCCCCGGCCATTCTTTAGACGTCAGAAGATCAGCTTTGCGCTGACGCCGAACGTGCGGCCGACCACCTGGTCGATAAGGATTGCCGTCTGGCCAACAGAGTTCGTCTGCTCGAACTTCTTGCTCTCGTCGAGGATATTGTCGACCGACAGATTCACTTCGATGTAGTCGGTCGGGAACCACTTGTAGACGATTCCGAGGCTGTGGAAGGGCAGCTCGAAGGCATCATCGTTGCCCGAGATTCCGCCGTAGAAAATGCGGTCGCCGAACACGTTGTAGTTCAGGAAAGCGCTGTGCTCGCCTGAGTCCGAGTCATAACCCAGAGTTGCATTGGCGACGTATTCGGAATGTCCCGTCAGGCGGCGCTTCGCGTTTGTCGGAGCACCGGTGATGCCGGTCGTGTCAATCTGCAGTTCGGAATCGCTGAGCGTCAGGTTGCCCGACAGGAAGAAGCCTGTATCGCCGAAAGTCTTCAGACCCTCGAGCTCGACACCGTAGACCTCGCCGGACTCCGCGTTGGTGAACGTCAGCTGGATGTTGTCATCGGAACCTGCCGTGCGGATACGCTCAATCGGTTTCTGGATGTCCTTGTAGAACAGCGACACGGTAAAGTTGTCGCCATTGGCGTAGTAAAACTCACCGCGCGCCTCGAAGTTGTCGATCGGCGAGGTCTGCAGCAGTTCGTTACCGACAACCCGAATGCTCAGCTCAGGGTCGATATAGACAACGTCCGAGATCTCACGCAGGTCGGGGCGAACGACAGTCTCGCCATAGCTGAAGCGGAACTGGTAGTCGTCAGCGCCGAACAAGCCGGAGCCCATGTAGGTCGCCGCCAGGGACAGGTAGGTGTCGTCTTCGCGGATGGCGAGTCGCTGATTGGGCTGCGCCAGCGCGTCGATGACGTTCTGCACCGAGTTGCCGCTGAAATCCAGCAAATCGACCGGCAGAGTAGCCTGCTGGTAGTCCTCGTAGCGAGCGCCGGCCGTGAAACGCCAGTTGCTGAGCTCAGCATCGAACATCGCGTAAAACGCGTCGACCTTCTGCGCCGCGATATAGGACTCGGTGCCAAAGTTGCTGCCGAGCGACAGGTTGAACCCGTTTGCCAGTGTCAGTCGATTCGGGGCGAGTACATCGCCGGGTCCGCCAGAAAGCAGTGATGAGCTGATACCAACCGCATTGAGGTTGACGTTGTAGCCGAAGTACTCACGCGTCTTCTTGCTGCCCCACCAGCCAGTTGCGAATGTGACGTTCGCCCGGTCGATCGTGACCGGAAGACGGAAATTTCCGCCCCAGCTGGTCATATCGTCATCGAGTCCGAGAAACGAGAAGATACCTGCGGATGTTGACGCCAGGATCTGGCGGCTCACCTGGTTGCCGTTCGCGTCCAGCGCAGCTGCGCCCTGAAACTCGGTGCTGTTCGGCAGGTCTGTGGTTGCCGTCGAGTCGGACCAGAACCAGTCAAACTCGAGATCCTGCAGTTTCACGTTCTCGAGAAGAGCGGTGATGTATGGCGTCTCGAAAAACGTGTGCTCACCGGAGATCTGGAACAGGTCCAGCCCGCGCTTCTCGAAGCGTGTGCCATATCCGAGCTTCTGGTCACCTTCTTCCTGCTGGTTATTCTGGTCAAAACCTCGCGTGAACTCGGCCCGTGCCTCATCGTTCTTCAGCTGGTAGTAGCTGGACTCGAATGTGTGATCGCTGAGCCAGTCCACACCGACGTTCAACGACGCGACCGTGCGCTCTTCATAGATGGTCCTGTCGATGTCGACAAACTGCTCTTCCGGGTTGCCGATAGCTTCACGGCGCTGATTCTCGTTTCGGTATTTTTCGTTGTAGCTACCGTCGACAAGCGCACCGATACGAAGCTCCTCGCCGTTGCCCAGGTACCACGAGTTTCCAAGAGAGAACTTGGCACCGAAGTCCGGCGAGTTGCTCTGGTAGGTCGCGGCAACATCGGTGTTCAGGCTGTCGATAAGCCCCTGGTGGATCGTCTGTGCCTCGCCGAAGTCGCCATTCCCATCGAAGTTCAGCGTGTTAAAGATGTTGCTGACGCTGATATCGCCACGGTACGCGCTGATCGCGTCTGAAATGGCGGGCGGCAGCGACGCCGAACTCTCGTTGAACTGCAGACCGGAGCTGTCGCCCTCGCTGTTGAAACCGGTATTCACGCTTACGTTGGCGAGGAAGTCATCGGGGATTGTCTTTGTCCGGATGTTGATCGACCCACCGCCGAACGCTGCCGGCTGGTCCGGAGAAGGCGACTTCTGAATCTTGATCGACTCGACGATCGACGTGGGGAAAAGATCAAGTGGTATGACACTACGCGTCAGGTCAGGAGACGGTACCGCAGCACCGTTGACCAGGACGTTGGAATAGCGCTCACCCAGCCCACGTACATAGACGAATTTTCCGTCAATGACCGTCAGTCCGGGCACGCGCCGAAGCGCGGCGGCAATATCGGAGTCGCCAGCCCGAGTCATCGACTCGAAGCTGAGGTAATCAGCCGAAAAAGGAACCTCCATGCGCTCATCGGTCAGCGCGGCAGCGCCACTTTTGAGGCGCCCGAAGGTTACGATCTCCTCGATCTCGCCCTCTTCAGCTTCCTGCGCCATTGTGACCGGAGCAAACGTGATTCCGGCACACGCCAGGGCGACAGAGGCGGCAAGTGTAGTTCTCAGGTACATGTTCTTCAGCCTTTAGCGATACGGTGTTGCTGCAAGTGATGCGAGGCGCCCTTGCGGCGCCTCGCATTGATTCACATGCAGTCTTGGCACGATCAGTGTTTTCCGTTCGTTGCCTTGAGCTTACGGGTCGAGCGGAGCGCTAAGGCCAACGGTCCAGCCAGCCAGCCAGTCGTCGCCCTCGTTCGCACCGCCAAGGTACGTCGCCGTCTCGAAGAAGCCCGTCGATGCCGGCACCGGGTAGAGCGTGTCGTCGTTCAGATCGGCAAGGTCGGTGCTCTGATCGAACACAACCGTGCTGGCTGAATCGGTGATCGTCGCTGCCGTCAGGTAGCCGCGAGTACCGACGCCGCCCACGATCAGGCTCGTGTAAGGAATGTTGGTGCCGTCGAAGATGTTGTTCGTGTTGGCGCCAGAGGTCAGCAGCGTCTCCAACTCTGCCTCTTCAAAGCCAGTATTCGCGAAAGATCCGGGCGAAGACTTGATGAACTCCGAGCAGGCGATGACGTTGGATGCCATGATGGACGTGCCGTCCTGGGCAGCGTCGATCGTCTCCGGACCCTCAGAGTCGGCGAGCTCGATGCACTCGTTCGACGTCATCGTCGCTTCGTTTGACGTGACGATCGAGTTGAACATCTCGAAGAAGGTACCCTCGCGGAACAGCGGTCCTTCTGAGGAGCCCTTCGACGACGGGTTGTTGCCGGCGCCCTCGCTGACGTTCGACGTGATGCAGGTCATGTTGGAGATCCACAGCTTCGTCGTCGGCGTAATGCCATCGCCACGGCCGCCACCGGTGTTGTCACCTTCGATGCAACGGTTGCCGCCTGACGTGTGGACAACGACAGCGTACTGGATGAGGCCGTTGTAGCCTTCCGAGTAGTCGATGGAGTCGTCACCAACGTTCACAGCGACGATGTGGTCCATGTTGACCGCGCCGCCGAACATCTCGAAGCCGTCATCGAGCGATGTGTAGGTCTGGACGTGGCTGATCGTCGTGCCGCTGCCCACACCGTTCAGGGTCAGTGCGTTCAGCTCGTCACCGTCGACAACCTCGAAGCCGGCGTGCTTGATGACAACGTACGTAAGAACGCCAGAGTTCTCCGCATTGTTATTGCCGCCGTACGTCGCGGGACGACCTTCAGCCGTTGCGTGGCAGCCATGTACATTGTTCGCGGTCGGCTCAAACTGGCTGCCGCCTGCGACACCGTTGTTACCGGTGATCGTGCCGTCGTGGCACTTGTTGGTGCGGCCGTTGCCGTTAATCTGCATGCCGCCCCACAGGCCACGATCGCTCTCCGTCGCAATGCCCTGGATCGCGTCCTCGTCGGCAGTGAAAGTGATGGGGTCGGAAGCGGTACCTTCAGCGAAGATCTGCGATCCGCGCGCGATTCGGACATAGCTGTCGGCTGCCTGGAATACCATCGTGTTGCCCGCATCGATGATCAGGCGCGTGCCCTCGCCTTCCTGCGGAATGCGACGCCCGGTCGACGCGGCGTTGGCATCGACGTCTTCACCAATGAAGAGGCTGTCTTCGAAGATGTGCAGACCACCGAAATTCGGGAAGCGAATCGTCGATACCGTGATCGGGCGCGTGTCGGATACGAACGACGTGTCGTAGACGCAGTTGCCGTCCGTGTTGACGGTGCCTTCGAATGTCTGACCCGACTCCTCGTAGGACGCACACGGGTTGTCCGCCACGGGCGGCGGATTGCTTGTTGTGTTGCCCTGGTTGGAGTTATCGATGTTGGTCGGTGCCAGCGTGATGTCACCACTGTCGCAAGCGGCAACGAGTGCGCCGGTAAACAGAACGGTGAGGAGCTTTGAGCGGTTCATTAACAGTCTCCAGACTATACGTATGTGCATAAATCGAAAGCAGCGTGAGGCTGCGGTCATATCTGTTGTTGAGCAGGTGTAGCGGCAGCGCCTTGTTATTGTTCTTGCAGGCTCCTCTCGCGAGGTCTGCCGTCCCGGCCCGGTCAAGCGAGCCGTGAATTTATCGGCAATGTATTGATGCTCTGTGACAGAAAAGTTACAGATTGATGACGGGGCAAGGTGCCAGGTATCCGAAACAGCAATTGTATTATAAATCAATAATTTAAAGAGTAATTACGTGGTATATACATCTGCTTTATTTGCGCTTGGGCTCTGGTCTGATGCGCTGCTCAGACGGCTTGTAAGCGGTGCTGTGCGCCTACGATCGAGGGAGATTTTTGTTTTTGCTGTCCCGGCAGTCACTGGCGGTTGGTCCTCGAGGAAAGACCGATATCCGGACCGATAGCTTCCGCTGGCTTTTCCTGCGGGAGGTGCCAATAGCAGTACGATCGAAGCTGCGTACTAGTCTTCTAGGGAGAACCTGTATCCGTACCGATAGAAACTGCTTACTAGTCTTCTAGGGAAAACCGATACCCGTACCGATCGAAGCTACGTTCTAATCTTCTAGGGAGAACCT
>JAAUXY010162891.1_pt1 | contig 12517 bp, 10 predicted proteins | sample 7278121 | NCBI WGS metagenome assembly JAAUXY01 (sample SAMN14350117, study PRJNA611818) | marine sediment metagenome | isolation source: surface marine sediment (1.8m) | place: French Polynesia: Moorea | collected 2018-08 | reverse complement strand
GATGCGCACAGCTTTCCTGGACATGCCACTTGCGTTAACCAGCTCGGTAGTTGCCGGCGCATCGGCGCCGACGCTTTCTGCGGACCCCCCGTAAACCCATCCCTGGGGGCTTGGGCTCGACATCCATGTCTCGCACCGTCCGCATAAAGCGTCGACACCCCTGCGCCTCTATCGAGCGAATAGGGGGCTTGGCTCGATCAACGAGGTGTGACAGTGCTACCCCTTTTCCCAGACTGTGGCCGCCATGGATGGCGCGGCCGGCGACCCGGGCCCCAAGCCTCCAGGGATGGATTCACGGCGTGTCTGGACAAAGGGTGCAGTGCTGGCGCGCCACCTCGGGTCAGCCCTGAAAACGCGCACGGGCGCGGGGGAAAGCGCTTACTTGACGACCATGCCGGGTGTCGCGCCGGCGTCCGGTTGCAGCAGGAAGATGTCGCTGCCGCCGGGGCCCGCCGCCAGCACCATGCCCTCGGAGACTCCGAAGCGCATCTTGCGCGGCGCCAGGTTGGCCACGCACACCGTCAGCCGCCCCACGAGCAGCGCCGGGTCCGGGTAGGCTTCCTTGATGCCGGCGAACACATTGCGTTGCTCGCCACCGAGGTCCAGGGTCAGGCGCAGCAGTTTGTCAGCGCCCTCGACATGCTCGGCGGCAATAATCTCGGCGACCCGCAGCTCGACTTTGGCGAAGGTATCGAAGTCGATGGTGTTGTCATCCTGTTCAGCCTCGCTGTTCGCTGCAGGGGTGTTGTCTGTCTTGGCGGCCGCTGCGGCCGCGGTGGCTTCAACCATGGCTTCCACGCTCTTGGGGTCGATGCGGGTCAGCAGCGGCTTGAACTTTGCGACCTGGTGATCAACAAGGGCGCTGTCGAGGGCGGTCCAGTCCAGGGAGCAGTTGAGAAACGCCTCGGCTTTCTCCGCCATGGCCGGCAGCACCGGCTTGAGGTAGGTCATCAGTACCCGGAACAGGTTGATGCCCACCGAGCAGGCGGCGTGCACTTCAGTCTCCCGGCCCTCTTCCTTGGCCAGCACCCAGGGCTTCTTCTCATCGATGTACTGGTTGGCGCGATCCGCCAGCGCGATGATTTCGCGAATGGCCTTGCTGAACTCGCGGCTCTCATACAGCTCGGCGATGGAATCGCCGGCGGCGATGAACTCCTGCACCAGCACCGGCTCGCTGCACTCGGCTTCCAGCCGGCTGTCGAAACCCTTGCGCAGGAAGCCCGCGCAGCGACTGGCGATATTCACCACCTTGCCCACCACGTCGGAGTTGACCCGCTGCACGAAGTCCTCGAGGTTGAGGTCGATATCGTCCACGCCACTACCCAGCTTGGCGGCGAAGTAGTAGCGGATGTACTCGGCATCCAGGTGTTCCAGGTAGGTGCGGGCGTTGATGAAAGTGCCCCGCGACTTGGACATCTTGGTGCCGTTCACCGTCAGGAAGCCGTGCACGAAGATGCCGGTCGGCGTGCGGTAGCCGGCGGAGTGCAGCATGGCCGGCCAGAACAGGCCGTGAAAGTTGATGATGTCCTTGCCGATGAAGTGATACAGCTCGCTGCTGGCATCGCTGGACCAGACCGCGTCGAAATCCAGCCCTTCGCGCTCGCACAGGTCCTTGTGGCTGGCCATGTAGCCAATCGGCGCGTCCAGCCACACATAGAAGTACTTGCCCGGCGCGTCGGGAATCTCGAAGCCGAAGTAAGGCGCATCGCGGCTGATGTCCCATTCCTGCAGGCCTGCGTCCAGCCATTCGCTCAGCTTGTTGGCAATCTGCGGCTGCAGGGTACCGCTGCCGGTCCATTCCTTGAGCATGTCTGCGAAGGCCGGCAGCGTGAAGAAATAGTGCAGCGACTGCTTGTCCACGGGGGTCGCCCCGGACAGTGCCGATTTGGCGTCGATCAGGTCGCTGGGGCTGTAAGTGGCACCACAGGCCTCGCAGTTATCGCCGTACTGGTCCGGGGTCTTGCAGCGCGGGCAGGTGCCTTTGATGTAGCGATCCGACAGGAATAACTCTTTTTCCGGGTCAAAGGCCTGGGTGATTTCCCGCTCGGCAATGTGGCCGTTTTCCCTGAGTGCGAGGTAGATCGACTCGCTGAGCACCCGGTTCTCTTCGGAGTGGGTGGTATGGAAGTTCGCGAAGTTGATGTGAAAGTCGCGGCTGTCGGCCAGGTGCGCCGCGTGCATCTGCTCGATCTGCTGTTCCGGGGTGATGCCCAGCTCCTCGGCGGTCAGCATGATTGCAGTGCCGTGGGCGTCGTCGGCACACACGTAGCGGCAGTTATGTCCCCGGGACTGCTGGAAGCGCACCCAGATATCCGTCTGCACCTGCTCCAGCATGTGGCCCAGGTGCAGGGGGCCATTGGCATAGGGCAGGGCGCTGGTAACCAGGATGTCGCGGGCGGTGCTGTCGGCCATGCGGCTGGAATCTCGCTTTAAAAAAAGGGCGCCACTATACCCCAATCACCGTTACCGGTCAGCCGCGGGAAGACCGGCTGAAGGCTTAATCGCGGGTGCTGTAGCGCCCGACGATGCCGGTGATGCGACGCAACAACCAGCGCGGTGTGTTGCGGCTGCCCAGGGTGGAGAGCTGGTTGACCAGGCCGGGCACACAGATCACGTCGCCGTCCATGCAGGCCTTGTAGCCGGCGCGGGCGACGTCGCGTACATCGCCGATAACAAAATCGGGCAGCTTGAGGTTCTCGTTCTTCTCCTGGGCGCCGCTCAGCATGCCGGTATCGGTAACCCCCGGGCACAGCGCCGTGGCGGTAACGCCGGTGCCCTTGAGTTCCTCGGACAGGGACTCGGTCAGCGACAGCACGTAGGCCTTGCTGGCGGCATAGCTCGCCAGCGCTGGCACCGGCTGAAAAGCGGCAACGGAGGCGACATTGAGCACCCGGCCCTCACCGCGTTCAACCATGCCGGGCAGGAAGGCCGACAGCATGGAAGTCAGGCCGCTGATGTTCAGGTCTACCAGCTGCTGGTGGGTGGCGGCGGGAATGTCGACAAAACGACCGTGCTCGAGCACGCCGGCGTTATTGATCAGGGCGCTAACTGGCTTGCGGGCCCGTTTCAGTTTTGCCGCCAACCCGGTCGCGGCGTGTGGGTCGGTAAGGTCGGTAGGTTCCACCCGCACGTCCACGCCGTGGTCGGCGCTTAGCCGTTTGGCCAGCGCCCGGAGTTTTTCTTCGCTGCGTGCGACCAGCACCAGCCCGTAGCCGCCGGCGGCAAACTCCGCTGCCAGCGCTTCGCCGATGCCGGAGGAGGCGCCGGTAATCAGTGCAATCTTCTTTGTCATCTTTGCAGCGTAGACGAGAATCTTGATGTAGACCAAGAGAAAGCCTGACTGCGCGGGCGGCATACGCACACCGGCATATACTGGTGGCGATGGCCGATTCCGCACCCACAGAACGCGGGGTCAAGCTGCTACACGACCCGGTACGCAACAAGGGCACCGCCTTCACCGAGGCGGAGCGCGAGTTGCTGGGCCTGCGCGGCCTGCTGCCGCCGCGACACAACTCGGTGGCGGAGCAGGAGCTGCGCGTCCTCGACAATCTCGATCACAAGGTCTCTGATCTCGAGCGCTACCTGTTCCTGATCGCCCTGCAGGACCGCAACGAGACGCTCTTCTACCGCGTTATCACCCAACATATCGAGCGCATGATGCCGCTCATCTACACGCCCACCGTGGGCAAGGCTTGCCAGCAGTTCGGCCACGTCTACCGCCGACCCCGCGGCCTCTACATCTCCCTGGATGATCGCGGGCGGGTGGCGGAGGTGCTGCGCAACTGGCCCCATCGAGATGCGCGCATCATCGTGGTCACCGACGGTGAACGCATCCTCGGCCTTGGCGACCTCGGTACCTACGGCATGGGAATACCGATCGGCAAACTGTCCCTTTACACCGCCTGCGCCGGCATTGCGCCCACCGAGTGCCTGCCCATCACTCTCGATGTCGGCACCAACAACGAGGCGCTATTGAACGATCCGCTCTATACCGGGCTGGAGCGTAAGCGCATGCGCGGACCGGAGTACGACGAGCTGATTGAGGAATTCATGGTGGCGGTGCACGAGGTGTTTCCGGGTGTGCTGGTGCAGCTGGAGGACTTCGGCAATGCCAACGCTTTCCGCCTGCTGAAACACTACCGCGACCGGTACTGCCTGTTTGACGACGACATCCAGGGTACCGGTGCAGTCGCCGTTGCGGGCCTGATGGCTGCCATGCGCATCACCGGTGGCAAGCTCTCCGATCTGAAGGTGCTCTTCCTGGGGGCGGGCCAGGCGGCCATCGGCATCGCCGACTGCCTGGTCAACGCCATGGTGCGGGAGGGCTGTGATGAGCAGCAGGCCCGGGCGGCCTGCTGGATGATCGATTCCCGCGGCCTGCTGACCGCTGATCGCCCGGAGATCCCAGCGCAGAAGCAACCCTACGCCCACCCGGGAGAGCACACCGACGAGCTGCTGGCGGCGGTGCTGGCACTCAAGCCGACGGCGATCATCGGCTGCGCCGGCCAGCCCCAGACCTTCACCAAGCCGGTGGTGCGGGCGATGTGTGAGCTGAATGAGCGCCCCATCGTGTTTGCACTCTCAAACCCCACCTCCAAGGCCGAGTGCACCGCCGAGCAGGCCTATACCTGGAGTGAAGGCAGGGCCATCTACGCCAGCGGCAGCCCCTTCGATCCTGTGAAGCTGGGCGGGCAGACCCTGGTGCCGGGGCAGGGTAACAATGCCTATATCTTTCCCGGAGTCGGCCTGGGGGCCCTGTACTGCCGCGCCAGCCGCGTCACCGATGAGATGTTCCTGGCCGCCGCCAATTGCCTCGCCCACCTGGTGGATGAGGACGACCTGGGCTCCGGTCGCATCTACCCGGCGCTGTCGCGCATTCGCGAGGTCTCGGCGGCGATCGCCGCCGCGGTAGCCGAGGAAGCATCGCGCAGCGGGCTGGCGGGCATTGAGTTGCCGGAGAATCTCGAGCAGGCCATCCGCGAGCACATGTACGAGCCGGTCTACCCACACCACGCTTGAACCGGGGCAGCCAGGGTCTCGTAGAGAGTGCTATCCTTTCGCCTTTTTTGCGAGACACCCCAGCATGAGCAACAAGATTCCACGCAGTAACGACAACGATTACACGCCGGAAATTATCGAGGAGCGCCAGCGCTTCATCGCCGAAAAGACCGGCGCCAGTCTTGATCACACCAGGAAGTTCTCCTTCGACCCCGACAGCATGGCCGGCAACGTCGAGCACCTGTTCGGGGTGGCCCAGATTCCCATCGGCCTGGCAGGTCCCTTGCTGGTCAACGGTGAGCACGCCCAGGGTGAGTTCTACGTGCCCATGGCCACCATCGAGGGGACTCTCGTCGCATCATATAATCGCGGTATGCGGGTGATCCGCGAGGCCGGCGGTGTCACCACCACCGTGTGCGGGGAAGCCATGCAGCGCGCGCCGACCTTTATTTTCCGCAGTGCCCGCGAGGCCCGCGATTTTCGCGACTGGCTGGTGGCCAATTTCGATGCGGTCAAGGCCCAGGCCGAGTCCACGACCTCGGTGGGCAAGCTGCTGGAGGTCGAGCACTACATCGTGCACAACATGGTGCACACGCGCTTTGACTACTCCACCGGCGACGCTGCCGGCCAGAATATGACCGGCAAGGCCACCTTCGTGGCCTGCGAGTGGATCCGCAGCCAGATTCCCTACCTGCGTCACTACCTGCTGTCGGGCTCCTTCGATACCGAGAAGCGCACCTCCTACGTCAACTCGCTCAAGGGTCGCGGCCGCCGGGTGACGGCGGAAATCACCCTGCCGCGGGAAGTGCTGGGCGACGTGCTGCGCATCACCCCGGAACAGATGCACTACGGCTACGGGATCTCGACCCTGAGCGCCTTTATGGCGGGTTCCTCCAACAACGCCGCCCACCCGGCCAATGGCCTGGCGGCCATGTTCCTGGCCACCGGCCAGGACGCTGCCAACATCGGCGAGGCGAACCAGTGCACGGTCTATAACTATGTGACCCGCAATGGTGACCTCTACTTCTCGGTGACGCTGCCGGCCCTGATCATGGCCACCTACGGCGGCGGCACAGGCCTGTCTACGCAGCGCGAATGTCTGGAAGTCATGGACTGCTACGGCCCCGGCAAGGTGATGAAGCTGCTGGAAATCGCTGCTGGCGTGGTGGTGGCCGGGGAGCTGTCGCTGGGCGCTGCCACCCGCGTCGATCGCAAGACCGGCACCAACGAGTGGGTCGACGCCCACGAGAAGCTGGGCCGCAATCGCTGATGCCATTGCGCCGCCGCATCGGCCTGCTGGCTGTGCTCAGCCTCGCCTGCGAGATGGCGCTGGCGGACGGCATCTTCCAGAACAGCTACGATGCTGTGCCCGAGAGCGCCCAACGGCAGTTCGAACATGCCAGCCGCATCTGGGAGCGCTATCTGGATACCGATGTGCCGATTCGCGTGCGGGTGAGCTGGGTCGAGCGCGGCCCCACCGCCTTTGCACTGCCCCGAGGCGTGCGCAATGCGGCGCACCTCCCGGTTGCGAATGCCTGGTATCCATCGGCCCTGGCGAACACCCTGGCCGGAGAGCGCGACTCTGAGCAGGACGATATCAATATCTTTTTCCTGGCGCGGAAGAACTGGTATTACGGCGGTGACACACCCATCGCCGCGGAACAGATGGACTTCCTGTCTGTGGCCCTGCACGAGATTGCCCACGGCCTCGGCATGTCCTCTGGCACTTTCGTACCCTGGGAGGGTGATGCAGGCGCCTCACTGGGTTTGCCCAACGACTTCGTGTCGTTCTTTGCGCTGAGTTTTACCCTGGGCCCGCTCGATGGTACCCCGCACCTCTACGACAGCAGGGTGGTCAATGGCGCCGGGGTTTCCCTGCTGGAAGTGGCGGCCACCGGCAATCCGTCAGCGGCACTGTCGGCGTATCTCGGAAGTGACGACCTGGTGTTTGACGGTGAGGCGGCGCGAGCTGCCAACGCCGGACAGGCACCGCGGCTCGCACCCGGCAACGTGGCCCACTTCAGTGTTGACGATAACCCACCGGGCTCGGGCAACTACCTGATGACGCCTTCATCCGGAGATGGTCGCTTCAGCCATGAGCCCGGCCCGCTGTTGCTGGCCGTGCTGCGAGACCTGGGCTGGAAAATTCGAACGCCCTGACTCTTCAGCGCCAGGCGCCCAGAATCGCTCCCATCAGCGCCATGAACACGACCATGTAGCCTGCATCGATCAGCCACAGGGCGAAAGGCTTGCGGCCGAACAGGTAACTGATCCCATAGCTGGTCGCAATCAGCGTCAGCCCCAGCAGGCCACCGACGGTGAAACCCGACACCAGCGCCGGCGCCGGGTGCAGCTGCAGCAGCAGTGCCAGCGTGCTGGCCATTACCAGGTTGAGCACGAAGGCGCCGCCGAAGATCATCGGCGCATGGCCGTCCTGGAGTTCTTCGTCGGCAAGCCCCTCCAGCCGCTGCCAGGCCTTGCCAAAGACTGGTCCATACCAGATGCCGCCGAGTACAAAGGCCGAGACGGCGCTCGCCAGCACCGCCAGCCAGTTGATTGAACCGAGATCCATGCCAGGAGCCCCCCTTAGTTTTGCTACCCAAAGCATAGACGGCCACCTGCCAACGGTGAAGCCGGCTCAGGTTATACTTGCGGGCTTTTGTCGCCGCACCCGGAAAAGGAGCAACCCAGTGAAAACCTTCCAGACCTTCCTCTGCCTGGTCCTGCTGCTGCCACTGGCAGCCCTGGCCGATGAGCACGAGACCGAGAAGCCGGCCGTAGAGGCCGAGCCCGAGCGCTTCGTCAGCCAGCACGAGATTCGCGTGCAGGGCCAGCGTGTTCGTTACCGTGCCACCGCCGGTACCCTGATCATGCGCGACGAAGAGGACAAACCGATCGCCGAGTTCGGCTATACCGCCTACGAGAGGGAAGGTGCCAACAAGGCCACCCGCCCGTTGATGTTTGCCTGGAACGGCGGCCCCGGTTCAGCCTCCATGTGGCTGCACATGGGGGTGCTGGGGCCGCAGATTACTGTGGTCGAGGACCTGGCCGTCAATGGCAAGGGGCCTTTCCAGCGCAAGGACAACGAGTACAGCATCATCGACAAGGTCGACCTGGTGATGATGGATCCGATCGGTACCGGCTTCTCCCGCCCGCTGGGCGAGGCGGAAGGCAAGGACTTCTGGGGCGTAGACAATGACATCAAGTCGGTGTCGAACTTCATTGCCCAGTACGTTACCGAGAACGATCGCTGGGCATCGCCGAAGTACATTCTCGGTGAGAGCTACGGTGGCATGCGCGCCGGTGGAGTCAGCTTCGATCTGCTGACCCGCCACAACATCGGCCTCAATGGCGTGGTGCTGGTCTCTCCCTACATGGATTCGGCCGGCGGTGGCGGTGTCGGGGTGGCCAACCTGGTCACCGGCTACCCGATGACCCTGTCCACCTATGCCGCCACCGCCTGGTTCCACGATGCGCTGGCCAACAAGCCGTCCGACTTCAAGGCCTTCCTGGCGGAAGTGGACGAGTTCGCGATTTCCGATTACCTGACCGTGCTGGTCAAGGGCGCCCGCGCCAGTGACGCTGAGCGCCAGCGGGTTGCTGAGCAGCTGGCGGCCTACACCGGTACCACGCCGATTTTCTGGCTGCGCGCCGATTTCCGCGTCACCGAGGGCCAGTTCGTGCAGGAGCTGTTGCGCGATCGCGACCAGCTCGCGGGCCGCATCGATTCGCGCTTCTTCGGCTATACCACCAACGCCCTGGCCGAGAACATGCCCTTTGACCCCTACATGAGCTCGGTGGGTCCGGGCTTTGTCGCCACCTTCAACGACTACATCCGCACCGACCTGGGCGTGGACATCGAGCGCCAGTACGTGGTCTCCGGTAGACTGTGGCGCGACTGGGATCGCATGCACAAGGATCCCAAGAGCGGCTATAAAACACCGGCCGACACGGGTGTTGACCTGGCCTACGCCATCATCCGCAACCCGGATATGAAGGTGCTGGTGCAGCAGGGCTACTTCGATCTGGCGACCCCGTACCGGGCGTCCGAGTATTTCATCGACCAGATGCCGCTGCCGGACAGCCTGCGTGGCAATGTCGCCATCGAGTACTACGAGGCCGGTCACATGATGTATGTGCATCCCCCGTCGCTGGTGAAATTCCGCAAGGATCTGGCAGACTTCATCGATGCCAGCCTCTGATCGTGGGTCTGTTTGTGGGTGCGATTGTGGGTAAACGGAGCGCTGCTTATACTAGCGGCCTTCGCGCCACCCGGGTGTCCCCATGAACCAGATCAAGCACATCGTCGCCGTTGCCTCCGGCAAGGGCGGAGTGGGCAAGTCCACCACGGCCGTTAATCTCGCCCTGGCGCTGAAAGCACGGGGCGCTGCGGTCGGCCTGCTCGACGCCGACGTCTACGGCCCCAGCCAGCAGATCATGCTGGGCATCCCCGAGTCGCAGCAGCCCGAGCAGAAAGACGGCAAGTACCTGCTGCCCATCGAGGCTCACGGCCTGGCGACGATGTCGATGGGGTACCTCGTCAGTGAACGCACGCCAATGGTGTGGCGCGGCCCCATGGCCGGCGGCGCCCTGCAGCAGATGCTCGAACAGACCTGGTGGGGCGAGCTCGATTACCTGGTGATCGACATGCCGCCGGGCACCGGCGATATCCAGCTGACGCTGTCACAGAAGGCCAAGGTGTCCGGTGCGGTAATTGTCACCACGCCCCAGGACATCGCCCTGCTGGATGCCCGCAAGGGTATCGAGATGTTCGGCAAGGTCGGCATCCCGGTGTTGGGTATCGTGGAAAACATGGCGGTGCACACCTGCAGCAAGTGCGGTCACCAGGAACATATCTTCGGCGCCGAGGGCGGCGAGCGCATCGCCGCCGAGTACGGTGTCCAGTTGCTGGGCGCCTTGCCGCTGGCGCTGTCGATCCGCGAGCAGACCGACGGTGGCCGCCCCACCGTGGTTGCCGCACCTGACAGCCCTGAGGCCGCCAGCTACCTGGCCATCGCCGACCGGGTGAGCGCGGCGCTCGGCGAGGCAGCACCTGACGCCGGCCCGGAGATTGTTATCAGCAACGATTGAGCGATCGCGAGATCGCCCCTAACACCGCACTACAGGATTTTCATGAGTATCAAGTCAGACAAGTGGATTCGGCGCATGGCCGAGCAAGAGGGCATGATCGAGCCCTTCCAGGCGGAGCAGGTACGCTACGTCAATGAGCAGCGGGTGATCTCCTTCGGCACCTCCAGCTACGGCTATGACGTGCGCTGCTCCGAGCACTTCAAGGTGTTTACCAACATCCACTCGGCCACGGTGGACCCGAAAAACTTCGACGAGAAGAGCTTCGTGGATATCCACGGCGAGTCCTGCATCATCCCGCCCAACGCGTTTGCGCTGGCCTCGACGGTGGAGTACTTCCGCATTCCCCGCAATGTGCTGACCGTGTGCCTCGGCAAGTCCACCTATGCCCGCTGCGGCATCATCGTCAACGTCACGCCGTTGGAGCCCGAGTGGGAAGGCCATGTGACCCTGGAGTTTTCCAATACCACCAACCTGCCGGCGAAGATCTACGCCAACGAGGGTGTGGCACAGATGCTGTTCTTCGAGTCCGATGAAGTCTGCGAGACCAGCTACAGGGACCGCGGCGGCAAGTACCAGGGCCAGACCGGAGTGACCCTGCCGCGGGCCTGACGCATGCGCACGCTGCTCCCACTACTGCTGGCGGGCCTGTTGTTGGGCGGGTCTGCACAGGCCCAGCGCAGCGGCAACCAGCTGCCGACCATGGGGGAAACCGGGGTCATCCCGGTGGGCCAGGAATACATGATGGGCCGGGTCTGGCTCATGTCCTACCGCCGCCAGGTACCCGCGCTGGAAGACCCCTTGATGCAGGACTACCTGGAGACCCTGGTCTACAGGCTGGCGGAAACCAGCGAACTCCAGGACCGCCGGCTCGAGCTGATCACCGTCGAGGCTGACTCCATCAACGCTTTTGCAGTCCCGGGCGGGGTGGTGGGTGTGCACACGGGCCTGGTGCGCAAGGCGGAGACCGAGTCACAGCTGGCCTCGGTGCTGACCCACGAACTGGGCCACATCAGCCAGCGCCACTGGTCACGCAGCGTCGAGGCCGCTCAGCGCAGCCAGATTCCCACCCTGCTGGGCCTGCTGGGCGGGATGGTTGCCGTGGTGGCGGGGCAGGGTGATGCCGGCATGGCCGCCATTGCCGGCACCCAGGCGGCGGCCCAGCAGAACCAGCTGCGCTTCAGCCGCGCCCATGAAAAAGAGGCCGACCGGGTCGGCATCCAGAACCTGGCGCGGGCCGGGCTGGACCCCAACGGCGCCGCCAATATGTTCACGGTCATGCAGTCTCAGTACCGCGGGTCCAGGCGGCCGCCGGAGTTCCTGATGACCCACCCGCTGACCGAGACCCGTATCGCCGACGCCCGCAACCGGGCGCGTCAATACCCGCGCCGGGTCTATGCCGACAACCCGGACTTCCAGCTCATGCGCATGCGCGTACAGGCCTCGAGCTTCCGCACCGATGAAGAAGCGGAAGCCTGGTTCCGCAAGCGCCTCAAGCGCAAGGGCCGCAACGCTGAGTCGCAGCAGTATGGACTGGTGCTGGTACTCACCCGGCAGCGCAAGTTCGCCGAGGCCATGGAGCTGCTGACGCCGCTCAGGGAATATCGCCCGGACAATCTTCCCTACCTGCTGGCGGAAGCCGATATCTATATCGAATCCGGTGAGTTTGACGACGCCCTGTCGCTGCTGGGGCGGCAGTGGATGTTGATGCCGGGCAACTACCCGCTCACCATGGCGGTTTCCAAGGCCCACCTGCGGGCTGGCCGCTACACCGAGGCCGAGGAAATCCTCACCGCCCAGGCATCCAGGCGCCAGAACGACCCCTACGTCTGGTATGTGCTGGCGGAAACCCAGGGCCTGACGGGCAACACCTATGGCCTGCACCAGTCCCGTGCCCAGTACTTCTATCTCAACGGCCGCATGCTGGAGGCCCGCAGCCAGCTCGGCTACGCCCTGCGGCTGGCGCCGGACCCGGTGGCCCAGGAGCGAATTCGCACCGAACAGCGCTATGTCGAGAATGCAGCGCGGGCGCTGGGACAGCTCAAGTAGGCGCCTCGCCTAATCCTGGACCTTATCGAGATCGACGCCGGACGGGGGCAGGGGCTCGCCGTCCAGTAGCGCGCGGTCACCCTGCAGGGCCAGCCGGCCTTCTACAAACCAGCGCGCGGCCTGTGGATAGAGCTGGTGTTCCCGCAGTTGTACCCGGTCGGCCAGTAATGCGGCGTTGTCGCCTTCCACAATGGCCACCTGTGCAAACAGGATCGACGGGCCGCCGTCCAGTTCCTCGGTGACGAAATGCACGGTGGCGCCGGCTTCGGTGTCGCCCGCATCGAGCGCACGCTGGTGGGTATGTAGCCCAGGGTACTTCGGCAGCAGCGACGGGTGGATATTCAGCAGTCGACCGCGGAAAGCGGCGATAAATGCCGGCGTC
>JAAUXY010053152.1_pt1 | contig 12523 bp, 13 predicted proteins | sample 7278121 | NCBI WGS metagenome assembly JAAUXY01 (sample SAMN14350117, study PRJNA611818) | marine sediment metagenome | isolation source: surface marine sediment (1.8m) | place: French Polynesia: Moorea | collected 2018-08 | reverse complement strand
CTGTCAGCTGTGTTGATCTACGGATTTATTGGACTTGCCGAAGCCGGAATCTTGACTGACATCATCACCCATTTAAAACACAACGGCATAACGGTTCCGGGACAAATTCCTTTCTCGGTACTCATGTTTCTGGTGGCCATCGGAATCATCGGTTTTTTGGGTATCAGGCGTAAAGAATAGAAATGATGATGGATCGCTTAAAGCATCTGAAATCCAGAAAAGACGCCAGACTGGTTTTTCGTAAAAACCAAAATGTTGAAGTGCGGTGTTTAACAAATACGTGCAATTTTGATGGCCGCATCCAGGATGTCAGTGCCTCGGGAATATTTATATCAACCAGCCAGCACCTGCCAAAGGATGAGGAAATAGCGGTCTCTTTTACCTTTCCAGATTCCGGCAATTGCGTCAAGGCTACCGGCAAAGTCGCCAGAGTCACGAATTCCGGAATCGGTGTCGAAATCCTGGTCTATTTTAAAGAAAAAGGCCATGCGCTTAACACCCGGACCAGTGCGTTCAAAAAGCAACCCAGGCTCATATTTTTAGACGCCTCCACCCAAGCCAAATAAAACCCCTCTATCCGAACATTCCTTCGCCGGAAAAAACCCGCATAAGGCCGCACCCTCGCTGTCTGACGGCTGGCAACCCCCTTTTCCGAAATCCGCCTTAGTTCATATGGCCGTTGTCCTCTGGCATCTTGGCGAGAGACCTTGGCTAAAATGAAATTAATCTACCTACCGGTAGGTATTCTACTTGACAGTGCCGATATTTTGGCATACACACAGACCGCCATACCTGAATCTATCATGAAAATGAAAGCCTCCAACTCGTGATAGATCCATGTAACACCTGAATCTAGCATGAAAATAGATGAGAATCTTTTGTGTACAAGATCCAGGACAGAAATGATATTTGCCTGAAATGGAAAGCTTATGAAAAACAAAAAAAAACTGAACGCAAAGACGCCCAATGCCCGCGAGCGACTGCTGGAAACAGCCATTGGCATATTCGCTCAAAAAGGGTATGCCGGGACATCCGTGCGTGAAATTGCGGAGCGGGCCGGCGTGAGCAAACCGGTTCTCTACTATTACTTTAAAAGCAAAGAAGGCCTTTTTCTGGCCATATTGGAGATGGCCGAGAATTTACAGAAGCAATTGCTGGCCGAGGTTTTAAAATCGCAGGGTAACGTATTGAATCGACTCCTGATGCTTTACCGCCGGGTATATGCGGAGGTCGAAGCGCACCGTAGCCTCTATAAAATGATTCACGGTCTCATATTCGGGCCCCCGCAGGGGACACCCAATTATGACTTCACGCGTTATCATCGCCACATGATCAATGCCATACGTAAAATATATGATACGGGTCTCGCCGAGGGTGAGGTTAAAAAAACCGCCGGTGGCGAAGTCGCCTATCTGGTTTTGAGCCTGATCGATTTTTGTCTGCACATGGATCAAGTTAAACCGCATACCGCAGATCCGCAACGTCCCGAACGGTTGCTGCGACTGGCGTTTCAGGGAATCGAAAAAGAGACGGTAAATTAAATGCAAACCAAATGTTCATTTTTATTTCTGGCAATGTTGTTGTGGGCCGGTTTTTTGACATCCGGCTGTGACGATAAAGCGGGGTTGGCCACCACCGATCCCCAATCAAAACTGCCCCCTGCTGTTCCGGTATCCATTGTCGAGATCAAAACCGAACCGATAAGGGATGTCATCTTTTTGCCGGGAACAACCGAGGCCTGGCAGGATGTGAAGGTGGCCGCCGACACCGCCGGTCGCATCGAGTGGATCGGCCCGCGCGAGGGCGAACTCATCAACCAAGGCGATCTGCTGATCAAGATCGACGTATCGGCCCTCAAGGCCGCTCGGGAGCATGCCAAAGCCCAGTATCAATTGGCCGATGATCTTTACCAGCGGCGCCGACGCCTTTTCGAGCGCAAGATCATTGCCCGGGAGGAACTGGATCAGAGCGCAACCCAGCGCAAGTTAGCGGCCACCGACCTGGAGCAGATAAAGGTTAAATATAATCATGGTTTTCCGCGTTCACCGATTAACGGCATCATCAACCACCTGTATGTGGATGCCGGCGAGTTCATCGACACCGGCAAACCGATTGCCGACATTATCAATATCGAGCGCATTAAAATCAACGTTCGCGTACCGGAGCTCGACATCCGCTTTGTGCTGCAAGGCCAAAAGACAGCGGTCAAAATCGATGCCTTCCCGGATAGAACGCTCAGCGGGACGGTGGATTTTGTGTCCTTTAAAGCCGATCCGGCCACCAAAACCTTTCTGGTACGCACTGTGATCGAAAATCCATTCGCCGATATCCGCCCGGGAATGATCGCCCGGGTGGCCTTTGTGCGCCGTGTGATACCCGAAGCGTTGCTGGCACCGCTTTTCGCACTGGTAGACAAAGGCGGCGAGCGTCTGCTGTTTATCGAAAAAAACGGTGTGGCCCAATCGCGAACCGTGGTCATCGGGGTTATTGAAGGCGATCGCGTCCAGATTACCAGCGGCTTGAACCCCGGCGATCATCTGATCGTCAAGGGACACACCGAAATCGAAGACGGCATGAGGGTACGCGTGCAATGATACTGAACCAATATGCACTCAAACGACAGGTCACCGTCCTGGCGCTGCTGGTGGTCATTGTGATCGCCGGACTGTACTGCTACGTCACGCTGCCGCGCGAATCGTTCCCGGACATCACCATCCCTTATGTGTTTGTGACCACAACCTATGAGGGGGTGGCACCGGCAGACATGGAGGAGTTGATCACGATTCCCATCGAGCGCAAGCTCAAGGGCATTGATGATGTCGAAGAGATCCGCTCCACATCGGCCGAGGGTATTTCCACGGTGGCCATCAAATTTTTGCCCAAGGTCGACCTGGACGATGCCTTGCAAAAAGTCCGCGATAAGGTCGATCAGGCCGAAGGCGATTTGCCGGCCGATCTGCAGGATGACCCGGTCATTAAGGAAGTCAATTTTTCCGACATGCCGGTCATCCGGGTGGTGTTGTCGGGGCCGTTCAGCCTGCGGCGACTGCAGAATTTGGCCGAAGATATGCAGGACCGGCTCGAATCCATATCCGGAGTTCTGGAAGCACGCCTGACGGGCGGGCTGGAACGCGAAATTCATGTGGAATTCGATCTGGATCGCGTGCGCGCCTACAACGTGCCTTTTTCCAACATCGTCGCTTCGGTCAACAACAGTAACGTGAACATGCCCGGCGGCAGCATGGATATCGGTGAAGGCAAATACCTCGTGCGGGTGCCGGAAGACTTTGAGCATCCGTCTGAAATTTTCTCGATCGTGGCCTTCGTGCGGGACGGCAAACCGGTTTACCTGCGGGATATCGCCACTATCAAAGATGCCTACAAAGATCCGCTCACCCGCTCACGTATCAACGGTGATAATAGCGTCACCATCGGAATCCTCAAACGCAGCGGTGAAAACATCGTGCGCGTCACCGAAGAAGTCAAGCAGGTGGTCAACGATATGCGGCCCGAACTGCCGCAGACCTTGCAAATTGATCTGACCGCCGACCAGTCCAATGACGTGCGGCTGTTGGTAGCGGACCTGGAAAACAACATTATTTCCGGACTCATCCTGGTGCTGGCGGTCATTTTCTTATTCATCGGCGGCCAGTCCGCCGTATTTGTGGCCCTGGCCATCCCCTATTCCATGTTCATCACCTTTACGCTGCTGACCGGATTCGATGTCACCCTGAATATGGTGGTGCTGTTTTCTTTGATTCTGGCGCTGGGCATGCTGGTGGACAACGGCATCGTCATCGTCGAAAATATCTATCGCCACATGCAACAGGGCAAATCCCGCCCGGAGGCGGCTGCCGTGGGAACCGACCAGGTGGCCTGGCCGGTGATTACCTCCACCATGACCACCCTGGGGGCCTTTTCGCCCATGCTTTTCTGGCCGGGGATAATGGGTGAGTTCATGGGGTATTTACCTTTGACGCTGATTATGGCCCTGAGCGCTTCGCTGTTTGTGGCCCTGGTGATCAATCCGGTGCTGTCGGCCCGCTTTCAGAAAATCAAGGCCGATAAACCTGCTAAAATCACCACGACCCGCGAGCCATGGATCAAACAGTTTTATTTGTTTTTGCTCAAATGGTCGCTGCGACATCGCTGGGTGGTCGTCGTTTCGGCAGTCGTCCTGCTGATCGGCGCCACCCTGGCTTTTGTATTTTTCGGCAAAGGCAAGGAGTTTTTTCCGGATACCGAACCCCGTCGCGCCTATGTCAATATCAAAATGCCGGAAGGCACCAATCTGGATACTTCCGATCGACTGGTGGCCCAGATCGAAAAAATTGTGGCCCAATATGGGGACATCCGCTATGTCATTTCCAATATCGGATCCATCGGCGGAGACCCTTTTTCCCAGGGCGGCACCGGCACCCATATTAGCCGGGTGGTACTGGACTTCAAAGAATTTCATGATCGCTCCCGGCCATCATCGGAAATCGTAAAAGAAGTCCGGCAACGGATTTTAAGCACCATTCATGGGGCGGAGGTGCAGGTGGAAAAAGAAGAAGAAGGCCCGCCCACCGGTCCGCCGATCAATATTGAAATTTTCGGTGAAGATATTTTTACACTCGGCGAGCTGGCCGGCCGTGCCCGCAAGGTCATCAAAGACACACCCGGGCTGGTGGATTTAAAGGATAATTTTGTCAAAGGCAAACCGGAAATTCGGGTACGGGTGGACAAAGAAAAAGCGGCGCTGATGGGGCTGGACACCTATACCATCGCCTATACGGTAAAATCGGCCATCAACGGCGTTAAGGCCGGCGTCTATCGCGAGGGCAAAGATGAATACGACATTCTTGCGCGCCTGCCTAAACGCGATCGCCAATCCATCAAGAGTCTTAAGCGCATAACGGTTTCCGGTCCGCAGGGCGAGCCGATCCCCTTAACCAGTCTGGCCGAGGTCAAGCTGGGTAGCGGTATCGGCGCGATCATGCGGCTGGACCAGAAACGGGTGGTCACCATATCCGGTGATGTGGCGGGTCGTCTGGCCAATGACGTGATCAAAGACATCGATGCGCGCCTGTCGCAGCAGATCGATTGGCCCAAGGGATACCGTTACCAGTTTACCGGTGAACAGGAAGAACAGGCCAAGGCCCAGGCCTTTCTGAGCAAGGCCTTTTTCGCCTGCATCGCCCTTATTTTGCTGATTCTGTTGACCCAGTTTAACTCTTTGGTCACCCCCTTGATCATTCTGGCATCGGTGGTGTTTTCCTTGATTGGCGTATTTTTAGGCCTGCTGATCACCGGCACGGCTTTTGGCATCATCATGACCGGCATCGGCGTCATCAGCCTGGCAGGCGTGGTGGTCAACAACGCCATCGTATTGATCGACTACATCAACCAGCTGTTGGCTAAGGGCTTTTCTTCAACCGAAGCCCTGCTGCGGGCCGGCGCGGTTCGCTTTCGCCCGGTGATGCTCACCGCCATCACCACCATCCTGGGCCTGCTGCCGATGGCCACGGGCGTCAGCTTTGATTTTCGCAAAATGGCCTTTGATATCGGCGGCGAGTCGTCCCAGTGGTGGGGGCCCATGGCCGTGGCGGTGATCTTCGGGCTGGGATTCGCCACTCTGCTGACCTTGATCCTGGTGCCGGTACTGTGCTCGCTGGCGCACAGCTTCCGCAAACAGCAGCCGGCATCAGACAGAAAATAGAGGTCAGATGTCAGAAAACAGAAGACGGAGGTCAGATAGCAGATCATAGAAGTAAAATTAGAACTTAAGGTTCGCAAACGGTGGATGAATTTCTTGGCATTTTAACAGACTGGTTTATCGGCCATACCGTTTATGAAGATCAGCAATAATCAAATAGATGAGAAATAAAAATGACCATCATCCGATTTACTTTATAAGCAAATTTCATCGTATGACACTCTTTTGCGACCCTGCTGTATTTAGATGATATAGATTCTCATCTATTTTCATGCAAGATGAATATTCGACGTGTAAAACGCATAGATTTGCCTCACATCGCAGCTCTTCAGACCCAAAGCTGGAAAGACAGTTACGCGGGTGTTTTGCCTGAGGCGTATCTGGCCGATCAACTTGCCGTGGACCTCGCGCGCCATTGGAGCAAGGTGGAAATCCAGCCAGATGATGTCGTCCGGGTCGCCGAAGCCGGCGAAATCATAGGATTCATCGCGATTTGGTGCCGACCCGATCCCTATATCGATAATCTCCATGTGATACCGTCGAAAAGGTCTAAAGGCATCGGCTCCAAGCTTATGGAATCGGCCGCTCGGCAACTCATCCGGCAGGGTTACCGGACCGCGTACCTCTGGGTGGTGGCAAGCAACGAGCAAGCGATCCGGCTTTATGAAAGGCTCGGCGGTGTCCGCACAGAACATGCGTTGAAAGACCTCTTCGGGCATGAGGTGCCGAGCGTTAAAGTGGAATGGTCGGATATCTCCTCATTGTGTTGAACTGTAGGTTGCGGGTGTTTGGTGGTTTGAGTTCTCGAGGACGAGCACGAGGACGACGACGAGGACGACAGTTTATCCACTTTATCGTGCTCGTCCTCGTCCTTGATTGTCATCCAAAACCATTGAACTAGACACCTGAAACCTGAATAACCTTTGGCGGAACATACAGCGCAAATACAATTTGACCGAAGGTGCCTCAATAGGATATAAGATCAAAGACTCAGACGCAAGTCATCGCCGCCGCATTTGTTGAACCACTAAAATTAGAAGTGAGCAGATGAAGCGAAAAAGTGTATTCTTATCAATTGCCGTCGTACTCGTTCTGTTGGCAATTTACGGCATCTGGCACTACAGCCCGCTGCGCTATCTCACGCAATCCAAATCCGGGTCCGATCAAATCCAGACCGCCGCCGCTAAAAGTCGCAGCCAGCCGGTGATCGTTTCCAAAAAAATCCTGCCGGAACCTGAAATCACCCAGCAGACCGGTGAGCTGCCCCGGCCGCTGGTTGTATTAAAACAAATTACGCCCAAGGAAACATCTGCGCCCGTTAAGCCGCAGGTAGAAATCGAAATCCCGGCCGCTACAGATAAGAAGACCCCACCAGAAGCGCCCGAGGCTATATCTTCGGCAAAAATGGTTCAGAAACCGGCCGTCCAAGCGAAAAAACCGCTGAAGCCGCAACCGCCAGCAAAAAAGACCGCATCCGTAAAGCAAAAATCCATCCATCCGTATTCCATCATGTTGTCCAGCTGCCGTCTGCCGCAAAGTGCCCGCAAAATCGTAACGGATTATCAAAAAGTGGGATTGCGGCCTTACGTGGTTAAAGTCAAATTTAAAAACGGCGATGAATGGCTGAGGGTTTTGACGGGCCATTACCAGACTCGCCGGGAGGCAGTGCAGGCCAAAAAGGAATACCGGCTCTCAAGTGCCATTGTCAAAAGAACACCGTATACCAACCTCATCGGCACCTATACATCCGAAGAAGAAATGCAAGCCGATCTGCTTCGACTTAAAAAATTGGGATTCTCGCCCTATTCACTCAAGACACCGACCGGAGAGTTGAAATTGGTGGTCGGCGCTTTTGTCACCAAAGAAGGTTCCGAAAACCAGCAGGCGGAATTGCAGGCCAAAGGTTTTCAGAACACGGTCATCATCCGCTAATCCCCCCTATTCTGCCAACCTGAACTCAAAGTTTGAAAAGTGCCGGGTATGACCATTTGACCGTTTTCCCATTGATTTGGATCCATTATGGATTACGTTATGTGTTTATTGTTGGAATCGAATTCAACCGGCGGTAATCAGTCAAATGGCAAATATTTTAGTAATTTCAGCACATCCGGATGACGAAACCCTTTTCAGCGGCGGAACGCTGGCCAAATACGCCCAACAGGGTCACGCTATTTTCATCCTGGAAACCACCCGCGGTGAGGGCGGCGAGGTCGGTCAGCCGCCGTTGACGACCCGGGAAAATCTGGCTTCCTTTCGAGAGCAGGAAGTGCGTGCGGCAGCCCGCGTTTTGGGCGCCCGCGATATCTTTTTCCTGCCCTATATTGACCCTTACATGGAAATCAACGGCATTGCACGTCGCATCGACATCCCGCTGACGGAATTTGCCGCTGCCATCGAAACATACATGCATAAAATAAGTCCGGATCTGGTTATCACCCATGGTTCAAATGGTGAATACGGCCATCCCCAGCACATCTACACCCACCAGGCCACCCGTTTAGCGCTACGCAATGGCGGTGTGCGCAGCGCCCTGATGAGCTGGTCGGCCTGGTACGCGCCTTCCGAACGCCAGCGAGTTTTAAACCGGGACGACAACGCCGATATCATCACCGACATCAGCCCCTGGCACGACATAAAGGTCGCCGCCGCCCTCTGCCACAAAACCCAGCACGCCATGTTTTTGCGTAATTCCGGCGCCCCTTCGGTCCCTGATATGGTCTGGAAAACAGAGGCCTTTCACATCTGGCAGGGCCCGCTGCCCGACGGCCTCTGAGCCGGCCGACCGGCAATTCTCTGGTCTTATCTCATTTCTCAAGATTAACCCCAACCAACCGATAGTATATCTACGGTTATGAGGTGAGCGTGATGGCCGCTAATTCGCCGGAGGCGGACGAAACCGTCTTAAACCGTCTGAAGCGAACCGACCTGAATGCATCGCTGCTGATTTTAGAATTGTCTTGGGATTTCCCGTGTGCTGATCGTGTCGTGCGGGTATTGGTGAAAAACGGTAATGTCACGCCCTTTATTTAACTCATCCAGCAAACAACAGTCCGTGTGGAGACAACATCTGCAGCGGGCCGCTTGCGCTGTTAAAAACTGGATTCGCCGGCTCATTTATTCACTGATTGAAATCGTCATTCTGTTTACCGCCACAGCCGCGCTGGTCGGTATCTTGCTCTCATTTGTGGAGGCCTTCTGGTACCTCTACCTGCGGACCCCCGTCGGCATTAAATATACCGCCGATCCTTCCCGATCATCCGTGCATCTGGTGTCGCAACTCATCCAAAAGGATCTGTTTTTGTTTTCCGTTGAAATTGCCACAGCCACCCTGGCGGCTTGTCTGATAATGAGTGCCGTCTGTCAGTTACTGGCCGTGCGCCGATATTTTTACGAGGGGCGCGGCCTGCTCAACCGAATAATCTGGCTGTTGCTGTTCAGTACCGCGGCGGCATATATACTGGAGCGTAACAGCCAGATAGATTTGCCGGTTGCCTTCGGGGCAGCGATCGCTCCATGCCTGTGCCTGGTTTCATCATGTCACAATATTTCAAAGCGTTTATTGCCCGAGCTGACACCCTTTGCGATCATAGAGATGATCATCAGCATTAAAAACGCCGGGGTTTATCCCGCCGACCGGGTCAAGACAAAACCGTAAAGGCCCCTATATCCCATGGGCCACAGCAATTTGCAGCCGCCCGCTGCCGCTAAGTCTTCGCTTTCGGTAAAACCGCACAAAACCGGCCCCGGATCCGACAATATCATCAGCTAAACACTTGCCTTATCCGTTTAAAATCCTATCTTAAATCACCTGTATGTGGATTGGATTTCAGAGAAAGCTTAATCCCTTGTGGAGCGGCTTCTCCTCGTAAATGCCGAGCCTTATACCCATATGGATATTATATATAAATTATTCAAACGAGAGAAATAGCACCGATGTATGAAATGTTAGATGCGCATTTTATGACGGTTGTCATTGTTGTCGGCTCGATAATGGTCACGCCCTTCTATATTTTAGCCGTATATGTATTCAGCGGCGCTTCTGCGCATAAAGGTCTGCAGGTGGGCATTGTTTTTCTGATCTGGGGATCTCTGATGGTCTGGGTTTGCTTGAATCAAATCCCTGCTAAATCGGGGATCGGCGGAAATCTGATCGTTCCGCTTGCCTGGATCTTGCCCGGTTTAATTTTGTACTGGCGAAAGGACTGGTTTTTAAATCAGGAATTGTCTCAAAAATGGCTGGTCGGCCTGCAGCTGTTTCGGGTCATTGGCGGCGTGTTTCTGATTGAAATGATCGGTGGCCATATCCCCGGAATTTTTGCCTATCCCGCCGGTATCGGTGATATTGTGGTCGGCTTGGCTGCTGTGTATGTTTTACTGGCTTACCGCAACCACGAGCGGATTCCCGGCGCTGCTATTATGTTTATCATTGTTATTGGGGTTGCCGATTTTCTGAGTGCCTTTTTCTTTGGTTTTACCTCAACACAAAGCCCCTTTCAGCTATTTTTCCCGGATGTGCCCAATCGACTGATTATGTTTCCGACCGGCATGATACCGTTGTTTTTAGTTCCTTATGCCATCTTTTTTCATGTGCTCTCTTTGCTCACCTATCTTAAGTTTCAGCACCCCCATCGAAAGGACACTACCTAAATGTGGACATACAGAGGATATAAAAGACCAGATTTTGCCGTCGTCCCGAAATCCGGTCAAGAATCGGTGTGGGACTATCCCAGACCCCCTAAAGTGGTGTCGGATGGACGACGGGTCGAAGTCCGTAACGGTAATCAGGTGGTGGCCGCTTCCAGCAGCACCTATCGTGTGCTGGAAACCGCCAGCCCGCCCTCTTTCTATATCCCACCGCAAGATGTTGATTGGGAGCTGCTCAGTTCAGCAACAGGAAGCTCGGTATGCGAGTGGAAAGGTGTGGCGCAATACTGGCAGCTGGCCGCCCATCCGCAAACAGGAGTCGTTGGCTGGAGTTACCCAGCGCCCAAACCCGCATTTGAGAAAATCCGCAACTATGTCTCGTTTTATCCGGCCGCTTTGACCTGTTTGGTAGCCGGTGAGAAAGTCCGAGCACAACCGGGCCAATTTTATGGCGGTTGGATCACAAGTGAGATTGTCGGTCCGTTTAAGGGCGAGCCGGGGACAGCCCATTGGTAAAAAAGCTGCCAGCTCATTTAACAGTCCCGCATGTAAAGATCCTTTAGCAGCGCACGTACCGTACATCTTTGAAGGTGATCTGAATGCTGCCGTCCGGAAGGATGAAACGTTCGTCGCTATCGGCGGGAAAAGAGATCAGGTCCACCGGCGCCTGACGGCGAACAGCGCCTGTTTCCTTTTTTAGCATCCGGTACAAGGGCTCCAAATTCAGGTTCCATTTGGCAAATACCAGATGTGTCAATCGCTGTCGCTGGACCAGAGCCCGCATTTTCCGGCGACTGACCTGCCCGGCTTCACCCCAAAACACCGGCTCATCGTTATCATCAAATTGCACCAGATCCGGCTTATAGCGACCGCCGGCCGGTGTCTCTACAGATAGATTCGGATACGCCGGCAGGAAAAGCGCCCAGATAAATGCCTTCGTCACAACATGAATATCGCTTTCAAAGGGTTTTTTGATAAAAACCATCTGCTGACCGTGTGCGCGCAAGGTCCATTTGCGGCGTAGCTTAAGATCTGGGTTCATATGCACTGATTTTTGAAGGCAATCGGATCCTGGTGAAGTTCATTATCATCCTTGACGGCCCCCCGGCTGCAAATGGATCTGCAGAACTTCAGAAAGATTTGTGATACATTCGTCTATGGTATGGTAAACATAGCCGGCTAAGAGTTGACCGGCGTCATACACATCGATGGCCGGTGCGAAGGGCGGTTTGGCAAACAGGGCATTGATAACAACGTTGACGTCGTTCTTGCGACAGGCCAACACGATTCCTTCATCGGGCGGATGATCCGGCGAATGTTCGGGAACCGGCTGAGGTTCACCTGCAGGCCGCTGGTATAACATCTGGTAGCGCACACTCGGCGGCAGGTAAAGGGCTTCAACGGAATCCGGCACCCTTATGATTTGAAGGCGTTTTTCAAAAAATAGGCGCTCCGGCTCCTTGAGCTCACGGAAGGTCACCAGGTGACCTTCCCGCAAATACGGTGCAATTTGAGAAAGAAGGTCTTTTAGCAGATTGTGCCATCCCTCGACAGAATCATGCCGACCGGCCGGAGAGCGTCTTTCGATGATCTCGGCCATACGATCATTGTTGGTGTTTCGAATATGATTTTGCGCCATAATGTCTCATCGGTAGGTTATTGTATTCTGTGTTATTTAATTGATTATACATAAAATTAACGAGTCGCCCCATAGCTGTCAAGCACGGTTTGCCGGTCACGAACCGGCAATCCTGTATAAGGCCGAGGATGATATATTCCTGGGGCTTGCCGGAGAAGGCATGGCCATGGGGGTGGATGAAAACCTGGAATATCAAAAAAAATAACAACGGCAGCCCGCGTATCGGGGCTGCCGTTTTTCCAAGAAGGAAGAAGTAGAAAGACTGATGCTTTTAGCGCCGATGGCCGCGGTTGCCCGACCTTCCCGAGTGAATGGCATGACTTCGGTGCTGCCGCCGATCCCTTTTAAATTCGCGCACATCCTCTTTGCGGTCCCGGCGATTTTCTCTGCGATCACGGAAATCCTCTCTGCGGTCCCGACGGTCCTCCCGGCGGTCTCGGACATCTTCCCGGCGATCCCGGCGGTCTTCACGGCGGTCCCGCACGTCCTCGCGACGATCCCAGCGATCTTCACGGCTGTCCCAGCGGTCTTCGCGACGATCG
>JAAUXY010085993.1_pt1 | contig 12525 bp, 10 predicted proteins | sample 7278121 | NCBI WGS metagenome assembly JAAUXY01 (sample SAMN14350117, study PRJNA611818) | marine sediment metagenome | isolation source: surface marine sediment (1.8m) | place: French Polynesia: Moorea | collected 2018-08 | reverse complement strand
GGCCAGCGCCCGCGACAGCTGCTGGATGTTCGAGTAGCGGTCCATCTCCAGCGGATCGAAATCGCGCGCCACGAGCGTGTCCTGATGCCCATGCATGATCTGCGCCTCGGTCTCGATCTCGAGCTTCCGGAGCTGCTCGCGCAGGCGCGCGACCGTCGCGTTCATTTCCTCGACGTTGAATTCGAAGGCATTGACCTGCTGGCTCAGGCGCGAGTGATAGATGCTGATCTCGCCGGCCGCGTTCAGCAGATCCTCGAGAAGATCCGCGTCGATACGCGCGAATTCCTGCCGCTGCTCGGCGGCACGCACGGGGCGCAGTTCGGGCGTCGGGGCCGGCACCGGAATCGGTTCGGGTTCGGCCTCCGCTTCGGGCTCGGGCTCGGGCTCGGGCTCTGGCTCAGGCTCGGGTTCGGGTTCGGGTTCGGGTTCGGGCCCCGGCGCCTGCTCCATCACGGGCTCGGGTTCAGGCTCTGGCGCCGGCTGTGGCTCGTATTCCGTTTCGGGCGCCGGTTCGGGCTCAGGCTCCGATATCAGCGGCGGTTCCTCGTCTGCAGACTGGCCTATCTTCTCCAGCTCATCGGCAAGCGGGCTGTCGACGATAACCATGCTGATCGTATCGTCCGGCTCGGCCGTGAACTCGGCGGTCGGCGCATGCTCGACATCGACCGGTGCCGCCTCGACTTCGCTGTCGTCGGCCACTTCGAATCCGGCATTCGCCTGCTGGATGCGCTGTTCGAGCTCCGCTGCCGTGCGCACCGGTTTGCCGGCGATGACGAGGTCTCGCATGTGGTGCAGTTCGTCGAGCGAGTGCTGCAGCAGGTCCGCGATGCCGGGCGACGCTTTCACGCGCCCGTCGTCGACAGAGATGATCAGTGTCTCGAGTTCATGACTCAGGTTACCCATCGCCGAGATGCCGGCCATGCGCGCGCCGCCCTTGAGCGTGTGCAGGTGGCGTTTGAGCTCGTCGATCGCCGGGCGCGAGGTGTTGTCCGCCGCCCATTCACCGAGCGCCTTGTCGGCCGACTCGAGTAACTCGGCCGACTCCTCGGTGAATATCGCCGCGATCTCGGCGTCGTATTCGGCCTCTTCGGCTGCTTCCTCGACGACTTGCGGCTGCTCGACGACCTCGGGTTCCGGCTCGGCTTCGACTTCGACGTCGAGAACGCCGGTGCCGGGCTGCTGCACGGCATTGGTCAGGTTTGCGAGATGATCGATCAGCGAACTGTAATCGGCGCGCTCCCGGTCCGGCTGGTTGATGTCCGCGACGATCGTCTCGATGGCCCGCGACGCAGCCTTGAGTCCATCGAGCCCCGACGATTCGAAACCAACCTTGTAATCGTAGACACGGCGAACGAAGCGGTTGAGTGCACCCGTAACCGCGACACCGCGTTCGACGTTGGCCATGTTCGCGCTGCCGTGCAGCGTATGACAGGCACGGTACAGCTTGTCGGTGACGGCATAAGGCGGGCTGTGGCCGTCGCAGGCGGCGAGGTAGTCCGTGATGACCCCGAGGTGTCCGGCCGTCTCTTTCGAAAAGATGTCGAGCAGCACCGGATCCATCTCGAGTGCAGGCGCCTCTTCGGCCGGTTCGCCCGCGGCGACGGGCCGCGCAATCTCGAGCACCGCGGCATTCGGGTCGCCCTCCGCGAACGCGTTAGCTCTTGCTATCAATAGCGCGATATCAGCCTCGGGCTCGGTGCCGACCTCGAGCTGCTCGATGAGCTCGGCAACGGCAGCGGCTGCCCGAACGATGAAATCGACCATCGGCGGCGTGCGCACGAGCGTGCGGTTGATCAGTCGGTTGAGCAGGTTTTCGACGCTCCAGCAATACTCGCCGATACGCTCGGCACCGACCATGCGGCCGCTGCCCTTGAGCGTATGGAACGAACGCCGCACGGTAATGAGCGTTTCCATGTCATCGGGCGCGTTCGCCCAGGCCGGCAGGTGGCGATCGATCGAGGCGACTTCCTCGCGCGCCTCTTCGATGAACAGCTCCAGCAATTCGGGGTCGAGGTGCTCCGCATCGGGTGCCACGACAGGCAACGGCATGACGTCCGTTTCCTGCATGGCGGGCTGGTCGGCCTGCAGCGCTTCCTGCTGGATGGCCTGCTGGTCCGCAAGTATCTGGGCTTCGAGCTCGGCCATATCGGGCTGCTCGATCTTCTGCGTCGTCGTGACGTCCGCCGCCGTCGGTGCGGCCGCCGCCGCGGGCTCGGCTTCCTGGTCGAGCCGGTGTTCGACGTCACGCAGAACCGCGAGGCACGCTTCCGCGTTATCGAGCATGTACCAGGGCTCGCTGCGGCCGGCCTTCACCGTCTCCATGTAGTACTCGATGCTCACGATGGCATCGGCCAGGCGGTCCGTTTCCTTTTGCGTAAGCGCCCGCGGGCCGCCGGCCTTGAGCGTCTTCGTGATCAGGTTACCGATTCGCTCGACGACCTCCATCGCGCGCGTCTTGTTGAGCATCAACAGACCGGCCTTGATGCCGCGAACGAGCGACGGCACGCTGTCGAGCCCCTGGGACGGCGCCTTTGAGGCGAGGCTCTGGCTGATCGTCTCCTTGATCCTGGCCAGGTTGATGATGCATTCGCGCATGACCGATTCGGCAACCTGGCGGTAGTCCGCATCGTCCGGCTGCGGCTCGTCCTCGTCGCTTTCGTCGGCCGGCTTGACCATGCGAACGAGCTGCTGGTCGAGTCGGTCCTCGACCCGCAACAGCGTCGATGCGATATCGAGGATGATCTGTTCGTTGGCTGCACCACCGCGCTCGACGACGTTCTTCAGGCGCTCGATCTCCCCGTCGATATCGCCTCGAAGCTCGCCGAGCCCGAGCACGCCGAGCGTATCGCTGATCTTCTTCAACAGCTCCAATTGCGGCACGAGCTCGGCCGAGTTGGTCATGCCCGTGCGTACGAAGATGTCCAGTACGTCCTTGACGCGGGCGAGGTCTTCCTTGATCGCCGATGCGACCGTTTCCATGAGCTTGACGCTCGGCGCGGCCAGCGCTTCGCGGGCGTGTTCGACCTGCTCGTCGCCCGGCAGGAGCTCCGCCAGGTTGAACGCTGCGCGGATTTCGCTGATTCGCTCTCCGGCGGTCGTCGAACGCGCGACGTAATAGAGCAGGTTGTTGAGCAGATCGTCGATCGGGTACTTGTCGTACGCGACGAGGCCCTGGTCGATGACGCTCTTGATGCGCCGATCGCACTGACCGAGCAGGCGTTTCAGTGCAATGGACGTCTCGAGGCCGCCCTCGCGCAGCGCTTCGAGCACGCCGCCGACGACCCACCAGAGCTGGTACAGGTCGTCGCGCGTGGCCGAATTCTCGAATACCGCGGCCACGCGTGACAGGGTTTCGAGGTGACCCTGGTTGGGCCCGCCCTTGATCCAGCCGAGCAGCGCGAGCTGGAACTTGGGACGCAGGCGGGTCGCAACGCGGACCGGGTCTTCGCCGGTGCCTTCGCGTTCTTCGTCGGCTTTGCGACTGCGGGTCGGCGACAGGTTGAGCAGCAGCAGCGTGCCCTCGGACAGCAGCGGTTCCCCGCGCGCCGCACGCAGGTCGTTGAGCATCGGCAACAGCACGAGTGCGATGTCGCGGCCGCCGCCGAGCAGTCGCTCAATATAGATCGGCAGCTGCACCATCGCACGCGTCAGAGCGTCGAGGCCGTCGTCGCGACCTTTGCCCGCTCGCAGGCCGGCGAGGTACTTGCAGACGAGCTCCATCTCCTCGGTCAAGAGCGCCGCGCCGTATGTCTCGGTGATCTGCAGCGCGCCCTTCGCCTGGTGCAGCAACTCGCTGGCGCGGTTCAACGCAGCGGCGCCGCCACGGCCGTCGACGCAATCCTCCAGCGCAAGGTGCGCATTGCGGATCGTCTCCATGAGCTCGGTGCTGACGATCGCCAGCCCGCCCGCCGACCCAGCCTCGCGGCTGTTGTCGATCAGGTGCTCCTGAATGCCCGTGTCGCCCGTCATTACCCGGTGTCGCCCGATTCCTAGCCCGCGCTAACCTGGTCGTTGGCGGCCACGGGCGGCGGTACGGGTCGCGGTCCCGGTTTCAGCGCACTGGTCTGCATCATGTCAGACGGCAACGTGAATCCGGCGGCGGACGTACGCAGCTGTGTCGCGAGCTCGGCCAGTTTCGAAATGGCGGCGGCCGTGGCCGATGCCGCCTTGCCCGTTTGTTCGCTGATCTCGCCGAGTCGCGTCGTGCGCCGAGGTACGTCGGCTGCCGACCCGGCCTGCTGCCGCGCAGAACCGGAAATATTCTGTACGAGATTTGCGATCTGGTTGGATACCTGTTCGATCTCGTCGAGCGCGGCACCCGCGTTTTCGGCCAGCAGCGCACCGCCGACCACGTCCGTCGTGCTTCTTTCCATCGACACGACTGCCTCGTTGGTGTCGGCCTGGATGGTGCGCACGAGGACTTCGATTTGCTTGGTGGCATTGGTCGAGCGTTCGGCGAGCCGCTGTACTTCGTCCGCAACGACGGCGAAACCGCGTCCCGCCTCGCCGGCCATCGACGCCTGGATCGACGCGTTGAGTGCAAGGATGTTGGTCTGCTCGGCAATGTCGTTGATGAGCTCGACGATATTGCCGATTTCCTGCGAGCTTTCGCCGAGTCGCTTGATGCGCTTGGACGTCTCCTGGATCGTCTCGCGGATCGCGTTCATGCCGTCGATCGTGCGGCGCACGGCTTCACCGCCCTTGTGCGCAACTTCCACCGAATGCCTCGCGACATCCGACGAACGCTCGGCGTTACCCGAGACTTCCTCGATCGATGCGGCCATGGACACGATCGACTCGGTCGCGGCACTGATTTCTCTAGTCTGGTTCTCCGCAGCCTTGGCCATGTGCGCGGCCGTGTTCTCGGTTTGCTTGGCAGCGGAATCGACCATGATCGCGGTCTCGTTGACCGTCGCGACGAGCTTGCGCAGTTCCTCGATCGCGTAGTTGAAGGAGTCGGCAATCGTACCGGTAATGTCCTCGGTTACCGTCGCTTCAACGGTCAGGTCGCCGTCGGCAAGGCTGCCCATTTCGTCGAGCAGCCGCAGGATGGCCTGCTGGTTGCGTTCGTTCTGCTCGGCCTGCACCTTGGCAGTCTCCTCGAAGTGCGAGGACTTCGCGTGCACCACGAACATGCCCGCGACCAGCAGGACTGCGAGCAGCAGCAAGGCGATCGGCAACCAGGCGGTGGCGAGGAAACCCGGCAGCGAGCCGGACGACGCCGAATCGCCAAAGGCGCTGCCGAGCAACGTGTCTGCGCTCGCCGAGAGCTCGGTCAGCGTTGCAGACAACCCGTTGACCTGGGGCGCACTCGCCGTCATTTTGCCCGCACCTTCTTCGAGCCTCTGCAGGCTACTGGCCAGCGGCATCAACGCGACCTGCAGGCCCTCTTCGTCGAGTGCGCGAACGTCGACGTTCGAGTTCTCGCCGGCAAACGCATCGACGACGCTGCGCAGGAACTGCACGTCCTCGGCAATCGTCGCGGTCGCGGACGTGACGTCGCTCGTCGATGCCGCTCCTGCTGCGGCCTGGCGAATCTTGTCGGCTCGCTGCTGGAATTCCTGCACGACTGCCGTGGCGCTCGTGTGATTGAATAGCATCTCCGCGTCACTGACCATCGCCGTTGCATTGATCGTGACCTGTTCGACGCCATCGTTGAAAGCCTCGGCATCCGCTCGTTTTGAAAGGATCGCCGCAGCGCTGTTCTCGAACGCCTGCCAGTCGGCCGATCGTCCGGGTGTCGCCGGCCCTGCGGCGCGCCGCAGCGACGCCACCCGCTTCAGGTCGTTGTCGAGGTCGGTGAACGCGCTCGCGTCTCCGGCCATTGCCCGGTTCGCATGCGTTGGAATCGCCTGCGACAACGCAGCCAGCTGCTGGCCCTCGGAGCCGCCGGAGCCGGCCTGCAGATAGACCAGCGCCGCGGAAGCGACGAGCAGCAGTAGCGCCAGGCCGGCAAGCAGCCTGAATGTCGATGAATTGTCAGTCTTATTGGCCATGGTTGGTAACCTTCTCGATGCTCACTCCGCGGCCGCCTGCAAGAACAGGTTGCTTTCGACAAAGTCGAACAGGTTGAGTACAGGCCAGATGTCCTCGCCGCGCTGGTACAAACCGGCGACGTAACGCTCGCAGCGCACTGCGATGTCCGGGACCCTGGCCGAAAACTCATGATCCATGAAACGGCGGAAACCGATTACCTCGTCGACGACGAGGCCCGCCGGAATTTCGCGGTGATTGACGGATATCACGCGTGCCGTGCGCCTGAGCGACGTGCGGCCGCTCCCGAGCAGCAGCTTGACGTCGATCAGCGGCAGCAGGTGGCCGCGCAGATTGGCTATCCCCAGTAGCCAGCGCTGTGCCCCCGGCACGCGCGTCAGGGTGTCGGGCAGGATCAGGACTTCCCTGACCTGGTCACGACTGGATACGAATTGCTGCTCGCCGATGCGATAGCCGACACCGGTCCACTCGGCGGGCATGCCGGCGGCGTCTCCCGAGTGCGCCGCGCGGCTTCGGCGTTCGATTTCGCGGAGCAGCTCGAACGGCTGCTCGACGAGCGCGGCGAGTTCCGGGGCGACAGACACTTCAGTCAGCCATCACCGAGTTGATCTTGCTGACGAGCTGCTTCTCTTCCACGGGTTTGACCAGGTACTCGACGGCGCCCTGGCGCATGCCCCAGATCTTGTCCGTTTCCTGGTCTTTGGTGGTTATCATGATGACCGGGATGCTCGAAGTCCGCGGGTCTTTCGTCAGTTTGCGGGTCGCCTGGAAACCGTTCATGCCGGGCATGACGACATCCATGAGTATGAGGTCGGGCCTCGCGGCCTGGGCCTGGCGTATCCCCTCCTCGCCGCTGTCCGCGACGAGCGTCTCGAAGCCGTTCTGCTCGAGCATGCTCTGGAACTGGTGCAACTCGGTGGGCGAATCGTCGATGATGAGTACGACTGACATCGGTGGCGTGTCTCCTAGTTGATCTGGTTGGAGATGGCGCCAAGCAGTTCGTCCTTGGTGAACGGCTTGGTCAGGTATTGTTCGGAACCGACGATCCGGCCGCGGGCGCGATCGAACAAGCCGTCTTTCGACGACAACATGATGACCGGCGTCTCTCTGAACATTTTGTTGTGCTTGATCAGCGAGCAGGTTTCGTAGCCGTCCAGGCGCGGCATCATGATATCGACAAAAATCAGGTCGGGCTGGTGGTCCGCTATCTTCGAAAGCGCGTCGAAACCGTCGATTGCCGTAAACACCTGGCAACCTTCTTTCGATAACAGCGTCTCGGCGGTGCGACGAATCGTCTTGCTGTCGTCCACAACGAGAATTTTGAGCCCGCTGAGGCTCCGAGCGGTATTAGCTGACACCAGAATTCCCCACGTTCAATTGCACTTGCAACGGTCTTGTACCATATTGACATAAGTCCTGCTACGACGCGCGGCACACGCGGCAAAACCGCCCGAATTCCAGCGCTTTGCGCACTTTGACGGTATAGTTGGCGGCAATCTCGAACGCCCTCACAAAAACGACAACTCATGGCCAATAAACCCTTATCCGTGGGCATCGTTATGGATCCGATCGGCTCCATTACGCCCTACAAGGACTCGTCGCTGGCGATGTTGCTCGAAGCCGAGCGTCGCGGCGCCGACATTCACTACTTCGAACAGCGCCATCTGCGGATCATCGGCGGTGAGGCGCTGGGCACGTCGACACGCCTCAGCGTGCGCGACGACAACGACGACTGGTACACGCTGGGCGACTCACAGGAACTCAATCTCGGCGATCTCGATACGATCCTGATGCGCAAGGACCCGCCGTTCGACATGGAGTACATCTACACGACGTACATCCTCGACCGGGCGCGCGAAGGGGGCGCGCTGATCGTCAACCACCCGCAGGCGCTGCGTGACATCAACGAGAAAGCCTACACGGCCTGGTTCCCGGACATCACGCCCCTGACTTTGATCACTCGCTCAATGGACGACATGAAAGCATTCCTTGCGGAACACGAGCACGTCGTCGCGAAGCCGCTGCACGGCATGGGCGGGCGTTCGATCTTCGTCGTCAGGAAGGGTGACAAGAATGCCAACGTGGTGTTCGAGACGCTGACCAACGAAGGCACCGAGTTTGCGATGGCGCAGATCTTCATTCCGGAGATTTCCGCCGGCGACAAGCGCATCCTGCTGATCGACGGCGAACCGGTACCCTACGCGCTCGCGCGGATTCCGCCCGAGGACGACAATCGCGGCAATCTCGTGATGGGTGCGGTCGGCAAAGGCCAGGAACTGTCGGAACGCGACCTGGCCATCTGTGAGCAGGTCGGCCCGGTCCTCAGGGACAACGGGGTGATTTTCGCGGGTATCGACGTCATCGGCGACTACCTGACCGAGGTCAACGTCACGAGCCCCACGGCGATCCGCGAACTCGACAAACTCTACGACCTGAACATCGCGGGGCAGATGTTCGATGCGATCGAGCAGCATCTCGGCAGGTGAACTGGTTCTCAGTTCGACCCCTGGGGCGCGCTAAGCGCTTGTTTCAGGTCGGTAATTGGCGGATCATTCAGTCATCGCATTTGCCGGGTGAGACAATTTGCACACGCTGGATCCATACGAGGAGATCCGTCTCGTGGCACCGCCGCGCTCCGACCGGCTGCCCGCGATGCTGTTCCTTGCGGCCCTGATCCACGGCATCCTGATCATCGGCATCACCTTCAATTCAGTCATCGGCGACCCGTTTGCCGACGCCATCTCGCTCGAAGTCACGATCGTCGCCGATCCCGACCAGGCAATCGACCGACCGGAGGATGCCGAGTACCTGGCACAGGCCAGCCAGCAGGGCGGCGGCAACACGAGCGAGCAGGTGCGACCCGCGGCACCGCTGCAAAGCGCGTCCCCGGTCGACAACGTCGGCAAGGAGCGTGGCGAAAGCCTCGTCGATGCGACGACCCACGATACGGCGGCGGACCAGGTGTTGACGACGCGCCAGGATCGCCGGCTGAAGGTTGCGGACATACCGCGTGAACAGCCGCAGCCCGACAGCCTGACGGCCATTGCGCTCGAGAGGGGTGCCGAGACCACGCTGCCGCTGCCGCAGGAAGACAGCGCCACGATGCTCATCACCGACGACGATCCGCGCCAGCTCGTCGTCAGCGCGGATACGTCCGAGTCGAATGTCGCGGCCTACCTCGACAGCTGGAAGCGCCGCATCGAGGCGGTCGGCGACGCGTACTTCCCGGAGCTCGGCGAGCTGAACGGCATAGTCGGCAGTCCCACACTCGAGGTCAGTATCGATGCGTCAGGTAACCTCGCCGAAGTGGTTATTCGCAAATCGAGCGGCTCGGCCGTGCTGGACCAGGCGGCACTGGACATATTGCGCCGTGCATCACCGTTCGATCCGTTTCCGCAGGACATCGCGCTGGAATATGACAAGCTGCGATTTGCTTATAAGTGGCTGTTTTCCGACCAACTCGAGGCCGCGACTGCCAGTGTTAACTGATACACTGTTGGCATGGCGGAGGAAAACTCGTTAGCCAACCAGCTGCTGATCGCGATGCCGGGCATGGCGGACCCGAACTTCAGCACGACCGTCACGCTTATCTGCGAACACAACGATGACGGCGCTCTCGGTATCGTCATCAATCGCCCACTCAATCTCAAGCTCGGTGGTTTGTTCGACCAGCTGTCGGTCGAGGATGCCGATCCGGCTGCCGCAAACAGCCCGGTTCTTGCAGGCGGTCCTGTCGGACCCGAGCGCGGCTTCGTGCTGCATAATCCCGGACTCGATTTCGAAAACTCGGTTGCTGTTTCCGATGCCATCCAGCTGACGCTGTCGCGCGACGTGATCGACGCGATGGCGAAAGGCACCGGGCCCGAAAAAAGCATCGTTGCCCTGGGCTACGCCGGCTGGGAGTCCGGTCAGCTCGAAGACGAGATGCTCGCGAACTCCTGGCTCAACGTTCCGGCAACGCCCGAGCTCGTGTTCGACACACCGTTCGCCGATCGCTGGGAGTGCGCAGCAAAATCGCTGGGCATCGATATCAGCCGCATGTCGCCCGGGGCCGGTCACGCCTGAGCGGCGCCATGCCCGTTACCGTACTTGCTTTCGACTTCGGTCTGCGCCGTATCGGCGTTGCGGTCGGCCAGGACGTCACCGGTTCGGCGAGCCCGCTGGGTGTCGTCACGAACGGCGATGCCGGACCCGATCACGAACGAATAGCCGAACTCATCGAGGAATGGAGTCCGTCGACGCTCGTGGTCGGCATGCCCTATCACGCAGACGGCTCCGATAGCGAGATACAGGCGCCGGTGCGCGCGTTCGTCGACGCGCTGGAGCGGTACGACCTGCCAATCGAGACTGTCGACGAACGCTATACGTCCGTCGAGGCGCAGCAGTTATTGAAGAAAGCACGCGCCGCGGGCACCCGCGGACGCCTGTCCAAGGCAGACATCGACAGCGCTGCAGCCGTCATGATCGCGGAGCGCTACCTGAGCATGTTGTAGGAGCTGTTGTGGGAGCGTCGTCCCGACCCGATCGCGGCGAGACGCCGCTCCCACGTCTACGACCAGACCACCGTCGCCGCGTCGAACACTGGCCCATCCACGCACACGCGCTTCATCGCGGGGCCCTCCGACGTTTCGATCAACACGGCGCATCCGGCGCAGCCGCCCACGGCGCAGGCCATGTACTCCTCGAGCGAGACCTGGCACGGCACGCCGTAGGCCGCGGCCTGCGCGGCGACCGCCTTGAGCATTGGTGTCGGGCCGCAGGCAAACACCTCGACCCGGGCGAGTTCGTCGGTCGCAAGACTCGCCAGGTACTTGTCGGCCAGGTCGGTCACGTAGCCCTCGAAACAGCCGTCGTAACCGGCGAGGCTCGTTAGCCGGCTCGGCACGCCCCAGTCCTCGAGCAGCGGCATCACGCTTGTGACGGACGGATCATCCAGCCAGGGTGCTGCAGTCTTTGCCGGTTGCAGTTCGAACGGGAACGGGATCTCCGACCCGAGAATCGCCAGCGGTTCGAAACGATCGTCGCCGTGCAGCTCGTCGGCAATGAACACCATTGGCGGGATGCCGACACCGCCGCCAATGAGCAGCGCTTTCGGGCGGTCCTCGTGGAACTCGAAAGTGTGCCCGATCGGACCGAGTACGCTTACGCGGTCGCCGGGCTGCTTGTCACCCAGCCTGTGCAGACCTTCGCCGTGCACCTTGAACAACAGGTCGATCCAATCGCTGCCCGCCCGCATGATGGACAGCGGGCGGCGCATCGGGATCGACTCGTCACATGAAACGTGAGCGAAGCTGCCGGGCCTCGCCGCAGCCGCACACCTGGGCGCATGAATGCGAAGGATGAACTGCTCCCCGGGCCAGCATTCGCGCGCGATGACCTCGCCATCGTCGAGGAAGATCGTATCGCGGTTGCGCTGGGCGTTTTCCTGCGCGGCGGTCAGCACGTCAGGCCCCCGCTCTTGCAGACGTGCTCGAGCACGGCCATACGAACGGCAACGCCATTGGTCACCTGCTCGGTGATCACAGACTGCGGGCTGTCCGCCAGCGCGCTCTCGATTTCGATACCGCGATTCATCGGCCCGGGGTGCATGACGATCGCGTCGGCTTTGGCCACCTTCATGCTCTCGTAACTGACGCCGTAGTTGGCGAAATACTCGTCGATGCCCGGGATGCCATCGAGATTGCCGATACGCTCGCGCTGAATCCGGAGTGCCATCACGACGTCCGCGTCATGCAGGCCATCCCGGAGGTTGTCGACGATCGTCGCGTAGGGCATTTCATCGTCGTCAGGAGCGAGCGGCGGTGGCGACACGAGACGGATTTCGGCGGCTCCAAGCGTGTTGAGGCCCTGTGCCGCAGATCTTGCGACGCGTGAGTGCGCGATATCGCCGACGATCGCGACGACGAGGTTGCTGAAGTCCGGTTTGTGGCGGCGAATCGTCAGCAAATCGAGCAGACCCTGCGTGGGGTGCGAGACGTCCGCTTCGCCGGCGTTGAGGATGCAGACGTGGTCGTTGACGTGACGACAGATGTACGCCGGAACACCCGCGCTCGCATCGCGCACGACCATGACGTCCACGTGCATGGCCTGCAGCGTGTAGATGGTATCGAGAATGCTCTCGCCCTTCTTGCGCGACGAGGTGTTGACGTCGAGGTTCAGTACGTCGGCGCCCAGCCGCTTGCCGGCCAGGTCGAACGATGCACGGGTGCGCGTGCTGGGCTCGAAGAACAGGTTGGCGACGGTGCGACCTGCGAGCGCATCGTTGCGCGCCGGGATGGCGCCGGCCGGGCTCAGCAGCCCCTCGGCCCGGTCCAGCAGCCGTACGAGCAGTTTTTCGTCGAGGCCGTCCAACGTCAGCAGGTGGCGCAGCTCGCCATTCGGGCGCAGCTGAAGCTCAGCCTCGGTTTCGAGGCTTTCCTGGAACTCGGCGGGGTTCATCGAGGCGCAATTGTACGGGCAAATCGCACAATTCGAAACTGCGATCGCGGCGGGACGCCGCTCCCACAATTGCTATTGGCCTGTAGGAGCTGT
>JAAUXY010004126.1_pt1 | contig 12525 bp, 9 predicted proteins | sample 7278121 | NCBI WGS metagenome assembly JAAUXY01 (sample SAMN14350117, study PRJNA611818) | marine sediment metagenome | isolation source: surface marine sediment (1.8m) | place: French Polynesia: Moorea | collected 2018-08 | reverse complement strand
CGTCATCGCCGCGACGGTGCAATGGAGGCACGATGCGCGAGCCGGATTCTGGGTGATCGGATTGCGCCCTGGATGGCGATGATTCGGATCTGTTGAACAAAAACAGGTCGGGTGGCTCGGAAGCGTCGCTACCGAATCCTGAAGAGGCGGATTCTGATGAGGCGGAACAGGAGGATGACGCAGGCGATGCCCAGCACGGGGGCTGTCATCAATCCCGGGAAATAGCTGTCTACCGCCATGGCCATCACCGGGTGGGCGACGCCATTCAGTACTCCAGCCAGGGCTAGAAACCAGGCGGCCCACACCGTCCAGAAGTGTCCTTGCGCAATCCGCATTGCCGCGCACAGCCAGAGCAGGATGCAGGCGAGATTGAACGTGCTGAAGACGACCCACGACATCGGCGGTAATCCGAACAGCGCCGGAAACGCTATGTGGAAACCGAACGCGGCTTCCTCGGCAAAGTGCAGTGTCTGTATCACGGTTGCCACCAGGAGAGCTCTGCGAACCGGTCTTGCGCGCTGCGATGGCCCATCCGGCAAAAACGGGGCCGCCAGGAGCGCTGCTACCAGAGCAAGCGGTCCGAGAGCGACGATACTCGGGATGAAGCTACTCATCACTCGAAGCAGTCATGTATTGTCGAGCCCAATACCAGACCGCATCCGCTGCTGCCCTTGAGACGAACAGCGGATCAAGCGGCATTGTCAGTCCGGCAAACCCAAGACGCGTTTGGCGATGATGTTCATCTGCACCTCCTTCGTGCCACCGGCGATGGTCAGCGATTTCTGGTAGAGCCACTTCTTGAGCGTTGACAGTTCACGGGCGTCCGCGGTGTCCTCGTTCCAGCGCAATCCCTGAGTACCCATGGCGGCAACGAGTAGCTCATCGCCGTCCTGGATGTTCAATGCGTTGGAGAGCTTTACGGCTGACGAGGTGAAGCCGGGTGCGCGGGACTGCAGCTCGTCGATCGCGCGGCGCTGGGTAAGCTTCTGCGCGTGGGTGTTCATTTCATGGCGAGTCAGCCAGTCGCGCAGACCCGTATGGGCGACTTTGCCATCCGTAGTCCCGGCATAGTGACGCACGACATCGACGAGATTGCTCTCCTCGGTACGCCCACCTTGAGAGCCGGAGATGTTGATCCCGGCGTGAGTCGATCGCTCGAACTGCAGGAGTCGCTTGCCGACCGTCCAGCCGTTGTCGACGCCGCCAATGAGATCTTCAACCGGCACGATGGCGTTGTCGAAGTGGGTTTCGCAGAATGGCGACGCTCCGGAGATGAGCTGTATGGGAGACACCTTGACGCCTTCCTGATGCATGTCGACCAGCACGAGGCTGATGCCTTCGTGCTTGGGTTTCTCCGGCGAGGTGCGCACGAGGACGAAGATGTAATCACAGAAGGTGGCGTCGCTGGTCCAGATTTTGGAGCCGTTGAGCACGTAGTTGTCACCCACGCGTTCCGCCTTGGTGCTGAGCGAAGCAAGGTCGGACCCTGCACCCGGCTCGGAGTAGCCCATCGCCCAGGCGCCTTCGCCCCGGGCGCAGCGCGGCAGCCACTTCGCTTTCTGTTCGTCGGTACCGAATTCCAGAATCGTGGGGCCAATGTAGTTGACGCCGCGACCGGTCAGCGGCGTGCGTGCGCCGACCCGCTGCAGCTCCTCGATGAGCACCTGGTACTCCTCCCGATTGAGCTCGGCCCCGCCGTACTCGCGCGGCCAGGTAGGCACCGTCCAGCCTTTTTCCGCCATACGCTCGAGCCACAGCCGGGTGTCTGACTCGAGCTCGATGGTCGTGCTGCCGATGGGAATGGTGCCCGGTCCTTTTGCACCCTCAGGGCAGTTGGCTTCGAGCCAGGCACGGGTTTCGGCTCTGAAGTCGGCAAGATCGGTCATGGCAATCGGCACTCAATACAATGTATGCAAAACGCTACCACAGAAAGCATCAGCGCGGCGTCAATGCCGTTATTGACAGCAGTGTTGATGAGCGTCCCGGTCGTTTGTTGCGCCACTACACGCGACGAGGGTAAATTTGCACCTACGCGGGTCGGAGTCCGCGTTACACAGATGGAGAGAGAAAATATGCAAGTACCATTATGGCTCACGCGGGCACGATTATTCGTGGTCGTGGGCTTCTTCACGCTTGCCGGTCTGCCCCAGTTTTCCTGGGCCGCGACAGGGGAGATTGAAGAAGTTGTCGTTACAGGCTCCTACATCAGGGGTACGCCAGAAGATGCGGCTTCGCCGGTGGACGTCACCACCAGGGAGGACATGGACATCACAGGTAACCCCAACATCGTCGAGATGTTGCGTGCGATGGGTCCCATCGCAGGTATCGACGGGGAGACCAACCAATTTCAATCCAACGGTCTGGAAGCGATTTCCAACGTCAACCTTCGAGGTCTTGGCGCTGGGCGTACGCTCGTTCTTCTGAACGGCGGACGGGTTGTGCCCAGCCCGTTCTTCATTGGTCAGGACGGACAGCAGTTCGTCAACACCAATGCCATCCCGACGATCGCCCTCGAGCGCATCGAGCTTTTGAAGGACGGCGCTTCCGCCACTTACGGCTCTGACGCCGTTGCTGGGGTGGTGAACTTCATCACCCGATCGAATTTCCGCGGCATCGAGTTCCAGGGCACCTACAAAGATGTGCAGGACGCGGAAGACCCCGACTATGAGGCGGGTCTCATCTTCGGCTTCGGCACCGATAAGCTCGACGTCGTTGTCTCGGCGGGCTATCAGACCCGCGGCGAAGTGCCGATCCGCGACAAAGATTGGGCGCTGCAGCCGTTTGCCGTGAACTCGACGCCGGGCGGCTGGTCGTCCATCGGTAACCCGGGCACGTTCTTCCCGATCGCAGCGCTTGCCGCCAACCCCACGGTCTCCCCCTTCGCGTTTGCAACGCCGGATCCGGACTGTGACACCGTCGGTGGCTCGACCCAGGGTCCGTTCTGTCGGTTCCGCTACACCGAGTTCGACAACATCGCGGAAGAGGAGGAGCACCTGCAGGTGTTCGTAGAAACGACTTACGCCATCAGCGATACCATGTCGTTCCATGCTGAGTTCCTGTACGCAACGGACGAAGCCACCGAGTGGAAAACCTCGCCGTCTTATCCGCCGCAGGCACTCCTGTCCGGCGACCAGATTGTCGTCCCCGGCATGCCACACTATGACGACTTCCTGTCCCGGAATGGCCTGACTGCCGATCCCGACTGGGCGGGGGGTGCACTCTTCTGGGGTCGCAACTTCGGCGTTTCCGGTCCGGCTGGCGTTGGTCCGCGGGAGTACGACACGTATCGTTTCAGCATGGGCCTGGAAGGCCAGATGGACAACGGCGTCGGCTGGGAGACCAAGCTGACCTGGGGTCACTCTGAAGGCTATCGTTTCACCAAGGACACCCGCACCGACAACCTGGCATATGCCTATCGCGGTCTTGGTGGCCCCAACTGTGACCAGGCGGCGTTCTACGCCGATCCCACCGGTTCCGGCATCGTACCGGGCAGCGGTAACCTGGGTACCGGCGATTGCTTCTACTACAACCCTTTCACCAGCGCTTACACCGCATCGCAGTCTTCGACTGCAAACGGTGTGCCGGGACCGGGCAGCAGCGACTCGACACTCAACAACGATCCGGGTCTCGAGCCGTGGCTGATCGAATTCCTCGGCAGCGAGCCGGAAACCGAGCAGATCGTGTTCGACCTCGTTTTCAACGGTGAAACCGGCATCGACGCAGGGGGTGGCAACGTCGCCTGGGCCGGTGGCTTCCAGTGGCGCCGGGACGATTACGAGAACAATCTGGTGAACAACTCCAACCTGCAGACCCTGCCGTGCGCCTTCGGCATTCAGCCGGGAGACACCTTCTCGGTGCCGGATACGCCCATCAACGGGGGTGCCAACACAATCCCGGGGTGGGATTACACCTGTATCGGCGCCGGTGCGTTCAACTTCCTGGCGGCGTCGCAGCCTTTTGCGGACGACCAGGATGTGTACGCGTTCTTCGGTGAGATCCAGGTGCCGTTCACGGAAGACCTGGAGATGCAGTTTGCAGCCCGCTTTGAAGATTACGGCGGGGCTGTAGGCAGCACGTTCGATCCGAAGGTTGCCATGCGCTGGCAGATCAGCGACGCAGTAGCGTTCCGCGGCTCGATCAGCTCCTCGTTCCGGGCGCCGACCCTGAATCAGCTGGGTGGTGAGTTCACGTCGTTGTCATTTGTCGCGCCTGCTCTGGCCTTCAAGGCGGTGGATACCACGGGCAACCCGGACCTCGAGCCGGAGGAAGCGATAACAACGAACTTCGGTTTCATCTTTACACCAAATGACGCGACTTACATTTCGATCGATTTCTGGAACTTCGATTTCAATGCGCCGATTATTTTGGAGTCGTTTAACGACGTGGTAACGAACTGCTTCGATGCTACGAGCGCCATTAACGAGCTTGCCTGCAGCAAAATCACGTTCCTGGATCCCTCCGCGCCGCCCTCCGGTGCAGGTGTCCAGCGAATCGCAGTGGACTATCAGAACGGTCCTGACATCGAAACCAACGGTATCGATTTCAATGCAACCTACGATTTTGCGACCGACAACGGCATCATCACGCTTGGTGCTCAGGGCACCTATATCAACAAGTACAAGGTGGATTCCTGGATCTGGTCCGACGGTTTTGATGCCGAAGGCAAGCTGAATGCCAATACATCCACTGTTCGTCCATTGGTTGATCTGAAGGCCAACGTCTACGTCAACTGGGCCTACGAAGGTCACAACCTGCGTCTGGATAGCTTCTTCACCGCAGAGTACGACGACGAGCGCGGCAACGTGCCCGCAGGTACTAGCGTTGATGATCACTGGACGATGGACCTGCACTACAACTACCGGTTCAACAACGACAACACGCGTATCTTCGCTTCGGTCTACAACGTGACCGACGAAGACCCGCCGCTTGTGCTACTGGATCTGAACTACGACCCGTACACCCATAATCCGTTCGGTCGTATGTTCAAGGTAGGTGTTACGCATCGCTTCGAGGGTGGTCTCTTTCAATAAGAGATAGCTCACAACGAGTGATGAAGGGGCGCAATGCGCCCCTTTTTTGTGGTCCTGGATTGAGCGACGATAGCTCGCGATCGAATTACTGAGGAGGGGAGAGGAGAGGTGAAGATAGGCGCGGTGTTTCCACACCAGGAAATTGGCGACGATCCGATTGTGATCCGTGATTGGGCGCAGGCGGTCGAAGATCTCGGCTATTCACACATTCTGGCGTACGACCATGTCATCGGTGCGGTACACGCGGATCGCGATCCGAAGCTCTGGGGTCCGTACACGGAAGAAGATGCGTTCCATGAGCCTTTTGTGCTGTTCGGCTTCTTTGCTGCCTGCACCAGTCGCGTGGAGCTTGCCACCGGCATTCTGATTCTGCCGCAGCGTCAGACTGTGCTGGTTGCCAAGCAGGCAGCCGAGATCGACATCCTGTCCGGCGGGCGTTTGCGGCTGGGCGTTGGTACCGGCTGGAATTACGTCGAGTACGACAGCTTGAACGAGAACTTCGACAATCGCGGACAACGCCAGGAGGAGCAGGTGGCGCTTTTGCGCAAGCTTTGGACGGAGCCGGTGCTCGACTACGACGGTGAGTATCACCGGGTGGATCGTGCCGGCTTCAAACCTCTGCCGGGACGCGCTATCCCGATCTGGTTCGGTGGTTTTGCGCCGGTCGCGTTTCGCCGTGCGGCGCGCATCGGTGACGGTTTCATCTTCGGCAGCGGACAGACGCAGAATCTGGAGGCGCTCGCGGCGGTGCGTAAAGAGCTGGACGCGATTGGTCGCGCGCCCGGGGATTTTGGTATCGAGGCGCTTCTCAACTATCAGTCTGGGCCTGATGCCTGGCGCGACGAGATTCTCGCCTGGCAGAATGAAGGGGCGGACTACGTCGCCATGCGTGCCCAGGCTCTGCGCGGGCAGGGCGACGGCTTGAGCTCACCCCAGGACCATATAGACGTGCTGTCTTCGTACTGGGACGTAGTGGGCGATCTGGCCTCGTGAAGCGTCAGCGGAATGCCGGCAGCACCGCTTCGGCGAAGAGTCTTTCGTTGGCATCGACGTAGCTGACCGGGCAGGCAGAGTTCAGAATGACGGTTCGCGCGCCGGCTTTGACATAAGCCTGCAGGCGTTGAATGCAGTCTTCCGGATTGCCGGCCAGCGCGTAACGGTGGACGAGCTTGGAAAAATCCTGGTTGTATTGCTTTGACAAGCGCTCAGACGCCATGTCGATGGCGATGTTGCGGTCCTCGTGAACCGCAAAGAAGATGAAGAGACCCGGCGCAACCGGTTCGCTGCGATTGAGCTCCGCGCTGAAGCCGCCGATTTTTTCGATACTGTCGGCCAACATCTCGGGCGTGTACATATAAGGAAGCCAGCCGCTGCCAAAGCGGGCGCAGCGGCGCATGGCGGCATCGCTGCGACCGGATATCCATACGGGCGGCAGCGGGTCGGGTTTTGGTGAGAGCGTCACGCCGCTGAGCCGGGTGAAACGGCCGTCGAAAGTGACTTTTTCCTCCTGATAGAGGCGTTCCATGACCTCCAGCGCTTCGTTGGTGCGCGCACCACGTTCGTTGACCGGTACGCCGCAGGCTTCGAACTCTTTTGCGAACTCACCGCCGACGCCCACGCCGAAGTGAAAGCGGCCGTTTGAAACCTGCGCCAGGGTTGCCACCTGCTTGGCGAGGAGCGCTGGCGGGTAGAGGGGCACCAGCGTGATGGTGCTCATCAGCTTGATTGTTTCCGTTGCCCCGGCAGCAGCGGCCAGCTGTATCAAGCCGTTGCCAATCGGGCCGTAAAAGAACACGTGTTCGCCGGTGCTGACGAACTCATAGCCGAGAGATTCTGCCGTACGCGCATCTTCCGCAGCGGCGTCGATGCGCCGGAGTCCTATCCCGAATTCGACCTTGTCCATGTAAATCCCCTTTCCACACGCTGCCAGCATAGACAGCCGGGCGGTATGACTCAATCGGCGCCGCTGAGCGCCGTCACGATACGTTCGAGATCCGCCTGGCTGCTGACGTTGGCTGCCAGGCGCGGCACCGTGCGGCAGGGGAGGCTGCTTGCGTTCAGCCAGCTCTCCACGACCGACTTGTCATGCTCTGCGCGAAGCTGCCACTCGTTGTGACATGCAAGCGAACGGGCGAGCAGATCATTGCTGATGCCGCGACGCCCGGCTGACTCCCGCAGCGCGTTTGGATCAATGTCGAGGGGTGGATCGATGAACTGGTTGAAGATGGCGCCTGTGATGCGTATGTCCGCGGCGCGCAGGCGCTCGGCATATTGATCCGCCATCGCAGCGACGTCACTCGCCGGCGTCATGATGAGCACAAACGTGGACTGCGGGTCGCGCAACAACGCCTGCAGACGTTTTGCGCGGTTGCGGAAGCCGTCGATGATGTCGCCGTAGGCGTCGAAGAAGAGGTTCAGATCCATCATCAGGCGGTGACCGGTCAGCTGCTCGAAGAGGCGCGCGAACTGCCGCTGGCTGCGGCCGGCGAGGCCGAATGTCAGCCGGTTCGCGATGCTGTTTGCCCGTAGCAGAAGGCCAAGGCCGCTGCCGTCGAGAAGCTCCAGAAGCCTTGCCGGGGCATCGATGAAGTCGAGTGCCTGGCTGGATGGAGGCGTGTCTACAACCAGCAGGTCGTAATCCGGGTGCCCGGCGAGCTCGTGGATTTTCTCCATGGCAACAAATTCCCGCGAGCCTGCCACGGTGCGTGATACCTGCTGGTAGTAGGGGCTCTTGAGAAAAGCCTGCGCGGACTCCGGCGTGGTGGCATGGCGCGCAATCAGCTCGTCCAGCGAGCTGCCGGGGTCGAGCATCATGGCGTGCAGACCGGGTTGATCGGGCACCGCCTGTGGCCGGGCGTCAAGGCCGTCGAGACCCATTGCATCCGCCAGCCGTCGGGCCGGATCAATGGTCAGGACCAGGGTGCGAAGCCCGGCCTTCGCCGCCAGCATCCCGATGGCAGCGGCGGTTGTGGTTTTGCCGACGCCGCCGGTGCCGCCGCAGAGCACAATGCGCGAAGTCTGCACGAGGCTCGACAGATCCAGCAGCTGCGTCATCCGAGATGCTCCTGCAGCGCGTGCACCAGCGTTTCGGGATCAGCCGGAGGCAGATCGGGGAGTCTGATGGTGTCGAGATTGAGATCGCCGAGTGCGTCCGCTTGTGCCGCCTGGGTTTGTGCAATCTGTGCGTCGAATTCCAAGACCGGCGCCAGCGCGCTCGCTGCGGCGGCGCTTTCTCCCCACGCGGCAAGCTGGCGGCGCTCCGCAGGGGTGAATCGTGGTTCGCGGTACCGGTTGACGAGCAGACGGGTGCACGCAATCTGACCTTCGTTGCGGGCAAACTCGATCAGCTCCCTGGCTTCGCGCATGGGTGTCTCTTCCGGCAGCGTGACGACCTGAAGTTCAGCGCGTTCCGGGTTGGTGAGAAGCTCGTGGATCTTCCTGGCGTTGTCGTAGATCGGGCCTGCAATCAGCGTTTCCAGCGCAACCGCGGGCATGTTCAAGAGAATTTTGCAGTGTCCGGTGGCGGGCGCATCAAACACCACGCTTTCGTACGGCGAGTCTTTGCCAACCAGATCGTAGAGCTTGCCCAGCACCAGAAGCTCGTTGAACAGCGGCAGTGCGTCCAGGAATCTGACCACCGCGGGGTTTTCCAGAATCGGGAGATAAGCAAACGAAAACGTCATCTTCCGTTTGACGTACTCGATGAGCGCAAGGTGAGCATCCAGGCTGCTGATGTCCAGGTTGGGGCGGACGTTGGCAGGCTCGTAGCCGGTTGTCCGGCGGTAGATGGGATGCACTTTGCCGAGCTGGTCGTAGCTCACCAGCAGCGTGCGCCTGCCGTCTTGCGCGTGTTGCTCTGCAAGCGCGGCGGCGACGATGGACTTACCAACCCCGCCTTTGCCGGAAATGATCTGCAGCGTGCCCAGCATGTACTTCTTCGGGAATGTGAAATGCGTGTGTATGAACGTGAACACTGCGTTCACGATCTGTTCACGCGGGTACCTCGATTATTGTACGCGTTTTAGGGCGGCTCGTTTCTCTCTCCCTCCCCTCTCCGAACGCGCCGCCCTGGAACCCCCCTCAGACCACGTCGCCAACCCATTGCTCGTAGAGTTGGTGAAAGTGGCGAAGCTTCAGCTCGTTATAGTCCCCGACGCGTAGATGTTCTCGAGCTGTAGCTTTCATTCCCTGATAGACAAACGGCAGATTGCGCAGATCCTGATTGAAGATTTTGGTCAACATGCCGAGCTCCGGCGCGTTGGTCCAATCTTCGTCGACGTCCAGCCAGTGGATTTCCCGGGCGGGTTCGTATTCACCGCTCTCCGGAATTGGCGCCATGTACATGCACTCCATGATGCACTCTTCGTGGTTGTCGCCGTTGGGGCGGAAACGGTAATTGATCAGATTGAACGAGCCCCACGGGTGCCAGTTCGGGAACACCGTGAAGAAGATCGAGGAGTGGAGCTCGACGTCGGGAATGCTCTCGGCAATGGACGGCACCACGCTCTTCAGCATGAAGCGTTGCATTTCAGCCATCACCTGACGCGGGTGTGCATTTTCGCCCAGCCTGGCTTTAACCTCGTCCGGTATCTGCGACATGTCCCGTGCCCTGGCGGTCGCGGCATCAGGCCCCAGCTGGTAGCCGCCCGCCCACAGACACATGTGCGGGTTGGCGTCTTTCAGCTCGCCTTCCAGCCACCTGGCGTCGCTGGTGAATTTGCCGGACACACCTTTGGGCGTGGTCACCTCCACAGTCCCGTCGCCAATGTGCTCGTAGATCCAGCCGTTCAGCGGGTGCCTGAGACAGGTAGCGCCGTTTTCGTTTTCGTACGGCTCCCAGGAAGGCAGGCCTTCCGTTTCGAGCGCGCCGCAGCGGATGGCGCGTGAGTAGTTTTCAAACGCGTCATACTTGGTGCAGAGATCATGCGCGCCGCCGGTGAGGATCTGCGGATGCGTCATGAGCACGTGGTAAGACTCCATGAACGCTTCCTGCACGACTTTCCAGTTGGCGCGAATGACTTTTGCAACGTGCGCCTGCTTGAAACGTCGGTCGTAGGGCAGAATCTCGAAATGCGTGCCCAGGTCGCCGAGATGATCGGCAAGCGGCGCCGCATTGGGATCGGGATTGAGGAAAATGAAGCGACCCCAGCGTTCGAGCTTGACCTCCGGCAACGCCTCCTCTTCACGCTTGAGGCCGGCAAAGTCGTAAGCGCAGGGCACCTGCTTCAGCGAGCCGTCCAGGTTCCAGGCCCAGCCGTGGAACGGGCAGCGCAGCTCGTCCAGCGACTTGGCCGGTGATTCTCGCAGCTTTCGGCCGCGGTGCAGGCAGGCGTTGTAATACGCCTTGTACTCGTCGTCCGCCACACGAACGATGAGATAAGACCTGTCCGCAATGTCGTAGGGCACGACGTCGCCGACGTTCTCGAAGTCGTCCTCGTGTGCCGCCATCTGCCACACGCGGCTCCACAGTTTCTCTTTTTCGAGCTCGTGGTAGCGGCGGTCGATATAGCGGGCAACCGGCACCAGCGACGGGCCGGGCGGCATGGGCTGATTACGGCGCATCGCCGCAGTAATGTTGGCGGCGTTCGAGTCCGCCTCCAGCATGGCGGTAAACGCGTCGTCCATGGTGCGGACGCCGTTGTCGACGGCTTCAGCCATGTTTTTTCCTCCCAGTTTCGAATGCGTGGATGTTAGCAGATTGAAACGTGTGCCAATAATGGCGTCTTCAGGCGTCGGACAGTCGTGTGCGAAACGCCTCCAGCGTGAAGTCCGGTTGTACTTCCGTTGGTGCCTGGGTGTAACAGGCGACGTCATAGAAATCGCGCAGCGCAGAGATCCTGCCGTCGCTGATTTCGATGACACCGGCAATGTGTGGTGTCATCAGGTCGCGTCCATCAGCGGCCCAGTGATGATCGATCCGTTCGGTGAAAACGACGCTGCCGCTGCTGGCAATGTGCAGCACATCCGCACTGAAGTGAGTCTGCTTTTCGAGAATGGGGATTTCGTTGCGAAAGCCGCCGCGCGCCATCAGATCGCGAACGGCGGCCTGCCCGGACAGTGTGGGTAGCCCACTGTTCGCCCACACGAAGTCTTCAGTGCAGAGCGCCGCCATGCGCTCCATGAGATTGCCATCTTCCATCGCTTTGAATATGGCAAGCGCCAGTCGCTCGTCGTTGTTTTGTGCATCGCTCATGTTGATCATTTTCAGGATTTCCTGTGAGGGCGAATTAGGTGACAGCTGAGCTCAGGTCGGATTTGCGGGCCTCGAGCGCTGCACGCATCTCGAGATGCCGTTTGCGCGTGATGGGATAGCCGATGATCAGCGCGGCGGACAGGAGACAAAAAGCCACGGGTGAAAAGGAGTACCAGGCACGCAGGGCAAACAGCTCATCCGGCCCATTGGTGACGCTTGGATCGAAACCGAGGTAGGCAAGCACCGGTAGCGAAATGCCGACGCCAAAGGCCATGACGAGCTTGGTGGCCGTCGACCAGGCCGCGAAAAAGAGACCTGCCCGATCAGCACCGCTTTCCAGCGTATCCAGGTCGATGACGTCTGCTTTCATTGACGTCGGCACGACGTTCATGTTGCCGCCGCCGATGCCGAGAATGAAAAGGATGCTCGCCGCCCAGGCGAGGTCACCCTCACCGAGCCACATGAACTGGGGAAACATGAATGCCATGAGGGAAATGGAGCACAGCCACGTGATGTGCTTGTCGGTTTTGTGCGACAGCCACACCCAGAATGGCACGCCCAGCAGATTGCCGATGTAGTAGCCGAGCACCACCAGAGACGCTGCCGTGGGATCGACGATGACGTGGGTGATGAAAATGACGAACAGCGGTGCGCCGAGGGCAACCGCCATCGAGCTGAACACGAACGCAAAGAGGAGGCGTCGGAAAGGACCGTTGTGCCACATGATCTTGAGACCAGCCCAGACCTCAATCTGTGCGGGAACGAAGTCCCGGCGCTCCGGGACCAGTACCGTCGCGGGCAGAATCAGCAGTGGCAACATTATCAGCGCTACTGCACCGATGATCATCACCATTTCGCCGCTGCGCCCGCCCCAGCCAAACAGCGCCTGGCTGCCGGCGGGAATGCCAATCGCCAGCAGTGTCCCGCAGAGGCCGGCGATGGTGCGCCAGCCCGTGATGCGGGTGCGTTCAGCATAATCCCGAGACAGCTCCGCGCCCCACGCGAAGTAGGGAATGTTGAAGAGCGTCCAGCCAAGCCACAAGAGCATGATCCAGACGAGCAGATGCATCTCCCCGACGCCTTCCGGCGGATAAAAGAGCTGATAGATCGCAATCATCGCCAGCGGCACGGCGGCGAGTATCCAGGGCTTGCGCCTGCCGATGGGCGTGTGCGTGCGGTCGCTCAGATAGCCGATGATGGGATCGGTCACGACGTCCCAGAGCCGTGAGAGCATCAGTAGAAATCCCACGGCGGCCATCCCGAGACCGAGGTCCTGCGTGTAGAACGCCGGTAGAAACAGCG
>JAAUXY010076730.1_pt1 | contig 12529 bp, 12 predicted proteins | sample 7278121 | NCBI WGS metagenome assembly JAAUXY01 (sample SAMN14350117, study PRJNA611818) | marine sediment metagenome | isolation source: surface marine sediment (1.8m) | place: French Polynesia: Moorea | collected 2018-08 | reverse complement strand
GGTCGATCTGGACAAATCCTTCCTCGAACGGCACCAGCGTTTGCCCGCGCAGCAGGAAAACACCGTTACTGGAATTCATGTCGCGCAGGAAGATCTGACCCTCGCGCACCGAGATCTCGGCGTGATATTTGCTGATTGCCGGGTGGTTGAGGTAAATGTGTCCCTCGCGGCCGATGATGAAGCTGCGTCCTTCCAGGTTTGCCAGACTTTTGTTATCGGTCATCGATCGAAACCCGCGGCGAAACGCCGCATCAACCTGTGTTATAGCCCAATTTGATCGCTTCGGCCGGAAAATGCGGCGGGCGCGATCGCTGTGCGAGCGTTGACCGTATCCGCGATGCCCGGTATCTTGCCGCGGTTTGATTCGAGGCCAGGGTATATGTTGCGTTGTCTGTGGTGGAGGCTGTTGTTCGAGCTGGCCAACCTGCGGCGGCTGTTCGGGCGCGGCAGCGGCACTGTCGACTATCTCGCGTTCGGCGCCAATCTCAGCGATATGATCATGCGAGAGCGCTGCATCGAGCCGCTGGCCAGCGAACGCTTCACGCTGCGCGATCACGGCTTGCGCTTCGACCATCCGGCCGCCTATCGCGGCTGTGCTTATGCCTCGGCCGAGTACGCGCCGGGAGAAAAGGTTTACGGCTATCTCTACACGCTGTCCGAACGCGATGCCGCGCGCATGGATTTTTACGAAGTGGTGCCGGTGATCAGGCGTTATCGACGCACCTGGGTAGAACAGGATGGTCGCCAGCTTTATTTTTACCAGAGTAACCGGTCGACGCCGGGTCTCAGCCCGACCCGCGAATATCTCGGCTACATCGTCGACGGTTTGCGCCAGCATCCCGACGTAGAGCCGGATTATCTCGAACGGCTGTCGGCGACGCCAACCACCGAACCGGGTCCGATCATGCCGTTTTATTTCCGTCCCGAGACCTTCGCCGAGGGCCGTTGGCTAGACCGGCTGCGCGATCGCTATACGCGGCTGGTTACGCGTGTATTCCTGCACGGCCTGTATCGCCTGTCGCTGACCGAATTCCTGTTGCGGCGCTGAGCGCGGGTCGGTCATGCGGTCCGGCGCGCAACGATCTGAGCGCTGGCGAGGCGTTCGCCTTCGGGCGTGGTTTCAACCGATTCCCGCTCGTGCAGGATCTCGAGTCCGGCCATGGCGGCCCGTAACGCGCCGGGCGCGACCCGAAAGCGGGAACTGTCGGGTCCGATGACCGCTTCACCGGTTTGCAGATGCTCTTCGCACAGCAGGCAGCCGCCCGGCGAGAGGTAGTCGGCAAGCCGCGTGATCAGCGGCAGGTTGACGTACCAAAGGACCACGATCAGGTCGTAGTCTCGCGCGAATTCGAAGTCCGTATCGAGATCGTGTTCGATCCAGTTGACCGAAACGTCGTACTGCGCGGCCTGTTCCCGGGCCAGCCGCAGGCCCTCGGCCGAAATATCGATGGCGTCGACCCGGTAACCGGACCGGGCGAGCAGGATCGCGTTGCGACCCGCACCACAGGCAACATCGAGGGCACGCCCGCGCGGCAAACGGGGTAGCCAGCGCTGTAACAGGTCGACGGGATCGCGGCGGTCACGGACATCCTCGCGGTAACGTCGGTCCCACTTGAAGCGGTCGAGTTCGCTCACGATCCGTTCGGCGCCGGAGCAATGTCGATCGACGGGTTCCAGATGCGCTGCCACACCCGCGACAGGGCATCGCGCTGCCAGCCCGTTTCGACCTGGATCGGCGCAATCGGGCGCGGATGAGGGTTGCTGACTTCGGCCACCGCGAAGTTGAACACGTAGTTCGGTTCGACTCCCATTCGCAGATCGCTGATCAGTACCCGGCCGTCGCGTTCGTTGACCGAGTAAAAACCCTTGCTGAACCATTGCAGGCGGGAGACGGGCCAGTGATCCTCGAGACCGTCGAGCAGATGATCGTGGCTGACGTAGGGGCTGAAGCGTATCTCGGCCTTGCCGTCGAACAGCGAGTAGTAAGCTTCGTAGTAGCGGCCGTCGGCACGCACTACCGCGCGCCACAATACCGAGTTGAAAGGCGACGCTGTGGTGAAAATGTCCTGGTATTCGATCGATTGTTCGCGCAGCGCGGTTTCGAAGCGGGTTTCGACCAGCACTTTGGCGACCAGGGTCCAGCCCAGATACAGCGTGCTTGCGACCAGGCCGTAGCGGTTGATCAGGTGGCCGCGGTTATTGTCCCGGGTCATGACCAGCGCCGCGATCACGCCGATCAGCAGCGGCAGCGTGTAAGCCGGATCGATGATAAATATCGTCGACCAGGTCATCGGGGTATTCCACAACGGCCAGAATATCTGCGTGCCGTAGGCGGTGAAGCTGTCGAGCAGCACGTGGGTGACGAATACCAGCAGGAACATCAGCATCCATTCACGCCGCAGATCGGCCAGGCGGGGATGGATACGGCAGGCCAGCCAGGCCATCAGCGGGGTGATCAGCGTCAGCACGAACAGTGAGTGACTCGCAGACCGGTGGTAGGTGAAATCGGCCACGGCATCGCCCAGTGGAACGAATACGTCGAGGTCGGGCAGGGTGCCGGCAATCGCGCCCCAGAGGATGGCGCGGTGGCCGATCTTACGGCCGAGCGTGGCTTCGCCGATCGCGGCGCCGAGGGTCAGCTGGGTCAGCGAATCCATGGTATTAACGGGGCGCTTGTGGTCATGGTCGTATTACGCAGCAAGCGCCGATTTAGATCGCGATCTTGCCGACGCCGGCGATCCGGAACTTATTCGTCGATCTGTTCGGCGGCGCGATGATTGTGCTCGATATACATGACCGCGGCCTCGACCCGCGAGTGCACGTTAAGCTTGCGCAACACGGCCTTGACGTGCAGTTTGACCGTGCCGTCCGAGATACCCAGGTTGCGCGCGATCAACTTGTTGCCCTGACCCTCGGCCATCAGTTCCAGGATTTCGGTTTCACGCGGCGTCAGTTCGCTAAAGGGGCCCTTGCTCTGGGATACCGTCATGTCTCCCTTGACGAAACGCACCAGTACCGAGGTCAACGGCGGCGCCACCACGGTCTTGCCGGCATTGATGTCGCGCAGTGCCGTGACCAGTCCATCGGGCTCCATGTCTTTGAGCAGGTAGCCGCTGGCGCCGGCTTTGAGCGCATTGAGCAGATCCTGCTCGTTGGAGCTCGTAGTCAGCATCACGATCGGTTTGTCCAGATCCAGTTTTTTCAGCTGTTTCAATACGCTGATACCGTCCATGATCGGCATGCGCATGTCGAGCAGCACGATATCCGGTTTCAGTTCCTGGGCGAGTTTAATGCCTTCGTTACCGTCACCGGTGGCTGCCATGACCTCGATGTTACGTCTTTGCAGCAGGCTGATCAGGCCTTCGCGAAACAGCATGTGATCGTCTATCAGCAGTACTTTCAGACTCATGGTAAGGATCCCGTGGCTAGGGGTTCAAAAGTAACTCGAAGCGGCGGCGGCGTCTGGTTTTGCGCGAACTGCTGCAGGCCGGCTTCCAGTTCCGCGCTGCCGCAGGCGTAAACATCCCAGGTATCGAGGCCGTCTGCCGGAAGCAGATCCCGCAGCCGGTTTGCGAGTTCGTCGGCCGCGAGGTCGTCGAGGGTGACATAGTCGAAATTATCGAGCGCATCGTTCCAGGCCCGACAGAGATTATGCAGGTAGGGCGGCCCTTCGCCGCCGACGCGCAGCAGCACGATTCGTTCCGCCGCGTCGAGCGCCATCGCGTGCTCGATCAGGCCCTTGATGGCGGCGAATCCGATGCTTTCGGCCACGAACAGTAGCGAATTGGGCGAATTTTCATCCAGTACGAAGGTGCCACGCGGACCCTCGAGGCTGATCAGATCGTTGTTGTGCGCAGACTCGGCGAGGTAGCTCGCGACCGGGTCCTCGGGATCCCGCGCGAGGTGGAACTGCAGGTTCATATCGTCACAGGGGCAGCTGGCAATCGGGTAGTGACCGCGACCGACGTGCTCGATAGCGAGTTCGGCGCCCTGGCCGGCAAGAAAACGCAGGCGGCTGGTGCGCGGCGTGCGGGTACTGAGGATTAAAACGTCGTCGCCGATTTCTATTTTTTTGATCCTGAGCGGAACCTGCTGCCTTGGAATATCGGCGGTGCCGCCGGCCTCGTCGGCTTCCAGGACCACGTCGGTCACCGCGGTGTAACAGCAGCCGAGCAGGTAACCCAGGCCCTTTTCAGCCTCGGTCAGACTGTAATCGTGGTGACGGATTCGACGAGTTTCACCCGAGACTACGCGCATCTTGCACAGTCCGCAGTTGCCGTTGCTGCAGCCGTAGTTGAGCGCAAGCCCGCCGCGCAGACCCGCTTCCAGCAGTGATTCGGCGCCCTCCACGAAAAACTCGTGACCGCTGGGTATGACGCTGGCCTGTGCCGTCATGACGCGAAGAAAAGTCTCGTTGACCTGGGACGGATCTATTGTATCACCGACGCGCTCGATGCCGTCGGCCGCGGCTTCCAGCCAGGCGCGCAATTGCGACAGGGCGCCTGGCGTATCCTGCAGTGCATCGATTTTCTCCAGCAGCTCCGCGTACAGCCGCCGCCAGGCCTTGAGGCGCAACTTTTCGCTGGAAAGGTCCTGCGAAAGCGACATGACTCGCGCTGTCAGTGCGACGTTATCCGGCTTGCGGGCGGCGTGTTCGACATTGACGAAACTGGCCTGTTCGATGATCTGTTCGACCCGTTCGAGCATCGACGAATCCTCGATTTGCGCGTTCGGGTAGGCATGCAGCAGATCGGCGAGCGGGATTTCACCCTCGAAAGTCTGTAATTCACCGGCGCGGATCTGCTGTTGCAGCGTGCCGCGCTTGACGCCGACGAGTCGGGCCGCGCGCGACAGTGAGATCCGTTTGGTCATCTAGGCGGTAGATTCCAGCAGGTGCGGCGGTAACTCGGAACGGAAACTGAGATGGATCCGGGTGCCGTCGCCGGGTTCGCTTTCGATGTCGATTTCGGCGTCGATCTGGGCGGCCCGGTCGCGCAGTATGTTGAGCCCCAGGTGCCGGCCACCTTCGGGTTTCACGCCCGACTCTTCGAATCCGATGCCGTCATCCTCGATCAGCAGCGTGAACAGTCCGTCACGATGCGTCAGCAGCACGCGCACACCCTCGGCCTGACTGTGTTTGCGAATATTGGCCAGGCACTCCTGCACGATGCGCAGCACGTTGAGTTCCACGTCGGGCGAAAACTCGCTGTCGGGCCACTCGTTCTGGAAGTATATCGGGATACCCATTTCATCCTGGGTCCGGCGAATGGTTTCCTCGATCGACGGAATCAGTCCCTGCGGATCGACCGGCACGCGGAAGTGTGCGATCAGTTCTCGTAGCTGGTTGTTGGCCTGGTCGATGGTGTACTCGATTCTTTCCATCTGGTGCCAGATCGCTTTTTCGTCGTCGGAATGAAAGGTCTCGTCGATGACCCGAATCTGGATCCTGAGGCTGGCGATGGTTTGCGCGAGCGAATCATGCAGCTCGTGCGAAATGCGCTGGCGTTCCTGCATGACCAGCAATTCGGCTTCTTCCTCGATCAGGCGGAACTTTTCCACCGCGCTGCCGAGATGCTGGCCAATACTGAGCAGCAGCGCGCTGTAGCTTTCCAGGTCGAGCGAAATATCGTCGTCGAAAAACAGGTGAATCGCGCCGAGCACGCCTTCGCGGTACTGCAGCAGCACGGACAGCACCAGTAACTGGTCGTCGGCATCCTTGTCACCGTCGTCCAGCACCGTGCTGCTGCGCAGGCGGTCGATACGGTAGATTCGATCCAGCCTGATCTCGTCGAATGGATACTGGATCGGCAGAAAACGATCGGCGCTGGCGAGAAAACTCTGCTTGATCTCGCCGTGTGCCGCAACCACGTCGCGCTTGTTCTTGCCCATGAACTGGCGAATGATGCCGCCGCGCGCATTCAGGTTCTCGCATAACGACAGCAGCGACTTGTCGAACAGGGCGTTGATGTCATAGGACAGGTTGATACTCGATGCGACGTCGTAAAGAATCGCCAGCGAGCGCGATTCACGCGATATGTGGTCGGTGTGCTTCTGCAGCTGGATCTCGGTATCGCGCGACAGCTCGTTGATCATGTTGCCGAGCATGTTGATATCGCGCGCGAGTTCGCTGAAATCGGAATCTGACGGCAGCCTGACCTTGGCATCGAGATTAACGCCGCGCATCAGGTCGGCCCAGTCGCAAAGGCGCAGCAGCGGCTGTAACAGTTCGCGCCAGATCTCCCAGAACAGCAGCAGCAACAGCAGGATCTCGAGGGCATGCATCCAGACCACCCAGGGCTGCAGAGCCTGTGCCAGCGGCTCCGCCGGGTCGGTCAGCAGCAACAGGTTCAGCAGCAGCAGGACCAGGATCGAGAAAGACAGGAATAGCAGGCGAAAGCGGCCGCTTTTCAGCAGGTTGCGTTTTTCTGCGTCAAGCTTGACGAACCAGGCATTAAACAGGTTGACCTTGCGCAGCAGGAGGGGGTCTTTTTGCACCATCAGGAATAAATCGTGGAAAATCGCGGGTTTCATTTCCGTTTATTCCTCAGTATACCCGGTTAATCGATCCTGCAAAGGCACAAGACCGCGGCATCAGTCTGCCGGCGGCACGTAAGCCGGGTCGTTCGGGTTGAGAAAAATGAACTGCCAGCTGCCGGGTTCGAGCTCGACATAGTCGATTGTCATGCCGTCGGCGAGCGGTTTGCTGGTGGTCGAGACAACCAGGTCGATACCGTCGAAGTTATGGAACTCGTCACCCGGCAGGCGCTGCTCGTCGAAACCCATGGCATAGTGGAAACTGCCGTCGTCCTCGGTTTTGACCGCGATACGCAGCGGCAGGCCGCTCATGCCACCGTCCTCGGCCGAGCGTCGCATCTGTTCGATCGCGCTGCTGGTGACGCGAATCACGCGTTGGCTCCGGCCAGGTCTTGCGGATAGCGCGTGCGATACTTGCAGTCGCGCACGAATAGCAGGAAACGTCTGACCCAGGGATTATTGACGGTGTGGCGCTGGTGACTGTAGGACGCCAGCAAGTTGTGGCAGATAACGCCATCTCGCCGGCGATCGATACCGGTACCGCGTTCGACCTGCCAGCTAAAGCGACTGTCGTCGGGCAGACCCTCGAGCGTCGAATAATGAAACTCATGCGCGCGTACGGTCTCGTCCACCCGGTTGCCCGGGGGCCAGAGGGCTTCGGTTTCCCGCAGCCGGACGTATCCGCGCCCCTGCGATTTGTCGTGCATCCGGGTTTCGGCGTCGAGCACGCCAACCATGGGATGCGACTGATTCTGCCAGTGCAGCCGGCGAGTCAGGTACATCAGGCCGCCGCATTCGGCATAGGCCGGCATTCCGTTTTCGATCGCGCTGCGGATCGACGCGCGCAGCGACCGATTGTCGGCCAGCGCAGCGGCGTGGCGTTCCGGGAAACCGCCGCCGATCCAGAGGCCGTCGGCCTCGGGCAGTTCGGCATCTCGCAGGGCATCGAACGGCACCAGCTCGGCACCGGCACGCCGGAAAGCATCGAGATCGCCGGGATAGTAAAAACCGAACGCCCGGTCGCGCGCGATTGCAATCCGCAGACCGGCAAATTCGTTACTCGGTGGAAGCGGCCGGGCGGCTGGCTGCACGGTACCGGCCTGGCCCGCAATCTGCTGCAGGTAATCGAGGTCGATATGCTCGCTGACCGCGCTCGCAATGCGCTCGATGCGACCCTGCGCGACCGGATCTTCGTAACCCGGGATCAGGCCGAGGTGCCGCTCGTCGAGCTGCAGTTCGGGATGTTTGCCGAGCGCGCCGAGAAACGGAATATCGGTGTATTCCTCGACCGCCGCGCGCAGTTTCGATACGTGGCGAGCGCCGCCGGTCAGGTTGGCGATCACGCCCGCGATGTTGACCTCGCGGTCGAACACCTGGTAGCCGATCAGCAGCGGTGCGATACCGCGCATCGTGCCGCGCGCGTCGACCACCATGATGACCGGGGCCCGCAGCGCCTTGGCGAGCGCGGCATTGCTGTTGCTGCCGTCAAGATCGAGGCCGTCGTACAGGCCCTTGTTACCTTCGATAATGCTGAGATCGGCCTGCTGGCTGCGGTGGCAATAGTCGTCGATGGTTTCCTGGCGGCCGGCGACGTAATAGTCCAGGTTGTAACAGGGATTGCCGGCGGCCATACCGAGCCAGATCGGATCGATGTAATCCGGTCCTTTCTTGAACGGCTGGACATCGAGGCCACGGGCGCGCATTGCGGCGCAGACGCCGAGCGTCAGCGTGGTTTTACCCGAGGATTTGTGTGCCGCGGAGAAAAACAGCGAAGCCATATCAGTCGCCCTCTGCCGGCAGTTTATCGGGCAGTATCGGCAGAACGCGCAGTGCCAGCAGCGCGATCAGCACCGCGGCCGAAACGCCGCCGACACCGAGCAGCAGTTCCCAGCCGCTCGGGGCGTAGTCCGCGACAACCCCGTCATAGAAACTGCTCTCGACCTGGTAGCCCGGAAACAGGTTGAGCGGGAAAGCCTGGCCGCCGATGATGATGATGTACAGCTGGGCAAAGGCGCCCGCGATCACCAGCAGGCAGGCCGTGAACAGCGCGCGGGCGGAACCGGCAAAACCGGGCGCGAAGCAGATAAGCATCACCAGCAGGTTGCCGAGGCCGATTTGCACCAGCCAGAACAGCGCGGTGTAAACCCCGCCGTCGGCTAGGATAAACCGTTCGAACGGGTGGTTTTGCGTACCGTAGAGCTTGGTCAGGTGGTAAACCAGCACGAAATAGAAAATTCCGGCAACGAACAAACCCAGCAGTCGCCGCAGGCGCTCGATATGCGTAGGGTGCAGCTCGCGCCCGTCGAAACGAAAACTGACACCGAGCAACAGCGCAAAAACCGCGAGACCGAAAGCGAAAGACATGACGATGAACAGCGGGGCAAGAATCGCGGTATCGTAGGCCTCGCGCGCGACCAGGAAACCGAAGATGGAACCGGTACCGGTGGTCAGTACCAGGCGCCAGATCAGCGCGGCGATGCCGGCCGGTTTGCTGAAAGCCATCATGCGCCGTTCCATCATCAGCCACAGGTACACCAGTACGATGGCGATAAAACCGGTATACAGCAGGATGTTCCAGGCGAAAATCGATTTGAAATTGTAATGCGTCATGGCGACGATCAGGCGGTCCGGTCGGCCGAGATCGAGCAGCAGAATCGCCAGCCCGCCAACCAGCAGCGCAATCGCGAGGACCGCTGAAAATCGTGCCAGCGGTTTGTAGGCTTCGCGACCGAACACCGACGACAGGGAGGCCAGGTTGAGCGCGCCCGACGCGGCGACGATCAGGAAGATCGCGAACACGTGCGGTAATCCCCACACGACCTGGTTGTTCATGCCGGTCACGTGATGACCTTCGACGTCCATGTGGTGTGCCGCGGCGAAACCGATCAGGGCCAGGCCGGCGAGCAGTAACAGGAAGCCCCAGTAGCCCGGGCTGCGGCTCTGAATCTCGGCATAACGTTGTGTCAGCGCCATGTCAGAGCCCCCGGTAGCCGACGCCGGGATTCAGCCCCATGTCGGCGCGCAGTCGGGTGGCGCCGAATTCGCGCAGGGCCACGGAAATCTCGCTGTCGGGATCGTTCAGATCGCCGAACCAGATGACCTTGCGGCCGTTGCCATTAACGGCCTCGGCGCAGGCCGGAACCGCGTTCACGCCATCGCGGTCGACGCGGTGTACGCACAGCGTGCAGGATTCGACCGTGCCCTTGCCGCGCGGTGCGACCGGCAGCTGGTCTTTCAATACCTCGTGGATGAACGAGCGCGCCTTGTAAGGGCAGGCCATCATGCAGTAGCGACAACCAATGCAGGTATGCTTGTTGACCAGCACGATGCCGTCCGCGCGTTTGAACGACGCGCCGGTCGGACAGACGTCGACACAGGGGGGATGTTCGCAGTGCTGGCACATCACCGGCAGGAAACGGCTGTGGCCACCCTGTCGATCGGTCAGTTTGACCTTGCGGATCCACTGGGCATCGGTGCTCGAACCGGGTTCGGCGCGCCAGCCGTGCTCACGCTGGCAGGCGCTGACGCAGGCGTCGACATCGTCTTCCGACAGCGCGTTGGCGTCGATCAACAGGCCCCAGCGGACCCCGGCATCGACCCGGGCGTTGGCCGGACGGGCCTGGTAGAGTAACAGGCCGGGCGCCAGCGTCGCGCTGGCCAGCGCGGCCGCGGCACCGCGCAGAAACCGGCGTCGTGCCGGACGCACTTCGATATTGTCCAGTTCACTCGCCACGCGCGGGCTCCAGGCGTTGCTGCAGGCTCATGACCGTCAGCCGGTTATGATCGGCCTGCCACGCGGGCAGACTGGTATTGAGGCCCTGTTCGATCTGCTCGAGACCGCGATCGGCATGGCACTCGAAGCAGTCGATCTTGACACCGGTAAAGGCATGACATTCGGCGCAGAAGTGTTGCGGATCCTCGTAGCGCACGACCGGCTCCGTGCTCGCCGGATTGTGGCAGTCCATGCAGCCGGTCAGGCTGTGCTTGCTGCCGCGTTCGCCGTCGATAACCGTTTCGTCGCGCTGGTGCATCAGGAAGTGCATGTGTTCGCGACGCATGACCTCGACCGGCTCGACGCAGTTTTCCGCCGCCACGGGTTTTGCCGGTGACGGCAGTATGATCTCGCCGAAACCCGAGGACTCGTCGGCGATTGCGATCCCGATCCCGGTCCAGCCAAGCAACAGTGCGAACAGACAGTTGCGCATGTCGGTTCCTAGTGGTCGCCCAGGGCCATGTCGATATAGCCGGTCGGACAGACGTCGGCGCAGATATGGCAGCCGATACAGCGGGTGTAGTCGGTGGCGACGTAACGACCCATGGTTTTTTCGTCTTTCTTGACCCGGTAGACGGCATCCTGCGGGCAGTAGATGACGCAGTTGTCGCACTCGAAACACATACCGCAACTCATGCAGCGCTTGGCTTCGGCGACCGCGTCTTCCTCGTTCAGGCTTTTCGAGCGTTCCTCGAAATGACCGAGTACCGCGGCCGAATCCGGGCCGTAGGATTCGCGATGGTGACGGGCTTCGAACGGAAAGTGCCCGAGAAACAGGCGCTCGTGGGAAATGATTTCGTTGGCCGAACGGTCTTCGTAATTGTGTACCGCAAAATCCGCCTCGTTGGTACCCCAGGTCGCCTCGTGCTGGAACTCGGCGGGCTCCAGGTTGGTTTCCAGCAGTTTCTGCAGCAGGTCGAAATGGTGTACGTCGACCTTCGGCCGCTTGTCGAACTCGGCGCCGCCGAGGTAGCGTTCGATGCTGTCGGCCGCGACCGAGGCGTGGCCGATGGCGGTGGTCAGCAGGTGCGGCTGGATGATATCGCCAGCGACAAAATGCCCGGACCGGTTCGGGTGCTGGAAGAACTTGTCGGAATCCATCAGGTTGCGTTCGTTACCCAGGTCTTCGAGCCCGGACAGGTCGCCGCCCTGGCCGATCGCGGACACGATCAGGTCGCACTCGATTTCGAACTCGCTGCCCTCGATCGGGCTCGGCACGTTGTTTTCGACCGTGCATTTGGCCATTTTCAGCGCGGTTGCGCGGCCTTCGCCGTTGACGATGATTTCGACCGGCATGACGCCGTCGAGAATGGTGACACCCTCGCGCAGCGCGTCCTCGACCTCGTGTTCGGTCGCGGTCATGTCGGCGCGCGGGAACAGCGAGGTCAGGGTGACGTCGGCGCCCTGGCGCGACGCCGCGTAGGCCGAATCGTGCGCGGTATAACCGCCGACGACGAATTCGGTTTTTTGATCTTCGGGTAAATCGTCGATCTTGCCGATGCGTCGCGCGACCGAGACCACGTCGATCGACGTATCGCCGCCGCCGACGCAGACCACGCGGTTGGAGGCGACCTGCAGCGCGCCCTTGTTGAAGGCTTCGAGAAAGGCCACGCCGGAAATGCAGTTGGGCGCGTCGGCGTGTTCCAGCGGCAGGCGGCGGCCGCTCTGGCAGCCGATTGCCCACAGGATTGCATCGTAATCCTTTTCCAGCTGCTCGACGTCGACATCGCTTCCGACGCGGGTCGCCATTTGCGTATCGATGTGACCCATTTCCAGGATGCGGTCGATTTCGTGATCGAGAAATTCGCGCGGCGTGCGGTAGCCGGGAATGCCGTAGCGAAACATGCCGCCGAGTTCGTCGTGCTCGTCGAAGATGGTGCTGGCGATACCCTTGCGCCGCAGCTGGTAAGCCGCGGCGAGACCCGCTGGACCGCCGCCGACGATGGCGACCTTGTTTTTGCCGATCTCAGGCAGGTCGCCGAATTTGAAGCCGCCTTCCTTGGCCGAATCGCCGATGAACTGTTCGACCGAGTTTATGCCGACGAAATCGTCGACGTTGTTGCGGTTGCAGCCCTGTTCGCAGGGCGCCGGGCAAACCCGGCCCCTGCGAACAGGGCTGCACCCGCAACAACGTCGACGTGTTCGTTGGCATCAATTCGGTGGAGCAATTCATCGGCGATTCGGCCAAAGCGGAAGGTTTTAAATTCGGCGACCTGCCTGAAG
>JAAUXY010181380.1_pt1 | contig 12532 bp, 13 predicted proteins | sample 7278121 | NCBI WGS metagenome assembly JAAUXY01 (sample SAMN14350117, study PRJNA611818) | marine sediment metagenome | isolation source: surface marine sediment (1.8m) | place: French Polynesia: Moorea | collected 2018-08 | reverse complement strand
CGCTGGACCAGCTGTCAGTCAAGCACATCGTCGACCTGGACGAGGAGCGGAAAGCCTCCATGGTCAGCAACCTGCTGGTCGTCCTGTGCGGCGAAGAGGCTGCGACGCCCGTGGTCAATACCGGCACGCTGTACAACTAGTCAGCCTGTTAGCAGGATTCGCTCATGGCAGCACGCAAGGCCTTCGCATTGCGGATAGACGAGAAAACGCTAAAGGCGATGCAGCGCTGGGCGAACGACGATCTGCGCAGTCTCAATGCGCAGATCGAGTTCGTCCTCCGTGAATCGTTACGCAAGGCCGGCCGCCTGCCAAAACCCAAACGGGACGTCGACTAGCGTCGCTCGCGGGATTCCTGTCGGCTGACGCTGCGCTGTCGGCTTTTTTTGCGCTCCGGCGAGGCTTGTCGCTGTCGAGGCTGTGGCGATGCCTCCCTCTGTCGCGGAGCTGGCGCAGACTGCCGCTGTCGCGGAGCTGGCGCAGACTGTCGCTGTCGAGGAGCTGGCGCGGACTGCCTCTGTCGCGGAGCTGGCGCAGACTGCCGCTGTCGCGTTGGCGGTGCCGATTGCCGCTGCCGGGGTGCCGGCGTTGCCTGTCGCTGCCTCGGCGCTGGCGCAACCTGTCTTTGACGCGGTGCCGCAGCGGACCGGGTCTGACGCGGCGCCGGTGCGGACTGACGCTGCCGCGGCTGAACCGATGTCTCCCGCTGCCGAGGCGGTGCTGCATGACTGCGGGTACTGGTTTTCGGCGGCGACACGGACCGTTGTTTCGCCGGCTTCGTTGCCGTTGACGATGAACGGTGACGGGTTTGCGCTCGCGGTTCGTTCTGGCGCGTAACCTGGCGGGTGACGATGCGCCGCGACTCTGCACTCGGGGTCGATGCGCGACGTTCAGGCCGCGGCCGGAACGTGATTTCGTCACGAGCGCGCCGGTCAGGCACAACATGGGTCGATCGTGTGCGGCGCTCGTTGCTGGCACGAGACGGGCGATGCCCCGGTGTCGGCGGGTAATAGTCGTTGCGAGTGACGTGGCGCACAATGCCGCTCTGCTTGGTCGGCCGCCAGCGGTCGCCGGAGTAATAGCGATTGATCGTTATCCTCCGCGAGTCGTGGTGCACGTAGGTGTTCCGATGCACGGTGATGCTCGGGCGACGGTACCACCAGCGATCCCAATAGAAATGCCCGTAGTAGGGGTGACCGTGATAGCTATGGTGGAATACGTTCAGGTGATCGCTAGCCCAGCCGATCGTGAACGCGGTCGTAACACCCCAGAAGTAACCGCGGTGGAACGCATAGGTGTCCGGATACGGGTAGTAGTAAACCGGATACGGCCTCGGGTAGTAGTAGTACACGGGTCGCGGCTGCCTGACGATCACGCGAGCGGGTTCATAGTACGGCACGTAGATCACGTCATCGGCGACGGGGCGAATCGACACGACGCCTTCATCGCGCGACACCTCCTGGTATTCGTCCGACTTCAGATTGCCTGCCGCATACGCGCGATCGCGAAATGCCTCGACGGCCGCGATGACGTCGGCCTGTTGCGCGACGACAGCCTCACCGAGGCGCCAGGTCCAGTCGAGATCTTCATTGAGTAATTCGACGACCTCGGGATAGTTGATAAGCGCGATGATGGAGTCGTCCCATTCCTCGTTAGGTTTCAAGTTGGGATCGTTCTCGAGTTGTTCGAGAAAGCGGGCCGCTTCGATGACCTGCAGCGGATAGGTCGACGCAGGCAGCACGACCGCAAGCAGGTCGTCCGGATACAGCGCTACGGGCCCCACGAGCTCCTGCAGCTCGAAATCGGACAGCAACGGGATGCCCTCGTCGCCGAACTCCTCGATCTTCGCGCCAAACTCATTGCCGTCCTCATCGACCGGCACCTGCGCGAACGCCATCATGGGCAACAGCGCCAGAAGCGTCCAGAAACGGGTGGTTCCCGCAGGGGTATAGGCTTGCCGAGTCATTTTCCGACCTCCTTATCCGCCTCAGCGGACTTCTGCATCCTGAGGTCATATTACGGCTTGTAAACTGAACCGGCGCTTAACCGGTGCCGGCTCAAACGGGCGCTAGTCCTCGTCGTCGCCTCCGTGCCATGCGAGGAACTTCCAGCCATCATCCGTGAGAACCAAGACATCGCTGTAGCGACCGTTCGTCACCTCCACATCGCCGTCCTTGCCTTCGAAGGCCGTGGTGTAGAGGTAGTGTGCTACCGCGACGTCACCGCGGACGACGATCGCGAGGGGGTAGAGTTCATGAGCGACCGAGCGACCCTGGGTATCGTTGAATCGATCCCACATCTTGGTCGATTCCTTGCTGCGCGGTGCGGGTGAATTCGTGCCCCAGCCCATGAAGTCGTCTGCAAGCAGCTTGTCGACCCATTTTTTGTCGCCTTTCTCGTCGGCATTCCACTGCCGTTCGACCACAGCCCAGACATCAACCTCCGGATGAGCTTCGTTTTCTTCCTGTGCGTAAGCAACCCCAATCGTCAGCAGCATGGCCGCCATGAACGGCAGCGTCAGCGCCTTACCTTTCTGCATTGCACGTCCTCTGTCTGTGTTTGCCAGCAGGCCGGTAATATTACTCGGTTTCGGTATCGGTTACGAGTGAAACGAGTGCAGATACTTGATCTTGCGACAAAAATGTGGACTCGCTCACAGGATAGAGGCGCCTCAAGTCATCGAGGTCGAGGTACTCGGGATGATGTACCTCGATGATCGTTGCATAGCTAACCGAGGTGTCCTCTTTCTCGAGCAGCAGCCGGTAAACGTGCATTGCCAGGACGTCGTCGTCGCCGAGCAGCATGAGACCGATGAGGTCGGACGCTTTGTCGTCGATTGTGACGTTGCCCGTGTAAAGGGTCTGTTTGTAGATGCGCCAGCCGTGCGATTTGAAGACCTCGCCGATCGAGCCGCCGCTAACGATCTTCGTGTGCTCGTCCTGCGTTTGCTCGCCGGGCTGTTCGAGAAACTGGACAACGGCGTAGGTCCGGCAGGTGCGCACGCCCTCACCAATGCTGTAGAGGCTCGAACGTCGCAGCTGTGCGTCGTTTTGCAGCACCTCGATCCCATAGCTGCCGAAGGTCGCTTCGATTCTCTCGCTATTGAGGAGTTCAGGCTCCGCCGTGCAGGCATGCAGGGCGACGGCGAGTACTGGAATCGGGACGGTTGCAGGGCGCATAAAATACGGTGCTGGCCAAACGTGGCTGCACCATATACTTTGCGAGTAACCGGGTAAAGGAGCTTTGACGATGCGGGCGATGGTCCTCGAGGAGCTGGCGGGATTCGGGGGCTCCGACGGGCCGCTGAAACTCGTCGACGTGACGCGCCCGGAGCCTGCCGACGAAGAAATCCTGATCCGCGTATCCGCCTGCGGTGTGTGTCACACAGAGCTGGACATAATCGAGGGGCGTACGCCTCCGCTTCGGTTGCCGGTGATCCCGGGGCATGAAGTCGTCGGTCGCGTCGTCGAATCCGGGACATCGGCCAGCCGCTTCCGGGAAGGCGATCGCGTTGGTGTCGGCTGGATTCATTCCTCGGACGGAAGCCATCTCGAAAACCTGTCGGATGCGTTTCGTGCGACGGGGAGGGACGTGAATGGCGGCTATGCCGAGTACATGACCGTACCTGAACGCTACGCGTACCCGGTCCCCGGAATTTTCACGGACGTTGAAGCGGCGCCGCTGTTATGCGCCGGGAGTGTCGGCTACCGGGCGCTGAGACTTGCGAACCTCGACGACGGCCGGACCCTTGGGCTGACCGGTTTCGGCGGCTCAGGCCACCTCGTGCTCCAGCTGGCAAAACACCTGTATCCGGCCAGTCCGGTATTCGTGTTCGCGAGAAGCGCCAGGGAGAGGGAATTCGCACTCGAACTCGGCGCGGACTGGAGCGGCGATACCGACGACGATCCACCAGAGCAATGTCAAGCGATTATCGACACCACGCCCGTGTGGAAGCCGGTGCTCGCGGCGCTCGAGCGGTTGCGCCCGGGAGGCCGACTGGTTATCAATGCGATCCGCAAGGAAAGCATCGACCGCGACCTCCTGTCGGATATCAGCTACGAACGGCATCTCTGGCTCGAGAAGGAGGTCAAGACGGTGGCGAACGTAACGCATCGAGACATTGCCGAATTCCTGCCCGTTGCGGCAGACGTGCCGTTGCACGTCGAGACACAATCCTTTCCGCTCGAACGCGCGAACGATGCGTTGCGAGCACTGCGCGCCGGGCACATTCGGGGTGCCTACGTGCTGGAGACGGGTTGCTGAGCCAGCTGCATCCTCTTCGGCGTTTCGGGCATCTAAATACGAATACCAACACCTTATCGGGGGACACCAATGCTGAATAACAAGCGCCTGGCTGCAATTGCAGTCGTGTTTTTCCTGTCATCGAATGCCGTCGCCGGCGATATGAGCTGGGTCGAAAAGAGCAATGCCAATGCACAGATCGTCGTCGAGGCAATCGCCCGGTTCAATCCTGAAGCGGCGGGCGGTTTCGGCGTGGACGGCCTCGACGAGGATGTCATAGACCTCGACGAGGGGATCGTGGAGCGAGGTATCCGGGCGACTCGCGACATCATCGCCGAACTCGAGACGAGACGTGAGGCAGAGACGGACCCGCGGGTCCGGCAGGACATAGACATCCTGCTCAAGGTGGCGAAAGACAACATTCGGACGACCGAGCTCAACCGCGATCATATGCTGCCGTACTTCAACGTCAGCCAGACCGTGTTTGGCGGAATGCGCGCACTGATCGACCCTCAGGTCGACCGCGAGCGGTATCCGGCGGCAATCACACGCATGGAGAAGTATGCGGGCCTGGCGGACGGGCACGAGGCGATCACCGAGCTTGCAAAGGCCCGGACGAGTGAACGCTTCGCGGTCGAGGGTCTCGTCGGCCCGTTCAAAGGCGAGGTGGAACAGGACCTCGAGCGGTCGGAGAAATTCATCGGCGGTATCGAGCAGCTCCTCGCAGGTACGGACCTGCAGGGCTGGGAAGAGACTTACGCAACGCTTGCCGGCCAGCTCCGTGACTACAATGAGTGGGTCAAAGCGGAGATTCTCCCGCGCGCCCGCAGCGACTATCGCCTTCCGCCCGTGATGTATGAAGACGCCCTGCGCAACTGGGGCGTCGACGCGTCGCCCGAAGAGCTCATCGAGGCTGCGACCAAGGGATATGCCGACATCCGGAACGAAATGGAGGCACTCGCGCCCATCGTCGCAAGGAAGATGGGATACGAAACGGACGACTATCGCGAGGTGATTGCGAGGCTGAAGCAGGATGGTCCGATCGACGGCGATAACATCGTTGATCACTACTACGCCGTGCTGCGGGATATCGAGGCCATCATCGTTCGCGAGAAACTCGTCACGCTGCCCGAGCGCGATGCTGGAATACGCCTGGCGACCGCCGCGGAGACGGCGGCACAACCGGCGCCGCACCTCGAAACGCCTCGATTGATCGGCAATACGGGCGAATTCCCCACCTTCGTGATTCCGTTACTCGAACAAAACGAAGATGGTTCCTGGCAGCAGACCGACGATACCTACGAAGCCGGCGCATGGACCCTCACCGCCCATGAGGCGCGCCCGGGTCACGAGATGCAGTTCTCGAGCATCATCGAGTCAGGTGTTTCGATCACGCGTGCGCTGTTCGCGTTCAACAGCGCCAACGTCGAAGGCTGGGGGCTTTACGCCGAGGCGATCGTGCGACCCTACCTGCCTGTTGAAGCACAGATGATCAGCCTGCAGTACCGGTTGATGCGTGCCGGTCGCATGTTCCTCGATCCAATGCTCAACCTCGGCCTGATCACGCCCGAGGAAGCGAAGCAGGTGATTCTTAACGATATGGCAATCGGCGAGGACTGGGCGCAAAATGAGATCGAGCGGTACACCTATCGCATACCGGGACAGGCAACGGCGTACTATTACGGCTATAGCAAGATGCAGACACTGCGCCTGCAAACCGAACTCAAACTGGCTGATCGTTTCGATCAGCAGGCCTTCCATGATTTCGTTCTGGCGCAGGGCTTGCTGCCACCGCATATCCTGAGGGACGCTGTGATGAACGAATTCGTACCCAGTCAGCTCGGCAAGGATGGCGCCTGACCGTCGTGACTTCCTGAAAATGGGTGGCGCGGCGATCGTCGCGCCTGCGCTGGGTGCTTGCAGCGGCGTCGATAAGGTCGCAGCCGAGGGTGTTCCACGCAGCGATTTCGACGAGGATTCAACCGCCGAGCAGGTGACCGACGGGCTTGACCTCAAAGGCAAGATCGCCGTGGTGACCGGATGCACGTCCGGCATCGGCTACGAGACGATGCGAGTGCTCGCGCTCCGTGGCTGTTACGTACTCGGTACTTCGCGCTCGCTCGAGAGAGCAGAGGCGGCCTGCCGGAGCGTGATTGGGCGGACGACGCCGCTGCAGCTGGAACTGTCCGACTTCGAATCCGTCGTCGCGTGTGCGGATGCGATCAGTACGCTGAACTCGCCACTCGACATACTGATATGCAATGCGGGTTATCGCGGCGGCGGCAACGATCTGGAACTCGTCAACGGCGTCGAAAAGCACTTCGCGGTCAATCACCTAGGCCACTTCGTGCTCGTGAACCGGCTGCTGGGTCGCCTGATCTATTCGTGGCAGGGAAGAATCGTTGTCGTTGCGAGCCGGACGGCCTACAACGATGCGCCGCCCGAGGGCATTCGCTTTGATGATCTGACTCTGGGCTCCGACTACAACGATGCGCTTGCCTACGGTCAGTCCAAGCTCGCCAATGTCCTGTTTTCGTTCCGGCTGGGCCAGTTGTTGCGGGGCACGCGAATAACCAGCAATTCACTGCATCCCGGCGTGATCGACACCGACATCGATCGCAACCTGAACGCCGCGCTGCGCTTCGGATTTGGACTGCTCACTCGATTCAGCGGCAAAACGATCGAGCAGGGTGCCGCGACGTCCTGCTACGTCGCGACGAGCCCGCTGCTCGGATCGACCAGCGGCGAGTATTTCGAGGACTGCAACGCCGTGACCGTTCTCGGCGATAATCACATGCAGGACCAGGCCCTGGCCGAGAAGCTGTTCGACGTATCGGCGGAACTGACAGCAGACTACCTGGTGGAACAAAAGCGGCCGGACTGGGAGAATTTCGAGAACGGATTGCCGAAGCAGGACACTGAGTAAGTCTAGTGGACGAAAAAAACGCCAGGGCGCTTGTCGTCCTCTCGGGCGGCCAGGATTCGACGACCTGCCTGTACTGGGCTATCGATCGCTTCGGCCGTGAAAACGTATCTGCTGTTACGTTCGACTACGGGCAACGCCATCGCATAGAGCTGGATTGCGCCCGGCGCGTTGCGCGGCATGCCGATGTGCCAATAACGCGTTTGCCCATAGACACCTTTGCCGCGCTGGGCGGAGATGCGCTGACCGACACCTCCATCGACGTCGAGAGCTCTTTCGATGACGATAGCGGACTTCCGAACACGTTCGTGCCGGGTCGCAACCTCATATTCCTGACATTCGCCGCGGCGCTGGCATGGCAGAAGGGCATCGGAAACCTCGTTGCAGGTGTGGCACAGACCGACTACAGCGGTTATCCGGATTGCCGCGAAGAAACGATAGCGGCGTTGCAGAAAACGCTGCGGCTCGGCATGGAAAGCGGCGTTACGATACATACCCCACTAATGCATCGCACCAAGAAGGAAACAGTCGAACTCGCGGTCGCTTTTGGAGCGCTGGACGCAATGGCGCTGACGCACACCTGCTACAACGGTGTTCGTCCACCCTGCGGCGCATGCCCGGCCTGCATACTGCGTGCAAAAGGTTTCGCCGAAGCCGGCGTCGACGACCCGTTACTGGCCGCCGGATGAGTTACGCCGTCAAGGAAATCTATTTCACGTTGCAGGGAGAGGGTGCACATACGGGGCGCCCGGCCGTATTCCTGAGATTTGCGGGATGTAATCTCTGGTCGGGGCGCGAGCAGGACCGCCTGCAGGCGGTGTGTCGGTTTTGCGACACCGAATTCGTCGGCACCGATGGCAGGCTTGGCGGCAAATTCGCGTCCCCGGCGCACCTTGCGGACGTGGTCGCCGGTCTGTGGCCGGGCGCGGGCCGGCCCTACGTGGTTTGTACGGGCGGCGAGCCCCTGCTGCAGCTCGACGAAGCGCTGATCGAGGCACTGCACGACAAGGGTTTCGAAATTGGTGTCGAAACCAACGGCACGATCGCAGCGCCGGCAGGCATCGACTGGTTATGCGTCAGCCCGAAAGGAGCGGCAGAACTGGTTCAGCTCACCGGCGACGAGCTCAAGCTCGTGTACCCGCAACGAGAGCCCGAAGCTCAGCCGGAGCGATTCGAGCATCTCGACTTCGCGAATCTCTTTCTGCAGCCGCTCGACGACGAGAATCTTGCCGCGAATACGCGCGCGGCGATCAGCTACTGTCTGGAACACCCTGGCTGGCAACTGAGCCTGCAGACGCACAAGATGATCGGGATCGACTAGGCCGCCTGCGCGGTCGCTTCTTCCCGGATTTCCTGCCGCCACTCCACTACGTTCATCTCGATGAAGAAAAACGCAACGAGCCAGAGGAATGCGTCCCAGAAGTCCACGAAATCCCCCTTGACGCCCCAGTACACGGCGGCGAGAAACAGGATCGAGTACAGAACGAACTTCGCCGTGTTGCTGGCTCTGAGGATGGTTCCTTCGAAATAACCTCTCTCCTGCAGGCGCACGTCGATTTCGAGGACGAGGACGACGAGTATCCATACGCCGGAATTGATCACGTCCACCCAGGCCAGCGCCCTGATGTCGCGAAGGCCGTCGGCGTCGACAAGTGCCGGCAGGTCGCGAATCTGGAAAAACGCTGTCGCTTCGGAAAACGACGCACAGTTTGCAGCGGTAATCGCGGCGTACTCATCGAGATCGATCGTGTACGACCAGGCGTCGGCCGGCAGTGTGCAGAGATCTGCCAGTCCGCTGACGAGCGAAACCTCGCTCAGGAAAACGACGTTCGCAACGTAACCGTAGAACGCATAGACGATGAACGCGTAGCAGACGAATCTCAGTCCGTGCAGCGACCACTTGACCGGGGGGGTGAAATGCCGGTCCTCAAGCACGTACGTCTCGAGTTCGAACATGAGCAGCAGGACGACCCAGTTGGCGGTATCGATGGCAGAGGCGTAGGCTTCGATGAGCTGGCCGACGCCAACGCCGTCGGGAAACTGCAGGCGCGCCGCCAGGTGTTCCTCGGCAAAGAACCAGTAGACGTTCATTGCCAGCAGGATGTAAACGGCGTATTTGAAGAACTGGAAGAGTTTCCAGCGATCGATCGTCAACTGCAGGCTCCACCGCATGCGAGCCCGCATTTTAGCATCGCGTTACGACGGGCTGTGCATCTTCACAGTGTCGCTCATCGTCTCCGCGCCGGCGTAGTAGACCCAGACGTTTTCCTCGCCGGTCAGCAGCTCGATGTACTTCGGGTGCACGAAAATATTTTCGCGCCCCGACTTGATCTCCTTGAGTATGCCGAGTGCGCAGAGCTGCTTCAGATACGTCGAAGCCGTCTGGCGTTTCGCGATGCCGGCATCGACGAGATTGTTGATTCGGCAGTAGGGCTGCTTGAAGAGGATCTCGTTGAGCTCCCACGAGTAAATCTTCGGGACATTTGCCTGCATGAAGTCGGCGGTGTGATCCATTAGTTCGCGGATAGCTTTGATCTTGTCCGTCGTCCAGGTACAGGTTTCCTCGACGCCATCGAGGATAAACAGTACCCACGTTGTCCAGTCGCCGTCGTGCGTCACGGTCTTCAACAGCTGGTAGTAGGCGGCCTTGTGCTGAATGATGTAGCGGCTCAGGTACAGGATCGGGGAGTCCAGCAATCCAAGTTGCACGAGAAACAGGATGTTGAGAATGCGACCGGTTCGTCCGTTGCCGTCGGCGAACGGGTGGATTGCCTCGAACTGGTAGTGCTGCACGGCCATGCGCACGAGCGGGTCGATTTGCGTATTCTCGTGCATGAACTCTGCCCAGTTGTCGAGCATCGACACGAGCAGCTTCTGGCCGACTGGCGGGGTGTAAATGACTTCGCCGCTCATGCGGTTTTTCAGTGTCGTGCCCGGCTCTGATCGAATGTCGAGCTCCATGCCTTTGACGGTGCTGCAGATATGGATCGCCATGTCCGTCGTCAGCATTCCGCGGCGCACCATCTTCGAGCCCTCGTACAGCGCCGTCCGATAGCGCAGCGCCTCCTTCGTGGCGGCATCTGCTTTGTCCTCCGCAATGTCCATGAATTCGAACAGCTTGTCCGTGGTCGTGACGATGTTCTCGATTTCGGAGCTGGCCCGGGCCTCCAGGAGCGGCAGCGCATTGACGAGCACGGCCGAGTTGGGAATCAGCTCCGCCGCCTGTTTGAGCTCCGCGAGCGCAACGCGTGCCTTGATGCACTTCTTCAGAATCTCGGTCGATTCGATGATTTCCGTCGGCGGCGGCAGCGACGGGAGGTCGTTATAGGGAATTTTCGGATCAAAATCAGACACTTACCTGTGCTCCAGCGAAATACGTCGATTCCATCGACACGTTGTCCGTATATGTCGAAAAAATGGCCTGAAATCGACATATTCTGTATTCATGTCGATTTCATCGACACGTCAACCGGATATGTCGAAAGAATGCCAAAAAATCGACATTTCCCGGGCTCATGTCGATTCTATCGACACGTCCGGCCGATGTGTCGATATTTCACTGTTTTTTCGACAGGTTCGCAGTATAGGGTGATTCGATCGCCGCGAACGTGACCAGCGTCCGAAAGCGGGAAAAAAGCGTCCCGCGCGCTCAAGCTAGGCGGCGAGCGCGTCGGGCAGCAGGAACGAAGTGCGGGCCTTGTCGGACGCGAGCGTTCCAGGTCGGTAATAGCGTGCAAGGACGGTGTCACTGCGGCTGAACAGGTCGGCATTCGCGCGGCGAAATGCCGGCCATGCAGAGCCCGGCGCGCGCCGTTCATCAATCAGCAGCATGAAAAACCAGGTAATGGTGTGGTGGTACTTCTCGGGAACGCCGAGCCTCAAGGTCAGTCGTTTCAGCGCTGCAGTGAATCGACTCAACGCCTCAGAGACCGGGTACGCCTCGAGGTACAGCCAGGCCACATAAATGTGGGCCTCGTGGTTGAAGGCCTCGGCGTTGATCTCGCCGGATTCGAATGTCGCAATTGTCAGATCCGTGAGGTTCGTGTCGCTCATCCACCTGCCTCCTCGAGTTTGTGACTGTCGGCAGCCGTCAGTTCGCAGCCATACACGGATTTCAACTTGTCGATTACGGCGCGCGTTTCGGGCGAAAACGGTGCCTTGCCCTCGAAACTGTGCAGCACGATGCCCTCGAGCAGATCGCCGAGCGACAGGTCCGTGTACTCGGCCAGTCCTTTGAGGACCTTCAGCAGCGATGACTCGATACGCACACCGGTCTGCGTTCGCTGGATCTTTCCGGGCATGCTCCGCCCTCCATCGATTAACGTTACCATGTTACCAAGATAACAGGAGTGCATCAAGGCGCCGAGTCGGTAAGATGGGCGAAAAACAACGCACCGGAGAATGGCGGGATGCCGACCAGGGATGAACTACAACGCGGCTTCTACGTCGGCGAATACGAGGTGTTGCCAGCGCGCCGCGTGATTCGTCACGGGAACGAGGAAGTTTCGCCGGAGCCCAAGGTTTTCGAGGTGCTGATGTCGCTGGCTGTGCGCAACGGCGATGTTGTGAGCCGTGACGAATTGATCGACGAGGTCTGGGACGGCAGGGCAACCGCTGACGGCCCGATCAACCGGGCGGCAACCCAGCTGCGCGGTCATTTCAACGACAAGAAGACGCCGTACCAGTACGTCGCCGCGAAGCACAAGGTTGGCTATTACCTCAAGCAACCCATCCGTCTCAAAGCCGAGCCGCAAGAGCCCGACGAGCCGGCGAGCGCAAACTGGTCGATCAGGCACAGGATCGCGATCCTCGTTGTTGCAATCGCGGTTGCCGTCTTCATCGGAGCCGTCATCGGTCGCGTAACGCCGCCGCTCTGGAGCGAGGGAGTCGAGGCGATCGGCGTTCAGCCGTTCGAGGTCGAAAGCGACACGCCCGGCGACGAATACATTGCCAATGGCCTCAAGGCGGAACTCGTCAGTGCGCTCGTGCAGCTCAGCGACCTGACGATCAAGAACGGCAGCATGGACTCTGCCGGGATACCTGTGTCCCGGATAGCCAGCCGGCTCGGCGTCGACGTCGTGCTGACGGCGAGTCTCGTACGGGTAGGCGACGCGATACAGGTTACCTGGCGCGCAGAGCTTGGCAGCGACGGCAGCGTTATCGAGTCGGATTCGGTCAGCGGCAGTGTGGAAGACATCCTCGGGCTGCAAAGAAAGCTCATTACATCCGTGCGCAAGTCCCTGCTGCCGCAAACGGGACAGCAGCTGATCACCAGCCAGCAAGCAACCGGGGCCGGGACCGACAGCTACTACCTGGGCCTGTATGCGATGGAGCGCCGCGGCGAGCCCGGAAATCTGGCGAAGGCGATTG
>JAAUXY010064103.1_pt1 | contig 12533 bp, 10 predicted proteins | sample 7278121 | NCBI WGS metagenome assembly JAAUXY01 (sample SAMN14350117, study PRJNA611818) | marine sediment metagenome | isolation source: surface marine sediment (1.8m) | place: French Polynesia: Moorea | collected 2018-08 | reverse complement strand
GTAACGCACCGGCAATGCATCCGCGTCGAAGATCGTCTCGCGTGCGAGATTCGTCACCGGCACCTCAGCCGTTGGAATCAGGTAGAAGGGGTTTTCATCGATGGTCTTGAACTGGTCTTCCTCGAACTTGGGGAGCTGGCCAGTCCCGATGAGTGCCTGCGTACGTACCAGGTACGGCACATAAGCCTCAGCGTATCCGTGCTCACTCGTGTGCGTATCGAGCATGAACTGGATCAGGGCCCGCTGCAGTCGTGCGAGCGGTCCGGTCATGACCACGAATCGGGCACCCGAGATGCGGCTGGCCGCATCAAAATCGAGCTGACCCAATTGCTCGCCCAGTTCAATGTGATCGCGAGCCTCGAAGCCGAGATCGGCCGGCTCACCCCAGCGGCGCACTTCCGTGTTGTCATCCTCGGTATTGCCGGTCGGTACATCGTCGGCCAGCAGGTTCGGCAAACCGAGTTCGATATCGCGAAGCTCAGCCTGGACCTCCTGCAGTGCGGCCTCACTCGCCTCGAGTCTGTCACCCAGTTGCTTTACCGCCGCCAGCAATGGCTCGATGTCCTCACCTTGCGCTTTCGCCTTGCCGATGCTCTTGGCGCTCGAATTACGCTCACTTTGCAAACGCTCGGTCTCGACTTGCAGGGACTTACGGCGTTCCTCGAGCGCGAGGTAGCCATCGGCGTCGAACTCGAACCCGCGGCGGGACAGGTTCTCAGCCACGTCGGCTGCCGACTGACGAAGGAGTTTTGGATCGATCATTGCTGTTTTCTCTGCTGCGCGCGCCGCGCTATGTCGTCGAGTTTTTCCTTTATGCGGATCTCGAGTCCGCGCGGCACGGGATGATAATACGTCGCAGGGCTCATGTCGTCGGGAAAGTAATTCTCCCCGAGCGCGACTGCATCGTCTTCGTCATGCGCGTAGCGGTAGCCGTCACCATAACCGAGGTCCTTCATGAGCCGCGTTGGTGCATTGCGTAAGTGCATCGGCACGTCGAGAGAACCAAGATCGCGGGCGTCCTTCATGGCCGCCTTGAAGGCCGTGTAGACGGCGTTGCTCTTCGGCGCGCAGGCCAGGTAGACCACGGCCTGGCCGATAGCAAGCTCACCCTCCGGGCTGCCCAGGCGCTCATAGACAGCCCACGCGTCCAGTGTCACCTGCAGGCTGCGCGGATCGGCGTTGCCGATGTCCTCAGAGGCCACGCGAATAAGGCGACGAGCGATGTACAGCGGGTCGCAGCCACCATCCAGCATGCGCGCAAACCAGTACAGCGAGGCATCCGGGTCAGTGCCGCGAATGGCTTTGTGCAATGCCGAGATCTGGTCGTAGAAATATTCGCCTTTGTTGTCGAAGCGACGGCGGCTTCCCGAGGCAACCTCGGCCACAGTCTCTTCGGAAATCCTGCCCTCTTCGCTCAGGTCCGCCGCAAGCTCGAGCAGGTTCAGCGCCCTGCGAGCGTCCCCATCGGCGGCGGCGGCGATGGTGCTCAAGAGCGTCTCGTCGATTTCGTACGCGCCGCCGAGGCCACGATCCGGTTCGGCGAGTGCCCGGGTCAGCACGGCGACGAGATCGTCCTCAGACAGAGAGCGCAGGACGTAGACCCGCGCTCTCGACAGCAAGGCGTTGTTGAGTTCGAACGACGGATTCTCAGTCGTCGCCCCAATAAACGTCAGCGTGCCGTCCTCAACGAACGGCAGGAACGCGTCCTGCTGCGCCTTGTTGAAGCGATGCACCTCGTCGAGGAAAAGGACGGTGCCGCGATTGCTCATCTGGCGGTGCCGTTCGGCTTCAGATACGGCAGCGCGAATGTCCTTGACGCCTGCCATGACCGCAGAGAGCGCAATGAAATGGGATTCGGTCGTTGCCGCAATCAGCCGGGCCAGCGTGGTCTTGCCGGTTCCTGGTGGCCCCCAGAACACCATGGAGTGCGCGCGGCCCTGCTCAATCGCTCGTCGCAGTGGCTTGCCGGCGTCGAGCAGGTGATGCTGACCCGTAAATTCAGCAAGCGCCGCCGGACGCATGCGATCGGCCAGCGGTCGATCCGCTGCCGTGTCGTTGGAGAACAAGTCGGTCAATGCTGGTTTCGTCTCGCGTACCAGTCTTCAGCGCGCAGTCCCCATCCACCGAGGCCTGCCGTCGCGACTGTCAGACCAACGAGTATACCGGCTGTGTTTGCAGCAATGTCGAAATGGTCAGCCATGCGATACCGGACGTATAGCTGGAAGAACTCGAGGAGCCCACCGAACACGATGAGTCCGACCCCAACGAGCCAGTAGCGACGCCGTTCGACTAGCCCGGCAAACCAGACCGCCATCACAAAGAACGTAATGCCGTGGACCCACTTGTCAGCATGCTTGATGAATGACAATGCATCGGCCTTATTGCCAAACCAGATCGCGGGTGACAGCGCGCCAAAGAGCACGACCACGATCATCGCCAGGCTGAGTGAACGCCAAAAAGCGGGGTGCTGCAGCGGCAGCATCAGGGTGTCGGATTTTCGGCCGCGACCGGAACGCCAACGAGGTCGGCATCCTCAGGCACAACAAATTGAAAGCGCTCGGCGTCAATCGGCTCGTTGGTCGTGACGTCGTAAAGCGCTACGAGCGTGGTCTGCTCCAGGTTGTCAAAGAAGACCATGCGTGTCAGTGCGCCGGCAGTGAAGCCCAGCTCCATGCGCTCGAAGCCGCTCGTCGTGTCGATCGGCAACATGCGTACCCACGTCGTGCCCTTTTCCACCGAAGAGCCATCGAAACGAAACTGCGCCAGAGCGTCATCGCTGCCACCGAGGAGCAACGCTGGGGTGTTGGCAAGCGCATCGGCCTGTGGCTTGACCGTGACCTGCAAGAGGTCAACGTCGTAGCTCCAGATATTGAGGCCATCGGCGACAAGCCATTGCTCGTAGGGTTCGCTGTACGACCAGCGGAATCGGCCCGGCCGCTCGATCTCGAGCGTGCCGCTCGAGCGCTCCACGATGTTGCCATCCGCATCGATCAAGGACTGTTCGAATCGGCCCTGCAGGGTAATGACGTTCTCGACGAAATCGCCGACGAGTTTCTCGCCGACTTCGTCGCCGCCTGCCTGCGCCCACGCGAGTGACTGTGCCGCCAGCAGGGTCACGGTGAAAAGGATTGTTCGGGTCACGTACCGGTCCGTGTTGCCTGTCAATGCCTCATTCGTCAGCCGGATTTGTCGGCACGAGGATATCGCGCGTGCCGTTCGGCTGCAGCGGACCCACCAGACCGGCCGCCTCCATCGACTCGACCATACGAGCCGCACGGTTGTAACCGATCTTCAGACGCCGCTGTACGCCGGAAATCGAGGCTTTGCGGGTCTCCATGACCACCTGCACAGCCTGGTCGTACAGCGGATCCTGCTCGGCGTCCGCGCTGTCCGGAGACGGCTTGTCAATTCCGGTCAGTCCTGGAGTTGGACTCGAAGGTCCCTCGAGAATTTCATCTATATATCGCGGTTGACCCGTCTTCTTGAGGTGGCGAACGACCGAATGCACCTCGTTGTCCGCAACAAACGCACCGTGCACGCGGACCGGCAGCGAGGTACCCGGTGGCAGATACAGCATGTCACCGTGGCCGAGCAGATTCTCGGCACCCTGCTGATCGAGAATCGTGCGCGAATCCACTTTCGCCGACACCTGGAAGGCGATTCGTGTTGGCACGTTGGCCTTGATGAGGCCCGTGATGACGTCTACGGATGGGCGCTGCGTCGCCAGGATCATATGGATGCCCGACGCGCGAGCTTTCTGCGCGAGTCGCGCGATCAGTTCTTCGACCTTCTTGCCGACAATCATCATCATGTCCGCGAGCTCGTCGATAATGACGACGATATACGGCAACGGGGTCAGCGTCGGGTGCTCGATCGGCTTCTCTTCATCGAACAATTCGGGTGGCCTGAACGTCGGGTCCTTGATCGGTTCGCCGGCATCGATCGCTTCGCGCACCTTGCGGTTGTAACCGCCTATATTGCGAACGCCGAGTCCGGCCATCAGCGAGTAGCGTCGGTCCATTTCCGCGACGCACCAACGCAGCGAATTCGACGCTTCCTTCATGTCCGTGACCACGGGCGCCAGCAGATGCGGAATGCCTTCGTAAACCGACAGCTCGAGCATCTTTGGATCGATCATGATCATGCGCACTTGCTCGGGCTGCGTCTTGTAAAGAATGCTCAGCACCATTGCATTGATCGCGACGGATTTGCCCGACCCCGTCGTTCCGGCGATCAGCAGGTGAGGCATGCGCGCGAGATCGGCCACGACCGAGTTGCCGCCGATGTCCTTTCCAAGCGCAAGCGTGATCGGCGACGCCATGTCGTCATATGCACGCGACTTGAGGATCTCGCCCAGTGTCACGAGCTGGCGATTCTCGTTGGGAATTTCGAGGCCAACGTATGAGGTGCCGGGTATCACTTCAACGATGCGCACACTGACAACTGACAGCGAACGCGCGAGGTCCTTGGCGAGGTTGGCGATCTGACTGCCTTTAACGCCAGGTGCCGGATCCAGTTCGAAACGGGTAATGACCGGACCGGGTGAGACCGACTTCACCTCGACATCGATGCCGAAGTCCTTGAGCTTGAGTTCGACGAGCCGCGACATGGCCTCCAGCGAGTCCTTGGACCAGCCCTGTTTCTGCTCGGGCGGATCGTCGAGCAGCGCCAGCGGCGGCAGTTCGCCCGCCTCGGACGCTTCGAATAACGGTACCTGGCGTTCTTTCTCGGCGCGCACGCTCGTCTCGAGAGTTGGCAGCGTCGGTTCGATGCGCGGTTTCTTGCGCGTCGCTTTCAGCTTCTTCTCGACCTTGACGATGTCCTGCCGCTCAGCGGCCTTGCGGCGCCCTTCTGCCTTGTCGCGCAGCTCGCCGATCTTGACCAGTGCCTGTTCGTAGCCGGCCAGGCACCATTGCCCGATCCGATCCATGACGCTGATCCATGAGATACCGAGGAACAGCGAAATCGACGCGACCCAGAGACAGAACAACAACGTGCTGGCGCCGAGCAATTTCATGACGCTTTGCAGGCTGCCGCCGACCGCTTCACCAATGATGCCGCCGGCCGAATTGTTGAACCCCGCCGACGAGAAATGCAGCGCCGCCAGCGCGCAACTCGTAATCAGCGTGGCGAGAAAACCACCGAAGCGGAGGCCAAAATCAAGCTTGGTTAACGCGATCTGGGTCTTCTGCTCGCGATACAGCATCCAGCCCAGGAAGAAGACCATGAGCGTAAACAGGTAGGCCGGGCGTCCGAAGAAATCGAACAGCAAGCCCGCTGTGTAGGCACCGACCCGACCCACGCCATTGCGGACGACCGCGTCGGATGTCGCGTGGCTGAAGCTCGGATCGGCCGCATCGTAAGTAAACAGCGCGTACCAGAGAATCAGCGCAAGCGCGCCAAATACGTACAGTGCGCCCTCGCGCAGGGCACGATGGACCTGTGACGAAACGCGCGGCTCGGGCTGCCTGGCTTTAGCGGCTCTTGCCATAAAGATTCTGTTTTCCCTACACTCTGGCCCAAGGTCGGTCCGACCCGCATAAAGCTCGCCCGCATCGTAGCCCTTGAAAATCGCTTCGTCGGTCGCAATTCAGGGCCTTCTGCGGGCGCTTTTGCACGTCGTGTTGTAACGGACAAAGTATACATGAGTGACACAAAACATTGCCGGGTTCTCATCCTGGGCTCAGGGCCGGCGGGTTACGCCGCGGCCGTCTACGCCGCACGGGCCAATCTGGACCCGGTCATGATCACGGGCGTCGAACAAGGCGGTCAGCTGATGACCACGACGGATGTCGACAATTGGCCGGGTGACGTTGAGGGCCTGCAAGGACCTGAACTGATGGATCGCATGTTGCGCCACGCCCAGCGTTTCGACACCGAGGTCATTAATGACCATATTCACAAGGCCGACGTCACGCAGCGGCCGTTTCGACTCGAAGGCGACTACGGCAACTACACCTGCGATGCGCTGATCATCGCAACAGGTGCGACGGCCATGTATCTCGGTCTCGAATCTGAAGAGGCATACAAAGGACGTGGCGTTTCTGCGTGTGCGACCTGCGATGGCTTCTTCTACCGTGACAAACCGGTAGCGGTCATTGGCGGCGGCAACACGGCCGTCGAAGAGGCGCTCTACCTGTCCAATATCGCCTCGAAGGTCACGCTCGTGCATCGTCGCGATGAGCTGCGCGCTGAAAAGATCCTGCAGAAGCACCTCTTCGAAAAAGAGGCGGAAGGCAAGGTCGATATCCGCTGGGACCATGTTCTCGACGAAGTGCTCGGAGACGACGCGGGCGTAACGGGCATGCGCATTCGCAGCACGAAGGACGACACACAAACCAACGATGTTCCGCTGGACGGCCTGTTCATTGCTATCGGCCACAAGCCGAACACCGGCCTGTTCGATGGCCAGCTCGAGATGAAGAACAACTACATCATCGTCAAGTCGGGCATCGAGGGCGACGCAACGGCGACCAGCGTACCGGGCGTATTCGCCGCCGGCGACGTCGCGGACCAGGTGTATCGACAGGCGATCACGTCAGCCGGCGCCGGCTGCATGGCGGCACTCGACGCTGAGAAGTTCATCGACGCCCTTGAATCGTCGGACGCAGGCGCAGACGACGCCGCGGCCTGATACTGCGGTGCCCGCTTGAAGGTCACCGTCCACGGCAGCATCGCCGACATCGACGGCGACGCGTGGGATTCGCTTGCCGGCAGCACCTATCCGTTTCTGCGTCACGCGTTCCTGTCGCTCGCGGAGAGTACGGGCAGTGTGACGCCGGATGCAGGCTGGACGCCGCGCCATCTTGTGCTCGAAGATGGCGACAGGCTGCGCGCTGTCATGCCGCTGTACGAGAAGTCTCACTCCTGGGGTGAATTCGTTTTCGACTGGGCTTGGGCGCACGCTTACGAACAGGCCGGCCTGGACTATTATCCGAAACTCGTCTCGGCAGTGCCGTTCACGCCGGCGCCGAGCCACCGCCTGTTGCGGGCTGACCACCGTGACGACGAGGCGGCGACGATACTCATTAACGCAGCCATCCAACTCGCGAGCGATACGGGTTGCTCGTCGTTTCATGTGCTCTTCCCTTCCGCGGACGAGGTGCCGCTGCTGGAAGATGCAGGGCTGCTGTTGCGCAAGGACTGCCAGTTCCACTGGCACAACCGCGACTATCGGAGCTTTGACGACTTTCTCGCGACGTTCAATTCGGCAAAGCGCAAAAAGGCCAGGCGTGATCGACGCAAGGTCAGCGAGCAAGGCATCCGGTTTCGCCGGCTCAAAGGCAGTGACCTCGACGGTCAGACCTGGGCGACAGTCTATGCACTGATTGCTCTCACGTTCATGCTGCGCGGGTCGCTGCCCTACTTCAACCGGACGTTCTTTGAGGGGCTGTCCGGGAGTCTCCCTGACAACATTCTCGTCATCCTCGCCGAGATTGACGAGCGGGCGGTTGCCGCGGCGGTCTTCTTCGAGAGCGAAACGGCGCTGTATGGGCGTTACTGGGGAAGCGACGGACATTTCGACGCGCTGCACTTCGAGACCTGCTACTACCAGGGCATTGAGTACTGCATCGAGACAGGCAAACAGCTCTTCGAACCGGGCACGCAAGGGGAACACAAGGTCGCACGGGGTTTTTCGCCGGTGACAACCTGGTCAGCGCACTGGCTTGCACGCCCCGAATTTGCCAATGCGATCGAACGTTACCTCAACGCAGAGGGCGAACACGTCGAGCGTTACATGGATGCAGTCGACGCGCGGACGCCTTACAAGGCAAGCGACGAATCCTGATCGATGGCCGCCAACCAAATACGCTGGCTGAATGAAGACGACCCCCCGGGTGCCTTTCCGCCGGTCTCTGCCGCGCTGCGCGAACCCGATGGTTTGCTCGCCGCGGGTGGCGACCTGAGCAGCGAGCGTTTGCTCGAGGCATATCGGCGCGGCATCTTTCCCTGGTATGACGAGGGCCAGCCGCTGCTGTGGTGGGCCCCGGATCCCCGCTGCGTATTTCTCCCGGGCGACCTGCACATCTCCCGACGGCTGCGCCGCGATGTCCGTCGATCAACCGCTGAGATTCGCTTCAATACCGCATTTGGTGACGTCATTCGTGCCTGTGCCGAACCGCGCAGTTATGGGCCGGGAACCTGGATTACAGGGGACATGGTCGGCGCGTACGAGCGGCTGCACAGTGAAGGCTGGGCACATTCGATCGAGGTCTGGCAGAACGACCGCCTTGTCGGCGGCCTGTATGGCCTGGCCATTGGCCACGCGCTGTTTGGCGAATCAATGTACTCGGACGCGCCAAACGCATCGAAATTCTGCCTGGTTTTTCTGGACCAGCTCCTGGCCAGTGGCCGCCTTGGGCTGATCGATTGTCAGGTCCAATCGAGCCACCTGCTCTCCCTGGGCGCGAGCACGATCGCCAGAGCGGATTTCTCCGCACAGCTCGATGCCCTCTGCGAGCCTGTTTCGCGGTTTGAATCCTGGCCGAAAGCCCCCATTAAGGTATTGGAATTGTTAGCAAAGTAACGTTTCGGGCAATGCCAATTGCATTACCCGGGCCGTTTCTGCACAATTCGCGAGCCTTTTAGCAGCAGAGGAAATCAAGACCCTTGGCGAAAGAAGAAGCCATTCAGATGGAAGGCGTGGTCAAAGAGACCCTGCCGAACACGACGTTCCGGGTAGAACTCGAGAACGGCCACGTGGTGACGGCACACATCTCCGGCAAGATGCGCAAGAACTACATTCGAATTCTCACGGGTGACAAGGTCACCGTCGAGCTCACACCGTACGACCTGTCCAAAGGCCGTATCGTCTACCGTGGACGTTAAATTCAGCCGCTAGTCCGTCGCCTGATCTTCAGGTTGGTGCGTCAGTTCCTTTAGCACCGGTTCCGAAACCAGATCCAGTTCCCCGTCCTCGTTGATGGTGATCCGCACGTGCCCGCCGTCTTCGAGGCTGCCGAACAGCAGCTCCTCGGCAAGCGGTCGTTTGATCTGCTCCTGGATAACGCGCGCCATCGGCCGCGCACCCATCTTCGGATCGTAGCCGCGCTCGGCAATCCACTCGCGTGCGGTGTCGTCAAGTTCGAGCGTGACATTGTTGTTGCCAAGCTTGGCCTCGAGTTCAACAACGAGTTTGTCGACGACCCGCATGATCGAGTCGAGCTCGAGCGGCGCGAACTGGATGATCGCATCGAGGCGATTGCGGAATTCAGGCGTGAACGACTTTTTGAGGATCTCCATGCCATCAGCCGAGTGATCCTGCTTCGTGAAGCCGATCGAGGCACGACTCATCTCCTGCGCACCGGCATTGGTCGTCATCACCAGGATGACGTTGCGGAAGTCGGCCTTGCGCCCATTGTTGTCGGTCAGCGTACCGTGATCCATGACCTGCAATAGCAAGTTGAAAACCTCGGGGTGCGCTTTCTCGATTTCGTCGAGGAGCACAACGGCGTGCGGATTCTTGTTCACAGCCTCGGTCAGCAGGCCACCCTGGTCGAAGCCGACATAGCCCGGAGGCGCGCCGATCAGGCGCGATACGGTGTGACGCTCCATATACTCCGACATGTCGAAGCGGATCAGCTCAACGCCCATCAACAGCGCCAGCTGCCGCGTCACCTCGGTTTTGCCGACGCCGGTGGGACCCGCAAACAGGAACGCGCCGATCGGCTTGTCTTCCTCGCGCAGTCCGGAGCGCGCCATCTTGATGGCACCGGACAGCGCATCGATCGCACGGTCCTGGCCGAAGATCGTGAGTTTGAGATCGCGGTCCAGCGTCCGCAACGTGTCGCGATCCGACGCCGAAACGCTCTTGGCCGGAATGCGCGCCATCTTGGCAACGATGTTCTCGACCATTTCGACCGTGACGACTTCACCGCGCTCTCCGACCGGCTGCAGGCGCAGGTTGGCGCCTGCCTCGTCCATGACGTCGATCGCCTTATCCGGCAGATGCCGATCATTGATGTGCCGCGCCGACAGCTCAACGGCCGCCTCGAGCGCCTCGGACTCGTAGCGAATGCCGTGATGTTCCTCAAAGCGGGATTTCAGACCGTTCAGGATCGCAACCGTCTCCGGAATCGTGGGCTCAGGTACATCCACTTTCTGGAAACGTCGCGCAAGTGCATGATCTTTCTCGAAAATACCTCGGTATTCTGCATAGGTTGTCGAGCCGATGCAGCGCAACTCACCGTTGGCCAGAACCGGTTTGATCAGGTTGCTCGCATCCATGACGCCGCCCGATGCAGCCCCCGCACCGATCACGGTGTGAATCTCGTCGATGAACAGAATGGCGCCAGGATCCTTGCGGATTTCGGCAATCACGCCCTTCAGGCGCTTCTCGAAATCGCCCCGGTACTTCGTGCCCGCGATCAGCGTGCCCATGTCGAGCGCATAGATCGTGCTGTCGAGCAGCACCTCCGGAACACGCTCTTCGGTAATCATGCGCGCAAGCCCTTCCGCCAGCGCCGTCTTGCCGACGCCCGCCTCACCCACATACAGCGGGTTGTTCTTGCGACGGCGGCAGAGAATCTGCACGGTGCGCTCGATCTCGAGCTCCCGACCGATGAGCGGGTCGATCTTACCCTCGATCGCACGCTGGTTGAGGTTCGTCGCGTACTGCTCGAGCGGCGACGCCTCTGGCTCCGGCTGCTCACCGTCGAGCTGCGTCTCGCCTTCCTCGTTATTCTCGCCCGGTACCTGCGGCATGCCGTGCGAGATGTAGTTGACGACGTCGAGGCGCGTTATGTTCTGCAGGTTCAGGAAATAGACCGCCTGCGATTGCTTCTCGCTGAAGATCGCGACCAGCACATTGCTGCCCGTCACTTCTTTCTTGCCACTCGACTGCACGTGGAACACGGCTCGCTGCAAGACACGCTGGAAACCGAGCGTCGGCTGCACGTCGGCCTCCTCACCCTCGGGCAGCAACGGTGTCTGCTCATCGATGCACTCAACGAGTTGCCGCCGCAGTTCAGTGATATTGGCGTCGCAGGCCTTCAGAATTTCGTGGACCTTCGGAATGTCCAATAAGGCGAGCAGCAGGTGTTCCACCGTCATGAACTCATGACGGCGTTCACGGGCCCGCTGGAAAGCCTCGTTCAGACAGAATTCTAGTTCACTGCTCAGCATCCGCGTCGTTCCTCTCTAAGACTCTTCCATCGTACACAGCAGGGGATGTTGGTGCTGTTTTGCCACGCCCATCACCTGGGCGACCTTGGTCTCGGCAATTTCGAAGTTGTAGACGCCGCAAACCCCTTTGCCCTTGGTATGCACCTCGAGCATGACCTGGGTCGCGCGTGTCCGTTCCATCCCGAAGATCGATTCCAGGATTTCGACGACGAACTCCATCGGCGTGTAGTCGTCGTTAATCAGCACCCCCCGGTACAGTGGCGGCTGCTTGACCTCCGGGCGCGCCTCTTCGACGGCAAGGTCATAACTGCCGTGATCGCCGTGCTGCTCGTTTTCGTCGTGTTGCTCGCTCATCTCGATTTCGGGATATACGGTCAATTCGGGCCAATTCAATGCCTGTATCCGGGCTGGCGGCCATTATATATGGACCCGTTGGCGGGCCGTTATATTATTGCTCGATATAGCTTTTTCGGGCCCTTCCCCCATAGCTTTTTCGGGTATTTAACCCGTATCATCGGGGCGCTGCGTTAATAGGGTGTGCCAGGTCACAACTCAACCTCTGGAAAATGATCAGTAAAGCCAACTGGACGGACTTTTCGAGCGTCGACGGCGGGAACGCGCTCGCGACTATTAACAGGGTGCTACCGCCCTGGGTCAGCCTGTTGCTGGTCATCGCGATCGGTTGGCAAATCGCTCGAATCATCTGGCTGCTCGTGCCAGCGCCGGCAACCGGCGACGTCATCGAAGCACCGGTCAACCTGCCCGCCGCGGTAGCGCCGAGCGGCAGCAGTGCTGACGTGCAGGCCATCGCAGCCAATCACATGTTCGGTGTCGCCAGCGAGGAAGATACCGCGGCCGCACCCATACTCGTCGCTGACGACAATCTCAGTGATACACGACTGACCAACCTCGTGCTCAAGGGCACGATCGCCTCGGCAATCCCCGAATTCTCGGTCGCGGTCATCGCCGACGGCAATGCCGAGCAGCAGGTCTACATCATTGGTGACCGGGTGACGTCCGGCGCGTCACTGCATGCCGTTTATGCAGACCGTGTAGTGCTCAACGAAAACGGGGCGCTGACGAACCTGCGGTTGCCGAGTGAATTCCCGGCGGCGTCCGCACCGGTGCGTCGCGCGACCTCGACGACGCGACGAGGGGCGCAGAACCCGAACAGCCTGCAGAACGTCGTAACCCAAAACCTGACCAAGCTGACTGACGTGATCCGTCCGACGCCCTATCTTGTCAACGGTCAACAGGCGGGTTATCGGGTATATCCGGGTCGGAACCGCGAGCAGTTCGCCGCGCTCGGGCTGCGACCGGGCGACCTGATCAAGGACATCGAGGGCCAGTCCCTGACGGATCCCACTCAGGCCATGCAGATTTTCCAGTCACTCGGCAATGCGGAGCAG
>JAAUXY010050814.1_pt1 | contig 12534 bp, 11 predicted proteins | sample 7278121 | NCBI WGS metagenome assembly JAAUXY01 (sample SAMN14350117, study PRJNA611818) | marine sediment metagenome | isolation source: surface marine sediment (1.8m) | place: French Polynesia: Moorea | collected 2018-08 | reverse complement strand
TTTGGAAATCGACCAGCGTGGTTTGAAGTCGATGACGAAAGAACGCTGACATTTGCAGATGTAAAAGAACAGGTGGATCGTTTGACCTGCGGTCTGCAGAAATTGGGCCTCCAAAAAGGCGATCGCATCTGTGCGGTGGGTAAAAACAGTCTGGAATTTTTTCTGCTGTATGGCGCTGCCGCAGCGCTAGGCGCCATTGTTCTGCCCATCAACTGGCGCCTGTCAGTGGATGAAGCCCTGTTTAATGTAAACGACTGTGAACCTAAAATCCTCTTTGTGGATAAGGAGTTTGAAGAACTGGCAAAAGAGCGCAAGGACAAGTTGCCTTCGGTTGATCATTTTTTTAATTTAAAGCCCGCCAACGGAGAATTTTCCGCCTTTGCCAAATTATTGGATAATTCGGGCGAATTTGATGCGGCGGATGTCGCTACAGATGACGGCCTGGTAATCATTCATACCGCCGCTGTGGCCGGAAGGCCGCGGGGCGCGCTGTTGACCCATGGCAATGTGATCGCTGCAAACGTCAGCTTGAAGCTGTTGTTTAATCTGTCGCTTGATGATGTGCATTTAAACCTATTGCCGTTATTTCACGTGGCCGGCTTGTTTATGGCCACCGGCAGTTTCCACGCCGGGGTACAGAGCGTCAATATAAGCAAATTTGATGCCGCCCAGGCGGTTGATTTGATTGATGAGAAAAATGTCTCCGTTCTGTACGATTTTTCGCCAATTTTATCTTCTATTTTAGATGCCCACGAAAAAAGCGACAAAGACATCTCCTCTTTGAAAACGGTAAAGGGCATCGAAAATCCGGAAACCATTGAAAGGTATCAGAGAGTCACCGGCGGCACCTTTTTCTGTGTTTACGGCCAAACGGAAACATCGGCCATGGCCACTTTAGGCCGCTACGATGACCGGCCCGGCTCAGCCGGCCAGATTCTGGAGCTGGCCGATGTGAGATTGGTGGATGACAATGACAATTCAGTCAGCACGGGAGAAATCGGCGAAATCGCCGTTAAAGGGCCAATGGTCTTCAAAGGCTATTGGAATTTGCCGGAAGATACCGAATACACCTTCCGGGGCGGCTGGCATCATACCGGCGATTTGGGCCGTTTTGATGAAGACGGTTTTCTGTGGTACGAAGGCCGCAAAGCCGAAAAAGAGCTGATCAAACCGGGCGGCGAAAACGTTTACCCGGCGGAGGTTGAACGCGCCATTTTAGCGCACCCGGCCGTTGAACAAACCGTTGTCTTGGGCGTTCCGGATCCGACCTGGAAAGAAGCCATCAAAGCGGTTTGTATCTTAAAAGAAGGGCAAGAGCTGGATCATCGGGAACTGATTGCCTTTGTCAGCCAGCACATTGCCAGCTACAAAAAGCCGAGCTATGTTGACTTTGTAGATGAATTGCCCCTTTTGGAGGACGGCTCCCCGGATCGGGCGAAAATCAAAGAGCTATATGGCGGCCCTCAGGAATAGCGGCCTTCAGGCCGCTTGCTCTTGGCTTCTGGCAACTGGCTCCTGGCTCAGACTGCAAACCACAAAGCGTTTGGTGCATATCCTTAGGAAATCAATCTTTCCAAACTCTATTGCCTTCTGATTGAAAGAGTGTTGACTTCCCGCCGTATTATCTTTATAAGCTACGTTTATTATTAATTTTTATGTTTAAAATTTTTTTATATAAAATTGCGTAGCAATTTTATGAGGAGAAAATAATGGTCAGACAGGAGATTTCACTTTTTCTAAAGAATGTGCCGGGGGAACTTGGCCGGCTGGCGGCCATGTTCGGAGAAGCCGGCATTAATATCGATGCCATCACGATCCAGGACGCATCGGCCTACGTTCAGGAGCTGTTTAAAGCCAGAGGAAAATCACTCAAGCGCATTGCCTCAGCCGCCAGCTATAATTCAATGCGCAAAGATTCAGTCGAGTTTGCCCTGATCCGCCTCTTGGCCGGTGATACGGATAAGGCCGTTGAGCTGCTTTCCCAAAATGATTTTATTTTTGATGTCATGCCCGTGATTGCCCTTGAGCTTGACAACCGGCCGGGAGAGCTGGCCAACATCTCTTCAAAATTCGGCCAAGAAGGCATCAACATTAATTATGTTTATGGTTCAGTTTCGTCACCTGATGAGAAATGTCTGTTTGTTTTTTGCCCGGAGGATATTGAGAAGGCATCAAAGATTTTTTCATAACAAACCCTCATCTTTTGTCCGATAGCTGCGTTGCGATCCGCTTCAAAATGCTCACGTACTGTCGTGTACGCTCCGCTTTTGAAGCGAATCGACGCCTTGCTATCGAACAAAACCTGAGGGTTTGGTTTTAATTTCTTTATCCTTTCCAAATAGGGCCTCAGTAGCCCATAATAAAGCTTCGTCAAGTCCTGATCGACCCACCTTTTAAGTGCTTTTTTTAAATGCTGTTCTTTCCATCCGCAGAAAGCAGACATATAGAATTACGAGTTCCTCGTATGCCCTTGTACATCGAATGGGCAAGTGGGTGTTAAAAACCGGGTTGCCAAAGACAGTAACCCGAGAGAAGAAAAATACTGATGTTTACAATACCCAAAGTTATTGATATAAAATTTGTTTAAAATTTTGGTCAACATACTTTTGTCTAAAATCCCTCTGGAAGATAAACCAACGCCCAACTTGCATTATGGATCGCTTGCAATCAAAACAAGACCTGTTAATTGCAGACGCTAATCCGGAAAATGTGAACCTTCTAAAGACGATGTTAACGCCTGATTTTGGCGTTAGAGTCGCCACTAATGCCAAGGAAACCATTCGGCTGGCCTTATCCTCCGATCCCCCCGCGTTGATCCTGTTAAACATCCTGTTGCCGAATGCAGATGTGTATGCGGTCTGTCGGCAGTTAAAAGCAGATAAAACGACTCAAAACATCCCAATTCTGCTATTATCAGAGCCGACTGCGGAAGATGAAGCAGCAAAAGGATTTGAACTGGGCGTTGCAGATGTCATAACCAAACCTTTTAAAGGCTCGGTGGTTAAAGCAAGGATTCGGACCCAATTGGAGCTAAAGCGTTATCGTGAAAATCTTGCAAACAGAGTCAAAAAGCATGTGGGCAAGCTGGATGAAGAAATTCAGGAACGCCGAGATATTGAAGATACCTATCGATCACTTGTTGAACACGCGCGCGATGGTATTTCCATTATCCATGATTTTAGAGTCAAATTTGCAAATACCGCTTTTTGCAAAATGATTGGTATATCCATGAATGAACTGATCGGCGCACACCTGAAAAAATTCATTTCAGAAGAGGAATATATCAAAAATACCACACGCTATTCCGATAGAATTGCCGGCTTAAATTTACCCCGCATCTATAAATCTAAGATTATTCATTCAGACGGTTCTACCATCGATGTCGAACTGAATGTCAGCGTTATACCATACGGCCGTTCACTTGCCGCCTTGGTATTTGTGCGCGATATTCGCGAAGAGGAAGCCTGGCAATATAGTCGATGACAGGATTTGCGATGCACGATTAAGCGCTGAATAATTTTTGGAAGTTAATATGTATCGTTGGATGGCGTCGGTTTTGCGATAAATCCGTAAAAAAATACTTTTTTCTTGACATTCACAGCAACTTTCGAATATTGCAATGCCAATAGCAGGCCTGTTAAAGCGCAATCGCATCGCACAGATTTCAGATTCATTTTTTCGCCCATTCGCTTGTTGAGTGACCCATCAAAACCTAACTAGCTCTTTTTGCTAATCAAAATTGATGCTAGTATCAAATATTGTTTCCTGAAATATATCATGACAGCCCGTATACGGATGCACGCCTCATCAGTGGACCTAAAGAACTGCCGGGCTGTTTCATAAAAAATTCCGTTTCGCTATATTTATTGATACTGACAGGGAATTTCTAATTCGATTTTAACCAATACATTAGGGAGGGCAGAATGAAGAAATTTCTGTTATGTTTGGTTTTATTGCTATTGGGTTTATCACCTGCTCATGCCATTCCCATCGGGATTGACGATTTTTCAGGCAGCGAAACCGTTATTGATTTCGATAACATCGCTCCCGCTGTACCCATTACCGATCAATTTGCATCTCAGGGTGTTACTTTTTCTGGCAATCCATTCGTTGGTGATCCTTTCCCCAGCTCGACCATAAATGGTACGCAATCTGGGGCAAATTTTACAAGCCTCTCGGATATAAACAATCCCATTGAAGCTGTATTTAGCAGTGTGCAAAGAAGGGTGGGAATGTTTTTTGGCTTCTCGGAAGGTACAATTCCGACCTTTCAGATCGATGTATTTCTGGGTTCTACGCTTTTAGAGACCCAAATGTTTTCGGGTTCAGGCGTCATCCTGCCAGGAGGGACTATACCGTCTTTGTTCGGGGGGATTGCTTTCGCCGGGGGATTTGATAGAATTGAATTTAGCAACATTAGCGATTTTGGCGCTTTTCAAGTCGATGATTTTCGATTTGAAGCTGTACCGGAGCCCGCAACCTTGTTAATGATCGGCTCTGGCCTTATTGGTCTAGCCGGATTTGGTCGTAAGAAATTCTTCAAGAAGTAAAACAAGATATTTTACACAAGCGTACATAGCAGCCTAAGTCTTGATCATATCTTTGCCATGATTCTTATGTTGGGTCGCATGTCGGTTACAAACGTTTTTCCATGCCAGCTGGATGTCACACATCTTTATTAGAGTCGAACATATATTCTGAGACATAAGAAGATTCGTTAGTGACATATTTCTCAAATTCTTTTCTTTTTTCAAGTCTCTCGGGTGTGCCCAGTATTTTTTGAAGGGCATCCAGACTTGTCACCTCCATCATCATTGTTCTTTTGGGCAAAGTTGAAAAGCCATGCCTAAGTAATGTGGCACGTTTCACACAATCCTACGAGGCCCAGAAAGGCACGCCCCTCTCTTTTAACCATTTATCCCCTTCAACAACATTTTGCGGAATCATATCAAAACTGACAACAAAGCAATACATTTATCCCCCTCCATGATTATAGCAGCACGGCAAATTTGTCGTTTTAGGGCTCCTAAATTACGACTAATTTATTGAAGACATTCTTTTAGTTGAAGATGTATACGCAAACTGCTGGCTGACGCACTTTTTCAAATTCATTTAAACCTCCTTTTTATTGGCTTTAAACTCTGCTGAAATCGATTTTGTTGGGAGGCGGGATCAGTACAAATTTGCCAAAGTGCTTTTTTTGTATAAATTCGCGTTGGGCGTCTGCAATCTGCTCTAAACGGAAGGTTTTATCCAAGAGCGGTTTTATCTCGTTTCTTTCGATATAGGAAATGAGATTGGGAAAAACCGGTTCATCCCAGGCCGTGCAGCCGATTAATGTCAGATCCTTTAAATAAAAATCACGCATGTCGAGGCTGACCAGGGGACCGGCGATGGCGCCGGATGAAACAAATTTTCCGCCCCTTTTTAATACTTTTAGCATTTGGGGGAAGCTGGATCCAGCAACATTGTCCACAACCACATCCACCGATTTCTCGCCCAAACAAGCGATGATATCATCACCCCGTGTAATGACGCGATCGACACCCAGTGATCGTACCCGGTCTATTTTCGTTTTACCCACAATGGCAATGACGACAGCCCCCCGTCGCATGGCAAGCTGAACCGCAGCAGAGCCCACGCCACCGGATGCTCCGGCAACCAGCACACGGTCATCCTTTTTAACACCGGCTCGATGGATCATATTCTCGGCCGTACCGTAGGCACAGGGAATCGTGCCTAGCTCGGCATCGCTCCAATCGCAATTTATTGGAAAAACCTCTCCGGCAGGTACCTTCACAAATTGGGCAAAGGCACCGTCAAAATCAGAGGCAATCCAGATATTTTCCATCGAATTAAAATCGGTAACACGTATGCAAGGCCTTACCAAAGCGCGCACCCCCACAAGACCTTTATCTACTTCGGGGGCTACAGCCACAACACGGCCGCAGCAATCTGTCCCCTGTATAAATGGGAAAGGGGTTGCTTCGTTCCAGCCCCCATCTGCTTTGGCAGTGGCCTGTTTTTCCTCGATTTCTGCAGTTTTTTCGGTACTGTCGGTGACAGATGCAGAATACCATCCCAGCCGGGTGTTGATTTCAGTGTTATTCACGCCGGCGGCCAGCACCTGCAATAGAACCTCTCCTGTGCTAAGAACAGGTATCGGCACGTCACGATATTCCAACTTGTCGTAACCCCCGTTACCAGTGGTAACAACAGCCTTCATTGTCTGCTCGCAACCATCTAAGTCAAAACGCGTTTTCGATGTATTTAAATTGATCATAGATCTTTCCCCCACCCCTCTAATTCAAAATGTCTTCACATCACCTAATCGCAGTTCATTAGAGCATTTTAATCATTTCTTCAACGAATATATGGGCCTTATTTGGCTTTGCCGTTGGTGCTACCGCAGTTATTGCAACGCGTGCATATGTAAGCTAAAATCAGGTCCGCGGCCAATACATGATGATACTAACACCAATAAGCGCAATGCAAGCGCCTATTAAATCAAACCTGTCTGGTGGAATTCCATCTATTTGCCAGCCCCACAACATGGCCATGACAATGAAAATCCCGCCATAAGCAGCATAAACTCTTCCAAAGTGTGCGGGTTGGAAGGTTGGAATAATGCCGTAGAGAATGAGTACTATGGCCCCAACAACTGCAAACCACAGACTTTTTTTTTCTCGCAACCAGAGCCATACCAAATATCCTCCACCGATTTCGCATAATCCAGCCAACACAAAATAAAAAAGCGACTTGGCAATAATCATTTTTTAATTTCCTATCATTTTGATTTTTTCCGCGGTTAGCCGTTCATATCAATGTGGATATCAAAATACCATCCATATCTGATTGCTCGGCATGGCCTATGGAAAGGGTCCTGCTTAAAATAACCTTATCAAATCCTGTATGAAGACTTCTCACAGAAGGCAGAATCTGTGATCCGCTCAACCGCACCCTGCATACGTAAATTTTCAATCTTTTACAAGGGCCTGAATATTAGATCCCGATTCTGATGATGTTATTTAACGGGGTTGAAAAGGTAACGGGGGTAATGAAACCAAGTAAGATTATGGGCCTTCATAAATTGGGCTGTGCTCACCCCCTGATCGTGCAGAAGCAAAAAATTAAAGCTATCGTGTCTTGATTTCTTATTTTGATAAAACCAGTTTTACGGTTTGCGCTTATCCTTAAACACATAATTGGAAATCACCACGCGCTGAATTTCAGATGTGCCTTCATAGATGGTGAATACGCGGGCATCGCGGTAAAAACGTTCAACCGGATATTCTTTGGTAAAGCCATAGCCTCCGTGCATTTGCAGGGCTTTGGCGGTTGTGCGGTTGACCATTTCGGAAGCAAACAGTTTGGCCATTGAGGCCTGGGCCGTGTAGTTTTCCCCGCGATCCTTCATTTCGGCCGCTGAAAAGGTCATCAGCCGGGCGGCTTCGATTTCAGTGGCCATATCGGCAATCATCCAGCGCAATCCCTGGAATTTGGAAATTGCCTGGCCGAACTGTTCCCGCTCCTGGGAATAATGTACAGCCGCGTCAAAGGCCGCCTGGGCTACGCCTACCGATTGGGCGGCGATGCCGATGCGGCCACCGTCAAGGGCCGTCATGGCAATTAAAAAACCATCACCCTCGTTGCCCAATCGGTTTTCGGCCGGAATACGGCAATCTTCAAAAATGAGATCGGTAGTATCAGAGGCGCGCAGGCCCATTTTGTCTTCCAGGGCGCCGACCGTTAAACCCGGGGTGCCTTGTTCGACTAAAAAGGCACTGATTCCACGGTGGCGCTTAGTCTCATCGGTTTTAGCAGTGACGATGATAAGGCCGGCATTTTTGCCGGTAGTGGTAAATCTTTTGGTGCCGTTGAGAACATAACTGTCACCATCAAACACAGCTTTGGTAGTTTGCCGAGCCGGATCTGAGCCCGCATTCGGTTCGGTCAAGGCAAAGGCGCCGATGATGTCACCGGCTGCCAGTTGGGTGAGATAGTGCTTTTTTTGATCCTCGGTGCCATAGCGTAAGATACTTTCACAGACAATGGAGTTATGGACCGACATGACAACGGCCGTCGATGCGCAAGCATAGGCCACTTCAGAAAGTGCCAGCACATAACTCACCGAATCCGCGCCGGAGCCGTTGTATTCCGGGGGCACCATCATGCCCATCAGCCCCAGCTCACCCAGTTTTTTTAAGTTGTCGCCCGGAAATTCTTTGGTCTTATCCCGTTCCATGGCCTTGGGCGCAAACTCTGCCCTGGCCAGATCCCGGACCATCGATTGGATCATGAGTTGTTCTTCGGTTAACTTAAAAGACATGGCTCAATTCCTCATTAGCTGCTTGCCACCGGCCGCTTGCCTCAGGCCATTACAACTTTGCGTTTGCTGCTGGCCGCTGGCTGCTCGCTGCTGGCAAGGACCTGATCACTTGAATAGAATGAAAGCCTCCCTACAGAGGCACGAGCCAGGAGCCAGTAGTCTGAAGCTGGAGCCCGGAAACGGGCTATGGTGAATAAATCACAACCAGCAACTCGGCCGACTCATCACTGATGTTTGTCATTTTGTGGCGAATACCGGAGTTGAAATGCAGCGAGTCGCCTTTATCCAGTACATTGACATGCTCGCCGACGACGACCTCGATTTTACCTGTGAGCACATAGACAAATTCTTCACCTTCATGGTGATAACCAACACCTTTGTGGTCCTGTTGCGGCTCGACCGAGACCAAAAACGCTTTAAGGTGTTTGTTTTCTGCCCCGGGTGTTAGCGTCGTATAGGCGTAATTTTTGGTCCGCTTGGTATGCGCCCGAATACGGCTCTCCAGCTTGGATTCCGGTTCTTTGAGCAGAGTACCCGAGTCAATTTCCAATGCTCTGGAAATTTGCAGCAAAGCCCCTACCGGTGGAATGGCTTTGCCGGACTCAATTTCTTTCAGATAATCGGTGGAAAAGCCGGTCTCGTTTGCCAGCTGCTCAATCTTCATTTTTTTGCCTGTGCGGGCTTTTTTGATTTTCTGTCCGACAGGCACGCGTTTTTTGACCTTTCTTCGCGGCATCTTCCCTCCAATCAATTCCGTTGCACTCTTTTATAAGCTCAGCGAGTGCTGGAGTGATAGCAAATTTTTTTAACGAAAATTAATCGTTAACTCGAATTTTTGTTCAGCGCCATACACCATTAAATAGACTCAACATTCATTTTGAAAGATGGTACGCGCCGATAAAATTATTTAAAATTAGGTAAAAGTGGTTTCAAAATCGTAGATTTTGTTTGAGGGCAAGACGTAAACCGTTTCGAAAACGGAGCGTACACGATAGTACGCGAGTATTTTGAAACGGTTTATAACACAGCCCTCAAGCAAAAGATGGGGTTTTTAAACCACTTTTAATAGTCGTAGAAGCCTTTACCTGTTTTACGTCCCAACCAACCGGCTTCGACGTATTTACGCAGCAGCGGACAGGGACGATACTTGGAATCCTTGAAACCATCATACAGGGTTTCCATAATCGCCAGACAGGTATCCAGACCAATTAAATCTGCCAAAGCCAGCGGACCCATGGGATGATTCATTCCCAGTTTCATGACCGTATCAATATCTTCACGGTTGCCAACGCCGTGATATAGGCAGTAAGCCGCTTCATTGATCATTGGCAGTAAAATGCGATTGGCGATAAATCCGGGATAATCATTTGCTTTAGCCGGTGTTTTGCCGAATTTTTCAGCCAGCTGCCAGGTGACCTGCATCGTTTCATCTGAGGTGGCAATGCCGGGGATGACTTCCACCAGCTTCATGACGGGCACCGGGTTCATGAAATGCATGCCGACCACTTTATCCGGCCGCCGGGTTTGGGCGGCTATGCGACCGATTGGAATAGATGATGTGTTGGTGGCCAGGATCACCGTATCGTTGCAGATCTCATCCAGATCTTTAAAGAGCTGATATTTTATCTCTTCATTTTCAGTAGCAGCCTCAACCACGTAATCTGCCGCTTCCATATCTGCTAAACTCACACTGGTTTTAATGCGGCCTAGTATGGCATTTTTATCGTCTTCTGACATTTTGCCTTTTTCGACGCTGCGGCCTAAAATCTTAGAAATATTTTCAAATCCTTTTTCGACAAATTCTGTTTTGATGTCATTCATGATGACATCCAGACCACTCATCGCCGCAACCTGGGCGATTCCACCGCCCATCTGACCGGCACCGATAACACCAAATGTCTTTATTGCCATTTTTTCCTCCTCCTTCGAGTTCCGAGTTCCGTGTTACGCGTTGCGTGTTGACAAGGTGTCGTTTCGAGGCCCGAACCCGCAACCCGTAACTCGCAACACGCATCGGTATCTATCGTTTGACTATCATCGCCACAGCTTCGCCGCCACCCAAGCACAAAGTAGCCAGACCGGTTTTTTTATCCTGTTTGATCATTTCATGCAAAAGGGTAACCAGAACCCTGCAGCCGCTGGCGCCAATCGGATGACCCAAGGCCACGCTGCCCCCATTGACATTGACCTTTGCCGGATCCAGATTGAGCTCCTTTAAAACGGCCACCGTGGATCCACTGAAAGCTTCATTAACCTCGAACAAATCAACCGCATCCAGGGATATGCCTTCCTTTTTGAGGACCTTGGGGATGGCCAAAATGGGCGCCACCAGAACATACTTCATTTCCAGTCCGGCGGATGCTTGAGCGCCGATGGTGGCCATAATTTCACAGCTTAGCTCATTGGCTTTGTCCCGGGACATTACGACCACTGCCGCCGCCCCGTCGCTGATAATAGAAGCATTACCGGCGGTGGCCCTCCCATTTTTTTGAAATGCCGGGGACATCTTGGCCAGAATTTCATAATTCGTCTCCCGCGGGCATTCATCCTGTTCAAACAGGACCGGGTCCCCCTTGCGCTGAGGAATCGTCACAGGCATGATCTCGTCTTTGAATTTTCCGGCATTGATGGATTCTAATGTTCGGCGGTATGATTCAGCGGCATAGAGGTCCTGATCTTCACGGCTGACATCATATTTTTCCGAACACAGATCATTGGAAATGCCCATGTGAAAATCATTGACGATATCCCATAAACCGTCGTGTACCATGTGGTCCTGCAACTTCCCCGGGCCCATGCGATAGCCAAAGCGGGCTTTTTCCAGAAAATAGGGTGCCATACTCATATTTTCCATGCCTCCGGCCACAACGATATCCGCATCACCGGTCTGAATGGCCTGGGCAGCCAGCATAACGGATTTTAGGCCTGAACCGCAAACTTTATTGATGGTAAAACACTCGGTTTCCCAAGGCAATTCCGCCTTGACGGACGCCTGCTTGGCTGGATTCTGTCCGTAGCCGCAGGGCAATACCATCCCCATGATGGCCTCATTAACGACATTTTTCTGAATGCCGGCCCTGTTAATGGCCTCTTCTATCACCAGGGCACCCAGCTGGGTGGCCCCGATCGGGGCCAAAGTTCCATTAAAATTTCCTAACGCGGTGCGTACCGCACTGACGATGACAGCTTCTTTCATGCAATAATCTCCTTTCAATAAAAATGGCAACAATTGCTAAGAATAATTCTAATAATAGAGTTCTCGAATCTGTCAATTATGGAGTACTGGAGTGCTGGAGCAGTGGCGTATTGTCAAAAGACGCACAGCATATAACCATTACGCCATTGCTCAATCGTTAAACACGCCAGCTTTAAGTCCTACCAAAATCACCGGCTTATATAGAAGTTTTTGTATATATCAGCCAAATTAATTAATACCAGGCAGCCCGGCTTAAACGATTCTGTATTTTCCTATAGTGCATTACGAGTGAATGCAAGCCCCAAATGCGCACTGAACGAGCGCTCGCTCGATGGATAACATGTCTTGATTTTGATTGTCAAGTTTTTCAATCAGCAGGTACGAATGTTGTTTAATTAATTGAAATATAATAATATATTTGTTAACTGATCTCCAAATATGTCTGAGCAATATTCCTATTGACAAATGGCTGCAGTTCCTTTACAAATAGATGATTGACCGAGCGCTCGCTCATTATTGATAATGCTTTAATATTATTGTTAATTTTAGATAATTAACCTCTTGTTTTGAGTACTACATAAGATCTAGCTATAAATGATGCTTTTTTTAATGTGGGAGGACATGTATGAGCGAAAATGTTTTGGCAATTGCGCAGGAAGGCGGCATCGTTACCTTGACTTTAAACCGCCCCGAAGTCATGAATTCATTAAATTTTCCGTTGCTGCATGCGTTGAAGGAGCAGATTGATGCACTGCGGTTTCAACGGGATGTGCGTGTGGTAATTATCACCGCAGCCGGTGAGAAGGCTTTTTGTGCAGGAGCTGATCTCAAAGAGCGGGCCACATTGCCACCGGAGAAGGTCAGGGAATATATTTTCACCATCCGCAATCTGTTCACCTCCATTGAGGAGCTCAACAAGCCGGTGATTGCGGCTGTCAACGGTATTGCGCTGGGTGGCGGGACCGAACTGTCTTTAGCCTGTGATATTCGTATTGCCGCCACAAATGCC